>Ga0265292_1000195_pt1 | contig 108516 bp, 111 predicted proteins | sample Munlanlewell296A_FD_189080 | JGI IMG/M metagenome (GOLD analysis project Ga0265292, IMG submission 189080) | Leachate microbial communities from a municipal landfill in Southern Ontario, Canada - Leachate well 296A | ecosystem: Engineered > Solid waste > Landfill > Unclassified | place... | reverse complement strand
GATCGCCTGCAACGACAACAGCGTTTGCACAACGGATACCTGTGATCCGGCGACCGGCTGTGTTTTCACACCGATCGTCTGCACTGACAACAACCTCTGTACAATAGACACCTGTGATGCGGCGACAGGATGCGTCTATGCACCGGTTGTCTGTGCACCAGGGGCTGCCTGCAATCCGGCAACCGGCGATTGCGTAGTCCTGGATCCCTGCAAGGATGTTGTCTGCAATGACAACAGCGCCTGCACAACAGATGCATGCGTAGCCGGCAGCTGCGTGTTTACGCCGATCAGCTGCGAAGACAGCAATGCCTGCACTGCCGATTCGTGCGTACCTGCAACAGGCTGTGTAAACGCGGCGATCAGCTGCGATGACAGCAATGCCTGCACGACCGATACGTGCGTTCCGGCAACCGGGTGCGTATTCACACCGAATGCTCCCTGCACTGACAACAATGCCTGCACGACCGATACGTGCGTTCCTGCAACAGGGTGCGTATTCACACCGAATGCCCCCTGCACTGACGGCAATGCCTGCACGACCGACACGTGCGTTCCTGAAACCGGGTGCGTATTCACACCGAATGCCCCCTGTGATGACAACAGCGCTTGCACCACCGATACTTGTGATCCGGCGAGCGGCTGCGTCTTCACCACGATCAGCTGCGAAGACAGCAATGCCTGCACCGCTGATTCGTGCGTACCTGCAACAGGCTGCGTAAACGCGGCAATCAGCTGCGATGACAGCAATGCCTGCACTGCTGATTCGTGCGTACCTGCAACAGGCTGTGTAAACGCGGCGATCAGCTGCGATGACAGCAATGCCTGCACCGCTGATTCGTGCGTACCCGCAACAGGCTGTGTAAACGCGGCAATCAGTTGCGATGACAGCAATGCCTGCACCGCTGATTCGTGCGTACCTGCAACAGGCTGTGTAAACGCGGCGATCAGCTGCGATGACAGCAATGCCTGCACCGCTGATTCGTGCGTACCTGCAACAGGCTGTGTAAACGCGGCGATCAGCTGCGATGACAGCAATGCCTGCACTGCCGATTCGTGCGTACCCGCAACAGGCTGTGTAAACGCGGCGATCAGCTGCGATGACAGCAATGCCTGCACTGCCGATTCGTGCGTTCCGGCAACAGGGTGCGTATTCACACCGAATGCCCCCTGCACTGACAATAATGCCTGCACGACCGACACGTGCGTGCCTGCAACGGGGTGCGTATTCACACCGAATGCCCCCTGTGATGACAGCAATGCCTGCACGACCGACACGTGCGTTCCCGCAACCGGGTGCGTATTCACACCGAATGCCCCCTGCACTGACAGCAATGCCTGCACGACCGACACGTGCGTTCCCGCAACCGGGTGCGTATTCACACCGGTCAGCACCGATGACAACAACATCTGCACCATCGACACATGCGATCCGATAACCGGCGTCGCGCATACGGCCACCATACCGGCATCGTGCAATGACAGCAACCTTTGCACAACCGATGGGTGTTCGAACAATGCCTGCACACACGCAGAGGTAACTTGTACTACAGGCTCATGTGATCCGGTGTCGGGCTGCAATCTCTGCTCCGATGCCGCGACACGCTGCAATGACAGCGATGCCTGCACAACAGATACCTGTGACGAGGCAACAGGCGCATGTGGACACACAGGGATCACCTGCAATGACAACAGCGCTTGCACCACGGATTCCTGTGATCCGGCGAGCGGCTGCGTATACACAACGATCGTCTGCGATGACAACAGCGCCTGCACAACCGATTCCTGTGTTGCGGCAACCGGCTGCGTCTTCGCGCCGATCAGCTGTGAAGACGGCAACGCCTGCACAGCCGATTCCTGTGTTGCGGCAACCGGCTGCGTACACACAGAGATCATCTGCAACGACAACAGCGCCTGCACTACGGATTCCTGTGATCCGGCAAGCGGCTGCGTATTCACATCGATCAGCTGCGATGACAGCAATGCCTGCACAGCAGATACCTGTGATGCGGCAGCAGGATGCGTCTTCGCACCGGTCAGCACCGACGACAACAACATCTGCACCATCGACTCGTGCGATCCTGTGACCGGCGTCGCGCATACGGCCACCGTACCGGCATCGTGCAATGACAACAACGTCTGCACGACCGACGGCTGCACAGCCAATGCCTGCGCTCATGCAGCGGTCAGCACCGATGACAACAACATCTGCACCATCGACTCATGCGATCCGATAACCGGCGTCGCGCATACGGCCACCATACCGGCATCGTGCAATGACAACAATGTTTGCACAACCGATGGGTGTTCGAACAATACCTGCACACACGTGGACGTTGTTTGTCCCACAGGCTCATGTGAGCCGGTGACGGGTTGCAATCTCTGCTCCGATGCCGCCACACGCTGCAATGACAGCGATGCCTGCACAGCAGATACCTGTGACGAGGCAACAGGCGCATGTGGACACACAGGGATCACCTGCAATGACAACAGCGCTTGCACGACGGATACGTGTAACCCGGCGAGCGGCTGCGTATTTACTCCGATCAGCTGTGAAGACAGCAATGCCTGCACAACCGATACCTGTGATGCGGCAACCGGCTGCGTACACACAGGGATCACCTGCAACGACAACAGCGCTTGCACCACGGATTCCTGTGATCCGGCGAGCGGCTGCGTATACACAACGATCGTCTGCGATGACAACAGCGCCTGCACAACCGATTCCTGTGTTGCGGCAACCGGCTGCATCTTCGCGCCGATCAGCTGTGAAGACGGCAACGCCTGCACAGCCGATTCCTGTGTTGCGGCAACCGGCTGCGTACACACAGAGATCACTTGCAACGACAACAGCGCCTGCACTACGGATTCCTGTGATCCGGCAAGCGGCTGCGTATTCACATCGATCAGCTGCGATGACAGCAATGCCTGCACAGCCGATTCGTGCAATACGGCAACCGGCTGCGTCAACACCACGATCAGCTGCGATGACAGCAACGCCTGCACAGCCGATTCATGCAATACGGCGAGCGGCTGCGTAAACACAGCGATCAGTTGCATCGACAACAATGCCTGCACAACCGACACCTGCAACATTGCGACTGGATGCGTATTCACACCGATCAGTTGCAACGACAACAACGCCTGCACAGCCGATTCATGCAATACGGCGAGCGGCTGCGTAGTCACACCGATCGTCTGCGACGACAACAGCGCCTGTACAGACGATACGTGCAATCCGGCGAGCGGTTGCGTATACGCACAGAAAAACTGCAACGACAACAACGCCTGCACAGCCGATTCGTGCGATCCGGCAACCGGCTGCGTAAACACCACGATCGTTTGCAATGACAGTAATCTCTGCACAGATGATTCCTGCAACGCGGCAACCGGGTGCGTATTCACTCCGAAACCCATTGTCAGCGATAACAACCCCTGTACAGACGATTCCTGTGATCCGGCAACAGGCCTGCCTGTGTACAACAACAACACGGCACCCTGCGACGACGGTCTCTTCTGCACATCGAACGACACCTGTTCCAACGGCGTCTGCGTTGGCGGTGCCGATCCTTGTTCAGGAAACACACCGGTTTGCGATGAGGCCACTGATACTTGCAAGCCTGTATGTGTCACGTCCGTCACTATTCGTGGCGGCGGACAGAGCCCGAACAGCGTGGACCTGCAGATTAAAACCAGCTTCACGGTGACCAATGGTTGCATCCTTGCTTCCACGACGAGCACGGTAACCGTTTCAGTCGGCTCGATAGTGGCCATTGACTGCCATAAAGGGTCAGGACCGGATCCTTCGAGCGGGACATGGAACGGCGTTCTTCTTACTGTGCCCCTGTCAGTAAGCTGCCCGACCGTAGGAGATGCGGGCAAACTGATCCTTACCAACAAGGGTAATGGCGGTAGAGATACAGACAGAATGACCATTAAAGTGCAGTAAAACTATGTGGTAGATTAGTATTTACCCATTGTGCAGCGCCTCATCATGAGGCGCTGCACTTTTTATTTAATTTTCAACAGGGCGAGAAAATATTTAGCAAAGTCACCAAGCTCGCGAAAGAAATACCGAATCATTGGGGTTTAAATCAAGAAAAAGAGTTCCTTTGCGACCTTTGTGTCTTTACGAGAAAATTTCTCCGTTTTGAAAAGAATTTTATTCCTCAGTAACGTCTTATAACTTTAACTTGCAATTCCCTGTAGCTCGCTACAGGGTCAACTTATAGGTTCCTCTCCCTTGATGGGAGAGGTTAGGTGAGGGTGAAGTACGGGAAAAATTAATGACCAGATACCCCGTCAGCTTGCTGCGAGGTGGCATGGTCCGACGGGCTCCAGTTTCCTCCAATTTTACCGTTGGCGCGGGACAGCTTGGCGCCCACATGCTCTTTGACTGGGGCGCCAGTAAGAACATCGACGTGGTGGATGTCTGGTCACCGAACGCCATGTATGCACCGTCAGCCTTGTGGACAACGGCATGCGGTTCCCAGGTGGCAACCAAGGTTTGGGACTTGATGTCAACTGATTGGAATAACGACGGCAAGAACAGCTATCCCATGGTGGATGGCCCGTTCATGAGCTTCAATACCAACTTCAACATGATGGCACCCTGTGCTGCTTCGTGTGATGACGGCAACGCGTGCACCACAGATGTCTGCAGTGCAAGCGCCTGTGTTCACACCCCGGTCACCTGCGACGACAGCGATGCCTGCACCGTGGATTCCTGCTCCGCGGGAGTATGCTCGAATGTTGTAGATTGCGTGGCATGCCCCTCGCTTTGCAACCCGTGCGCTGACGAAGCCACACGCTGCAATGACGGCGATGCCTGCACAGTCGATTCCTGTAATCCGACAACAGGAGCTTGTATCCACACTCAGATGGTCTGCGACGACAGCAGCGCCTGCACAACAGATGCATGCGTAGCCGGCAGCTGCGTGTTTACGCCGATCAGCTGCGATGACAGCAACATCTGCACCACGGACACCTGCGCTGCTGCAACAGGATGCGTGCATACGGCCGCCGTGCCGGCATCGTGCAATGACAACAGCATCTGCACGACCGACGGCTGCACAGCCAATGCCTGTACACACCTCAATTGAAGGATGTGGAACAGGTTCAGATGTGGGCCTCGTGACCTTCAGGGTGCCCTCGGTCATAAAGAATTGCAGAAAGGCTGTGCCCATTCAAATTAAAACCAGGAATTTCGGTGGGGATACCGTGACCGGAAGCATCACCCTGTATAAAGATGGTGAAGCGGTGATGACTTGGGCGCGTGTGACGTTTTATGCGTTGGAGAACGTCAACAAGATTTATCACTATAATCCGAGAACGGAAGACGGAGAGACGATTAAGTGGACCGTCGTGGTGGACGTTCCTAACGATCCAAATATCTCAAACAACGCTTCGCTGATTATGACCATGTTCGTTGCAGAATGTAAAGAGAAGAGAGGTAAACATAATAATGAACGTGGGAACGACGATTGAAATAACCGCTAAGACAAATAAGTAAGGCGGTTACGGAAGCTAAAAAAAACCACAAACCACTTAGGGCCGGAGATTTTCTCCGGCCCTTTATTAATCGTATGCCAGGCATGAGGTCCGGTATTTTATTACCGGCCGGTCAGATGGGGTGCAAGTCCGACGACTTGGCGGGACAAGTCCTCCGCAATCCTCGATGAAAGGACCCATTAGCCGAACAGCAAGGGTGTCCGGGGGCAATCCGGAATCTGAGGAACGTGGTATCCGTCAGTGACGCATACGGGGAAGTCTCCTGCGAAGGCAATTGTCAGAGCAAGGAGGAAACTCAACACCGTATCTTAAACCCGGACATTTTAATTTTGGGTTGACACGCAATTTATTCCTTATTGACTTTTCGAGGTCCATGCCATATTATCCATTCCTATGTATGAACTCATGGTTGAATCAAAATTCGCGGCGGCCCATCAGCTCCGGGGCTATAAGGGCAAGTGCGAGAAGCTGCACGGCCACAACTGGCGCGTGACCATTGCCGTGACCGCGGAGCGCCTGGACGATATCGGTCTGGCCATGGACTTTCACGAGCTCAAAAAATCCCTTCGCGATGTGCTGGACCAGCTCGAGCACACCTTTCTGAACGATATTTTCCCTTTTACCCAGATCAACCCCTCGTCCGAGAACCTGGCCAAGTGGATCTACGACACGATGACCAAGAAGATCAATAACGAGAACCTTGAGGTCGCCAGCGTCACCGTATGGGAGTCGGACACGGCGTCGGCGAGCTATTTCGATTAAAACAGCGTAACTACTCAGGTTCAAAGTTCCGGCGTTGTTTATGTCTAAACCATGAACGGCTCGACTGAGCTCGCCGAAGTCCTTGAACCGTGAACCTATGTAGCTACGAGTTGAGGTGAAGATCCTTTGCACAAACCCATCGCCGAAAAAATCCTCTCCCTCGCGAAAGACCTTAAGGCGGACGACGCCGAGGTCTTTATCCGCTCCTCAGCATCCACCAGCATAGAGGTCAAAGAACAGAAGGTCGACGCCTTTGATCGCGCCAAAGACATCGGAGCGGGTTTGCGGATACTCGTCAACGGGAAGATGGGATTTGCCTTTACCACAGACCTCTCGGAGAATGCACTCAAAACCCTGGCACGATCGGCACTGACGAACGCGCAAAATGTCGGCGCAGATGTGTTCAATTCTATCCCCGCAACGTTTGCTGCCAACTATCAATCACTATCAATATATGATCCCGAACTGGTCGCCCTGAGCGAGAAGGAAAAGATCGACCGCGTCCTGGCCATGGAACGCGAGGCCTTTGGCGTGGACCAGCGGATCAAGCGTATCCGAAAGGCGTCCGCGAGCTTCGCGGGGTCCGAGACCCTGATCATGAATACCCACGGGGCCGAGGTCTCGTTCCGCGGCACCGCCGCATCATCGAGCATCGAGGTGGTTGCCGAAGAAAAGGGAGAATCGCAGGCAGGATCTGATTTCGACGTTAAGCGGTTTTACCGAAAGCTGATGATCGAGGAGGTTGCGCGCAGGGCCTCCAGGAAGGCGCTCGACCTTCTTGGCGCGAGGCATATTGATTCGGCGAAGGCGCCCGTGGTCCTTGATGCCGAAGTGGCAGGAGATTTTTTGTCGATCCTGGCTTCCGGTTTTTCCGCGGAGAGCGTGCAGAAGAAACGGTCTCTTTTCATGACCAAACTCGGCAAAGACGTGACCGCGCCGCTCATCACGGTATATGACGACGGTTTGCTTGCGGAAGGGCTCGGCAGCGCGCCCTCGGATGACGAGACGGTGCCTATGAAGAAGAAAACGGTCATCGACAAGGGCAGGCTTGCCCTGTTCCTGTATAATACCTATACAGCAAACAAGGACAAGACCGTTTCGACCGGGAACGGCATGCGCGGCGGGTTCAAGGGCATTCCCGGAGTGGGCGTGACGAACCTGTACATCGAACCGGGAAACAATTCGCTTGAAGAACTGATCGGCTCGATGAGCAGGGGGCTTTACGTTACCGAGGTAATGGGAGCGCATACCGCGAACCATATATCCGGCGATTTCTCCGTGGGCGCAACCGGCTTCTGGATCGAAAAAGGCAGGAAAGTTTACCCTGTTCGCGAGATCACGATCGCGGGCAACATCCTGGACCTGATGATGAACGTGGACGCCGTCGGCAGTGACCTCCGCTTTTCCGGCAGGATCGGGAGTCCGTCGCTCCGGGTTAAGGAACTCTCGATTGGAGGGAAGTAAAACAAATGCGGAATGTGGATTTCGGGATGCGGAATAAAAGCTAAAAATTCATCAGCTGATCGGATAAAAAACTGTAGTTTTCTCCAAAATATTCACCCCAAAGAACCGGGATCCCCTTAGAATACCCCAAGTTTATTCTTCCCAATCCACCCCATTTCCACTATAATCGGGATACAATTGCCCACAAAAAAACCTGATGCTGAGGGGTTTCCGAATGTATTACGAAAATGTGTTCAGCTCGCTTCAAAAGAACAACATCCGGTACGTTGTCGCAGGCGGCATCGCCCTGGTGCTTCACGGCGTGGTAAGGCTTACGGCTGATCTTGATCTGATCGTGGACCTGGAACCGGAAAACCTGAAGCGCTTTATCCATGCCATGCATGAGCTGGGATACCTACCGCGAAATCCGGTGAAAGCCGAGGGATTGCTTGATCCGGCCACAAGAGGCCAATGGAAGCGGGAAAAGGGTATGGAGGTGTTCTCGTTCGTTGACCCCGGGCAGCCGATGACGCTGATAGACGTATTTATCGAGGAAAAGATTCCCTTCGGAGAGGTCATGAAAGATCTCGTACGTGTTACGGCAAAAGGGATTACGATACCCGTTGTTTCGTTAGCGCATTTGAAGAGACTCAAAAAAGCGGCAGGCAGGCCGCAGGACCTCGCGGACATCGAAGCAATAGAGGCGCTGGAGAATGCTGAGGAAAAGAAATGATCAACCAGATACAGCGAAAGAAACCGTTTGTTTTTCGTCCCTCGCAGGAGACGATAAAATACTTTAAAGATGCGTCGCCTGAGGCAAAGTTGAACTGGCTTGAAGAGGCGAATCGGTTTGTCAACGATTTTGTTTCTCCACTGAAGCTGGAGCGGTGGAAGAAGATCTCTGGCCGGTAAAAATCGCACGGCAGGACATCTGCATCAATGGAATTGCAGGCGGAAGCCCGCGGCTGCTATCTCACCCGGAACTCTGAACTCCGAACCCTGAACGGTCCTGGCCCCACACCCTTTTCTCAATCTCCTTCAGTAGGTCTCCCAACGTATTTGGATCGATCGCCGAACAAACCACGCCCTTGAAACGCGCCGAGATGGCCCTGGCCCAGAGACGGTTCACGAGGTCGGCTTTATTCAGCACGACGATCTGGGGGAGTTCGTCAAGACCGATCTCCGTCAAAAGATTGTTGACCGATTCCATTTGCTGCTCGAAGCGCGGGTTGCTGATGTCCACGACATGCAGGATCAGGTCCGCGTCCTGCATCTCATCAAGCGTTGCCCGGAAAGCGCCAAGCAGGTCCTTCGGCAGGTCCTTGATGAATCCCACGGTGTCGGTGATGACCACCTCGCGGTCGCGAGGGAAGCGGAGCCTGCGCGTTGCGGTGTCGAGCGTGGCGAAGAGCAGGTCCTCCGCCTTTACCTCCGAGCGCGTCAGGGTATTGAACAGCGTGGACTTGCCCGCGTTCGTGTAGCCCGCGATCGAGACGATGGGGATCTCGCTTTTGATGCGCCGTTCACGCCGCTGGTCCCTGGCCTTTCCGAGGGCGTCGAGCTGCTTCTCCAATCTCCGGATCTTGTCCCGCGCGCGGCGCATATCGACCTCGAGCCTTGTTTCGCCCGGGCCGCGTCCGCCGATGCCGCCGGTGAGCCGCGAGAGGGCGGTGGAGCGTTCCGATAATCTGGGCAGGCGATACTTGAGCTGGGCAAGCTCCACCTGCACCTTGCCGTCTCCGCTGTGCGCTCGCCGCGCGAAGATGTCGAGGATGAGCTGGGTGCGGTCGATGACCCGCATTTCGGTGATGTCGCCGATGGACTTGACCTGCGCGGGGGTCAGGTCCTGGTTAAAAACAATGAGGTCGGCGCCGAGCTGCTGGGAACGGATGATGAGCTCCTTGAGCTTTCCTTCGCCGAGCAGGTATCTCGGGTTGATATCGTGCGGCCGCTGGACCACGGTGTCAAGCACGGTGATCGCGTCCGTTCGGGCGAGTTCCTTGAGTTCTTCAATGGACTCTTCCTGTTCGTGCTTGCTCTTCTTCGATACACTGACGAGGATGGCGCGGTCTTTTTTCGCGACCACAAGGGCCGATTGCGCCCGCTCCATTTCCCGTTCGATGTCTGAGATGAATTCCGCCGCATCCACGTCAAGGGCGTGCACGGACTGCGGAGGACGGATCTCATGGATGATTCCCGAGGGATTCGGCGGGACAAGATAGGCAAGCGAGATGGTCCCGGGGATCCCGTTGGGGCCGACGGCGAGCGCCGCGATCATGTCCAGCCGGAGAAGTGCCAGGTCCGTAAGGTCTTCCTGGTTCAGGGGGGTGTTTTTCAGGTGCGTATGGATGAACCGCACCCCGCGCAGGCGCCGCGCGCCAAGCCGGTGCTCCGAAAGGTCGGGGATGAGGATGTCATGGTTCGTCCCCACGAGCACGTTCCGGATGCTTCCGGAACGATCGATGATGAGGCCGACCTGACGTCCGATACCGGCTGAAGCTTCAGAGAGCGCGCGAGCGGCCTCGGGAGTGATGATCGTGTCAGGAGGCATCTTTCTGCGGTAGAGACGTTCGAGCGTCCTTATTTCAGCAGGCTTGAGGCCGGTCGTGTTGCCGTAAATAGTCGGGATAATGAGCTCCTTGAGTTATGCTGGTTCAACGTTTAGGGTTCACGGTTCAGGGTTCACGGTTGGGAAGCAGTAACTATAAACCCTGAACCGTGAACCTGACAACCTGCAGTTGCCTCTAAACAAATACAGCGCAGGCATAATGACCTGCGCCGGCAAGATCGCGTCAGACATGTATTGGCGCAATCCGGTGCTATTTTATCAGGTACACGATATCGTGTACCCGTACATGGTCCTTGACCCGTAAACCGATGATTTGACCGATCGCAGCCCGGTCTATGTGCTGATGTTCAAACTCCATGGACTCCACCGGTTGGGTGAAATCCGTGGAATGGCCTTGAATGTGGATCGAGTCGCCTGTTTTGAGCGCGCCGTTGTTGATCTGGACTATGGCCACGCCAAGATGGCTGTAATAATGGGTTACCGTGCCGATGGCCTCATCATGCCGGGCCGGTTCTTCAACGGGAGGAATACCCGGAGGCGGAGGCCCGGGTTCGATCTCAAACAGTTTGGATTGAACCGTTTGTTTGTTCTTTGCAGCGGTCTTTTTTGAGGTTTTATTTCCGGGAGCTTTCTTTTTGACAACGGCCTTTCCCGGGGATGGTTTCTTTTTCACGACTTTTTTCACGGGCGATTTCTTCCTGACGACCTTCTTTTTTACTGTTTTTATTGCGGGTTTTCGAGAAGTTGATTTCTTTGCAGTGCTTTTGCTCGCAGCTTTTTTCGGCATGGAAAACCTCCTCCGTATTCTTTGCCCATCTGGCCCGTTTCCCAAAGGCTAATTGCTTCTCATCAGGAAAAGAAAAAGCTTGACCCTTTGACAGCAAGGCAGAATGTTCCGGATTGATGCGACTTGTTTTAAACCCGCCAGAGCGGAATGCTGTGTTCATTGTCTTGAGCACTTGAGAAAATTGTAGCAAAACTGCAATAAAAAGCAAGTTAAAAAACAGGTATAAAAAGTGGAATGAACATCGTTCAGCCTTGACAGAATGGCATAAACGTGGAATAATTGCTCCAAGTGCGCGGAGGACTTAGCTGCATGGACATGTTGGGGTTCGATCTCTTTACTGTCGTCAGCGGTCTTGCCATCATAACGATGCTGATCGCGGTAGTGAAGGCGTATGACTATAAAAAATCGATCCCTGACGGTGAAGTAGGAAGAGCATGGAATGCTCTTTCATCTCTCGCAACTTTCTTTTTGATCGGTTACCTTACGACACCCTTTTTTATTGTCTTGTCTCAGGAAATAAAAGACCTCATCGTCGCGTTTATTTTTCTTTTCGGCGCCGTGTATGTGCTGATCACGCTCTGGCTTGTGCATCGGATCATCACTGTCATGAGAAGATAGAAACTATGAGAGGATGATTCGCACGGTTGGCATTGTTTTATTATTTAACAAGATAAAAGGGGTAGGGCTATTGGGGAGGAAAAGATGAAAATGGAGACAAAAATTAAAAAGGAGGAAGAGATGAAAAAGACATTGCCTGTTGTGCTGTACCTGTTGTTCATCAGTATCGCTTTGGTAATGGTTTCCACGACGGCGTTTGCCACGAACGGCATGAATCTGGAGGGATATGGACCGATCGCCACCGGAATGGGCGGCGCTTCCATGGCCTACGATAACGGGACCGCGGCGATGATGAACAATCCCGCGACGCTTGGTCTCATGCCCGAGGGCAACCGGCTTGACGTTGCGCTGGGATATCTGGGGCCAAATATCACGGCTAAGGATGAATCGAATTCATTCTCTACGACACCAGGTGCGTCATCGTCATCATCCGCAAACGCCTTCTACATGCCGGCAATCGGCTGGGTCCAAAAGGCTGGCCAAATGTCCTATGGCGTGGGCATGTTCTCCCAGGGCGGCATGGGGTCGGAATATGACGCCAACTCGTTCCTGGCATATGGTTCGGGTGAGAAGGTCCGTTCCGAGGTGAGCGTCGGAAGAGTGCTTGTGCCGTTCGCTTATGAGATAGACAAGAACTTCAGCGTCGGCGCTTCCGTGGATTTTGTATGGGCGGGGATGGACCTGAAGATGGCGATGAACGGCCAGCAGTTCTTTAATATGGCGGGGATGGACATGTCCACGCCGAATCAGCATCAATATGGTTTTGCATCCGGCAGCATGGTGGATGCTTTTGCCGGAATGTATATGGCAGGAGCTTTTAATCCTGCTAACCCTGTTCCCTGGGCCCGTTTTGATTTTTCCGATTCCAGCGCATTTACCGGCAAGGCAAAGGGGACTGGTTTCGGCGCTAAAGTGGGCGGTGTATACAAGGTGAATGACGATATCTCGATCGGAGCCGCGTATCACAGCAAAACCGCTTTAAGCGATCTGGAAACAAGCGGCGCCAAGGTGAGCTTTAACGTAAATATGGATATCGGCTATGCGACAACCGGTACTCCTAACGGCAGCTATATGCCTGCGACGATTCCACTCACCGGCAAGATCAAGGTGCAGGATTTTGAATGGCCGCAGATGGCGGGAATTGGTATGGCGTTTAAGGTGTCCAACGATCTGATGATCGTGGCGGATTACAAGTGGATCAATTGGGCCGCGGTGATGAAAGAATTCAAGATGACCTTTACCGTGGATGCAGGCCAGGCCGGCATGGCTGCGGCATTTGACAACACCGTGCTTAACGCCTCCATGGACCAGAAGTGGGATGACCAAAATGTGATCATGATCGGCGCAGCTTACAAGATTGATGCTGACTGGACACTGCGCGGCGGCATCAATTACGCCAATAACCCGATCCCTGATACCTATCTGAACGCATTGTTTCCGGCAATCGAAAAGACGCACGTGATAGTGGGCGCAGGTTATATGATCGACAAGGCATCGACCATTGATGCCTCGTTCACCTACGCTCCGGAAGTGAAGCAGACCTCCGGACCGAATGCCCCTGCTGGCGGGACCGTGACGCACAGTCAGACCAATGCACAAGTCATGTACAGCTATCGGTTCTAGCGTATTCCTTTATTTGAATCATCTGATCAAGACATGAAGAAGCAATCTCTCAGTGATGAGAGGTTGCTTCTTTTTTTGTTTCAGGTTGACTGCGTCAGACAGATGGCTTATGATTGGCACACGTGTCTGTTATGAAAATACTCTTTATAAAACTTTCCGCCATCGGCGATGTGGTGCAGACGCTGCCGGCGCTTGAGGCGATAAAAAAACTCTATCCTGACAGCGAGATCACCTGGGTGGTCGAAGAGGCCGCGGCAGGCATCCTTGAAGGCCATCCCCTTATCGGTCGCTTGCTGATTTCGCGCAGACGAACATGGTTCAGGATGCTCCGGAACCCGTTGAAGGTGGTCAGAGGGATAGGGGATATCATCCGGTTCATCCGGGGCCTGCGGAGCATACGCTACGACATTGCCATCGACTTTCAGGGGCTCCTAAAGAGCGGCATGCTCATTGGTCTCGCCCGAGCGACGCGCAAGATAGGTTTCAACAGGACGCGCGAGCTTTCGCACCTGTTCTTGAACGAGCGACTGCCTGCTTATGATATCGAGAAACACGCCCTTGAGCGATATCTCAATGTGGCGCGGTATCTCGGCGCCAGGGATCCATCTTCCCTGTGTACGCTTCCGATCGAGCGCGAAGTCACGGCAATCCGGGAAAAAATAGAAGCCATGAATTTGCAGGACAGGCCGCTTGTAGCAATGAATCCGGTGGCGCGGTGGAACACCAAACTTTGGCCTGAGAGGAGGTTCGCTGAATTGGCGGACCGTTTGGTGAAGGAGAAAAATGCCGTGGTCATTTTTACGGGGAGCCCGGAAGACCGGGCTGTCAATGATCGGATCATTTCACTGATGAGCGAAACAGCGATGAATTGGGCAGGGGAGACCACGCTCAAGGAACTGGCGGCTCTCGCGGTTCTTGCCGACCTCTTCATCTCCACCGACACCGGCCCCATGCACCTTGCGGCCGCGGCCGGGGCAAAAGTCCTGGCGCTGTTCGGCCCTACCGCTCCGTGGAGGACCGGACCGTATGGTCCATCGCATGTCGTTGTACGCACGGGGATAACTTGTTCGCCTTGTTTTCAGAGGAAATGCGAGATCGGTGTCCGCTGCATGGAGGAAATAACGGTTGAGGAAGTGATGAAACTGATCAAGGTAAAATGAACATGCAAAATGCAAAAGGTGAAGACACACTGTTTATTCTTTTCATTTAACATTTAGCATTCGAATTGAGGTTCAATGCTTCTCAGCGGTCTTCTCGATATATTTGACGATCTGGTCCAGGGACAGTTTCCGGTCGTCGAGAGCCCAGAAGAAAAAGTCATCAACGGACTTGAAAGGCCCATACGCATCACGGTGAGACGCGATAATTGTCTGTGAAGCGTTGTCGGTCACAACCTGTTTTGAAGATATCAGTTCGTCCATGAGGTTCGGAAAGTTTGCATACCAGACCCCGTAGTTTTTCCCTTTGCTCTTGCTGATCCTTTCTTTTATCATGTTCAGAATACTGCGATAAAGACCGGCCTGGTCTTTCATGGTATGCTGAGGATCGATAAGAAGGGAATGCATACCGATGGCCTGGGTTATCTCGGAGTACCGGGAATTATTGAACGAATCCTCCAGGTAGATATTGAGTTTGGCAATTTTTTCAATGTTCGAGACCAGCACCACGTCCGGCATAAGATTATTCCTCCCCCGTGCACAAATTATTACCAACTAATTTACCTCTATAGTTTATAGCATTGAATATAAAGAAGCAAGATTTTTATGTTGACGAATGGTTTGAAACGCTCCCGGGCCTCTTTTTTCGGAAGAACAAGCATGATGAGTCTGCAAAAAACCAATTTTTACACGGAGCCACAAAGATCACAAAGAAAAAAATTTCGAATTATAGAGTTTCCCCTTCGTGACTTTGTGTCTTCGTGTGAGACAGGACTTTTCCCCGACTTTATCAAATATGGTTATTGAAAAAATGGCTCAAATCGGGTAAAGTCAGCATTCATTATGTCTGCCATGAATGAAACAGGATCTACCCAATCCGGCCGGCGAAAAGGCCTCACCAGAAACGTCGTTATCCTCGGATTCGTCAGCCTCTTGAATGACGGCGCATCGGAGATGATCTACCCGCTCCTGCCGGTCTTTCTCACTGCCGTGCTGGGCGCGGGGCCCGCGGCGCTCGGGATCATCGAGGGCATCGCCGAGTCTACGGCATCGTTTCTGAAACTCACCTCCGGCTACCTGTCGGACCGGGTGAAGCGGCGCAAGGGCTGGATCGTTGCCGGTTATTCCATTTCGAACGTGATCCGGCCGCTCATTGCCGTTGCCACCTCCTGGCCCCAGGTTCTGGCGCTCCGTTTCTCGGACCGTGTGGGTAAGGGGCTGCGCACATCGCCGCGCGACGCCATCATCGCCGACTCAACGCTGCCGGAGTTTCGGGGCATGGCCTACGGGTTCCACCGGGCCATGGATCACGGCGGCGCAATTATCGGTCCGCTCCTCGCGACCGGTCTGCTTCTGGTCCTCCAAGACACTCCCCAGGAGAACCTCAAGACGCTTTTCCTGCTGTCGTTCATCCCCGGCTTGCTGGCAGTGCTCCTGCTCTTTGCCGGGTTAAAGGAAAGCCCGGCGGACGGTCCGTTGCCTGTTCCATCGAGCGGATTCAACTTCAGGGCTGCGTGGGCGGGCATGCCTGCGGGATTCCGAAAGTATCTCGCGATCGTCCTGGTCTTCACGCTCGGAAACTCGACGGACGCGTTCCTGCTCCTGCGTGCCCAGCAGCTTGGCGTGCCGATAGCGCTTTTACCCGCGATCTGGGTGGCGCTCCATGTGGTAAAAATGGGGTTCTCGGTCCCGGGCGGCATCCTGTCAGACCGAATCGGCAGAAAAAAAGTGATCGTCACGGGATGGATCGTGTACGCGCTGGTCTACGGGGGATTCGCGTTCGCGAGCAGCCAGTGGCATGTCTGGGCTTTGTTCATGGTGTACGGGATATACTTCGGTTTGACCGAAGGGGTGGAGAAGGCGCTCGTCGCTGACTTTGCCCCGACGCATCTGCGCGGCTCCGCCTTCGGCCTCTATCACCTGGCTGTGGGGTTCGGCGCGTTTCCCGCCTCGCTGCTTTTCGGCCTGGTCTGGCAGAAGTTCGGCGCGGCCACAGCATTCGGCATGGGCGCGGGGCTGGCGATGCTGGCGAGCTTGATGCTGTCGGGGCTGGCGGTCAAGACGCTGGAAATCAGAAATGGCATCTGAGGTGATAAAATATGCCATCCGAGTTTTACAAAAACGGTCATTCCCGAAGGTTTAATCGGGAATCTGATTTATGGAGCAGAGAGTACAGCGACAGATCCCCGATAGAAGCACTCGGGGATGACGAAGGAAAGAACAAAAGAAAGAGGTAAATCATGTCAACCTATACCGTGGCGATCAGCGGGGCATCAGGCGCTCCTTATGCCTACCGGGTACTTCAGAGGCTCATTAAGGAGGGGCACAACATCTACCTCTGCATTTCCGGCGACGGGCTCTCGATCCTGAACGACGAGACCGGGCTTTTGCTCAAGGGCTCGGAGACCGATATTCAGTTCGCGCTTGAGAGGCACTTCGAGGCAAAAGAAGGGCAGATCACGTACTTTGATGAAGATTATATGTACGCGACCATCGCGAGCGGGTCGGTCAAGGTGGACGCCATGGTCGTGATACCCTGCTCCATGAAAACGCTGGCGGCCATCGCGAATGGCTTTGCATCGAACCTTATTGAGCGCGCCGCGGACGTCATGATCAAGGAAAAACGGAGACTCATCCTCGTGCCGCGCGAGACGCCGCTTTCGGCCATCCATCTCAGGAACATGCTCACCCTCGCAGAGATCGGGTGCCATATCATCCCGGCCATGCCCGCATTCTATCATCACCCCAAACACATTTCAGACATGGTGGACTTCATCGCGGGAAGGGTACTTGACAGCATGGGGGTCGAGAACGATCTTTCGCCGAGGTGGGGGATATGATCTAATTGCGGAATGTGGATTGCGGAGTGCGGATTTAAAGGGCGTTGCGTTTTGAAAATTTACAATTTCAAATTTCCAATTTTCAATTTCCAATAAAGGTCAGCGATCAGTATCGATTCTGACCGTTTATGCGTTGTACTCCGTCCCGCCGCTCTCTCCGAGGTTCTTCATCCAGGTGTCGAGCGTCGTCGAGTCCTGCTTGGCGATCACCTCTTCTTCCACAAACACGGGCGCATTGATGCGGATCGCGATCGCAATGGCGTCGCTGGGACGGGAATCGATATGGAATTCCTTGTTGTTGTGCAGAAGATAGAGCGATGCGTAGAACGTATTCTCGATAAGGTCGCTGATGACCACGCGGGCGATCTCGACCTCCAGGCGGTCGAAGATAGTGACGATCAGGTCATGGGTGAGGGGACGGGCAGGTTTGACGTTGCTCATGGCCAGGGCAATGGAGTTTCCCTCCGCGGCCCCGATCCAGATCGGGAGGATCTTCTTTCCTGTTTCATCCTTCAAAACGACGATATAACTGCTGTTTCTGCTGTCGAAGAGGATGGTATTTACGTTCATCTGGACCCACATACGGGTTTGCGCCTCTTTTTATAAAATACCACACGGATTTTGCTAAGTAAAGGGATTATTTTATTGACTTTTATTGAAGATACGATATACTTTCTTGCTTGTAATGTGCATGAATTGCCTGTTTCACGGGTAATTCATGATCTGATGTCGAAGCGCGGTTCCCCTCACCTCGGTCCTCTCCCTTGGGGGATAGGAAGGAATAATGTATACCCTCGCTCCAGCGGGGAGAGGGTGAGGAAAAATCATTCATGAAACAAACCCTGACTGAAATCCTGCTCCAGGCCCTTACGCGGGCCAAAGAAAAGGGAGAACTGAAGCTCGACACGTTGCCGGCAATCACGCTTGACACCCCAAGGGAAAAGAGCCACGGAGACCTTGCCACAGCGCTTGCCATGACCCTGGCAAAGCCGGAGTCCAGGCCGCCCCGGAAGATCGCCGAGATCATTATTGCCAATATCCAGGACGAGGACGGGATCATCGCGAAGACCGAGATCGCGGGTCCCGGGTTTATCAATTTTACCTTTAAGCAGGACCGGTGGAAGAAGACGCTCTTTGACATAGATTCGGAAGGCCCCGGTTACGGACTGAAGAACATCGGCCAGGGAGAACGGGTGCTCCTGGAATTCGTGAGCGCGAACCCGACCGGACCCCTTCACGTCGGGCACGGCAGGGGCGCGGCGATCGGCGATGCCTTGGGGAATCTGCTTGCCGCGGTAGGGTATGATGTCACCCGGGAGTTCTACATTAATGATGCAGGCCGACAGGTCCGGCTTCTTGCCCAGTCGGTCTATGCGAGGTATCAGCAGGCGCTCGGCAACAATGTGCCGTTTCCCGACGACGGATACCACGGAAGCTACATCGAAGAGATCGCCCAGGGCTTCATCACGCTCCACGGCAAGAACTATCTGAATGTTCCCTTTGAGGAATGCGTTCACCAGTTCGGCGACTACGGAAAAGAAACGATGCTTGCCGACATCAGGATCGACCTTGAGTCCTTCGGCGTACGGTTCGACACCTGGTTCAGCGAGGCAGCGCTTCTCAAGGACGGCTCGGTGCAGCAGTCCATCGATGAACTGATGGAAAGCAGGAACTGCTATGAACAGGACGGTGCCCTGTGGCTGCGCTCGACCACCTTTGGCGACGATAAAGACCGAGTGGTGACGAAAAAGGACAAGAGCTACACCTATCTTGCCACGGACATCGCTTATCACCGGAACAAGCTTGGCCGGGGGTTCACGACGCTCGTGAACATCTGGGGAGCGGACCATCACGGCTATATCCCGCGCGTGCAGGCAGTGATCCAGGCCTTCGGCCATCCCAAAGATTCGCTCCATGTGCTGCTGGTCCAGCTTGTCTCGATCCTGCGCCACGGCCAGCCCGTGCCCATGTCGAAGCGGGCAGGGAACTTCGTGACGCTTCGGGACGTGGTGCAGGACGTGGGCAGCGGCGCGGCACGGTATATTTTTCTCACCCGGCGGTCCGACAGCCATCTGGACTTCGATCTCGACATTGCCAAGGAGCAGTCGCGGGAGAACCCGGTGTACTACGTGCAGTACGCGCACGCCCGGATCGCGAGCCTGTTCCGCGAGGCCGAGACCAGGAACATCAGTATCCCGAAGAGCGATGTTGTTGATCTTTCGCTGCTTGATCTCGAAGAAGAGCGGAACATCATCAAGGCGCTCGCGAAGTATCCGGAGATCATCGAAGAGGCGGCCCTGGCATACGAGCCGCACCGGCTGACGTTTTATCTCCAGGACCTCGCCGGTTTGCTGCATAACTATTATTTCAAGCACCGGGTCATTACCGAGGACCTCAACCGGACCGCCGTCAAGTTGTTCCTGATGAAACAGGTGAAGACGGTGATCCAGAGCGCGCTGAAGATCCTTGGCGTGAATGCGCCGGAGAGAATGTAGCGAGTGTAACGAGTGCGGAATGCGGAGTAATGAAAATCCGCAAGCCTGTTACTCCGCACTCCGAATTCCGCACTCCGCACTGAGAACAGTGTTCAATTTTTCTTTAATTAAAACGGACCCTGCGTCTTCCGCCCGCCTGGGCAAAATGACGACCTCCCACGGCGAGGTCAATACCCCGGTGTTCATGCCCGTGGGCACGCAGGCCACGGTCAAGACGCTTTCGCCGGCGGACCTCGTGGACCTCGGCGCGGAGATCATCCTTTCGAACACGTACCATCTGTTCCTGAGGCCGGGTCATGAGCTGATCAAGGAGCTCGGCGGGATCCAGAAGTTCATGGGCTGGAATAGACCGGTCCTTACGGACAGCGGGGGGTTCCAGGTCTTCAGCCTTGCGGAACTCAGGAAGATCACGGAAGAGGGGGTTACGTTCCAGTCCCCCCTTGACGGCGGCGCCAAGCACCTGATTACGCCTGAGTACGCCGTGGAGATCCAGGAGGCGCTCGGCGCGGACATCATCATGGCCTTTGATGAGTGCACGCCGTACCCGGCGACCCGGGATTATGCCCATGAGTCGCTTGAGCGCACGCTTCGCTGGGCAAAACGATGCCGTGATGCGAAAAAAGACACGGGCCAGGCGCTGTTCGGCATAGTTCAGGGCGGGATCTACCCCGATCTTCGAAAGCACTCCGCGGAGGCGCTTGTTGATACAGGCTTCGACGGGTATGCGATCGGCGGACTGTCCGTGGGAGAGACCAAGCCCATGATGTTCGAAATGCTGTCGGCGACGGTCCCCTCGCTTCCCGGGGACCAGCCCCGGTATCTGATGGGGGTCGGGACGCCGGAAGACCTCGTGGAAGGGGTTGACCTCGGAATCGATATGTTCGACTGCGTGATGCCGACGCGGAACGCCCGGAACGGAACGTTCTTCACCTCGTTCGGCAAGGTGGTGATCAGGAACGCCCAATACGAATGTGATCATCGACCGATCGATCCCGGGTGCGGCTGTTATACCTGCGGGAACTTCACCAGGGCTTATTTGCGGCACCTGTTCAATGCAAGTGAGACATTGGCATTGCGGCTCGGGACGATCCATAATATTTATTTCTATCTCAACCTGATGCGAAACATCAGGCTGAGCATCGGGCAGGGGAGGTTCAGGGAATTCAAAAAAGAATTTTTAACCAAAAGAGAATCGCAGGACAGTTCAATCTTCGTTGACTGAATTGTTTAGATCGAGTCGTAATAAAATGGTCATTCCCGAGGGTTCAATCGGGAATCCGGTTTTTTGAAGCAGGAAAAATAAAATCAGATCCCCGATGGAATCATTCGGGGATGACGGAGAAAATAAGGATTCCATCGACAGGAGGCAACACTATGTTTATCGCAACAGCGTATGCAATGGGAGCGCCGGGAGGCGATGCGGCGGCCCAGGGAGGCGGCGGGTATCAGGGCATCATCATGATGGTCGTGATCTTCGCCATCTTCTACTTCATCATGATCCGCCCCCAGCAGAAGAAGATGAAAGAGCACAAAAAAATGCTGGATGCGATCAAGAAGGGCGACGAGATCGTCACGGCAGGCGGCATCTATGGCACGGTCGAGGGGGTGAATCCCGATACCCTCACGGTCAAGATCGCTGAAGGCGTTAAGATCAAGGTCACCCGCGGTTCGGTGGGGGATGTCGTGAAGCCGGAAGAAGGGAAGAAGTAGATCGATCCATGGGCATTGTTGCAACAGCGGACGCATGGGCCGCAGAGGAAAACTGAAATCAGGTTTTCACTCGTGACATTCGTATAATGTGCAGCTAATCTTTGTTGCGTTTTAGGAGGCAGTATATGAAGAAGAGTATTCAATGGAGACTGGCGCTCATCGCCCTTTCAGTCGCGGTCGCTCTGTTTTTGTTCGTGCCGTCAACGCCATTGTCGGCGGGGCTGCCGGACTGGTGGAAGCAGAGCGTGCCCAAGATCTCGCTGGGACTTGACCTCAGGGGCGGCAGCCACCTGGTGATGGAGGTGGATACTGCCAAGGCAGTGGAGTCATCCGTGGACAATATTGTGGCTGATCTCCAGACCACGGCGGCGTCGCAGAAGCTCGCAGTGGTCTTCAGCAGGTCGGGTCAGGACATCACCGCAAAATGCGACGATGCAATCGCCGAGAACGTCGAGAAACTCGTAAAAGGCAGCTATGCCATCATCGACATGAAAAACCAGTCCAAGGGCGAGATGGTCTATGCCATGAAAGCGGCCGAGGTCAGGCGGCTCAAGGAATGGGCTGTCACGCAGGCGCTTGAGCGCACCCGCCGGAGGGTGGACAAGTATGGTGTTGCAGAACCTGCCATCTACCGGCAGGAGAACGATCAGATCGCGCTGCAGCTTCCGGGCGTGAAAAACCCGCAGGAGGCGATCTCGTTCATCAAGACCGCCGGCAGGCTGGAGTTCAAGATGCTGAACACCACGGATGACGCGCAGAAGGCGCTGGCAGGCGAGGTCCCTGTTGACAGCGAACTGCTCTATGGCGAGGACGTGGACGAGAGCGGTAAGGTCATCAAGCGACCGTATCTCGTGTATAGTCAGACGCTCCTGACCGGCGACCGGTTGAAAGAGGCCAAGGTCGGCATCGACCAATTCAACAAGCCGGCGATCTCCATTTCATTCGACAACGAAGGAGCGAAGATCTTCGACCGCGTCACCGGAGACAACGTGGGCAAGCAGCTGGCCATCGTGCTTGACGGGGTGGTGCACTCCGCGCCGCGCATCCAGGACCGGATCAGCGGCGGCAACGCCCAGATCACCGGGAACTTTACGCATGACGAGGCCGCGAAGCTCGCGATCGTTTTGCGCGAATCGCTTCCGGCGCCCATGAAGATCGTGCAGAACGTGACCGTGGGCCCGTCTCTCGGCCAGGATTCCATCGACAAAGGCGTGAAAGCGGCGCTGTTCGGAGGAGCGTTCGTCCTCATTTTCATGGTTGTTTACTACCGGATGTCGGGGCTTATCGCGGACTATGCCGTGGTCCTGAACATGGTGCTGCTCCTGGGCGCCATGGCGCTCCTGAATGCAACGCTCACCCTGCCGGGCATCGCGGGCATCATCCTTACCATCGGCATGGGCGTGGACTCGAATGTGCTGATGTTCGAGCGCATTCGCGAGGAGATCCGCGCAGGCAAACAGCCGAGGCCCGCGGTCGACTCGGGCTACGACAAGGCGTTCCTGACGATCCTCGACTCGCATGTGACCACGCTTATCACGGCGGGAGCCCTGTTCCTGTTCGGTACGGGCGCCATTAAGGGATTCGCCGTGACGCTCAGTCTCGGCATCATCATCAACCTGTATTCCGCCCTTGTCGGCACCAAGGTGATCTTTGATATCATCAACTCGAAGTGGAAGCTGGAGAAATTGAGCATTTAAAGAAAAAATAATCAAGATTTACCACAGAGTACACGGAGGTAAGTCCGTTCTTTATAATAGCTTTTCTCCGAGCCCTCTGTGATCTCTGTGGTTAAAATAATTGTATTTTGGAGGTTGAAATGCTTCAAATATTGCATAAGACAAATATCGATTTCATGGGCTGGAAAAACGTCTCATTTGCCGTCTCGGGCCTGCTGATCGCCCTCGGCATCGTCGGTCTGATCCAGGTCAGCCGGGGCAAGGCGAACCTCGGCATCGACTTTGTGGGCGGCACCACAATGCAACTCAGCTTCAAAGAACAGATGCCGGTGGAAAAAGCGCGCGCTGCCCTCGATAAGAACGGATTCATAGGCGCCTCAATCCAGCAGGTCGGAGAAGGGAACAAGATCCTGATCAGGCTCCGGGAGTCCGAGGGGACATCGGAAAAGATCCAGAACCTCTTCAGGCAGGAGTTCCCGAACAATGCCTTTGAGGTCGATAGCATCATGGAGATCGGGCCGGTGATAGGCAAGGCGGTCCAGCGCGACGCGCTCGTGGCCATCACGGTCTCGATGATAGCCATCATTCTCTATATCGCGTTCCGGTTCGAGTTCAAATTCGGCGTGGCAGCCGCTATTGCGACCATGCACGATGTTTTTGCCGTTCTCGGTATCTTCTACATTTTGAATTGGGAGATCAACCTGCTGATCGTGACCGCGCTGCTTACGCTTGCGGGTTATTCTCTCACGGACACGGTGGTGGTCTTCGACCGGATCAGGGAGAACCTGAAGCGCAACAAGAAGGATGCGTTGCCTCAGCTGGTGAACTACAGCATCAACGAAGTGCTGTCCCGGACGATCATCACTTCGCTCACGGTGGTCATCGTGCTCATCCCGCTCGTACTCTTCGGAGGAGAGGTGCTGCATGATTTCTCGCTTGCGTTGCTCATGGGCGTGATTATTGGGACCTATTCGTCGATTTTCGTGGCCAGCCCCATCCTGGTGGTGTGGCAGGCAAAGTTGGGCGGACGATTGATCACGAAGTGAGGTGTAATGGGTCTTCTAATCATAGATTTTACACCAACTGAGTTGTCATCCCCGGACGGTTCCATCGGGGATCTGGTTCTTATACCGGATTCCCCCCGGCTACAAGCTTACCGGGGCAGGCTTATGAGGCCTCGGGAATGACCATCGAGACCTGTAATAACGATTGATGTCAAACAATCATACGCCTGTCATAACGATCGCCGGCGCCGATGCCTCGGTGCTTGTGGAAACCGATCTCATGCAGCTGACGTGCGGGACCCGCGGCTGCGATTCCACCTGTTGCAAGGCGAGCGCTCCGATCGTCCTTAATCCCTACGAGATTGCACTCGTTTGCCGCGAAAGCGACATGAGCTATGAAGACCTGCTCGACGTTGTCGATACAGAGCGGGCAAACGGTTTTCCTCTGGTCATGCTGCCGCGTGACCCTGTTTGCCACTTCTGGACGGAGAACGGCTGCCGCATCTATAAGGCACGGCCGCTGGCATGCAGGCTCTTTCCGATAGGTCGCGTGTATAACGACATGCAGTCCAGGTTCGTCCTTCCGGGACAGAATCTTTGCGACGGTCTTGCGACTGAGCCCGCAGGAACCGTGGATGATTACCTAAAGACCCAGGATGCAGCCCTGCAGATCCGGATGGCGGACCGATGGATCGATTTTGTGAATGAGATCGAAAAGCTGCCGCTTCCGGATAAACCGGTCACCTCTGTTGCATTCCACCTGTTCGTCTACAGCCCTGACACACCGCCTGCTCCTTCCTCCGGGATCGCCGACGCATTAACCTCTCCTGAAGAACGCTTCATCCTGCGCCTTGAAACCGCGTTGGCCCAGTTGCCCCGCTTCCTTTGTCGTAGCTAACGTTATCAGAGAGATAGTCCGCCGGGTCTCAGGCATAACTTCACTTGACATGCCCGGCAGGGGGCACTATTATAATGTGCGGGTCAAAGCGACATCGTGAAGACCATCGCTCAAAAAAAATGAGTTACCTAAATAAAATCATCTCACTTTCCGTGCTTCTGATAGTTTCAGCGTGTGCGGCCGGCAAGACGCCCCATCCCGGCATACCTGATGCGCTTTCTTCGAGATTCACGCTGACTGCTGACGATGCTGAACAAGGATTCAAGGAAGGCCGGGACGCTTGTAAAGCGGGAAACGCCGAGAACGCACTCATCATCGCGCACCGGATCAGTGAACTCTATCCGGATACTCCCTGGTATAAACGTTCATTGTTCCTTACGGAACAGGCACTCATCCAGCTTGACCGGCCCTCCGAGGCCAACGCGTCCATGCTCCGCGTGCAGGCGGAATATCCCGAGCTTGCCGACTACGCTGTCTTTCTGCTGGCGGATTATCACTTTGCCAAGGCCCGGTATTCGGAGGCGGCCGCCTTGTACGAGCAGGTGAGCGAGCGGTATCCCGGCAGTTCGCTTATCGCGCGCGCAGCGTTCAAGCGGGGCCAGGCGCTTCTCGAATCGTACGCCTATCCCGAGGCCGCAGTGGTCTTCGAGGAATTCCTGCAGAACAATCCACGCTCCGAATTCGCGCCTGCCGCCGGTCTGGGACTCGGACGCGCACTGACCGCGGAAGCGGACCTTGCGCGGGCAGTGCGGGCCTACCAGGATGTCTGGGTAAGATATCCCGGCGATCCGAACGACCAGCAGGTTGAAAAAGCACTTTCAATCCTTAAGGCAGGCGGTGTTGAAATCCCCGAACTCGCATCCGCAGAATTATACGAACGCGGCAGAAATCTGTTCCGGATCAGTCTGCATGACAAAGCAGTTGAGACCTTCACGAAATTTCTGGATAAAGAACCGGACTCCCCGGACCGGCCGGACGCGCTCTATCGCACCGGGGTATCGCTTTATTATCTCGGGAAACGGGGAGAGGCCTCGGTCATCCTTGAAAAAATGATACGGGAATATCCCTCCGATGAGAGGGTCTCCGAGGCGCTCTACTGGCTGGGGAGGTCTTACAGCAAGCTAGGCGACTGGGACCGGGGGGTGCAGACCTTCCAGAAACTTCTTGATGACTTCCCCGGGAGCGAATGGTGTGATGACGCACTATTCCTTACCGGTAACATCTACCGGGAAGCCGGTGATATGGAGAAGGCGCTTCAGTATTACACCAGACTGGTGAAAGAGTATTCCGACAGCAAGTTCGCGGACAGCGCCATCTGGTGGAAAGCATGGTGGCACTACACTTCCGGCGACTATGTGAACGCGGAAAACACCTTCCAGGACCTAATCAACCGCTATCCCCGATCGTTCCTGGTGAATCAGGCCCGCTACTGGCAGGGCAGGACAGCGGAAAAACGTGAAGAGACCGCCCAGGCAGTTGGATACTACAGGCAGGTTCTCAAGAAAGGCCCCTATACCTACTACGGGCATCGGGCAGCCGAACGAATGGCGGCGCTGGGATCTGAAGCGGGTGTACAGACAAACGATGCCGCCGATACGGCGACCGCGTTCGTTGAAGCCCCGTTTATTGATGACGAGCCGGATGATTTTGGACGTGAGAATGAGCCCGCTCTCTGGACGGAAGAAATAATGCAGATGCTCTCGTCGGAACAACCGTTCAGAAAGATCTTTGAGCTCGTGCATCTTGATATGAAGGCAGAGGCGGCAGCGGAATTGTGGTCGCTGAAGGACAAGGTGCCGAGAAGGCGCATCGCTCTCATGGAATTAAGCAAGGTTTTTTTCGAGCTGGGAGATTATTATCGCTCCCTTATCATCGTGCTTCGGGGTTACGAACGCTTTCTTGAGCGTCCGACACCCGGCATGACTGATAATCTGTGGCTCCTTGCTTATCCGCAGGGCTACTGGGACAGCATCGTCACGTATGCCGGAAAGTTCAAGCAGGACCCCTACTTTATAGCCGCCATTATCAGGGAGGAGAGCCAGTTCCGTCCCGATGCGCTCTCTTCCGCCGGAGCGCGGGGGCTGATGCAGGTGATGCCGGCCACCGGGAAGTGGGCCGCCCAGCTGAACGGGCTTCCAGAATTTGATCGGGAAAAGCTCTTTGACTCCGACACAGCCATCAATATCGGGACCTGGTATGTCAGTCATCTCATGAAACAGTTCCGGAACAACCCGCTCCTGGTTGCGGCGGCCTATAACGCGGGACCCGAGGCGGTCCAGGGATGGATCGCAAAGAACGGGTCGCACGGAGAGTGGGACTTGTTTGTCGAGATGATACCCTATGCCGAGACCAGACGCTATGTGAAAAAAGTGTTGCGTAACTATGCCGAATACAAGCGGATCTACGCCAAGACCACAGGAGTTGCGGATTAAGTCGGGGGAAGACGACATGAAAGACCTTGCGGAAAAATTTACCGAGATCGAGAGAAGGATCAAGAAGCTGGTGGACGAAAATCGTTCACACAAGAAGCGCGTTCGGGAGCTTGAAAAGGAGCTTGCCCAGTCGCGTCATGACACAAAGAAGTCGGCTCAGGTTCAGGATAAGCATCTCGACCTCAGGAAGAGGGTCGAGAAAATACTCAAGGACCTTGAGGGGGTTGAGACCAAGAAGGCTGATTCCGTCAGGTAGCTTGTGACGCATTCAGGCGACGACAGGGCACGAACAAAGCTTGGTTGATTAAAACGGATCGAATAACTGCCCAATGGGGACGCCCTCTTTTCATACTAATCAGACAAGGATCGTTGCAGACACATTTCTTTATGAACATCGTTACAGCTCGCAATCTCATAAAAGACTATAACGGCTTCCGGGCAGTTCCGTAGGTTGGGCTGAACGTTCTTTGTAAAGCCCAACGTGTTAACCGGGAAGCTGTTGGGCAAGATGAGTCGTTTTGCCCAACCTACGCGACTTTGGCATGAATCGTGATTGGATGAGATGTTGAATTGGCAAGAAGAACTTCCTGTACGTATGAACTTGCGAGGAAATCGAAATGTGTAAGTTTCATATCAGTAGGTTCCTCTCATTGATCATGGACATTGTACGATTTGCGGGGTGTTTCGATGCGGCTATCGAGGTGAAGGGGATCGCCGAGTATTGCAGTTGACGGCTTCCTTTTTCATATGTTATTATACGTCATAAGAACAAGGAGACACATAATGTTATCGACCCTGAAAGAGGCCATGAAGACACTGAAAACCACACAACCGCTCCAGAAACGAAAAAAAAGCGTTTCTGACGGCATGCTGGGAAAGTATGCAGACATTCTGCCGAAGGAAAAGATGTCCGCACAGTTCGTCCGGGAGCAGCGGGCATCTGCCTATGGTAAGGTGAAGAAGTAGCTCATGGATATCCCCAAGGTCCTCCTTGATACGGATGTTGTCGTCAACTGGCTGGTTCAGGAGCTTGAAACTCAATCTGGAAAAGAGCTCTGGAAAGCACCGCATGAAATCGTGCGGCGTGCTGAGAATAAGTCGATATCCGCTTTCATCTCTTTGACGACCCTCATGGAAGTCCGGTATCTTCTGCGGAGAAAGAAGGCTTTTTCGTCAAGCCAGGTAGAGGAAGATCTTGCCGAAATCACCTCAGTCATTGATGTTCTAATTCCAGATGAAATCAGCCTGCTTAAGGCAAATACCTTACAGGCGGTGTACCCTTTGGATCCCTTTGATGCAATCCACCTTTCTCTCTGCATGGGACTGGAACCCATGACCCTCGTATCTCGTGACAGTGTCTTCATTTCTTTATCGAAAAAATTAGTCCTTGCACAGACTCCTGAAGAGTTCATCGGTTCTCTCTAACAGCTGCAAATCATTTCCCATGGACATCGTCACTGCACAAAATCTCATAAAAGACTACAACGGCCTTCGCGCCGTCGATGGTATCGACTTTGCCATTCAACAGGGTGAGTGCTTCGGCTTTCTTGGCCCGAACGGGGCAGGGAAGACCACGGTCATGCGCATCATTTCCTGTTTCATGCCGCCGACGTCGGGCACGGTCACGGTCTTCGGCAGGGACGTTACTGTTGAGCAGAGCGACATCAAAGCCCGTCTCGGCATCATGCCGCAGGATGACAACCTCGACCCTGATCTATCCGTGACCGAGAACCTCGTTGTGTATGCGAGGTACTTTGATATCAAGAAGAAAGGCAGTATGCGGCTTGTCCGCGAGCTGCTTGAATTCGCGGAGCTCCAGGACAAGGCGAATGCAAAGATCGACCAGCTTTCCGGCGGCATGAAGCACCGGCTCCTGCTCGCCCGCTCGCTCGTGAACAACCCTGAGATCCTGCTCCTCGACGAACCCACGACCGGACTGGATCCGCACAGCAGGCGGGCGGTCTGGGACAAGCTGAACACGCTGAAATTCCAGAATACCACGCTCCTGCTCACGACCCATTACATGGAAGAAGCGGAGAAACTCTGCGATCGCGTAGCGATCATGGACTCGGGAAAGATCGTGACGATCGACTCTCCGGCGAACTTGATGGTACTGCACGGCGGCAACCTTGAAGGAGTGTATCTCAAACTGACGGGGAGGAGCCTTGCGGATTAAGCGCGTATTCAGCGTCTGGCAACGGCACTGGCTGGTCTATACCAAACTGTATAAGACGAGCTTTGCGCTCAACTTCTTCGAACCGGCCCTGTACCTGGTGGCGATGGGATTCGGTCTCGGCGCATTCGTGCAGGACATCCATGGCCGGCCCTATATCAATTTTATTGCGCCGGGCATTGTGGCGTCCTCATCGGTCTTTGCGGCGGTTTACGAATGCACCTATGGCACCTATATTCGCATGACGTTCCAGAAGACCTTTGACGCCATCCTCGCGACGCCGGTGAACCTCGATGATCTTGTTGCAGGGGAGCTCATCTGGGGCGCTACCAAGAGCGTGATCTTTGGAATTACAATAATGATAGTGATCGCCCTGTTCGGTCTTGTTGATTCGCCTCTTATCCTGCTTGCGATACCATTTGTCTTCCTGGGCGGGCTTATCTTTGCCGAACTTTCGGTCATGTTCTGCGCGATGGTGCCGGGCATCGATTCATTCAGTTATTTCTACACGCTCTTCATGACCCCGCTGTTCCTTTTTTCCGGCATCTTTTTCCCGCTGGATGCCATGCCGCACGTGGTTGCCCGTCTCGCCTTCTTTTCGCCGCTGTATCACCTTGTCAATATCTGCCGCGCCTTTTCAGCGGGCAGCATAAGCACCGAGATCGGGAGTATGATATGGCTTGTCGTTGCTGTTATCCTGCTTGCACCGTTCCCGTTCAAATTTATGAAGAAGAAGATCATTGTATAAGCTGACGGCTGTTAATGTTATTTCATTTCTAAACTTGACACGTTAGTGAAAATCTTTGTCGCACGCCATTCCCACTTATCTGTCATTCCCGAGCGTTCCTATCGGGAATCCGGTTATTCTTTCAACACCAGATCCCCGATAAAGGCATTCGGGGATGACAGTTTATTGGTTTGCGGCTAAAGGCTGCGCTGTGATGAGTAAATACGACACGGACAGGTAAGTGTGTTATAATTTCAAAAGTCAGAGAGTGTTCATAATGAGTGAGGTCGATTTACATGGATAGTACAAAATTTAATGACAAGGTCCAGTCCGTAATCAAAGAACCATTAACAGCACAAGGGGTCCAGATTTTACAGGTGAATCTTGGATACCGATGTAACATGGCGTGCACCCATTGCCATGTATCCGCTGGTCCCGCCCGATCGGAATCAATGCCGCGGGAGACCGTGGAGGAGGTGCTGCGCGTTCTGTCCGATAACCCGATTGAGACTCTGGACATTACCGGAGGGGCTCCGGAACTTCATCCTCATTTCCAAATGCTCGTTACCCGCGCGAAGATGGCAGGTAAAAAAGTAATCGTTCGCACGAATCTTTCCGTATTACTGGAAAAGGGGCAGGAAGGTCTTCCGGAATTTTACCGGGACCACGGTGTGGACCTTGTCGCTTCGCTTCCCTGCTACCGGGAAGAGAACGTTGACGCGGTGAGGGGCAGCGGAGCTTTTAACAAGAGCATCAGGGCCCTTCGCGTTCTTAATCGCGTGGGATTCGGAATCGGGCCGGACGGCCGGTCGATCACCCTGGTCTACAATCCCCGGGGCGCTTTTCTGGCGCCTGCGCAGCGCGCACTGGAAGCGGATTATAAGAGAGAGCTGATGTGCCGACATCAGGTGACATTTAACCGTTTGTTCGCTTTTACCAATATGCCGGTGGGAAGATTTCGAGAGGCACTGATCAGAAATGATAATCTGGAAATCTACCAGGAAATGCTTGCTTCGGCGTTCAATCCCGCCACGCTCGAAACCGTCATGTGCCGTTCACTGGTGAGCATTGGATGGGACGGCCGACTGTATGACTGCGATTTTAACCAGGCGCTCGGTCTTGGCGTGGATCGCGGTGTTCCGACGCATATCAGTGACTTTGACCATGCCGCACTTTCCCGGCGTACTATTTCCGTGGATGACCATTGCTTCGGGTGCACGGCAGGGCAGGGGTCGTCATGTTCAGGCGCGATGACATTGCACATGGCCGCCTGCTGAAGAATACTTGAACTACTGAGGTTCAACGTTCCAGGTTCACGGTTCAAGGTTGGAAAACCGTTTAAACCATGAACCGTGAACCTGACAACCTGAGTAATAAGGACCCATGCATGGAACAGCATCCCTTAATTTATCCTCAAGACGACCATAATCAGAGGCTTCTCAACAATGTACATCCCGCAGGATGGAGAAACCCCGAGCCTGCTCCGAGATATAACCTTGTAGTGATCGGCGCAGGCACGGCGGGGCTGGTAACTGCTGCCGGGGCGGCAGGGCTGGGGGCAAAGGTCGCGCTCATTGAACGTCATCTTATGGGTGGGGATTGCCTGAATGCCGGTTGCGTCCCCTCAAAGGGGCTCATCCGGGCAGGCCGCGCCGCTTACGCGGTGAAGACTGCCGGAAAATTCGGCATAACCTGCGGCGCAGGCGCAGGGATCGATTTCGGCAGGGCCATGGAACGCATGCGGCGGATCAGGGCCGGGATCAGCGCACATGATTCTTTTGAACGGTTCAGCAAAGAGCTCGGCATTGACGTCTTTCTCGGCAAAGGAACATTCATCGGTCCCGACAGTATCGAGGTGGACGGCCTGCGACTTCGCTTTAAAAAAGCCGCCATCTGCACCGGCGCGCGGGCAGCTGCCCCGCCTATTCCCGGGATAGAGGAGACGGGATACCTTACCAATGAGAACGTCTTCTGGCTGACCGGGCTTCCGAAAAGACTCCTGGTGATCGGCGGCGGTCCCATCGGCTGTGAGTTGTCCCAGGCTTTTGCCCGCATGGGAAGCGAGGTGACCATCATTGAGACTGCCAACCATCTGCTTGTACGCGAGGACGCTGACGCCGCGGAGTTGGTCCAACAGTCCATGCTGCGTGACGGCGTCAAACTGTCCCTGAACGCGAAGATCCTGAAAACGGAGAAGCGGGGCGCTGATAAGGTCATCACGCTTGAGCAGGGAGGAAAGACGGTGGAACTGACCGGAGACGAGATACTGGTAAGCGTGGGCCGTGCCCCGAACGTGAACGGGATGGGTCTTGAAGCAGCGGGGATCGCCTTCGATCCGGGGACGGGTGTGATGGTGAACGATATGCTCCAGACATCAAACCCGCGCGTGTATGCTGCCGGGGACATTTGCTTTCCTTACAAGTTCACGCACACCGCCGACGCCCTGGCGCGCATCGTGATCGCGAACGCGTTGTTCAAGGGCAGACAGAAGACGTCCTCCCTTGTGGTCCCCTGGTGCACGTACACGGACCCGGAAGTGGCCCATGTGGGAATGTACGAAACAGACGCTCATGACAAGGGGATCGAGGTCCTTACGCTTACCGTGCCCCTTTCAGAAGTTGACCGGGCGCTTCTGGATGGTGAAGCCGAAGGGTTTGCCAGAGTGCATTTGAAGAAGGGGAGTGACAAGATACTCGGCGCTACCATTGTCGCGAGCCATGCAGGTGAAATGATCAATGAACTGTCTCTTGCCATCACCGCGGGGCTCGGTCTTTCGGCCATCGGGAAGACCATCCATCCCTATCCAACCCAGGCCGAAGCAATCAAGCGGCTGGCTGACGTGTACAACCGGACGAGGTTAACACCGTTCATCAAGAAGCTTTTCACGGCATGGTTGAAATGGCAGCGATCATAAAAGGCAGGAGATATTTTGGGTAGCAAAAAGCTCATTCTCGCGGTAATCATTGCAGCGCTCATCGCGCTGTTCTTCGTATTCGACCTCGGAAGGTTCCTTACCCTGGAATCGCTCAAGGCCAACCGCGATGCGCTGACCACGCTCTATCAGAAGAACCGTTTCGCAATGGCCGGTGCATTTATCGCCATCTACATCATCCAGACAACGCTCTCTCTACCCGGAGCCGCGATCCTCTCCCTCGCGGCAGGCGCCATATTCGGCGCTGTCATGGGGACCCTGTACGTCAATATCGGCGCCACAATCGGCGCGACCCTGGCCTTCTTGGTGGCCCGTTATCTGTTCCACGATGTGATTGAGAACAAATTCGGACCGCGTCTTGAAAAAATAAACAGGGAACTCGAGACAAGAGGGTTCAACTACCTCCTGTTTCTGCGGCTGGTCCCGGTCTTCCCCTTCTTCCTGATCAACCTCGGGGCAGGACTCACGAAGATCCCTCTGCGCACATTCTTCTTTGGGACCATGATCGGCATTATTCCTGGCAGTTTCGTATTCTGCAACGCCGGCGCCAGCCTTGCCACGATCACCAGCATGAGCGAGGTCGCATCGCCCCGTGTGCTCTGGTCCTTTGCCCTGCTGGGACTATTCGCCCTGGCGCCTATGCTATATCAGAAGTTCAAACGGAAACAGGAGGGAGTCAAGCAATGACAGATATGGTGAAACTGGAAAAGCTTGCGAAACTGGTCCGCTACTGGAGCCTGGTTTCGACAACCGAGGCAGGCTCCGGACATCCCACCTCGTCCCTTTCCGCTGCTGATCTGATGGTTGGTTTGATGTTCGGCGGCGCGTTTCGGTTCGACGCGGACAGACCGAAGCACCCGAACAATGACCGGCTGATATTTTCAAAGGGCCATGCATCGCCTCTCTTTTACGCTCTCTGGCTTGCCGCCGGGAAGGTGACCGTAACGGAGATGATGACCTTGCGAAAATTCGGCAGTCCTCTGGAAGGCCATCCGACACCGGCGTTTACGTATACTGAAGCGGCAACCGGTTCGCTCGGTCAAGGGCTTTCGATCGGCGTGGGAATGGCCCTGAACGCGAAGTATCTCGACAAGCTTCCCTACCGCACCTATGTGCTGCTCGGCGACAGCGAGATGGCCGAGGGATCACAATGGGAGGCCATGGAGATCGCCGCGTATTACAAGCTGAATAACCTCGTCGGTGTTCTCGACGTGAACCGGCTTGGACAGCGCGGGGAGACCATGTATGGCCACGATATGGACATCTATAAGAAAAAAGCTTCCGCTTTTGGATGGGAGCCGATCGTTATCGACGGGCATCATTTGCCGCAGGTCCTTACTGCCTATGAACAAGCAGGGAGGGTCCATGATAAGCCGGTCATGATCATCGCAAAGACCGAAAAGGGGAAGGGCATATCGTTCATCGAGGGCAGGAACGGCTGGCACGGCAAGGCGCTCAAAAAAGATGAACTCCTTCGCGCGCTTGAAGAGCTCGGTCCGCTTGATCTAACGATCCGCGGCGAGATGCAGAGACCGGAGGATGTCAAGCCGAAGAACCGGAAAGCTGAGAAGGCCAAACCGCTCTCGTACGACGGGGGCAAGCCGGTGTCCACAAGGCATGCCTACGGCACAGCGCTCGAGCGGATATACCCTCAGTATCCTGATATCGTTGTTCTGGATGCCGAAGTCGGCAACTCGACCTTTGCCGAGATATTCAAGAAGACCTGGCCTGACCGGTTCTTCGAGATGTTCATCGCGGAGCAGAACATGGTCGGCTCCGCCCTGGGCCTGTCACTGCGCGGGAGGATCCCGTTCGTGTCCACCTTCGCCGCATTTCTCACGCGTGCTTTTGACCAGATAAGGATGTGCCAGTACTCTGATTCCAACATCAAGTTCTGCGGATCTCACGCGGGCGTATCAATAGGGGTGGACGGTTCTTCGCAGATGGGGCTCGAGGACATCGCCATGTTCAGGACCATTCTGAACAGCGTGGTCCTGTATCCCTCGGACGCGGTGTCCGCGGAAAAGCTGGTGGAAGAGGCGGCACGGCACAAGGGGATCGTCTATCTCCGTACGACACGCGAAGACATGCCGATTCTTTACCGGAACGACGAGGTGTTCCGCATCGGCGGCAGCAAGGTCCTGAAGAGAAGCACGAAGGATGTCGCCACGGTGGTCGCGGCAGGGATCACGCTTCATGAGGCCCTCGCTGCCCATGACGAATTGAAAAAGGACGGTATCTTCATCACGGTGATAGACCTGTACAGCATCAAGCCCATCGATGTTCGGACGCTTACCGAGGCCGCGCGGGCCACGAAGAGGATCATTACCGTGGAAGACCATTTTGCCGAAGGGGGCATCAATGAAGCGGTCAGGAGTGCGCTCGCCGGCGTTGCCGTCGCCATTCATTCCCTGGCAGTGCGAAAGATGCCGAAGAGCGGGCAGCCGAAGGAACTTCTTGACTATGAAGAGATATCGAGAAAAGCTATCATAAAAAAAATAAAGGAGATTCTATGAGACCGAGCAATATGAAAACAAGAATATTTCTGGATGGAGGGAACCCAGAAGAAACGAAAGCAGTGCTCGAACAGATCGGGTTTCTTGACGGACAGACCACCAACCCCACGCTTATCGCGAAAAACCCGGAGGCCCGGAAGCGGTTGGAGCAGGGTAGCAAATTCAGCAAGGAGGAGATATTCACCTTCTACCGGGAAGTCGTCAATACGTTATCCAGTCTCATCCCCCAGGGTTCGGTTTCCATCGAGGTCTATGCCGATGCAGCAACAAATGCCGGGGAAATGCTGAAGCAGGGCAAGGAGATGTTCGACTGGGTCCCGAACGCTCACATCAAGTTTCCCACGTCCCGGGAAGGCCTGAAGGCGGCAGAGCAGGCTGTCAAGGCCGGGCTCCGGGTGAATATGACGCTGGTGTTCACCCAGGAACAGGCCGCGGCAGTGTATGCGGCAACACTGGGTGCGCGCAAAGAACAGGTGTTCCTCTCGCCGTTCATCGGCCGCCTCGATGACCGCGGAGAGAACGGCATGGACCTGATCGCCAACATCATCAGGATGTATCAGCAGGGCGATGGCCACGTGGAGGTGCTGACCGCGAGCGTCAGGAGTCTCGACCATTTTTTGTATGCGCTCAAACTCGGCTCCGATATCATCACCGCACCGTTCGAAATGATCAAGATATGGGGGGAGAAGGGGCTCACCATCCCCGGCAATGAGTACCACTATGACACAAAAGGACTGAAGGCGATCCTGTACCGAGATTACGATCTCTCGAAGCCCTGGGAATCCCATGACATCAGACATGACCTGACGGAAAAGGGCATGGAAAGGTTTTCGGCGGACTGGAACGCGTTGATAAAATAAGTATGCGCAAAACAACGGGAAGAGCGTCCACATTTCCTGGGATGATGAGCGGTGCGGCATCCCATCGCACAGAGCCTTTGTGATGAGAAGATTCTTTCCGGCAAGACATCGGACTATCCAGAAGCGCGCTTTATTGATTTGCCTTGATTTCTCCCGAAGCACGTGGTATAGATGATTCATGGAAAAACATCGATGGTGATGAGGTATGAAGCATAAAGCAGATAAAAGCATCAATAAGCGTCACCCGGCGAACGTGAAGACAGCGAAACCTGTTTGCGGAACTCTTTCATACTTGGCTGAATGCAGGGGCGTCACGCAGAAGGCCGGCTCGATCCGGTCGGCGCCTCCTGAAAGTATCGACAAGATCGTAAGAAAATAGCCCGCCGTCCGAGCGTCACGGCGGGTTTACTGTTTTTTAAGGTTCTTCGCGACGAAAGGTTGAGTCAACAATGTGCGATCTGAAGGCGTATGTGAAAAAGCAGGGCAAAGAGGAACTGCTCCTTGAGTCGGTGAATAGTATTCGCGTTGAGAACGGCGAGGTCGTGATGCGCAACCTGTTCGGTGAGGAAAAGAAGATACGCGGAGCAGTGAGTGAGGTTTCCTTGGTCAAGAACCGTGTTGTGGTGGAAGCGTCCTGATATATGTTGACGCAAGTAGTATAATATTTCAAGGTGCGTAATCAGTCCAGTCTCACACAAAGCCACGAAGTCGCAAAGAAAGGCTTCAGGCCTTGTGTTTAAAGCGGATAGGATTTATTGAATTTCTTCGTGTCTTTGTGCCTTCGTGTGAGCAGATGGTTATAAGATCCTGAGAAGTTCCATGTTAAGAAGATGAGCAAAGAAGAGTTTCACGCCTTTTCAAAACGGTTATCTCCGCTACAATGGATAGCTCCTGCAGTCCGAACTCCTTCTTGAGAAGTCCAATATTGGAACGGTGCTGACCTATTGCGGCGGAAAGGTCTTTGGGATTTACCTGAAAAGTCACCATACCTGCCTTAGTCCTGCTCAAGCGCAATGCGGACCGCATTTTATCCAATAAGATCGAAGATTCCACCAGTTGCCTGAAAGCAGGATGATACGGCCCGGCTATGATCGTGCCGGGTTTTTCCAGTTCCTCTGTCGGCTGCAGCCCGATCCTTATCACGTCGATTCCCGCCAGTTCGAATCTTTCAAGGGCATCCCGACACAACGCCACTGCATCATCAAGCGAGAGCGGTATATAGCGCCCTGACGTATACAGGTCTTCAAGCGGTGTGTCTTTGATCACGAGAGCGGGATAGATCCTGACAAAGTCAGGCCTGAGCCCAATGACCGTGCCCACTGTTTTCATGAAACCATCGGCAGAATCACCGGGCAAACCGGGCATCAGCTGAAGGCCGATCAGGAAATCATAGGATCTTATCAGGCTTACCGCATTCACGGTATCGGTTGAAGTATGACCACGGCCGGAACGCGTAAGAACCGCATCATCCATAGATTGGACGCCGAGCTCAAGGGTGGTGACGTGATATTCCTTGAGCAGTGTGAGGACTTTGTTTGTGATGCAATCGGGCCGGGTGGAGAGACGGATGCCCTCGATTGTACCTGCGGTAATGAATGGCTGGACAGCGGTGAGATATGCTTTCTGCGTTTCAAACGGAAGGGCCGTAAAGCTTCCGCCGTAAAATGCCACGTGTGCGGGTTTCTCTGAGCTGCTGATGGCGAGGTACTCGGTTATCTTCTGAGGGATTGCTGAAGGAGCAACCGGCTTAGTTTGCCCGGTAATGTTCTTCTGGTTGCAGAACACGCATTGGTGCGGGCAGCCGGAATGAGGGATGAAGAAGGGGATGATCATGGTCGTATTGTACCGAAAAAATCAATGGGCGGATAGAGTTATTGTGGAGAAAACTGAATGAGCGGTGTGATGGTGGAATTGCAGCGTCAGTTCGGTCAACGCCGCCGTGCGGGGCGTGTTTCTCAGCGACCCTCTCGACGGCGTGGTTGAAACGTCTACGATGCTTTTTCAAGGCGTTCCGCCACCCAGACTTTGATAATTGACTGGCGGGGGACTCCGAGACGTTTTGCCTCTTTGTCCAATAATTGGATCATCCACACAGGGAAATCGACGTTTACTCGTTTCTGCTCCCGCTCGGGCCTTTTTGCCTTTTTCAAATCAAGGTGCTTCAAAATATCCGCACCTTCATCGAATTTCTTGTCGAAATCACGCGCTTTCACTTTCATATATATCCACCTCCTCTTTCCTAGATCGTCGCACCGATATAATTCTTACCTTATCGCCTCGATAGGTGATGACTCCCGACCAATGCTTCCCCTCTATCGTTGCAATCACCAGGTATCGTGGCTCATCAATGGTTTGAACGGGGATCTCAATGAGATCGGGGTCATCCCACAAAGCTTTCGCTTCATGGAAATCAAGCCCGTGCTTTTGTTTGTTGCTTTCGCTTTTCTTGGGGTCGAATTCGAATTCCATGGTATAGAAATTATACCTTAATTATACCGGCTGTCAAATGAATATTTTAAGGTTTTTGGAGGGGGATCGGTCGTGATTCGCTACTATTTGGAAAGAAACGTCGACAATACTATGGATATCCAACGTACAATAGCAGGCTGACACCTATAAAACCAAGGCTTCCAATAAGTATGCCTGTAATGCCTCTGCTGGTCTTCCGTCCAATAATGCCTAAAGATAGTGAGAATAAAAATATGATGAAGAAGAACCAGAGAGAATTCCACCATGTTGCTTCAGGAGCAGAAAAACAGATCAGAAACCAAGCCAAACCGACGATAGCGAATACGGCGCCTACCGTGCCGCACGTCCTTTCTAAAGTATTCACAATTAGAGATCGCCTTTCATGCCGTTATATATCGCCCCATTCCTGCGGCGCGAAGCGGTCGGCGTGGAACGATTCGTTATACAATTTCATTTATTTTAGACTATTTTCTTCTTTGCTGCATACGTTTTAATTTTTATTGAAAAAATATATATGACCAAAGTTGGAATAATGACGATTATCACAGGAGGGGCGACCCAAAATTCTAGCCACAACTGAAAAGGTGTGAGATAGGAAGTTATTGATGTGCTTGGTGGCAAGTCATAAAACAACGACGATGCCAATGTGCCCGCCCAAATCAAAGTATATGCTCCAAGATTCCACCCTATAAATTTCGCTACAAAATAAGCTTGGACAAGACAGAATGTTGAAGCTATGCACCATGCTTTCCAAGATTCCCACTCTTCCTTTTTTAGAAAAACAATAATACTGATCAGCCATACTGGAAAAAGCAAATCGCTTATAAAAAATATTACCCCAATTAGGGAAATGAATTTATCAAAAACTTGATTAACGAGCGCGTGAGGGGCGCGTCTATTAGCGACCCTCACGACGCGAGTGTTAGGATCATTTCTTGTCTCAGTGACTACTCTGACAAACCTTTCGGTGGCTTGATTCTTAGAATAATCGTAGCCGTTGGTAGTATTATTGTTGTTGCAAATAAACCCCAAAGACCGCCACTGTAAGTTGCGGCCATAATCGCTGTCATAGGAAAATATATGATTAACCAAGCTACACCGAGAATTGGCATCATTCCTTTTTCAGAAAAGGCACTCATGAAAAGCATATAAAAGGAACTTAAGAGCCAGATTGCCAGCGTAGCCATGAAGCCAATAATTAGAATGTCTTTTTTCGATTTAGTCCGGGTAGTAATAATGAGGGCAAAAACGACAACAGACAGAATTGGCAAACATATGGTCTTTGTGATGATCCATGTTTTAATTGATGGGAGGAGGCTGCTGGCAAAATATAGAATGCCATCGAATGACCAATACAGACACGCTACGATGATAGGAGTTATTAGCCATCGCCGTACGTTGTTATTCATAACTACTTATCCTCACGACTAAGTTATTGATTAGCCCCCCTCGCTAATAACGGATTAGTGATATTAGCGAGTTTAACAAGGAATATGCTAAATGACAGCGTGATCGGTTCCCGTCTTATTGAAAAACAAAGTTCAGGTATTGTCGAGGCGGAAAATAACTTTGCTCCGCAAAAAGCGATATCAAATGATGGCCGAGCGTATCATATTTGTCCAAGCTCAGCAAGAAAAAAGAAGTTGACTCTCTGTCGGACTTATATAAAAGAGGATCTGAAAGCGGGGTTCGCGGGTGTGTTTCTCGAAGATCAACGTGAGGGATTATATTCTACGGGAACATCCTGGTAAGCGCGGTTGTTTCTGATTAGCAGTGGTTTGTTTTCTCTGAGAGCATCGCCAGCGCTTCCTTAGCCGCCCGTTGTTCCGCTTCCTTCTTGCTCTTCCCCAGGCCGCGGCCGGAAAGCTGTCCCTTGACCCATACTTCCATCTCGAACAGTTTCTGGTGATCAGGGCCTGTCTCGGAAACACTGCGGTATTCCGGAAGCTGTTTGAGTTGTTCCTGGCAGAGTTCCTGGAGTTCGGTCTTATAATCCAGCGACCCGCCGGATGTGCTGGATTTCGTTATGACCTCTTCGAAAAGGCGAATGACGAGCGACTCTGCGGCATCCTTGCCCGAATCCAGATAGACGGCTGCAATGAGGGCTTCAAGACAGTCGGAAAGGAGCGAATCCTTGTTCCTTCCGCCGGTTTGATCTTCTCCTTTGCCGAGCAGAAGATGGTCGCCAAGCGCGATCCCACGGGAAACGGCGGCGAGGGCGGGTTCGCTCACGACTGCCGCCCTGAGCCTTGAGAGGTCGCCTTCGGTCGAGTCTGGGCAGGTTTTCATCAGATATTCGCTTATGACGAGACTAAGGACGGAATCGCCGAGGAACTCCATCCGTTCATTGTGATAGGGGACCCGGTTTTCGTTCGCGTAGGACTTGTGGGTGAGCGCGCGTTCGAGGAGCTCCGCGTCCTTGAAGGTATACCCGATTCGCTGCTGGATGTCCGAGAGGGAAGGCATCTTATTTTCGAAATCTCCGGAAGACCAGGCAGGCGTTCGTGCCGCCAAAGCCGAATGAGTTGGACATGGCTATCTCCACCTGGACCTGTCTGGCCGTGTGCGGGATATAGTCCAGATCGCACTCCGGATCAGGGTTCTCCAGGTTGATCGTGGGCGGAAGGACGCCGCGGTCCAGCGCGAGAACGGAAATGACGGCTTCAACACCGCCGGCCGCGCCGAGCAGATGGCCGGTCATCGATTTTGTGGAGCTTGCCGGTATTCTATAGGCGTCATCGCCGAAGACGGTCTTGATCGCCAGGGTCTCGAGCTCGTCGCCATACTTGGTCGAGGTGCCATGGGCATTGATGTAACCCACGTCAGCCGGGTTGATGCCGGCGTCCTTGATGGCCATCTTCATGCACCGGGCCGCTCCTTCGCCGTTCGGAGCCGGTGAGGTGATATGGTAAGCGTCGCCGGACATGCCATAGCCGATCACCTCGGCGTAGATATGCGCCCCCCGTGCTTTGGCGAATTCCAGCTCCTCGACAACAAGCATTCCCGAGCCTTCACCCATGATGAAGCCGTCACGCTCCGCGTCGAACGGACGGCTGGCGCGCTCGGGCTCGCTGTTTCGGGTCGAGAGGGCCTTCATCGCGTTGAACCCGCCGACGCCGAGAGGGCAGATGCAGGACTCGCTGCCGCCGGCGATCATGGCATCGGCGTCGCCGCGCTGTATGATCTTGAAGGCGTCGCCGATGGAGTGGGTGCCCGTGGCGCAGGCAGTAACGACGCAGGAGTTCGGGCCTTTCGCGCCGAAGCGCATGGAGATATGCCCGGCCATCTCATTAATGATGGACATGGGAATGAAGAAGGGTGTGATCCGGCGGAAACCCTTTTCCATGTATGCACGGTAGGTCCGCTCGATCGCGGGCAACCCGCCGATGCCGGCGCCGACCGTGACACCCACGCGCTCTGCATTCTCGGGCGTCACGATGAGCTTTGAGCTGTCCATCGTCATTTGGCTCGCGGCGATCCCGAGATGAATGAACCGATCCATCTTCTTGATCTCCTTGGCTTCGATGTACTTGGCCGGATCGAATCCCTTGACCTCCCCCGCGATCTGCGTGGGGATGGCCTTGTCATCGAACTGCGTGATCGGGCCTATGCCGGACCTGCCGTTGATCAAGCCGCCCCAGCTTGTTTCCGTGTCCAGGCCGACCGGGGTGATCATCCCGACGCCGGTGACGACAACTCTTTTTTTCAAACGACGGTACCTCCTGCATAAACTCCATTAGAGAACAATGCTCCAGCGGAGGATAGTGTGCCACGTAGTTTCACAAACCTGCATATATGATGTTGCCCGCTTACCAGAATACAGGCTGTCTCTTACAGAGCAAAAAATCCGAAAAGCCAAAAAACCGACTCGTGTGCCTGAGTGAGAGGTCTTCTGGCTTTCGGAAGTACTGCGGAATACAGAGGACAGCATAGCATAGGAATAGAAGAATGAGCACAGAAGACAGACCGAATCATAACCTCAAGTCAGTTATCCGTCATCTGTTCTCTGATCTTCCGTATTCCCGCTGTCTGACTGTTACTTTGCTTTCGCCTTGATATAGTCGATCGCGTTCTGCACGGTCGCTATCTTCTCGGCATCTTCATCAGGGATCTCCACGCCGAATTCCTCCTCGAGCGCCATAACGAGCTCCACGGTGTCGAGTGAATCAGCGCCAAGGTCGTTCACGAACGACGCCTCGGGTTTTACGTCCGCTTCTGGTACGCCGAGCTGCTCGGAAATGATCTTTTTTACTTTTGCCACCACATCTGCCATTGTCATCCTCCTCTGATTATGTTCTTACTACCGTGCATCATACGTCTGCATTGAATCGTAATGAATATTGACCCTACATGTACATTCCGCCGTTAACATGGATCACCTGGCCGGTAATGTATGACGCCCAGGGTGAAGCAAGGAAACGGATCGCATTTGCCACATCTTCAGAGGTGCCGAGCTTGCCCATGGGTATCTGCTTCGCGAGTTCCGCCTTGACATTCTCCGACAGCGCCTGCGTCATGGCGGTATCGATAAAACCGGGGGCCACGGCGTTTGCCGTGATACCGCGGCTCGCATATTCCCGTGCGATGGTCTTGGTCAAGCCGATGAGGCCTGCCTTGGATGCAACGTAGTTCGCCTGACCGGCGTTGCCCATGGCGCCGACGATCGAGGCGATGTTGATGATGGTTCCGCCCCGCTGTTTGCTCATGTACTTGAGCGCTGCCTTGGTGCACAAGAACGAGCCTTTCAGATTGATGCTGAGCACCAGGTCCCAATCCTCTTCCTTCATACGGAGAATGAGCCCGTCACGGGTGATGCCGGCGTTGTTCACCAGGATGTCGATCCTGCCGAGCTTCTCGACAACCTGATCGATCATGGAGATGACGTCGGCGGACGCGGCAACGTTGGCTTTGACGGCAAGGGATCTTCGGCCCTTTGCTTCGATGTCCGCGGCGGTCTTCTGCGCGGCCTCGAGGTTCACGTCGCAGATTGCGACATCAGCGCCATCTGCCGCGAGCGCAAGCGCGATATCCCTGCCGATTCCCTGTGCAGCGCCGGTGACGAGCGCTATCTTGCCGCTAAGACTCATGGGCAACTCCTCATTGGAAATTGAAGATTGGAAATTGGAAAATGAAAATTTAATTTCGTCGTACCGGTGTCTTCCTGAAATTTAAAATTTCCAATCTTCAACCTGCAATTTCCAATGCTTTTAAGGTTTCCTGCATGCTTCTCTGGTCTTCGACGTTCAGCACTTTTGAGTTTTTTGTGATCCGCTTTATCAGGCCGGAGAGTACCTTGCCGGGTCCGATTTCGATGAAGGTATCAAAGCCGCCGCTGACCAGAGTATTGATCGAATCTTCCCAAAAGAGCGGAGCACTGATCTGCTTGATGAGCGATGTCCTGAGCTCCGCAGCCGTCCGGATAAACTTCGCATCCGCGTTATTCACGATCGGGATGTTCAGATCGCGGATGGTTACTTTTTCGAATTCCTGCGCAAGCCGCTCTCCGGCCTGCTTCATCATGGCACAGTGTGAAGGCACGCTTACGGAGAGCGGGATCACTTTTTTCGCTCCGGCAGCCCTGGCAAGCTCCATGGCCTTTTCCACGGCCGTTTTCTCGCCGGCGATAACGATCTGACCCGGAGAGTTGTAATTTGCAGGGGCAACTATACCATTTTTGGCTGCTTCATGGCAAGTTTTTTCTACGTCCTGCCGCTCCATGCCGAGAATTGCGGCCATGAGGCCGGTTCCTTCAGGTACGGCCTCCTGCATGAACCTGCCGCGCTTTTGTACCAGCGCGACGGCGTCCTTGAATTCGAACCCGCCGGCTGCGGTTATGGCGGTATATTCGCCGAGGCTATGGCCGGCCGCAGCAGAAGCCTCCAATCCTCTTCTCACGAGCGGCTGTAATATGGCGATGCTCGCGCTCAGTATTGCGGGCTGGGTGTACTCGGTAAGGTTCAGTTTCTCGACCGGGCCGTTCAGACAGAGCTGGAGGAGGTCATAGCCGAGCACTGAACTTGCGACCGCAAAGACTTCCCTTGATTCATCAAAATTTTCTACGAACTCCTTTGCCATGCCAAGGTACTGCGAACCCTGGCCGGGAAAGACGAATGCTATTTTCATAGTTATCCCCGCATTTCCCTGACCTTCCTGATCATGATCGGAAGCACCTCATGCACATCGCCGACGATGCCATACGTCGCGACGCTGAAGATCGGCGCATCGGGGTCCTTGTTGATCGCGACAATGACGTCTGATGACTGCATCCCGGCAATATGCTGGATCGCGCCGGAGATGCCGCAGGCGATGTAGAGCTTGGGGCAGACCGTCTTGCCTGTCTGGCCCACCTGGTGGGAGTAGGGGATCCATCCTTCATCAACAGCGCCCCGTGTCGCCGCAACCGCGCCGCCAAGCGCTTTCGCCAGTTCTTCCAGCAGCTGGAAGTTCTTGGCGCTCCCCAGTCCGCGGCCGCCTGCGACAATAATGTCCGCTTCACAAATGTTGACGGTTTCGCCCAGTTCCTCCACGATCTTGATGACCCTGGCGCGGACTGCTCCTGACGGGTCATACTTCACGTCAATGATCTCACCGGTTCGTGAATCATTGCGCGGCGCCGGTTTCATCACCTTATGCCTCACCGTCGCCATTTGAGGACGGTGGTTGGGGGTGACGATGGTGGCCATGATGTTTCCGCCGAAGGCGGGACGGGTCTGGTGCAGGTGGCCGGTGTCGGCATCGATATCGAGCACGGTACAGTCAGCGGTAAGGCCGGTATGGAGCGAAGATGCTACCTTGGGAAAGAAGGAGCGTCCGATCGCCGTTGCACCGGCAAGGATTATCTCGGGTTTATGCTGCTTTGCAAGGGTGATCAGGATTGCGGCATAGGAATCGTCATTGAAATCCTTGAGCGCGGGGTCATCGGCGACATACACGGTGTCCGCACCGAAGGCGACAAGCTCTTGAGCTGCGGCCCTGATGCCGTGGCCGATGAAAACGGCGGAGAGGGTGGTGTTCTTTTTATCAGCCAGCTTCCTGCCTTCTCCAAGGAGCTCGAGGGCAACGCTGGCAATGCCGCCCTTGTGCTGTTCAGCAAAGACCCATACTCCCTTGTACGCTGAGAGGTCGACAGCCGGACCGACAGCCTCATCCGTTTTCTCGATGGCCTTGAACTCGCAGACCTCTACGCACGCGCCGCACAGGGTGCAGGCATCGGTGATGAACGCCTTGCCCTCGCGCATTTCAATGGCGCCGAAGGGACACGCGGAAATGCAGGTCTCGCATCCGGTGCATGTATCCGATATGACTTTAATACTCACGGGAACTCCTTAAATCCATTTCAAAATGCAAAATGCAAAGTGCAAAATTGTAGAATATTTCCCCTTTTGCATTTTGCAATTTGAAGTTTGCATTAATGTTATATCAACGCCTGTTCTTTCAGGTTCTTTACCACCGTCGAGACCTGCTCTTCGATGCTGCCGGAAAGGATCTCCCGCTGTCCACGCGGCGCGGGCGGGAATATCCTGACGACCTTGGTGGGAGAACCCTTCAAGCCGCACAGGTTCTGGTCCGCGCCGATATCCGCGGCGGTCCAGGAAACGACCTTGAGCCCTTTGGCTTTCATCTTGCCTTTGAGCGACGGCAGGCGCGGCTGGTTGATCTCTTTCACGACGGTAATGAGCGCGGGGAGGGAGGTCTCGACCACGTCGTATCCTTCATCCATCATGCGTTCGGCCACCAACATTGCGTTTTCCACTTTTTCGATCTTTCGGACATAGGCTACGAAGGGGATGCCGAGCATATCCGCTGTTTCGGGACCGACCTGGGCCGTGTCGCCATCGATGGCCTGCTTGCCCGCGATCACGAGATCGAAGTTGCCGATCTTCCTTATGCCCATCGCGAGCGTATAGGACGTCGCCCAGGTGTCAGCCCCGGCAAAGGCCCGGTCCGACAGGAGCACCACATCGTCAACGCCAAGGGCAACGGCTTCCTTCAGGGAATCGGCAGCCTGAGGCGGGCCCATGGTCACGGCGGTCACCTTGCCGCCGTGCTGTTCGCGCAAGCGGAGGGCCTCTTCAATGGCATACATGTCATACGGGTTGATGATGCTCGGTACGCCGTCGCGAATGAGCGTATTGGTCTCCCGGTTGATCTTGACTTCCGACGTGTCGGGGACCTGTTTGACTAAAACAATGATGTTCACGGGAATCTCCAAAATGCCAAATAACAAATTACAAATATCAAATAAGCTCCAAATCTCAATTACCCAAATTCGAAACGTTTGAGGCTCATGCAAAACTGTTTGTCATCCCCGAACGTCTCTATCGGGGATATGGTTATTCAAACAGTGAGAACCAGATTCCCGCTCAGAATCGCTGCGGGAATGACGGAATTGGGACTTCTGCAAGGGGCTCATTTGGCATTTTGTATTTCGATATTGGAATTTATTTGCTGTTTGATGTTTGGGTTTTGGTGCTTGTCAGTTATTTCAGTTTCGTCGCTTCCCTGATCATATCGAGGGCAATGACGTTGCGCTGGACCTGGTTGGTTCCCTCGTAGATCTGGAGGATCTTGGCGTCGCGCATCATCTTTTCGACGGGATATTCCTTCATATAGCCCGATCCGCCCATGACCTGTATCGCGTCGATGGTGACTTTCATGGCCGTGTCGGTCGCGAAGACCTTGGCCATGGCCGATGCCCGGGAGAAGTCCTTTGCTCCGCTGTCCATCATGCGGGCCGCAGAGTATACGAGGGCGCGGGCGGCCTCGGTCTGGGTCTGCATGTCCGCAAGCATATGCTGGATGGCCTGGAAGGAGGTGATTGGCTGGCCGAACTGGACCCTGCCCTTGGCGAACTTGATGCACTCGTCGATTGCCCCCTGCGCAACGCCCACACCCTGTGCGCCTACACCGGCGCGCGAGCAGTCGAGGGTCTTCATGGCCACGATGAATCCCATGCCTTCCCTGGCTATAAGGTTTTCTTTCGGGATGCGGCAGTTGTTGAAGATAAGCTCGGTCGTGGATGATGCCCGGATGCCCATCTTATTTTCTTTTTTCCCGAAGGAGAATCCCGGCGTGCCCTTCTCCACGATGAAGGCCGAAGCGCCGCGCGCTCCCTTGGATTTGTCCGTAATGGCGATGACGGTATATATCCGGGCCTCGCCGCCGTTCGTGATCCACTGCTTGGTGCCGTTCAGCACGTATTCGTTGCCGTCGAGTTTCGCGGTGGTCTGGATGCCGCCGGCATCGCTGCCAGCGTTTGCCTCGGTAAGGCCGAACGCCGCGAGGTCCTTTCCCGATGCGATGTCGGGCAGGTATTTCTTCTTCTGCGCGTCACTGCCGTGGAGGAGGATGGGGTAACTGCCGAGCGCATTGGCTGCATAGCTCGTGGATACGCCAAGGCATGCCTTGGAGATCTCTTCGATGGCGATGTAGAGCTCGAGGCTCTTTTTCCCGAGGCCGCCGTATTCCTCGGGGATGTAGATGCCGAAGAGATCCGCCTGGGCCATGGCCTTCATGATATCAGTGGGGAACTTGTTCTGTTCATCCAGCTCGGCGCGCACAGGCACGATCTTTTCCACCGCGATCTGCCGGGCAAGGTCTCGTATCATGATCTGGTCTTCAGTCAGCAGGTAATCCATTTATTCCTCCAAAACATAATTATTGAAAATTTGAGATTGGAAATTGAAAATTTTAAATTGCGGGCAATGCAACTGTGAAATTGTCAATCTTCAATCTTCAATTTCCAATTTACAATGTGCGATGGCGTTACCATCGCACCAGGGCGGATGCCCAGGTCAGCCCGCCGCCGAAGGCCTCGAACAAGAGGAGATGATTTTCCTTGATCCTGCCGTCGCGGACCGCCTCGTCAAGCGCCATGGGAATTGAGGCCGCGGAGGTATTGCCGTATTTTGGAAGCGTGAGCACGACCTTTTCCATGGGCATGTTCAGGCGCTGTGCCATGGCCTGGATGATCCTCAAATTGGCCTGGTGCGGAATGAGAAAGTCGATCTCTTCCGGCTTTATCTTGTTGAATGCCAGGGTTTCTTGCACCACGCCTTCGAGCGCGCGCACCGCCACCTTGAACAGCTCGTTTCCCTTCATTTTCATAAAGTGCATGCGCTTATGTATTGTTTCGTGTGATGCCGGATGCAGTGCCCCGCCTGCTGGAAGATAGAGGAGTTCTCCGAGGGAACCGTCTGAGTGCAGATGGGTGGAGAGGACCCCGTGTTTGCCCGTATGCCGCTGGATCACGACCGCGCCTGCTCCGTCTCCAAAGAGAATGCACATGGTCCGGTCCTCCCAGTCCGTGAAGCGAGAAAGGACCTCAGCGCCTACCAGAAGGATATTCTTATACATTCCGGATTGTATGAATGCATTGGCCACTGACAGGCCGTAGAGGAATCCGGAACAAGCGGCATAGATGTCGAACGCAGCGGCTTTTTTTGCGCCGAGCTTATCCTGGAGTACGCAGCCGAGACTCGGCATCACCATGTCCGGAGTGGTCGTCGCTACAAGGATGAGGTCCAGGTCATTGACGCCAAGACCCGCGGCTTTCAGCGCTTTTATGCTTGCCTCGTAAGCCAGATCCGACGTGGTTTGCCCCTTTTCCACGATCCTGCGTTCCTTGATGCCGGTGCGTTCCGTGATCCAGTCGTCGCTCGTGTCCACGAGCTTCTCGAGGTCATGATTGGTGACGATCTTCTTCGGTGCGTATGACCCGGTTCCTGTTATTCGCGCGTGGATCATTTGGCCCTGACCAGTTCCATGTTTTTTTCGATGTCCTCGTGGATGTGCCTGATTGCCTCGCTCTTCGCCAGTTCGGCGGCGACGCGGATGGCGTTCTTGATTGCCTGGGCCGACGATCTGCCGTGACTGATGATACTGATGCCGTTGATGCCGATGAGGGGCATTCCTCCATACTCCGCGTAATCGACTCGGCGTTTGAGGGCCCGGAAGACCGGCCTCATCATGAAATAGCCGAGTTTCTTGATCAAGTTGTCGCCGATATTCTCCCGGATCATGAGCCCGATGGCTTCCGCCACGGCTTCGGAGAGCTTGAGCACCACATTGCCGATAAAACCGTCACAGACGACCACGTCCGCATTGCCGGACATTACGTCACGCCCCTCAACATTGCCGATAAAATTAAGCGATGTCTCGGTCAGGAGTTTGAACGCCTCCTTGGTGAGCTCATTCCCCTTGGTCGCCTCTTCGCCGATGGAGAGCAAACCTATGCGGGGGTTGGGGTTCTTGAGCAGGTACTTGGCGTAGACCTCGCCCATTACGGCGAACTGCAGAAGATGGTTCGGTTTGCAATCGACGTTCGCTCCCACGTCCAGGATGATGGAGGTGCCTTTCATCGTGGGCATGAACGTGGCGATGGCCGGGCGTTCGATCCCCTCGAGCTTTCCCAGGACAAAGAGCGATGTGGCCATGGCCGCGCCGGTATGTCCCGCGCTGATAACGGCCACTGCTTCGCCGCTCTTGACAAGCTCATTGGCCACGCGGATCGAAGAGTCTTTCTTTCTCCGAAAGACCGTGACCGGAGAATCGAGCATATCCACCACTTCGGTGGCGTTCCGTACCTCTATCGGGAGTGACCGTGCGTGGGGGTGCTTTTTGAGTTCCGCCTGGATGCTTTGTTCAATGCCCACCAGGATGATGCCGACCCCATACTCCTTCGCCGCCTGTACAGCTCCGGCGACGATGGCTTGAGGCGCATTGTCTCCCCCCATAGCATCAACAGCGATCTTCATACGAGCTCTCCGCAATATAAAAGGCAAAGAGTCATACCGGAAAATACAGTATCATCCCTTTGCCTTTGAGCAAGCTCCGGTTATATCTGCTTAATCGTTGCGATCTCGCGGCCGTTGTAGGTGCCGCAGGACAGGCATGCGTGATGGGGCTGTTTCACTTCCTGGCATTGCGGACAGGCAGTGAGATTCGGGGCCTCGAGGTGCTTGTGAGTGCGCCTCTTGTCCCTGCGGGACTTGGATGTTTTGTGTTTTGGATTTGCCATGTTCGGGTAAACTCCTTAAGCTATTTTTGTTACAAGACCCTTCGCTTCGCTCAGGGTGACGTTTCTCCAGATGAGAAACCGTCATTTTTTCAAGAGATCCTTTAAGACGGAAAATGCCCCGAATTCACCCGGGTTGTCCTTCTTGCAACCACAGTCCGTTTCATTCAGGTCCGTTCCGCAGACGGAACAGAGGCCCTTGCAGTCGGGACGATGGAGCGGCACCATGGGGACGGTAATCAACAACTGCTCTTTTACCAGATCGAGCGGCTCTATCTCCTCGCCCCGGTAGAACTCCACGTCGAGCTCTGACTGACCCAACTCATACTCCGGGGCAGTACCAAGGGCTTTCTCCGGCGCAAGGGTTATATCCAGTTCCGTATCGCTGTGATACAAAAAAACTTTCAGACACCGGCTGCACTCGAGTTCCGGGTCAGCCTGAACACGGCCTTTTATGTGGAAGGCACCGGCACCCATCGGCCTGATGGAAAGGATCGAGGTAAAGGCCGTTGATGCTGTTCCCGTGTCGAACAGGTCCAGCTTCTGTTTCAGCTCCAGTGTAAGCCCCTCTGGCGGTATATCGTTGATCTTCATGGCCATTTTGATCACTCTGGAGGCTGCAAGCGCTGTAAGCATCGAATTATAAGGGGAAGCCCCCGTTTTGTCAAGAAGAAATACTGATGAACCGGTGGTCTGAGGTCAGGAGCCGGAAGTTCGGAAGCACGCCAATAGACCGTACCGTTTTATGCCGGGTTGCTCCGATAGGAGGCTTATGGCACCCCGGTTAGTTTCACCCTTTACTGACGTTCGGTCCTCCACCCTTAACTTTGCTGAGCAGGATCAGCCCAATGATAAAAAAAAGCGCAATGGAGAGGATCGCGGGCCGTTGGCTTCCGAAGGTTGACGACACGAAACCGAAGACGAGAGGCCCGAGGATGGCGGAGGATTTGCCCACAAGGGAGTACACACCGAAATATTCAGCTTCGCTGCCCTTTGGCACGAATTGGGTGTAAAAGGCGCGCGTGCCGGCCTGTACGCTCCCGAGCCCCAGTCCGGCGGTGCATGCCACGGCCCAGAACTGCGGTTTGGTCTGCACAAAATAGGCTATAACGGCCACGAGAGTCCAGAGGACGAGGGAAAGCATCACGATCTTTTTGGGCCCCCAGGTGTCGGTGGGTTTTGCCAGGAGGAAGGCGCCGATGAGTGCCGTCAATTGTACGGTGATGTAGAGCCCGACGAGCTCGCCGGTCCCGAAATGCAGTGTTGTCGCGGCAAAGATACTTGAAAAGACGATGACCGTATTGACCCCGTCTTCATAGAACAGATAGGCGATCAGAAATTTTCTCGGTTCTTTGCGTGTCCAGAGTTTCTTGATGGTTTTCCAGGCCAGTCCAACGCCACGGGTCCCTGCTTGAAACGCCGTGACATCGGCCCGCGAGTCTTGCGGCAGAAACAGGAAGGCGGGAAGGGAAAAGATCGCGAAGAAGGCCGCGGTTGCAATCCACGTCATGCCGTAATGCCCGGCTTTGACGAGCGGCAGTGCGATCAGGAGCGAGGAGATGGAGCCTGCGTATCCGATGCTGAAGCCCCAACTCGACACCCTGCCGTGATACTCCGCCGGGGCTATCCGGGGAAGGAAGGAATTGTAGAAGACCAGGCCGCCTTCCATACCGATGTTTGCGAATACGGCTAGGATGAACCCGGCGATGACCGCGCCCGGCGTGAGGAGCGTAAATCCCGACAGGGCAACGACGCATATCGCGGTATAGAACGCAAGAAGCCTTTTTCGCAGACCCGCATAGTCGGCGATGCCGCCGAGGAACGGAGAGGAGAGTGCGATAAAGAGCATGCTCAGGGAGATGGCCCGTCCCCACCAGAGGTCGCCCTCACCGGAGGTGTTCCCGACGATCACGCCGGCGTAATAGACCGGGAAGATGACCGCGGCGATCACCGCCGAGTAGCTCGAGTTCGCGAAATCGAAGAGACACCAGCTCATGACCTGTTTTTTATCCATTGTCTTCTCCGGTGAAGCATGCATGAAACATTATCATATAAATCCATGATAAATGCAACGTATTCAGAAATTGTGCGATACAGGACAAGTGAGAGGCACGAAGGGAAAAACTAAAAGCATCTCTCGCAAAGCCGCAATAGCCAAAAAATGAACCGGCCACTCAGGGGATCACGCCAAGAAAACCGTTACGTCTGGGTTTGAAAATTGCCAAAATGAATGCATTGACTTTGTGCCGAAATTTAATTATTATCGTTTTTAGGCACCGATTTCAAAAGGATGGTGATGAACATGCAGACACGGCTCATACTGGTTTTTGTGATTGCCATTGTGTTGTCGGCAACGTCGAATAGTTTCGCGGCCATCTACAAATATATTGATCAAAACGGCATCATTTGTTTCGCCGATGATCTTCAGTCTGTTCCTGAACCGTGTCGGGCAACCGCCAAAATAGTCAACATGGATCAGGAACAAGCGAGGAACCCCGCAATACAAAAGCAGCCCCAGGTACAGGCGGAAGCAATTCCGGAGAATGCAGAATCATCCTCTGACCGGGGAACAGTATCGATTGAAGGATATACAAAAAGTTTTTTCAGCGGCAGGGTGTTGATCTCCGTCGTAGTCGTGGTGAGCGCCCTGTTCGTTTTTGTGATCCTGGGAATCATCGATGCGGACCATAAAAAGGCCATTAAAATTGTCCGCGCGGTCGTTTTGTGGGGGATGTCTGTTTACCTGATAGTTGCTCATGGGGAGGATGTGGTCAACATGTTCAAAACCCTGAAGGGCGAGGTTAACGCGGTTCAGCATGAGTCTGGAGAAAAGGGAAAAAAAGCGGCTAAAGCGCTGAAAGAACTCAACGCTCTTACTCAAGACGGTGACGATGCGGCCTCACAGAATTCCGGAGGCGTTGATCCGGAGAAAAGAGACTAAGGTCAACACCGCTCAACTGGTTTCCGTAACCAGCTTGATCGACGTAAATACGATCTGCATCATCTGTTTGAGTTCCTGCAGCGATATCGAGAGCGGCGGCATGAGCACGATAACATCTCCAAGGGGACGGATAATAAGGCCGCGCTTGCGACATTCCATTACTATTTTTGCGCCGATCCTGTCCACAGGCGCATAGGGCATCTTCGTCGCCCTGTCCTTTACCATTTCAATTCCGATCATGAAGCCTTTCTGCCTGATATTTCCGACATACTTGAGCTCTGATAGACGCGCCAATTCCTTTTTCAGGTGAGCTATCTTCGGCTGGAGCCTCACCAGCGTTTTCTCTTTTTTGAAGAGATCGATGCTGGCGATGGATGCGGCGCAGGCAAGTGGATTCCCGGTGTAGGTATGGCCGTGGAAGAAGGTCTTGAACTCCTCGTATTCACCGAGAAAGCCTCGGTAGATCTCCTCCGTGGTGAGCGTGGCCGCGAGGGGAAGGTATCCGCCGGTGATCCCCTTGGCCAGGCACAAAATGTCCGGAGAAACCTGTTCGTGCTCGCAGGCGAACATCTTTCCGGTCCTGCCGAATCCGGTTGCCACTTCGTCCGCGATCATCAGAATATTGTTCTTCGTACAGAGTTCCCTGATCCGCTTTATGTAACCCGGCGGTTGGACGAGCATGCCGGCGGCCCCCTGAACAAGGGGTTCGATGATAAGGGCGGCGGTCACGGAGGCGTATTTCTGGATCGTTCTCTCGGCATGCATAAAACAGGTTTTCTGGCATTCCGGATAGGTGAGTCCATACTCACAGCGGTAACAATGGGGAGACTCAAGCTTGCGGGTGTGGAACAAGAGCGGCTTGTAGATGGTGTGAAACAGGTCGATGCCGCCCACGCTCACGGACCCGATCGTGTCGCCGTGGTAAGCTCCGGCGAGAGAAAGAAAACCGGTCTTTCGCTGGTATTCCGGCCCTTTCTGCTGCCAGTATTGGAAGGCTATCTTGAGCGCGATCTCGACCGCGGTCGATCCGCTGTCGGAATAGAATACCTTCGAGAGCCCCCTCGGCGCCAGTGCGATGAGTTTTTCCGCGAGCAGTATCGCAGGGACGTTCGAGAGTCCCAGCAGGGTGGAGTGGGAGATCTTCTTGAGCTGTCGAGCCACCGCCTGGTCGATCTCTTTTTTTCGATGTCCGTGGACGGTGACCCAGAGCGATGATACGCCGTCGATGTATTTTTTGCCGCGGATATCGGTGAGGATCGATCCCTTGCCGCTTTCGATGATGACCGGAGCGTCCTTTTCCCAGTCTTTCATCTGGGTAAAGGGATGCCAGACATATGTTTTGTCCAGTTTTTCCAGGTGACCTGCAGCAGGTCTCTTTGAACGGTCTTTTGTCGACAAAAATCGCTCTCTCTTTCCTGAAGGGATCGGTCAATGATATTATAGGTCAACATGTCTTTTTTATCAATAATAAAAAGGGCTTGAAAAGATTCATCCCTTTCTGGTAGAATAGAGTTTGCTGGTTCGCAAGGGTTCATCCTAATGCAGATGTACCATCCGGAGGTTATTCATCCCCATGATCAATAAGAAAAGATTCACCCTGTCCCTGTTGTTCATACTCGTCCTCGGCGTATTCGTCGGTCTTCTTCTTTCTTCGCATCTCGAGATCATGAACCAGCTTCCTGCCAAGAGTCAGATATCGTCGAAGTCCGTTGATGTCCTGACGCAGCTCTCCGAGGCCCAATCCGAGGTTGCCGCGGTGGCAACACCTTCTGTGGTGAACATCTCCACGACCAGGGTGATCAAGTCCCGCGAAGAAATGCCCCTTGACCTTTTCGAGGACCCGTTCTTCAGGAGGTTCTTCGGCGACCAGGTCCCGCATCCCAACGCGCCGAAGGAGCAGAAGGAGCAGAGTCTGGGGTCCGGAGTCATTGTGTCCGAGGACGGATATATCATCACGAACAACCACGTGATCGAGAAGGCCCAGGAGATCAAGGTGCTTCTTTCCACGAAAAAGGCTTACAAGGCCAAACTTATCGGCGCTGACCCGAAGACCGATCTCGCGGTCATCAAGATCGATGTCAACGGGCTTACCGCGCTTCCCTGGGGCGATTCCAACAAACTGAAGGTGGGAGAGATCGTGTTCGCGATCGGAAACCCTTTTGGTTTGAACCAGACCGTGACCATGGGTGTGATCGGCGCCGTCGGCAGGGCGAACGTGGGCATCGCGGACTATGAAGATTTCATCCAGACCGATGCGGCCATCAATCCCGGCAACTCGGGAGGCGCGCTCATCAACGCGCGTGGAGAGCTGATCGGTATCAATACCGCGATTCTGTCGAGGACCGGCGGTTACCAGGGGATCGGGTTTGCGATACCGAGCAGCATGGCGAAACAGGTCATGGACAGCCTCCTCAAGTACAAGAAAGTGGTACGCGGATGGCTCGGCGTGAGCATCCAGGAGGTGACCTCCGACCTCGCGGATGAATTCGGTGTCAAGGACCAGAAAGGCTCGCTCGTGAGCAGTGTGATGAAGGGCAGCCCCGCCGAGAAAGCGGGGATCAAGCAGGGCGACGTGATCCTTCAGTACAACGGCAAGCTGGTTGAGGATACGGGCCATCTCCGGAACATGGTTTCCCAGACCCCGATCAACACGACGGTGAAAGTAACATTGCTTCGTGATAAAAAGGAGGTCGTGGTTGAGGTGGTCATCGCGGAGCTGCCCAAAAAGCTGGCGGATGCGTCGTCACCGGAGAACGAAGCAGAGGAGAACAATGCGAAAGAGAGCAGTGCGCTTGCCGGACTTGTCGTGCGCGAACTTACGCCCGACCTCGCGCAACGCTTTGGTTTTGAGGAAAACGAAAAAGGCGTGGTTGTCGTAAAGATCGAACCCGGCAGCAAGCTCTTTGAGGTCGGGATCAGGCCTGGTGATATTATTCTCCAGATAAACCAGAAAAATATCGCATCACTGGATGAGTATAAGAGAATCGCTTCGAAGATCAAGGCCGAAGAAAGACTGCTGCTCCTCCTCCGCAGGAAGGGGCACGATCTGTTTGTTACCGTACGTCCGGAATAGCCTCGCTTCCTCAACGGTGGCACGGTTCCCTCACAGACAGGTAGTATATAAGGTTCTTGCGAAACGGTCCGTCATCACCGCCGGACATTTGCCGGTGATATGGTTTTTCAAGCGGTGAGCACGAGATCCCGGCTGTGGGTCGCCGCAGGAAGGACAGCAGGAAAATATTTGCAAGAGGCTTGAAACCCGCATCATTTATTTTATTTTCTATTTTATCAAGGGAGGTGAGAACAATGGGACTTATCCTCATCCGTATATTGTTTGTTTTATTAAGCACGCTTCTTGGTTACTATGAGGCCACACAGCTGTATGATCAGGTCAGCAAAGTCGAAGGCATGGCCGTTGGGTGCGGTGTTGCGATCATGATCATTCTTACTGAATATCTGTTCAGAAGAGTCGCCTTAAAGGTTATTATCGGCGGGATACTCGGTTTTATCCTCGGCCTGACGTCGGCCACCATCATCGCCGCACCCCTCAAGTACGTACCGCTTGATCGCAGCATCGTGCAATTCATTCTTCTGCTCATGAACGGTTTCTTCGGCTACATAGGCATTGTCATTGGTATCCGGGAGGGCGAGAAGTTCAACCCCGCGAACTTAAAAAAGCTCTTCAAAGGCGGTGCGGAAGAGAACACCAAGATCATGGACACGAGCGTGATCATCGACGGGAGGATCGCGGACGTGTGCGAGACCGAATTCCTCGACGGCACGATCCTCATCCCGCAGTTCATCCTTCACGAACTCCAGCATATTGCCGATTCCTCGGATTCCCTCAAGCGGGCGCGGGGAAGGCGCGGACTCGATATTCTGCACCGTATCCAGAAGATGAGCCACATGGAGGTCCGGATCACTGAAGAGGATTTCCCAAAGATACGTGAAGTGGACAGTAAACTGATCGCCCTGGCCAAGTCGCTCGGCGCCAAGGTCATCACAAACGACTTCAACCTCAACAAGGTCGCGGAACTTCAGGGCGTCAAGATCCTGAATATCAACGACCTGTCGAATGCCGTGAAGCCCGTGGCGCTTCCGGGAGAGAGCATGCGGGTGTTCGTTCTCAAAGAGGGCAAGGAACTGGGTCAGGGAGTGGCCTATCTTGACGACGGCACGATGATCGTGGTGGAGAACGGCCGCAAGCACATGAACAAGAACGTGGATGTGGCGGTTACCAGCGTGCTCCAGACCGCGGCGGGACGGATGATCTTCACAAAACCCAAGGAAGAAATGGAGCATGAGTAGCTGCAATCCATAACTGCTGAATGCAAATTGTAAAATGAAAAATTCAAAGTGCAAAGGTGAAGCTAATTTTGCGAATCGCAAATTTGCATTTTGCAATATTTATCTGAATTACAGGAGGTTTCATGTCAGGTCATTCAAAGTGGGCAACAACGAAACACAAGAAAGCCGCAACTGATGCGAAGCGTGGAAAAAGCTTTACAAAGATCGGGAAGGAGATCACCGTGGCGGCCAGACTGGGCGGTGGTGATCCCAACGGTAATCCGCGGCTCAGGACCGCGGTCGCCAAGGCGAAATCGATCAGCCTGCCGGCCGAGAATATCAAGCGCGCGATCCAGAAAGGCACGGGTGAACTGCCGGGGGTCTCGTACGAGGAGATAATCTACGAGGGATACGGGCCGGGCGGCGTAGCGGTCATTATCGAGTCCATGACCGACAACCGGAACAGGACGGTATCCGAGATCCGTAATATCTTCAGCAAGGCCGGCGGCAATATGGGCGAAGCAGGATGCGTTTCCTGGATGTTCCACAAGAAGGGGTATCTTGTGGTCAACAGCGCCAAGGTCGATGAGGAAAAGCTTATGACGCTGGCCCTCGACGCAGGGGCCGAGGACATGCAGCCTGAGGACGACAATTTCGTTGTCACGACGGCGCTGAACGATTTTGAAAAGGTGCGGAAGTCGCTCGAAGATGCGGGTGTTTCCCTGGAGGTTGCCGAGATCACCATGATCCCGCAGACCTACGTAAAACTCGACGGCAAAGAAGCTCAGCAAATGCTCCGACTGGTGGAGACGCTCGAGGACAATGACGATGTCCAGAATGTGTATGCCAACTTCGACATACCGGAAGAGATTTTGAACGCGGTGTAGCGGCATGCTTCGCACGCCGAATGCAAATTGCAAAATGCAAATTGCAAAGTCTATGAACCGCTTATTTTATTTTACATTTTGCACTCTGCACTTTGCATTTTGCAATGACGTTTATAGGGGGGGGTTATGAAGGTGCTGGGAATTGATCCGGGGACGCTGACGACCGGTTACGGGATCGTAATGGAGGAGGACCATAAGTTGTTCCACGTGGTATCGGGAGGCATCAGTCCGTCGGCAAAACAGCCGTTTCCCCTGAGGCTCAAAAAAATATATGAAGAGCTTGAGAAGATCATTGCCAAGCACCGGCCGCAGGTGGTCGTGGTTGAGGACCTGTTCGTCTCCAAGAATATTCAATCCGCGCTTAAGCTCGGGCACGCGCGGGGTGTTGCGATTCTCGCGGCTATGAATGCCGGATTGCCGGTATTCGAATATGCCCCGCTCGAGGTAAAACAGGCGGTGGTGGGAAACGGCAAAGCCGAAAAAAAACAGGTGCAAATGATGGTCAAGACCTTGCTCGATCTTCCCAAGGTTCCCCATCCCGCTGACGCGGCCGACGCGCTTGCCGCAGCGATCTGTCATATCCATTCTTCGCGGCTCAGGGAAATTCTTAAAAACTCATCTTCCCTGCGGCAATCCGGGAGAGGCGTGAGCGGTTTCAGGCACGCCGGTATCCGCGGGACGCAGGCCTGATCGTATGATCGCATGGCTTTCAGGCAGACTGAGGCACAAGGCCACCGACCATCTGATCATCGATGTTGCCGGCGTCGGTTATCAGGTCTCCGTGCCGCTCTCGACCTCTTGCGGGATCCCTGATGACGGAGAGGACGTCAGTCTCCATATTCATACCCATCTGCGCGAAGACTCGCTTTCCCTCTTCGGTTTTTTAACCGAGGCGGAAAAGAACATGTTTTTGCTGCTCCTGGGCGTGTCCGGTATCGGTCCCAAACTTGCGCTTGCGATCCTTTCCAGCCTCTCCGTCCAGGACCTTTCACACGCTATTCAGGCCTCCGATGATTCAAGGCTCTGCATGATCCCCGGCATCGGGAAAAAGACCGCGGCCCGCATGGTCCTTGAACTGAAAGACAAGATGAAGCTGGTTGTTCCTTCGATTCTTCCGTCATTATCAGGTTCTGCTGTATTGTCGGATGACAGTGAAGATGTCATATCAGCGCTCGTGAATCTTGGATATAAGAGGCCGCAAGCGGAAGAAACCGTCAGAAAAATCAGACATGCGCGTCCCGACCTCGGGGTCGAAGAACTGGTAAGGGAAGCGTTGCACCTGTTGATGAAGAGGTAGCCCGCTGTTGTTTGGTGAGCAATGAGGGAGAGGGTAATGCCGGAGAGGATCATAGAACCCGAACAGAACGATGACGATGTGCAGCTCGACAGGAGCCTGAGACCGGTCCGCTTCGAGGATTTCGTGGGCCAGGACAGGATCAAGGAAAACCTGCGCGTCTTCATCGAGGCCGCCAAGGGCAGGGGTGAGGCTCTCGATCACGTGTTGTTCTGCGGACCGCCGGGGCTCGGCAAGACCACGCTCGCGAACATTATCGCGCATGAGCTGGGCGTGAACATCAAGTCCACGTCCGGCCCGGTGCTCGAACGCGCCGGCGACCTGGCCGCGATCCTTACGAATCTTCAGGAGCGTGACGTCCTGTTCATCGACGAGATCCACCGGCTGAACCGGGTGGTCGAAGAGATCCTGTATCCGGCGATGGAGGATTTTCAGCTCGACATCATTATCGGCCAGGGACCGGGAGCGCGCTCCATCAAGCTTGATTTGCCGAACTTTACGCTTGTGGGGGCGACTACGAGAACCGGTCTCCTGACGTCGCCGCTCCGGGACCGTTTCGGAGTGATCGACAGACTCAACTTCTATTCCCCCGACGAACTGAGGACCATTGTGCAGCGTTCGGCGGATCTTCTGCGAACGAAGATCGATGCAGCCGCGGCCGCCGAGATAGCCCGCCGCTCCCGCGGTACGCCGCGGATCGTCAACCGTCTGCTCCGAAGGGTAAGGGATTACGCACAGGTGGAGGGCGACGGGGCGATCACGAAGGAGCTTGTCGAGAGCTCCATGGACCGTCTTGAAGTTGACGCAAAAGGGTTTGATCAAATGGACCGGAGACTTCTCTTGACGATCATCGACAAGTTCGAAGGAGGGCCGGTAGGCCTCGAAACCCTTGCAGCAGCGCTGAGCGAAGAAAAGGACACGCTCGAGGATGTGTATGAGCCCTTTCTGATCCAGGAAGGTTTTCTCGACCGTACTCCCCGGGGCAGGCAGGCAACGCGCCTTGCGTATGAATACTTCGGCAGAAAAAAGCCCGCATCAAATCAGGAAAGACTATTGTAAAAAAGACGGGGCAGAAAAAAGAAGTCAGAAGTCAGGAAAAAGACTCCGTAGTTCAGCTTTATTTGTCTCGTTGAAAGTCTGAAACAATGAACATATTTCTCCATATCTGCTGCGCTCCCTGCGCGCTCTATCCGTATTTCAGGCTGAAGGAAGAAGGATTTAATCCTGCAGGATATTTTTATAATCCGAATATCCATCCCTATCAGGAATACAAAAAAAGGATAGATACGGTCAGGGAGTTCTCGGCACGCGTGGGTCTTGAGACCCACTATCGGGACGGCTACGACCTCGATTCGTTCCTTCTTCGTATCGCGGGCACAGGGACCCGGAGGTGTGAGCATTGTTACCGCATGAGACTGGATGCCGCCGCCGCTGCGGCCCGGGAAAAGAAGGTTGGTGTGTTCACCAGCTCTCTTCTGTACAGCAAGTATCAGAAGCATGACCTGATCAAAGGAATAGCTCACGAGACTGCATCGGAACACGGCATCGAGTTCTATTACGAGGATTTCCGAAGCGGCTGGCGGGAGGGGATCGTGGAGTCCAGGGCCATGGGGCTCTACCGGCAGCAATACTGCGGTTGTATCTACAGTGAAAAAGAAAGATACGAAAAGCGTTCATGAGACTTCCGTTCACGACAGGGTGTGAAAAGTTACCCTCACCTCAATCCTCTCCCCTCGGGGGAGAGGAAGTTAAACACGCCCTCGCCCCGATGGGGAGAGGGCGGGGGGTGAGGGGAATTTGTATATGAAATATTCCCTCCTGTTCTGTATCGCGGTCGTTGTGTTGTTCGCTCTGCCCGTTTCCGCCTCTGAAAATATCCGTGTCGCTATCGCCGATGATCAAAGGGTCGTTTCGATCAAATCCTCTTCAGATTTATTGATCGCCGGGTCGCCGTCGGGCGGTCATCAGAAATTACTGCGATTCACTCCCGCGTCCGTAGGTGGAAAACCGGTGCGGATCAGATCAATTGACGCGTTCACCCAGGTGAACGGCAAACGTTACCGGGGCTGGTTGGAACTGAGAAAGAAAAAGAACGGGCTTCTCCTTGTTGTGAACGATCTTGACCTTGAGGAGTATCTCGGGGGGGTGATCGCCGCTGAAATCCCGCCCGATTGGGAGTTCGAAGCGCTGAAGGCGCAGGCCGTGGCATCGCGGACCTATGCGCTCTACGAAAAACGAACTGCAGGGAAAAAACCGTACCATATTCTCGCGACGATCATGAGCCAGGTATATAACGGCGCAAATGGCGAGCAGATAAACGCGGTGCGGGCGGTAAAGGAGACCAGAGGGCTTATTCTGACGTATCGGGGGGAATTAATCCCCGCATTCTATCACGCCAACTGCGGGGGACATACGGAGAATGCCTCTCTCATGTGGGGCATTGATGCACCCTATCTCAAGGGGGTCGACTGCGAGTGTCAGAATATTCTCAAGGATGAGTTCTGGGAAAAGCGGGTGAGCGTTTTCCATGTCTCCGCTGCGTTGAGGCGTCAGGGATTTCGCGTTGACGACATTACGGCTATGAGCATAGCGGGCATCACCCCCGCCGGCAGGGTCATGAATGTCACCATTCGGTCCGCGCGCGGCGCAACAACCGTTCCGGCTGAGATCATTCGAGCCGCACTCGGCACTACAGAGATCCCGAGCCTTTTTTTTGAGCTGGAGTTGTCTGAGGGTGAAGCGGTATTTTCGGGCAGGGGCAGGGGGCACGGGGTGGGACTCTGTCAGTGGGGCGCGAAGGAAATGGCGGGGAAAGGCCATGATTTCAAATCGATCCTGTCGCGCTATTATCCGGGAACGGTCATGGAGCGGATGAAATAGCGTAGTGCTTCCAACCATCATGCGAGCAGGGTACCTCGGAGTCGAAAGACCGCTCATTTATCTTGACATCAACGCGGAGAGGATACTAGAATATTGCCATGAGAAAAACGAAAAGGGACAAAACAACCGATACTGCAAGAACGGCAATAAGCGAAAAATCAGCCGGCGTATCGATCACAACGCTGATGCTCTCCCTTGTTATCATCTGTGCCCTTGCCGCGACCGCATTTCAGAGAAACAGCATCTATAAGGATTTTATAACCCTCTGGGGCAACATTACGAAAACTTCTCCGAACAAGCGCAGAGCCCATGAGAATTACGGCCAGGCGCTTTCCACGGTAGGCCGTCTTGAAGAGGCACTCCGGGAATTCAATACCGTACTCGCCTTAAAGGACGACGGCAGCGTTCCTCTGCGCGACCTGTACCGGGAGATCGGCGTGGTCTATTTCAGGATGAATCGCATGGATGACGCGATTTCCGCGTGGCAGACGGGACTGCGCCATGCGCGCAATGATGCCAGCCTTCTGAATAATCTGTCGATCGCGCTGCTGCAGACGGGGCGATATGAAGAGGCCGCCTCGCTCGCGCAGACTGCGCTTACCTCTGACCCCAATCTGCCGCAGGCGCTCAATACCATGGGACAGGTTTTAATGTTTAAAAAAGATTACGAAAATGCCTTACAATATTTTTTAAAGGCGATCGAACAACAGCCGGATGTCCCGGCTCGATACTGGAACGTGGCCCTGGCACTGGAGCAGGCGGGGAAGTATGATATGGCGATGAAGTATGTCAGCAAGTATGCAACCCTTGAACAGGACGGCGCGGGCAGGCAGCGGGCAATCGGATTCATGGAACACCTGAATAAGATGATGGTCCGGCAACAGTGAAGTCAGGGTCTGACACGATGATGCTGAAATAATGATGTCTTGTTTTCCGGGGATTCCGCTTGGTGAACCTGACTTGTTGATGTTGGATGTTGAAATCGATATGCGGTGATGTGTCCGGGAAAATCTGATGGTATCCGAGCTTTATCCGCAGTAATCCGCGGCAAATGCCGTTTCCCCGTTTATTTCCCTACTGAGTGAAACTTACCCGGTTTCTCCCGTTTCTTTTTGAAGCATACAGCGCATCATCGGCTTTTTTCGTGAGCTTCTCGGGGGTAAGTTCTTCGCCGCTCTTGAAAGCGGCAACCCCGAGGCTGATGGTAACTTTGCCTTCCCGTTTATTGTCCTTGAGCGGAAACATATGGTTCTCCACCGTTTTTCTAAGGCGTTCGGCCACGATCATCGCGTTATCATGATCCAACTCGGGCATGATTATGGCGAATTCCTCCCCGCCGTAACGGCAGCAGATGTCAATGCTATGGCTTCTGCTCTGCGCCAGCATGATCACGGCAAGCTCTTTCAGGACGGCATCACCTACCTGGTGGCCGAAGTTGTCGTTGAACTGTTTGAAGTGGTCGATATCGAGCATTATGAGCGAGAGCGTTTTCCCGGTCCTCTGCAGCCTGTTGATCTCCTGTTCAAGCTTTTCAAGGAACATCCGGTAGTTATAGAGACCGGTGAGGCCGTCGTGCTGCGACAGCTGCTGAATTTTGTCGAAGAGCCGGGATTTCTCGATACCGGCGGCCAGCTGGTAGGAAAGGATGGCCATGAAATCCATGTCGTCCACGCTCAGCCCGTACTTGGCGGAACTGTCCATGCCGATGATGCCGATGGTCGTATTGTGCGCCTTGAGCGCGATGCCGATGTACGATCCATTGAGCTTTTCCTCTCCCGGAATGTGGACAAAGTCATTGAAGGTCTCATAGAACACGGCAAGGTTGTGAATATGGACATGCTCGCCGTTCTCCGCGATTCTTCCGGGCGTGCCTTCGCCGATCCGCAGGGATATTTTGTCATGAATGTCGAGTCCGCTGTAAAAGACAAGATCGAGATTTTCCATCTTTTCATCGAGCAAATAGACCGATATCCGCTCGAAGGAAAGGGATTTCTGGATGATGTCGAACACCTGCCGCAGCATCTCCCGCAGGTCCAGAAGGGAACCGATGGTGCGCGAGATATGGTAATGGATATAAACTTCGTTCAGCTTTTTTTCGAGCAGGTCGCCCAGTGTTTTCTCGTGGGCACGGGATTCATTCAGATCCTGCTCAAGCTGGGCGATTCTCTCTGCTAAATCTTCATCAGACATTGTCACTCCGGAAATCAGCGCATTCTAGTGAGCGCATGTGGTTCAAAAAGGATCACTGCGCTTTCTGCCCGGCCGGAAGTATCGGGATCGGCCTTGGCTGCGTCTGCGATGCCGCGCGAGGAGCGGGCGCGGTCACGGTGTTCTTGGTATCGGGAGCCGGCTTTGCAGGGGATTGTCGAGCGGCCTCCGGTCTCGTCGCAGCCAGGGCGACCGTCGTCGGGTTCTCGATGATGATGACGGTCTTACGGTCCTTGATCAACAACCCCGTCGCAGGCTGTTTTGACGGGTATGCAGAGGCAATGAGCGCGTCCTGGTTTACCCCGTTCTTCTCAAAATCCCTGATGAGCGCGGCCGATCGTTCCGCGGCGAGCGTTCTTGCGTCCTTTGCCGGGACCTTTTTTCTGCCCCTGCCCTGTGCCGGAACGGCATGGGTCGTGTTGCCGATATAAATATCTTTGCCCTTCAGCCGGTCGCTCTTCAGCAGAGCAACGAGGTTCGATCGGAGTTGAGGGCTCTCTTTTGAAAAGGTATAGGAGCCGGGCAGGTAGAGCGCCTGTTCAGAGATGTTCACAACGATCTTATCGCCCGCTGAGAGGACTTCGGCTGTGCCGGCCTTGATCTCATTGCCGAGGCCGGTGCTGAGGGCATCGATCGCCGGATTGAGCCACGCGGTTTCCTTGCTCGCTTTCTCTTTTAACAGCTTTAATTCAGCATTGGTCTTCTCATACGCGGGCAGGAAAGTCTTCATGCGATCGTAGTCCGCTTTCAGGGGCTTGTACTCTTTCAGGTAGAAAACTGCACCGGCGCCAACCATCGCGACGAGCAATACTGCCAAAACAGAAGTAACGATTTTCATAATCATAATAATATCCCCCCTCAAGACAGTATGCAGAGATCAGAGAACAGACCGTGAGAAGTCAGACGGGATCAGCGTTCGTCTCTGTACTTCTGACCGTTGACGGCCTGAATCATGGGCGAAGCACGGCAATCGCTTTCTCAATCCTCTCGAGTCCCTTTTGAATGGTTTCCATGGAGGTGGCGTAGGAAAGCCTGATATACGGGTCCGCGCCGAAGGCGTCTCCTGAAACGAGCGCCACCTTTGCGTCTTCAAGCAGATAGGTCGCGAGATCCGATGAGTTTTTTATCGGTTTTCCCGCTACTGATTTTCCGTAGAGCCGTGCAACGTTCGGAAAGGCGTAGAACGCACCAACGGGCATCAAACAGGAAATCCCCGGGATTCCGTTCAGACGCTCCACCATGTATTTTCTTCTTTTGTCGAATTCGATGTTCATGGTCTTGATGAAATCCTGGGGCCCGCGGAGCGCTTCGACAGCCGCTTTCTGGGAAATGGAGCACGGATTCGAGGTGCTCTGGCTCTGGATATTGGCCATGGCGGTGATGATCTCTTTGGGACCGGCGGCAAAGCCGATGCGCCAGCCGGTCATGGAGTGTGACTTGGACACGCCGTTCACCACGATGGTCAGGTCCTTGATCTCCTGACTGAACGAGGCGATGCTGAAATGCGTGAACCCGTCATAGAGCAGCTTTTCATAGATCTCGTCGGAGATCACATATATCCCGTGCTTCACGGCAACTGCCGCGATCTCTTCGAGCGTTTTTCTGTCGTACGCGAGGCCGGTAGGATTGGAGGGGCTGTTCAGCACCAGGGCCTTGGTTTTTTTGGTGATGGCCTTTTCGAGCTTCTGTGCCGAAAGCTTGAAGCCTTCCGCCTCCGTGGTCTCGACGATGACGGGTGTCGCATCGTTCAAGAGCACCTGGTCGGGATAGGACACCCAGTAGGGCGAGGGGATGATGATCTCGTCTCCCGGATCGAACAATGCTTCGGCTATATTATAGAGGCTGTGTTTTGCCCCGCAGGAAATGAGGACCTGGGATTTTTCATACGAGAGATTATTGTCCCGCTTGAATTTCTCAATGACCGCTTCTTTCAACTCGTCCGTGCCGCCGGCAGGGGTATACTTGGTGAACCCCGACTGGATCGCCTTGATGCCCGCCTGCTTCACGTTCTCCGGCGTGTCAAAATCAGGTTCTCCCACTCCAAAATCCACCACATCGATCCCCTGCGCCTTCATGGCTTTGGCTTTTGCCGCTGTAGCGAGCGTGGGAGAGGGTTTTATGGCCTGTGCTCTTTTTGCAATTCTCATGTTCCTGGAATGCCCTTTCCTTCAATAAAAATCGCGATGATAGTGCTTTGATAGCACTGAAATATTTAGCATAGTAGCAGTGCAAAGTCAATGAGATTCTTCCGCCATGCTTCTATTCCGCGGTTGCAAAGAGGGTGGAAGTATGATAAGATTTTTTTGTTTGAGGAGGTTGCATGTTCGGTTTTCTTCTGCGCTGGTCCATCAATCTGCTCGCGCTTGTGGTTGCCGGATCAATAATCAATGGCATCAGAATCGAAAGCCTGGGAATGGGCATCATCGCCGCAATTATCCTTGGCGTGGTGAATGCGGTGATCAGACCGGTGGTGCTTCTCCTGACGCTCCCGATCAATCTCCTGACGCTTGGACTGTTCACCCTGGTGGTCAATGCCGCCATGCTTATGCTTGTTTCAGCGCTCGTGTCCGGTTTCGTGATCGAGTCTTTTCGGGCCGCGTTTTTCGGGGCGCTGGTCATCAGCCTTATCAGTTGGGTAGTAAATATCTTCATAAGCAGCAGCGGAACGTTTATGTTTATCAAGAGGGAGCGCAGGGGGGACAGGTGACGGAAGGCAAATTGGGAATTCCCGGCACCCGGGATCACATTACAAATACAGTCCCTGCGCCAGGTCAGAAATCTCGAGCGGATGATTTGGTGGTTTGGAATTCGGGATCGAGCGGTAAGAAAGTCTTCACATGACTCACTTGCATATTCCGGACGGCATCCTGCCCGTAGGCCTTTGGGTCCTTGGTTTGATCGTCATGGTATTTGCCCTGGGGTTCAGCCTGTTCAGGCTGAGGGGGATGGACAGGATCAAAAAGATCCCTCTCCTTGGAGCGGTGAGCGCCGTGATGCTTGTGGCCATGAGTCTCGAGATCCTTCCTTTGGCCTATCATATCAACCTCTCGGTCGTTGCAGGCATTCTCCTTGGTCCGGCCCTCGGATTTCTGGCGGCGTTCATCACGAACCTCATGCTTGCCCTCATGGGGCACGGAGGGATTACGGTGATCGGGCTCAATACCCTGCTCCTTGGTTCCGAGGCGGTCCTGGGCCACACCCTGTTTTATCTGTTGAAGGACCGGCTTCCCGTGTTCTGGAGCGCCGCAGTTGCGACGGTCCTGACCCTCTTCATGACGACGCTGGCATTGATAAGCATTGTAGCTGTTTCCCATGCCAGCCCGGAACTCATGAGCCATGGCGATGAACATGGATTGCTCCAGCATGGACAGATGTCGGTGCGGATGTTTGCGATCATGGTAGTATCGCTGGGGAGCATCGGCTGGACCATAGAAGCGGCGATTACCGGTGCCGTAGTAAGGTTCATCTCTCAGGTCAAGCCGGATCTGCTTGACCATGCGCTGCATCGTGAAAGGGCTGGCCGATAATAAATGAGGAATCTGCAGTGATAGATGTCGCCAGGATCGATCTTTGGGCCGCACGCGGATCCGGACCCTTCCACAGGGCCTCGACCCCGGCGAAAATCCTTTTTCTGCTGTTCGTGGTGTCTTCCGCGGTCATCTCCCGAAACCCCTATTCGCTCCTGACAGGATACGGGGTCCTGCTTGCCGTGGCAGCGGCGTCAGGGCTTCCCTGGTTCCGGGTGATGGGATTGTCATGGTATGCCGCCCTGTTCGCGATATTGTATGCGGTCAGTCTGCGGGGCGGATGGTGGCTTGCCGCGCTCTTTATCGTCAAGGCAATAACTCCTTCATTCGCCGTGCTCATGCTCATTGTGAGCACTCCCTACCCGAGGATCTTTTCCCTGTTCAGCGCCCTGCTTCCCGAGGTCCTGGCAGCGGGACTGTTCATGACCTATCGGACGCTCTTCATTCTCCTCGATATGATGAACAGTTTTGGCGCGGCCATACGGCTGCGCGGAGGTTTTTCTCCCGGTAGTTTATATAAGAACAGTTCCAATATTTCAAAAGGCATCGGGATGCTGCTGGTGAGGGCGGTCGAGCGCGCCTCGAGCCTTTATGCGGTCATGGTGGTCCGGGGATACAGCGGCAGCATGGCGGAGAAGGGTTCTGTACGCTTCAAGGGGGAAGATTGGCTTCCCCTCGGGGCCGGGACCGCAGTGCTCATGCTGGTGATTGTGTGGAAGTAAGAGAAAAGAGTGCAGAGGGGATTGCATTTTCTCTCATCGGTCATTCCCGAACGATTCTATCGGGAATCCAGTTTTTTTTGACACCCAGATCCCCGATAAAGACCCCCCGATTAAAACATTCGAGGGCAAGATTCGGGGCCAGCCCCCGCATGAATCAAGCGGGGGATGACAGCCTTTTTGGTTGCGGCTGGAGGCCGCGCTATGGAATCCATCGTCAGTGTAAGCTGTCTGAAGCATGTGTACCCCGACACCACCGAGATACATATCTGCGGTCTTGATTTTGTCGTAAATCGCGGTGAACGGGTGGTGGTGCTCGGCGGGAACGGCTCGGGCAAAACCACGCTTCTCTACCATATTCTGGGACTGCTTGCGCCGGACGAAGGCAAGGTCTCCGTGTTCGGCATTAATCCCTCGAAGCAGTACAATTCTATTCGGGAACGCATCGGGGTTCTGCTTCAGAATGTGGACGACCAGATCCTCTCTCCCACGGTCTGGGAGGACATCTCTTTTTCCCCCCGGAATTACGGATACGGGAAAGAGGAGAGCGGCCATATGGTCGAGCAGATCATGGATGAACTCGGGATCCGGCACCTGCGCGACAAGATATGCCACTACCTTTCCGGCGGAGAGAAGCGGAAGGTGGCGCTCGCGGGAGCGCTCGTCATGCGGCCGGAACTTTTGATCCTGGATGAGCCGTTCGAGGGGCTGGATTCCCGATCACGGACAGAACTGGTGGCGTTGTTGAACAAGCGGAATGGCGAGGGCATGACGATCGTTATGTCCACGCATGACCTCAACCTGGTCTCAGGGTTCGCCGACCGGGTATATGTGCTCGCCAAGGGGCACGGCGTGATCACTGCCGGGGCGCCGGCGGATATATTTCTGCAGGTCGAAGCGTTGAAGGCGTCCAACATCGACCCGCCTCTTCTCACGGAGCTTTTTGTCAAACTTCGGGAACAGGGCGTGCTTGTTGACGTGCCGGTCCATGTTGACCAGGCGGTGAGCGACCTGGTTCGTCTCGTAAAAAACCGATAATCCCCGCTTGTGGAGGGGGAACTAATGATGGAGGTGTGAAGCATGCCGAAGGGCGGTTTTGAACACAGCAAGGGGGTCCTGATTTTCATACTGTCGCTTATTCTGATCGCCGCGGTTCTTATCGGCGCGACGGCGGGGTACTTCGTCTCGCTTGATGACCGGTACGCTGCGCTCCTCATTTCAGCACTGGTCCTCCTTGTCCCCCTGGCGTCGTTTGTGCTGTACCGGAAAACCATTTTCCCGTATTATCGCCGTCTGGAGGACGCCAATCTTGAACTGCACCTGAAACAGGAGGAGCTTCTCGATATCAAGGACGACCTGTTTATCAAGTTCCTCGGCGTGTACGATGTGAATTATGCGGCGAATTCGCCCCGGCTGTTCTCGGACCGGCTGAAGGATGTTGCCGATACGACCGCCAGGGTCATGGAGGCCGATGCCTGTTTTATTTACCTCTACGATAAGAAAAGGGACGATCTGGTGCTGGCGGCGTCCAACGGCGTGCAGGAATCCGCGGTCGGCAACGTCCGCATTCCGCTTGGCGAGGGGATCGAAGGATGGGTCGGAAGGAGGCTTGAACCGGTCACGCTCAAAGAGTATCGTGCTGATACGAGATTCCGTGAGATAACCGGTCTGGTGCTTTCCGGCTACCAGTCGCTCTATTGCCTGCCGCTCTATGTGTATTCCAACGGCGCTCTTGTCGGGATCATGGAATTGTTCTATGCCAAAGCGAAGACCTTTACCGACGAAGAGATCAATTTTTTTACTACGCTCTCCGGTATTCTTTCCACGACGATCCAGAACGAACAGATGCAGGTAGAACTGCGCAAAATGAACTCCGAACTGGAGCAGTGGGTCGCTGAAAAGACCGAGGAGCTCCGGGCATCGGAAGAACGGTATCGGACGCTTGTTGAAAACGCCAGCGAGTCCATTTTCGTCCTTGCTGAGAACGGAGACATTGTATTTGCGAACGAACAGGGCGCCCGCCTTACCGGGGTTGCGAAGTATGATCTTCTGCACAAGAACCTGTTCGAGCTCTTTGTCGACGCCGCCCGTCCGAGGGAAGTTCTCGCGGAGCTCAGTGAAGGACGCCCATCGGTCAGATCCGGAAAGCTCAGACGGGTCGATGGCACCGTACTTTCTGTTGAGGTGAGCGCCGTAGCGCTGTCACTCATGGGAAAACAGTTCGTCCAGTCCGTGGTTCGCGACATATCATCCCAAATGCGTCTCGAGCAGCTCCTGCTGGAGAAGGAACGGGAATTGTCCATCCTGAAAGCGAAGCAGGACCCTCCACAATAGAATATATTCCCCGTGTTGTTTCTTGGTCAAGATTTAGGTCTTTACAGAAACCGGAACCTGTGGTATAAATTATGCATATGGCGGCCTCGCAGGCCGCCATACTCTCTTCAGGTATTCATACCATGATATTCGGCATTAATTTGTATAAGGTGGTTTCGGCAGTCATCATCATTATTGCAATTGTCTTCGGCAGTTACCTTCTTCTGCGAGGAACGGATATCACCATGCCTTCCCTCTTTCATCCTGCCCCCGGAGCGCGGCTGATCATGAGCATGGACGGGTTCCGATTCACCCAGTCCGAGAACGGAAAGGTCTCGTGGCGCATGGATGCCGGGAATGCGGACCTGTACGATAACAAGGAAGCTCAATTACAGGATATAAAAATAGTGTTTACGAGCCCCCAGGACAAGGAAGCAACGATCCTTGGTGAAAAAGGGACCATGGATACCTCCAGCGGAAACGCTTCACTCCGCCGGGTGACACGGGAGGTCAGGGTCATTACGAGCGACGGCTATCTGCTGACGACCGACTCGCTCTTCTGGAAGGCCGGGGAACGGGTTGTCTGGACCGCTGACCCGTTCAAGCTGCTCGGAAGCGAGATCTACCTCGAAGGGACGGGTATATCGGCGAATGTGGACATGCGTGCGATCATGGTCAAGAACGATGTCAAAGCAGTGCTTCAGGAATAGCCTGTTCCTCGCCGCATCCCTGTTTCTCATTGCGGCGACATCCGGAAATGCGCGGCCCGATAAGAACGCCGGGGAACCCCTGGTGATCACTGCGAACCGCATGCATGCGGAAAAGCTCGCCGACACGGTAACGTTTACCGAGAAGGTGACCCTCAAAAAAGAAGGGATGACGCTTTCGTCGGATGTCATGGTCGTGCATTACGATGCCGGGTCAAAGGAGATAAAGGCTGTCGAAGCCCATGGCAATGTTGCGGTGCGCAAAGACGGCAGGGTGGCTCTCTCGAAGAATGCCCTGTATTCCCGCAAGGCCGGAACGATCGTTCTTACCGGAGATGCCAGCATCGTCGAGAACGAGAACAAGATCGGCGGAGAAAAAATAACACTATTCATGGCCGATGATCGCAGCATCATTGAAGGCAGGGGCAAGGTGATGTTTTACAAGGACAAGTCTTTGGAGAACAGGAAGAGAAAGTAATTGACATGGATAGCATGCAGGCGCTTGAGGCGGTAAAACTGGAAAAGGGCTACCGCGGCAGAAATGTCGTCCGGGGGATTAGCTTGCAGGTGAACCATGGAGAGGTCGTCGGGCTCCTTGGACCGAATGGAGCGGGCAAGACCACGATGTTCTACATGGTCGTCGGGCTTGTCCGGCCGGACCAGGGCAGGGTGCTTCTGGACGGCGCGGATATCACGACCATGCCGATGTATCAGCGGGCGAAGCACGGCATCGGCTATCTGCCCCAGGAACCGTCCGTCTTCAGGAAACTGACCGTTGCTGAGAACCTGATGGCCATTCTCGAAACCATGGATCTTTCAGGCATTGAACGCAGGGAGCGGCGGGACCAGCTTCTGGCCGAACTGGGGATCGCACATCTGGCAGGGAGCAAGGCCTATACGCTTTCGGGAGGTGAGCGGCGGAGGGTTGAGATCGCCCGCGCCCTTACGCTGTCACCGAAGTTTATCCTCCTGGATGAGCCCTTTGCGGGAATCGACCCTCTCGCGGTCCAGGATATCCAGGGGATCATTTCCCTCCTGAAGACGAAGGGGATCGGGGTGCTGATCACCGATCACAATGTTCGAGAAACACTCGCTATCACCGACCGGGCATATATCATCAGCGAAGGGGCGATCATCATGGCAGGAAGCGCGGCTGAGATCATGGCAAGCCCGCAGGTAAGGCAGTTGTACCTGGGCGAGGATTTTCGGTTATAGAAATACATGAAGAAGTCGGGAGCCAGAAGCCAGAAGCCAGAAGTCAGAAGTCAGGAATTTTATTTATAGGTTCTCCTGACTCTGAATCCTGACTACTGATCTCTGCATTAATCAATGGAAGCACGGCTTGAACTAAAACTGCAACAAAAGCTCATCATGACACCGCAGCTCCAGCAGGCCATCAAGCTGCTGCAATTGTCGCGTCTCGAACTGTCTCAGTCGGTCTCCCAGGAACTGATCGAGAATCCGGTCCTTGAAGAGGTGTCTTCCGAGGAGTCGGGGGAGGAACTCTCTTCAGAAGAAGGCGAGGCCGTATCCGAGACGCAAACGTCCGCGGAAAAGCCATTCGAGACTGCGACCGAGCAGGAAGGGACCCAGGAGCTTAAAAGCGATCTCGAACTCGGCCCCCAGTGGGATGAATATCTCAACGAGATGGGGGACGGCCGCGACTATGGCAATGCGGAAGCGGATGACAAAGAACTGCCTTCCTACGACCAGACCCTGACACGCCTCCCTTCGCTGAGCGACCACCTGCTGTGGCAGCTCCACCTTTCGGCATCGGACCCCGACCTGGTGAAGAGCGGAGAATGGATCATCGGCAACCTCGATGATGACGGCTATCTTCGCGCCACGCTCGACGAGCTCGCGCAGCAGTCCGGGGAGTCCATACGGGAGATGGAACGGGCGCTCGATCTTATCCAGGGCTTCGAACCCCTGGGTATCGGAGCGAGAGACCTCCGGGAATGCCTTCTGATCCAGGTGAAACAGCTCGACCTTCAGGGTACGCTCGTCGAGAAGATCATTCAAGACCACCTCGGAGACCTGGAGAAGAGAAAATATCCGAACATCGCCAAGGCCCTGAATGTAACGCTCCAGGAGGTTATGGAGGCGTCTCAGGTAATCATCCACGAACTGGAACCGAAGCCCGGCATACCTTACCTTTCCGATGATACCAACTACGTGGTGCCGGACGTATATGTGATCAAGGTAGAGGACCGCTACGTGGTGCAGCTTAACGACGAAGGGCTGCCGAGGGTCCGCATCAATCCCTATTACCGCAAGCTGCTCAGCCGGAATGAGGTCCTTGACAAGGTGACCAAGGAGTATGTCGAGGAGCGCATGCGCTCGGCCCAGTGGCTCATCAAGGGAATGGAGCAGCGAAACAAGACCATCTACAAGGTTGCCGAAAGCATCGTCAAGTTCCAGGGCGAATTTCTGGACCAGGGCATATCGCATCTGAGACCCATGGTTCTCAAGGACGTGGCGGAAGACATCGGGATGCACGAATCCACGATCAGCCGCGTGACGACGCACAAGTTTATGCACACCCCCCAGGGGCTCTTCCAGATGAAGTATTTCTTTACCACAGGATTTTCCGACGGCACCGGCACCGATATCTCGTCCCTGACCGTCAAGGACACGATCCAAAAGTTGATCAAAGAGGAAGACCTTGGAACTCCGCTCAAGGATCAGCAGATCGTCGATCTTCTGAAAGAGCGGGGAGTCGAGATCGCGAGAAGGACCGTGGCGAAATATCGAGAGGAACTGCGGATACCGCCGACCAGCGTGCGGAAGAGGACGGGATGATGGAATAAACCAAGCACCAATAAACAAGCACCGCCCTGCACTCGCGGCAAGCGCTCGTTACCGCTGGGTGCAGGCAAATATCAAATAAGCTCCAAGCACCAAACTCTAAATCACAAACGTTTTGGAAATTGGAATTTTGATCTTGGATATTATTTGGGATTTGATGCTTGAGATTTGGAATTTCACAGCAAGGAGGGTACAGAATGCAGATTACCGTGATAGGAAGGCACATCGAGGCGACGGAAGCGCTCAAGCAGTACGCAACGGAGAAGTTAAGCAGGCTGGAAAAGTATCTTCCGAAGAACATTCAGGTGGTCGTTACCCTTTCGGTCGTAAAGAAAGTCCACCATATTGCCGAAGCAGTTATCAAATCAAATGGTCTGGTAATCCAGGCATCGGAAGAAACGGAAGAAATGTATTCGGCGATCGACCTCTTGATCGCGAAACTTGAGCGAAGGGTAAGACGGTATCGGGAAAAGCTGATCGACCACAAGCATCAAAGCAACAAGGCCGAGAGTGTTGCCACGGCGTCGGCATCGTCTCACCCCGAGGACCGTATCCCCCAGATCATTAGAACCAAGCGTTTTGATCTCAAGCCGATGCAGCCGGAAGAGGCTGTTATGCAGATGGAGCTTCTGGACAAGGATTTTTTCATCTTTGCGAACGCCGGCAGCGGTCATGTCAATGTCATCTACAAAAGAAAAGACGGGAATGTCGGACTCATTGAGCCTGCTCAATAAGGATGGATGGAGATGCCGACGATTCGGGATTTATTACAGGATAACCTGATTCTTGAAGAGATTGAGGCAGTCGACAAAAGGGGGGTCCTCCGCGAATTTGCCCGGCTGCTCAAATCCATGAACAGGGTCGACGATGAAGAGAAACTTCTGTGCGCATTGCTCGAGCGCGAATCGCTCGGCAGCACCGGCATCGGCGACGGGGTGGCGATCCCGCACGGCAAGCTGCCCGTGGGTTCAGAGATGATCGTCGCGTTCGGCAGATCAAGCAAGGGGGTCGACTTCCAGTCCATGGACTCGAAACCGGTCTTTCTTTTTTTTCTGCTCGTGACGCCCGAAGACAAACCGGGAGATCACCTCAAGGCGCTGGCCCGGATATCCCGGATTTTAAAAAATCCTGTTTTACGGGAAGGCCTGAGAACGGCGCCCCATCGACTGGATCTTCAGAGGCTGATATATCAAGAGGACAGCAAATATCCGCAGCCGCAGGCCGTACTGAAAAAGTGAAGGTTACGGTCGAGGCATTGACGGGAACCACGACGGTACTTGCGGGACGCGCCGGTCTCGGCAGGGAGATCCTGTCGGCGCAGATGACGGCCCCTGAGCTTTCGTCGCCGGGTTCGGGGAGGTGGACCGCCTCGAGCGTCATGTATCTTCGTCCAAGCCAGGTCATCTACCTGCGGTCTCTTCCCGTGAACGAGCGGATCCTGCTTGCCCGTGCCTTGGTGAAACAGAAGCCGGCGTGCATTCTGGTCAGCTGCGGCAAAATCTGCAAAGAGCTTCTTGATTCGGCGTCAGCTTCGAAGATCCCAGTGCTCAAGAGCAAGAACCTGCCGGACCTTCGACGTCTTTTGTTGGATAAACTGTCGCCGAGAACCAGTCTTCATGGCGTGCTCGTGCGGATCTTTGATCTCGGTACGCTCATCATTGGAGAAAGCGCCGTCGGAAAGAGCGAGGCCGCACTCGACCTGGTGCTTCGCGGACACAAACTTGTCGCCGATGACATCGTAATCCTGGAAAAGAAGAACAGCGAGATCAGCGGCAGGCCGCCGGAAATGAGTATGGACCTGTTGCAGATCCGGGGGCTCGGGATCATCGACATCAGGGCGTTGTTCGGAAAATCGGCGACGATCGGCGCGTGCAAGATACGGTTGGTCGTGGAGCTGGAAGAGTGGCAGAAGGGGCATCAGTACAGCCTCATCGGTCTGCGCGAACGACGCTACCGGATCCTCGGGGTAAACCTGCCCTATCTGAAACTGCCGGTCAAGCCGGGCAGGAACATGGCTACGCTCATAGAAGTGGCTGCCAGAAATCAGATGTTGAAAAAAAGCGGCATCTTTACCGCACGGGACCTTGACAAAAAGCTCAGAAAGAAGCTCACGGAATGAATCGTACGCACCTGGTGATCGTTACGGGCCTTTCCGGCTCAGGCCGGAGCGCAACGCTGAAGGCCTTCGAAGACATGGGGTTCAACTGCGTGGACAACCTCCCCCTCGCGCTGCTTTCCGCGTTCGTTGAGTTCGCCCGGGGATCGGAGGAGGCCTCCCGTTCGGCTATCGGTATCGATATCCGGGAAAAAGGCTTCCCCGAAAGGTTTCCGGCCCTTTACCGGGATCTGAAGACCCAGGGCATCACCATTGAAATGCTTTTCCTGGACGCTTCGGACCAGGCCATCGTGCGGCGTTTCAGTGAGACAAGAAGACCTCATCCTCTGGCGCGGGGAGCGACAGCGTTGTTGGACGGTATTCGAGAGGAACGGACGGTGCTTGCCGAGGTCAGGAAACTGGCTGACCGGATCATCGATACCACGGACTACACGGTCCATGATCTTCGTCAGGCGATAGAGCGGCAGTACGCCGCGGGAGACGCCGGCCGGCCCATGGTGATTACCCTGCTTACGTTCGGGTACAAATTCGGCGTCCCCTACGACCTCGACCTCCTGTTCGATCTGCGGTTCCTGCCGAACCCGCATTTTGTGCCTGCGCTCCGGCCCCGGACGGGGGAAGATCCGGGGGTCAGGGAGTACATCATGGCGCAACCCGATTCCACGGAGTTTCTTGCCAGGCTCCAGGGATTTATCGAGTACCTCCTGCCGCGCTACCGGCGCGAGGGGAAAAGCTATCTCACGATCGGATTCGGATGCACGGGCGGCAGGCACCGGTCGATCGCGGTCTCACTGATGATCGCGGAGCGTCTCAGACTGAGTGGTTACGAGGTCATTATTAAACATAGGGACAGGGGAGTGTGAAAGAGTTTATGGAGTTTGTCTAATCAGTCTGATCTGTCCGATCGGTCTGATGAGTCGGCTCAATGAACGATAGAGACTCTTTCAAAAGGAGATTCGAGCATGATCGGACTGGTGGTGGTATGTCACGAGGATATGGGCGCAGAGCTGGTGAAGGCCGCTGAGATGATCGTAGGAAAGGTCGATGCGGTTGCGACGGTCAGCGTGAAGCAGGAGAGTGCTCCGGAATTGCTCAGGGACGAGGTCCAGGCCGCGATCAAAAAAGTGGACAATAAAAAAGGCGTCATGCTCTTTACCGACATGTTCGGCGGGACTCCTTCCAATATTGCCCTCGCCTTTCTGGGAGAATCAGTCGAAGTGGTCACCGGCGTAAACCTTTCGATGCTGATCAAGTTCGCGAACCACCGTGATGAAAGATCGCTTCCCGAGCTTGCCAGGCTCGTCCAGGAAGCGGCGCAGAAGAGCATCGTGATAGCGAGTCAAATGTTGAAGGGGAAAAAGTAAGTTCTCATGATAGTATTGAGCCGCATCGATGACCGCCTGATCCATGGCCAGGTGGTGGAGGGCTGGGTAAATTATTTAAAGGCGACCTGTATTTTTGTTGCCGACGACCGGGTTGCGTCAAACGCTTTCCAGCGTTCCATCATGGAACTCTCCGTGCCTCAGGGATTGAGAGTTGCCATCGGCCGGATTGAGGACATTTGCAGTCAGGTGCGCGCCGCGGCGCTCAATACCGACCGCATCATCCTGCTGTTCTCGAATCCCGCCGACGTCCTTCGGGCCATAAAGTCAGGATTGGACTGCCGGGAGATCAATATCGGCGGCATGCACTATGTGCCGGGAAAACGCAAGCTCATGGATGTGCTTGCGGTCGATGACGAGGATCTGGCGGCGCTCAAGGAGCTTGCCGCGATGGGTATCAGGGTCACTATCCAGACGGTCCCGACCCAGCGGCCTGTGGCGCTCGAAAAGGTATTCACGGTCTGCCATGTCTGACTGAATGCGTAATTCGGATTGTGGAGTGCGGAGTAATGGTAAGGGTGTCCTATGCCGATATTCGATTTACCTATGATCCTCACGATTGCGGGCATCGCGCTGGCCGGCGGACTCGTCGGGCTTGACCGGACCGCGGTTGGACAATTCATGATCTCGCAACCTATCGTTGTCGGCCCCCTGACGGGATGGATGCTCGGTGATCCGGGCGCGGGTGTTGTCGTGGGCGTCGTTCTTGAGCTCATCTGGGTGCTTGATATGCCGATCGGCTCTTTTGTGCCTGCGGATGCAACGATCAGCACGGTGTCCGCGACTGCGATCGCGGCGCTGGGGAGCCCGGGGGAAGCGTCACTGCCGGTCATCGGATTCAGTCTTCTCCTGACCGCGGCGATGGTGCCGGCAACCATGAAGGCCGACGGCATCGTCAGGCACTGGAACTCGCGGCTGGCCGACGCGCTCGTCACCGGCCCGGGACCGTATCCCGGACGCGCGCTGGTCCACGCACACCTGTCCGGACTCCCGGTATTTTTTCTGAAGTCATTTGTATTGTTGCTGGTGTTCCTGCCGGCGGGCATTGCAGCGGTATCAGCGTTTAATCATATGCCGGAGCGTGTTCACCGGGCAATGTCCCTGTTCGTGAAACTTCTTCCCCTGGTTGGGGCGGCGCTGGTGGTGGGCAAACTTTCCATGAGAACGGTCGATCTTTTCTTTTTCAGCGGGTTCATGATAGCGGCGCTGGCCGGGCTGCTCTTCCATGCCCCGGCGCTTATTATCATACTGCTTACCGTGACCGGCGGGTGGTTGGGGGCACGATACCGTGAACGACGTTCATAAGGGAATAAGCGCTCGTGACCTGTTCGGAGTGTTTCGAAGGGCATTGCTGATCCAGGCGTCATGGAGCTTCGAACTTATGCAGTCGCTTGGCTTCGCGTTTGCCATCGAACCCGTGCTGAGAAAGCTTTATCCGGAACAAGCCGAATACGAATCCCGGCTGCGTATCCATCTGGAGTATTTCAATACCCAGCCGTACTTTGCTTCTTTCATCCTGGGTGCAGTCGTCAGGATCGAGGAGGACCGGTCATTCGGCAGGAAGGTGAGTGAAGACGTCTCCAGCCTGAAGTCGGCGCTTATGGCGCCGCTGGGCGCGCTCGGAGACACCTTCTTCTGGGGCGCGCTCAAGCCGTTTACGGCAGTCGTGGCCGTCGCGCTGCTCATGACCGGACACTGGTGGGCGCCGCTCCTGTTTCTGGTGTTCTACAATGTGTGGCATGTAGGCCTCAGGGCCGGCATGCTGTTCTGGGGGTACCGGAGCGGCGGTGATGCCATGGCGCTCATGGCAAGGCACAGTCTGATGAACATCGCAAAACGGTTGAAACTGATCACGCTTACCGTTCTCGGAGGCATTATCGGGATGGTCCCGGACTGGAGGACGGAATTCCAGCCGGCCGTCAGTATGCCGCTCCTGCAGATGGCGTTCGTGTGGCTGGTTGTCTCCCTGATACTGGTTGTGATTCTGCGGCGGGGCGGTTCGCCGATAAAACTTATGCTGGGGCTGGCAGCGCTCTGTCTTGCCCTGTCTTACGCGGGAGTCATTGAATGAAGAAAAAAGATCTGTTGATCGAGAATAAATTGGGACTCCATGCACGGGCCGCGGCCCAGATCGTGAAGTGTGCGAGCGCGTTCGTGTCCAAGATTACGCTGGTCAAGGACGGTCTCGAAGTGGACGGCAAGAGCATTATGGGAATCATGATGCTTGCCGCGGCCAAAGGGAGCACCATACTGCTTCACGCGCATGGAGAAGACGAGGATCTCGCCGTGGAAGGGATGGAGAACCTGTTCAAGCACAAGTTTGGGGAGAAAGAATAACGTTCGGAGTTTAGAGTTCGGAGTTCCCCCGATAAGATCTCCCCGATAGAATTATTCGAGGACATGATTTTAGGGCAGGCTCCGTTCAGAGTATAACGTTCAGAGCAGAGGATAGGAATAAGCATGACGCACGAAAAAATCTACAGAGGTATTGTAGCATCGCCGGGTATCGTGATCGGCAGGGCGTACCTCCTCGACCGTCGCAAAGTGGTGGTGGCGGGCCGGAGGATCGAGGAAGTCAGCGTCAAGGATGAGGTGGCGCGGTTCAAGAAGGCGGTGGAGGTATCCAAGGCCCAGCTCGAGGACCTTAAAAAGCGCTTCACCAAGGACATCGGCAAGTCCCACCGCTATATTCTTGAAACGCACATCATGCTGCTCGAGGACAAGATGCTCGTTGACGGCTCGATCAAGCGCATTAAGGAGTCGTATCTGAACGCCGAAGGCGCGCTCAAGGAAACGATCACTGAAATCGGGCTTAAGTTCGACACGATCGAGGATGAGTATCTTCGAGAGCGCAAGCAGGACATTGAACAGGTGGGCGAGCGGGTCCTCCGTAATCTCGTCGGTTATAAGCAGGAGAGCCTTGCCGACATCAGTCAAGAGGCCATAATCATCGCCCATGACCTCGCGCCGACCGACACCCTGATGATGCGGAAGGACAAAATCCTCGGTTTCGCCACCGATGCCGGCAGCCGGACGTCGCATACCGCCATCCTTGCGCGATCACTCGGCATCCCCGCCACGGTGGGCCTTGAGAACATCACGGCGGCGGTCAAGACCGGCGACGCAATCATTCTTGACGGTATTCACGGCGTTGTGATCACCGCCCCCGAAGAAGATACGTTTCTCGACTATCTCAAGAAGCAGCAGAAATACAAATATTTTGAAAAGGACCTCGAAAAGATCAAGTCGCTGCCCGCCGAGACACTTGATGGTCATGTGGTCCAGCTCCAGGGCAATATCGAACTGCCGGAGGAAGTGGCATCAGCGGCGGACCACGGCGGCACCGGCATCGGTCTCTACCGCACGGAGTTTCTGTTCCTGAACAGGACGACTTTGCCGACCGAGGAGGAACATTACAAAGCCTACCGCCATGTCGTGGAGAAGGCGGCCCCCTATGAGGTGGTGATCCGCACGCTCGACGTGGGCGGGGACAAGATCGGACTGCTCGGCGGTTTCGACAAGGAGGCGAACCCCGCGCTCGGGCTGCGCGCGATCCGTTTCTGCCTCCAGAATCGCGATATCTTCAAGGCCCAGCTGCGCGGGCTCCTCAGGGCGACGGCCCACGGGAATATCAAGATCCTCCTCCCGATGATCTCCGGCCTGCCCGAACTGTATGAGACCAAGAAGATCATGGAGTCCGTGAAGGCGGAACTCAGGGAGGAAGGCAAGGCGTTCAACGAGAAGGTCCAGATAGGCGTTATGATCGAGATACCATCAGCCGCCTTGATCGCCGATCTTCTCGCCCGGGAAGTCAGCTTCTTCAGTGTGGGCACGAACGATCTGATCCAGTACACGCTTGCGATCGACCGCCAGAACGAGCACGTGGCATATATGTACGAGCCGCTCGATCCTGCCGTGCTCCGGCTGCTCCAGCGGGTGTCCGAGGCCGCGCACCACGCCGGCATCACCCTCGCGATGTGCGGAGAGATGGCAGGGGATCCGTTGTACGCCGCGATCCTTCTCGGCATGGGGTTCCAGCACCTGAGCATGAACGTGGCCGCGATCCCTTGGGTAAAAAAGGTGGTCAGATCGGTCCGCATGCAGGACGCCGTCGAACTTGCGTCGCTCGTCATGCAGCAGCCCACGGCCGCCCTGGCCAGAAAAACGGCTGAAAACTTCATGAGCGAACGGTTCCCCGATCTGGCAGCGGAATTGTAATGGAAATCCGGCGTACGGAAAGCGAATTGCGGAAGGAGAGGCAACTGCCCCTTGCATTTCAATTCAAGCTCCGCATTCCAAAAGAAAAGGGGACACGCGCAGTGCAGAATACGGAAACAGAAATCGATACTATGATAAATGCCGAGGTGATCGCTCGGAAGACGATTCGAACCCACGGCGGGAATATCTACGAGGCGGCACGGCGCTACGGTTATGCGGAGAGCAAGATCCTCGATTTCAGCTCGAACATGAATCCCCTGGGGCCGTCGTCGGCCGCGAAACGGGCGGCGAAAAAAGCGATTTCTTCCATCGGCCGCTATCCCGACCCTGACCTGCTTGAGTTGCGCACGGCGATCGCGCGGTATTTCGGCATAAAATCAGGACACGTCATCTGCGGCAACGGCTCGAACGCTCTCATCCACCTCATCCCGCGCGTTTTCAGGCCAAAGAAGGTATTGATACCATTTCCGACCTTTACGGAATACGCTGTCGCGGTGGAAGACGCGGGCGGCGAAGTTGTTCCGTTTTCTCTCCTGGAGCGTGAAGGTTTCCGGGTGGACCCCCTGGAGATGTCCTTTGCGCTCAAAGATGTGGATATGGCCTTCCTCTGCAATCCAAACAACCCGACCGGCCCGATCGTCCCCAAAGCGGAGATGCTCGAGATCGCGCGGTTTGCGCTCCAGCACGGGGTGCGGCTGGTAGTGGACGAAGCTTTCATGGACTTCGACTTCATGGACTCAGATTCGATCATCAAAGAAGCCGTGGAATCGTCCCATCTCATCTGTCTGAGGACCTTTACCGCGTTCTTCGGCATGCCGGGACTCCAGATCGGATACGCCGTGTCCGATGAGAAGACCATTGCGGTCCTGCGTGACCGGCAGGAACCGTGGACCGTGAGCATCCCTTCGGAACAGGCCGCGATCGCGGCCCTGGGCGATTGGCCCTATATCAAGAAAACCCGCCGGCTGATCGAGAAAGAGCGCGGACGTCTTCTCTCCGCCCTCAGGATCCTGCCCGGCGTGGAGACCTTCCCCTGCGCGGCGAATTTCATCCTCATTAAGATCACCTCCCTGGACGTGCCGACGTTCATCAATAAACTCGGCGAACGCGGGATTCTTGTCCGGGACTGCTCTTCCTTTCCCGGGCTCGACGGACGCTATATCAGGATCGCGGTGCGGACCTGGTGGGACAACAGGCGTCTTATCAAGGCGTTCAGAGAATTGCTGGTGCGGTAATTCCCCTTCAATAATTAAAGTATCCTCAATACGAGTAGTCAATGATCATCAAAGAGATACAGGCAAAAAGCATCCTGTCGAAGTCACAGATCTATGACTATGCCTTGAATGCGTACGTTGGATGTCAGCATACGTGCGTCTACTGCTACGCCAAATTCATGAAGAGATTTACAGGACACCGTGAACCATGGGGGAATTTTGTCGATATAAAGATCAATGCCCCCGAATTGCTGTTTCATGAGGTGAAGAAAAAGAAAATCGGAAGGGTCTGGATAAGCGGGGTATGTGATGCGTATCAACCTGTGGAAAAGAAATACCTGATCACGAGGAAATGCCTCGAGATCCTCGTGGAACATGGCTGGCCGTGTACCATCCAGACCAAATCCCCGCTGGTGGTAAGGGACATCGATATACTGAAGAGGTCAGTCGATTGCGAGGTTGGGTTCACCATAACCACCGCGGACGAAAAGATAAGGAAAATATTCGAGCCGGGCGCGCCGCCAATAGCCAAAAGGGTCGAGGCATTGGCGATCCTTCACGCGGAAGGGATAAAGACCTTTGTCATGGTTGCTCCCTTGCTTCCCGGCGCCGAGGGGCTGGTTGATCTCCTGAAAGGCAAGGTGGACCATGTCCTCATCGACCGGTTGAATTATCATTATGCGGACTGGGCGTATAAAAAACACGGGATGCAAGGGGCCATGGACGATAGTTTCTTCGAACAAAAGGGCGAGGACCTGGGAATTGCATTTGAAGAGGAAGGCATTGTCTGCAGTAAGTTGTTTTGAATATGACAGACAGCCACCCTCGCGTTCGAGTTTTTCGAGCCTTACACGAAAAACCCCCTGCCGCATCAGGTGAAAAAGCAGACGATAACTGATCAGAATAACGGAAAGCAGAGACCATGCCGGCTTTTCCACGCAACGTTTACTGTGGAACGGTGAATCGGTTATTGCATCATGGACACATTTTGCACCAAGAGAACGGTTTTACTCAAGGATCTCTCCCCGCGGTTCACCCGGCGCATCTCGTTTTCATTTTTGTCGGCCAGCTCCCACGCTCGTTTATAGAGATGTCTCGGCTGTTTGATCACTACCCGGATCTCCCCCTCGTACAAAGAAACAGGCATGAACACCCCGGCCTCACGTGCGACGATGTTGGCCTGCACAAGAGCCCACTCGCTCCCCGATGTAAATCCTGCGCTCTTTCCGGCAGGGAAGCCGGCTGCAAAACCCGCTATAAGAAAAGCGGTCGCCAACAATATCCGTATCATGATCTTCATGGTTTTCTCCTTTCATTATTGCTATTCTGCTGCGTCACGAATAAGGGAAAAGGTGTGCGGAGAATAGAGATACAAATGAAATTAATTGTTTATATACTACTAACGTAGCAATAATACTGCCAGAATATATAAGAGTAAGAATATCTTAATATTCGTCCAGATAAAAATAGTATTTTCATAATTATATTAGAATGTTATGGAAATCTCTCAGGGCATGATATTATAAAAAATTACCGTGGGAATGGTCCAATATAAAGATAAAATACCTGCCTCTATTGCTCTCTTGTCTAGAAACCTTACACTATCTGTTATTGCATATTGTCTTGAAATTTAAACTCTTTCTGAATATTGCCTAAAGAAGAAGCACAGAACGGTCGTGAAAAGTAGTCGGGAAAGGTTACAACTTCTCGGACTTGCAAATGAGGCATCAAAAAAAAACGTTAAGAATCAAGACGATAAATATGCGGGCTTAATAGCGGTGTGTTCGAGCAAAGTTAATTTTCTTTAATTCCACGTTATCTTAACTTTGAAAGAATTCCAACGTAACGTGAAAAGGCTCAAATCATCAAGGGGGACAAATGTCTTAACCTACATCTCAAGACACCAGATGAAATATCATTAATGAAGTTTTGCAGTGGCTGCTTCTTTGTTAAGCGGTCTCATTTTCCGAATTGTAAACTGATCCGGCCATCCAAATAATCATCATTTATCGTTGGCCTGCTCTTAATGGAGCGCAATCTGATATTTTCTTGACAACAGAAGAGGTTTTTGTATAATAGCACTCTATTTTCCTATCTTTCCGTTTTAATCCGGGCAGGGGCAATCATTGACATTTCAGGACCTTATTCTCACGTTACAGAACTACTGGGCCTCGAAGGGCTGTGTCATTCATCAACCGTATGATACTGAGGTCGGCGCAGGGACCTTCCATCCCGCCACCTTTCTTCGCGTTCTCGGCCCTGAACCGTGGAAAGCGGCTTACGTCCAGCCCTCACGCAGGCCCACGGACGGGCGCTACGGCGAGAATCCCAATCGCCTGCAGCACTACTACCAGTTCCAGGTGATCCTGAAGCCCCATCCGGAAAATGTCCAGGAACTCTATCTCGAGAGCCTTGTTCAACTCGGCATCAATCCCCTGAAGCACGATATCCGTTTTGTCGAGGACGACTGGGAATCACCAACGCTCGGGGCCTGGGGCCTCGGGTGGGAGGTATGGCTTGACGGCATGGAGGTGACCCAGTTCACCTATTTCCAGCAGGTGGGCGGCATCGATCTTAAACCTGTTTCCGCCGAGCTTACCTATGGTGTGGAACGACTTGCCATGTATCTTCAGGGCGTGAACAATGTGTATGACCTCGAATGGACCAAGGGCGTGAAGTACGGCGATATCCACCATGACACGGAAGTTCAGTTCTCGAAATATAACTTCGAACTTTCGGACCGGGAGATGCTTTTCCGGCAGTTCGAGGCTTATGAGCGGGAAAGCGGGAAGCTTATCAAGGCGGGGGTCGTGTTCCCGGCTTATGATTATTGTCTCAAGTGCTCTCACACCTTCAACCTGCTGGATGCCGCCGGCGCGATCAGCGTGACCGAGCGCACGGGCTACATCGGACGCGTGCGGAAGCTCGCGCGTTTGTGCGCCCATGCGTACCTGGCGGACCGCGAGGCGAAGGGGTTTCCGATGTTGAAAAGATGAGTCAAGGCAAAGCGAAATTCGTCTCTCGCGGAGGCGCAGAGGACGCGGAGAAAGACAAATTGACGCGTCCAATCTGTCTGTCATTCTGAGCGGCAGCGAAGAATCTCGTATTTCCAAACAGATGAGAGATCCTTCACTTTGTTCAGGATGACATAAAGTAGTTTTTCAACAGCCAGTTAGGTTCATATTATTTTCTCTGCGAGCTCTGCGCCTCTGCGAGAAAAAGTTTTTAAGGAGTATTCGTTGTCCAAAGAATTCTTATTAGAGATCGGCACCGAAGAGATCCCGTCGAGGTTCGTTATCCCGGCGCTTGAGAAGATGAGAGAACTGTTCACCGCGCTTCTTGCCTCGGGGCGCGTTGCATCGCGCGGTGATCTGAAGGTCTACGGCACGCCGCGGCGGCTTGTCCTGTACGTTCCCGAGATGGACGAGCGCCAGGCGGATATTTCGAAGGAAGTGACCGGCCCTCCGCGAAAAATCGCTTTTGACGCAGAAGGCAATCCCACAAAAGCGGCGACCGTGTTCGCGGGGAAAAACGGCATCCCGGTGAGCGCGCTCGCGATCAAGAACACGGACAAAGGCGAATACGTGGTGGCGCGCATCGATGAAAAGGGCGGGGACACGGCAGCATGGCTCAAACAGGCGCTGCCGGGGTTCATCCTTTCCATCCCGTTCCAGAAGACCATGCGCTGGATGGACAAGGACATCCGGTTCGCCCGGCCCATCCACTGGGTGCTTGCCCTGTGGGGCGGTTCCGTGGTGGACTTCGAGCTGGGCGGAATCAGGAGCGGCAGCCTTTCACGCGGCCACCGGTTCATGAGTCCCGGCGCGTTCCTGGTCAAGGATTTCAAGTCCTATGCTGCGCAGATCGAACCGAACTTTGTCGTGATCGATCCCGAGGTGCGGAAACAGCGGATCATAACGCAGATACAGGACCTCGCGAAAGCACAGGGCGGTGCGGTGCTCGATGACCCGGGCCTGGTGGACGAGGTGGCGAATCTTGTGGAGTTTCCGGTCGCGGTCATGGGTACGTTCAACAAGGATTACCTCAGGGTGCCGAAAGAGGTCCTGATCATGGCCATGCGCGAGCACCAGCGGTATTTCAGCGTGGTAGCCCCTGATGGCAGCCTGCTGCCATGCTTTATCACGATCAGCAACACGCGGGCCGAGGACATGGAGATCATTCGTGCCGGGAACGAGCGTGTGCTCGCGGCGCGACTTTCGGACGCGGCCTATTTTTTTGATCATGACTCACGAATACCGCTGCATCAACACGTTGAAGGGCTCAATAAGGTCACCTATCAGGAGAAACTCGGTACGACCTTTGACAAGACCATGCGCGTAAAGACCCTTTCAGCGTACCTCGCGGGGCTTTTTAACTCGGATGTCAAGGTGGCCGAGCGGGCCGCCGAACTGTGCAAGGCCGATCTGCTGACCGGCGTGGTGGGGGAGTTCCCCAAACTCCAGGGTGTGATGGGCAGGCAGTATGCCCTCCTTTCAGGAGAAGATCCGAGGGTGGCTGACGCGATTCTTGAACATTACCTGCCTCGTTTCGCGGGCGACAAACTGCCCGGGACGCTTGAAGGAGTCTGTGTCGGGATCGCGGACCGGATCGATACGATCACGGGTTGTTTCTCCGTTGGTCTTATCCCGAGCGGGTCCGAAGACCCCTATGGCCTTCGAAGGCAGTCCGTCGCCATTCTGAACATGCTGCTCGAGCGCGGACTGCGGTTGTCGCTGGCCGATCTCATAGCCGAGGCGTGCAAGGCATACGACCTCGCGAAGCAGGATAAGTCCCGTGTCGGCTCAGACACGCTCGATTTCTTCCGTCAAAGGGTTGCCGGCATCCTTTCCGCGGAGGGCATCCGCTCCGACGTGGTGGATGCGGCGTTGTCGGTCGGATTCGACGACCCGCTTATCGCGCGGGAGAAGGTGCGGGCGCTTGACGGCCTCAGGATGTCGGAAGATTATCAACCGCTGGTCACGGCGCTCAAGCGGGCGGGAAATATCCTGCCGAAGGATTTTACTGGCACGGTCAAGAAGAGCGTCCTCAAACTGGACGCCGAGAAGGCCCTCCACGCGGCGTTCACGGAGATCAAGGACCGGGTGAAGGAGAAGACGGCGAAGCTCGATTTCCGGGGGGCGCTCGCCGACATCGCGTCGCTCAGGAGGCCGGTTGACGACTTCTTTGATACGGTCATGGTCATGGACAAGGACGACGAAGTGAAAGAGAACCGCCTGGCGCTTCTCGCCGGCGTTACGGGGCTTTTCGCCGGGATCGCGGATTTCTCGCGGCTGGTGCTGGGAACGGAAGAAACGAAGAATACATAAACCGGATCATGCCACGAAGACACGAAGGCACTAAGAAAAAATTTAACTTCGTGTCTTGGTGTCTTTGTGGTAAAAAAAAGAAGATGCCAAACTTTTTCAGGGAGGATAGTTCTATGGCTACAGGAAAAAAGTATATTTATTTTTTTGGTAAGGGTAAGGCCGACGGGACAGGGACGATGAAAGACCTGCTCGGAGGCAAGGGCGCGGGCCTCGCTGAGATGACGAATGCGGGTGTGCCGGTCCCTCCGGGGTTCACGATCACCACCGAGGTCTGCAATCTGTTCTATGAGATCGGTAATCGCGTGCCGGACGGCCTCGACGCGGAGATGCGCGAGTACATGAAAATGATGGAGAATGCCGTCAGCGGCTACCGGTTCGGCGACGCGGACAAGCCTCTGCTCGTGTCCGTGCGGTCCGGTTCCAAGTTCTCCATGCCAGGCATGATGGATACGGTCCTGAACCTTGGCCTGAACGACACCACGATCAAGGGACTTATCCGCATGTCCGGCAACGAGCGCTTTGCCTGGGACGCGTATCGGCGTTTTATCCAGATGTTCGGCAATGTGGTGATGGGCATCGAGAAGGACGTGTTCGAGCAGCTTATCCATGACGCGAAGAAGAAAAGGAAGGTTCTCCTCGACATCGATCTTACGGCAGGGGACCTGAAGGGGCTGGTGGACAAGTTCAAGGCCAAGGTGAAGCAGGTCATGAAGCGCGAATTTCCGCAGGACCCCTGGGAACAGCTTTTGATGGCGCGCGACGCGGTCTTCGGTTCCTGGAATAACCCCCGCGCGATCACCTACCGCAGACTGAACGATATTCCGGGCACCCTCGGCACGGCTGTGAACATCCAGGCCATGGTCTTCGGCAACATGGGAGACACCTCGGCCACGGGCGTCGGGTTCACCAGAGATCCTTCGACAGGGGCCAAGGAGTTCTACGGCGAGTATCTGACGAACGCGCAGGGCGAGGACGTGGTGGCCGGCACCCGGACTCCGCATCCCATCGCGGACCTTCAAAAAGAAATGCCGCAGGTGTACCGCCAGCTCCGCGATATCACGAACCGGTTGGAGCAGCATTACCGCGATATCCAGGACTTCGAATTCACGGTGCAGGACGGCACGCTTTACATGCTCCAGACCCGCACGGGCAAACGCACGGCCCATGCGGCGGTCAAGATCGCCGTGGACATGGTCGGCGAGAAGCTTATCTCCCGGGAAGAGGCGGTGCTCCGAGTTGAGCCCGCGTCTCTGGACCAACTCCTCCATCCCATCATCGATCCCAAGGCGAAGCTCCAGGTGATCGCCAAGGGCCTGCCCGCGTCACCGGGCGCTGCTTCCGGCAAGGTCGTGTTCACCGCGGACGAAGCCGTGAAACAGGCCAAGAAGTATCCTGTCATTCTCGTCAGGCCCGAGACCACTCCCGACGATATCCACGGGATGGACGCGGCCAAGGGCATCCTCACGGCGCGCGGCGGTATGACATCCCACGCGGCGGTCGTGGCCCGCGGCATGGGAAAGCCCTGCGTTGCGGGCTGTGAAACCATCAAGGTCGACCTGAAGGCAGAGAAGTTCACGGTCAACGGGGTGATCGTAAAACTGGGAGACAGCATCACCATCGATGGCGGCACCGGCCGCGTCATTCTCGGCAAGGTCCCGACCGTGGAACCCACGGTGAGCGGCGACTTCGGCACGCTCATGACATGGGCTGATGAGATACGCACCATGGGCGTTCGCGCGAACGCGGATATTCCGCGCGACGCAAAGATGGCGCGCCAGTTCGGCGCCGAGGGCATCGGGCTTTGCCGGACCGAGCATATGTTCTTTGCCGCGGACCGGCTGCCGTTCGTGCAGCAGATGATCCTCGCGAACGACACCGATGCGCGCGAGAAGGCGCTCATGAAGCTTCTGCCGATGCAGCGTTCCGATTTCAAGGGGCTCTTCGAGGCCATGGCCGGTTTCCCGGTCACCATCCGTCTCCTGGACCCGCCGCTCCATGAATTTTTGCCCAAGCGCGAGGAGCTTATGGTCGAGGTCGCCGTGATGCAGGCAAAGAAGGCGCCCAAGGCGTCTATCGCGAAGAAGGAAAAACTCCTCCACCGGGTCGAAGATCTGCACGAGTTCAATCCCATGCTCGGCCATCGTGGCTGCCGTCTCGGCATCGTGTATCCCGAGATAACCCGCATGCAGACCAGGGCCATCATTGAGGCCGCCTGCGAGCTGGCGAAAAAGGGCAAGAAAGTCGTGCCTGAGATCATGGTGCCGCTCGTGGGCATCATGAAAGAGTTCCAGAACCAGAAGGAACTGATCAAGGCCACGGCGGAAGAGGTGATGAAAAAGAAGGGGGTAACGATCGAGTATATGATCGGGACCATGATCGAGCTCCCGCGTGCGTCACTCATTGCGGATGAGATCGCGAAGGAGGCCGAGTTCTTCTCCTTCGGCACGAACGACCTGACGCAGACCACCTATGGCTTCAGCCGCGACGATGCGGGCAAGTTCATTGGTTACTACACCGAGAACGGCATTCTCGAAAAGGACCCCTTCCAGACCCTGGACCAGGAAGGTGTGGGCCAGCTCGTAACGATGGGTGTTGTGAAGGGCCGCAAAACCCGGCCAAACCTCAAGGTCGGCATCTGCGGTGAACATGGCGGCGATCCGGCGAGCGTGGAATTCTGCTACCGGACAGGGCTCAACTACGTGAGCTGCTCACCCTATCGCGTGCCGATCGCGCGGCTTGCCGCGGCGCACGCCAAACTCAAAGAGAAGGGCGTGGGCGGGTCGGGGACCAAGTAATATTTCATCCAAGTCTGAAAAGGGCGGCGAGAGCCGCCCTTTTTGTTTGCGCGAAAGCAAATCGATTATTCTTGACAAAAGTTAACGTCAATGTTAACCTCACGATGACGGAATGAAGCGAACTGTAATCTTATATTCAACTGCCGATGGCAAATGCCCGGTAAAAGATTTTCTCGATGCGTTGCCCGGGAAAGTGGCGCAGAAAGTCACCTGGGTTCTTCGACTGCTGGAGGATTTGGATGTTATCCCGGTAACGTATTTCAAAAAGCTGACGGGTAGCGATGAAATTTGGGAATGCAGGATTCAACTCGGTTCGAACGCTTATCGGCTATTTTGTTTTATGTTGAGTGGAACAGTTGTTGTTCTGACGCATGGGCTCAGAAAAAAGACTCAAAAGACGCCGAAAAGTGAAATTGATAAGGCGGAGGCGTATCGGAAGGATTATCTGCGGAGGCACAAATGATCAGTTTAAAAAAATATATTAAAGAAAGAAAAAAGCGCGACAGCGCATTTGCCAGAGGGTATGAAGAAGGGTATGAGTTGTTTAAAGTCGGAGTTGTTCTCAGGGAAGCTCGGGAGTCGGCAGGAATGACCCAGGATGAAGTGGCGAGGAAATTAAAAACCAAAAAGACGGCGATTTCCCGTATTGAAAACCATGCGGAAGACATTAAATTATCGACACTGGAGCGTTTTGCTTCAGCGCTGGGGAAAAAGTTGACCGTGAATATATCCGCCGGATTAGGAAACGGTGTTGCTGAGACCGCGGCCGATTATAAAGTCGTGAGATCAAGAAAAAGAATATGATTAAACGCAATGGAAAAATTTCCGACCTATGGAACTCAGATGACAAAAAAAGTTGGTAGGTCGGGTAGAGCATAGCGAAACCCGACTTCTCTCCCCCGTATTATCGTAATGACATGCCGGAGCTATCGAACATGAGTGAAATAATTATCTACGAAGACGCTGACGGACAGAGCGCGGTTCAGGTCCGGCTGGACGGTGAGACGGTATGGCTGACGCAAAAGCAGATGTCGGAACTTTTTGAGACAACGCCCGAAAATATCACTATGCATCTGAAACGCATATTTGTGGACGCCGAACTCAATGAAGAGGCAACTACTAAGGATTTCTTAGTAGTTCAAGCCGAGGGAAAACGACAGGTTTCCAGGACAATCAAGCATTACTACCTTGACGCCATTATTCCCGTGGGTTACCGGGTGAATTCAAAGCGCGGCTTTCTTGCTCGATAGGGTCCGGTGCAAAAATATGAATATACGATCTCTCGACGAAAAATACATGCGCATGGCGCTCAGGCTGGCCGAAAAGGCCAAAGGCCGCACGAGTCCGAATCCCATGGTCGGCGCCGTCGTGGTGAAGGGCGGCCGGGTCATCGCCAGCGGATACCATCACAAGGCTGGCGAACCGCATGCCGAGGCGATCGCGCTCAAAAAGGCGGGGACGAAAGCCAAGGGCGCCACGCTTTACGTGACGCTCGAACCATGCTCACACACGAACAAACGGACGCCGCCCTGCATACCGCTCGTTCTGCAGAGCAAAGTGAAGAGGGTCGTGGTATCCATGATCGATCCGAACCCTCGTGTTTCCGGAGGCGGCATCAAAACCCTGCGGAAGGCGGGCATCGAAGTCACCACCGGTGTGCTGGAGGCGGAGGCAAAAAAGCTGAACGAGGCGTACATAAAATATATCACGACCGGAACGCCCTTCGTTACTCTCAAGATCGCCCAGACCCTTGATGGCAAGATCGCCACGGCTTCAGGCGAGTCGAAATGGATCACCGGCGGAAAGGCGAGAGAAGAGGGGCGCAGACTGCGCGACCGCAACGATGCCATTCTCGTCGGCATCAACACGGTCCTGAAAGACGATCCTTCCCTTACCACAAGGCTTCCCGGAGGCCGCGATCCCATCCGCGTTATTGTTGATTCCAGGCTCAGAACCCCGTTGAAGGCAAAGGTCATCACTCAGCGATCATCGGCAAAGACCTGTATTGCAGCGCTCGAGAGCATGCCGAAAGACAAGCTCGTCAAGCTTCTGGACGCCGGCGTGGAAATACTGTTGGCCAGGGGAAGGAAAGGGCATGTGGATCTGAAATACCTCATGAAAATGCTCGGCAGCTTCGGGATCACGTCCGTGCTTATTGAAGGCGGGGCCGAGGTGAACGCATCGGCGCTGAAGTCGGGTATCGTCGACAAGGTCGTCCTGTTCATCGCGCCCATGATCATGGCGGGAACGGACTCCCTGTGCTGTATCGGCGGCAGTTCTCCGGCAACGCTCAGCCGGGCGGTCAGGCTCCGGGACGTCACCTCGCGAAGCGTCGGGCAGGACCTGATGATCGCAGGGTATATCATCAAGACGCGCTGATTTCTTAGTGCGATAACTCCCGCCGCGACCTGAAGTATTTGATTATCAGGTAGATCGTCACGACGGTCAGCGCGATAACGATCACCCAATGCGCCATGCTCTCCATGTCCTTCTGAATATGTTCCAGGCTGTTCCCCCCCGCGTAACCGATCCCGACCATGAGCGTGATGGTCCCGAGCGCCGAGACCGCATCAGTAAGAATGAATTTCAGGTATCTCATCCTCATGATTCCCGCCACGAGAAAGATCTGGCCCCGCAGGCCGATCACCTGCCGTCCGAACAGAATGATCAAGATCCCCCGGCGATTGAACATCTTTTCCAGCGATTGAAGTTTTTGCGGCGAAAGGAACCGGCAAAACCAGCGGTGGGTAACGATCAAACGGCCGTATTTCTTCCCGATATGATAGATGATCGTGTCCGCGATCAGCAGACCTGCATACACCATGATGAGCGCGCGGAAGGGCGGTATTACGCCGTGGGAGATAAGGTAACCGCACAGGATGAGCGTCGCGTCTTCGGGAAAGGGCAGTCCTATCGCGCCCAGGATGAGCAGAAGGAAAAGTCCGATCAAGGGAAATTGCCCGGAGAGCAGAGAAATGTATTCCACGTTTTGACCCTCTCGCGGTGGTCTACAGGGTGTGAATCAGATACAAGACCAGAAAAAAGCCGATCGCAAGGATCGATATGGCAAGGAGCACACTTAAGATGATCGACGGTTTATAGGTATCTTCGTCAATTTGACGCTCCACCATCTTGTACCGGATGAACGCCAGTACTCCCATCACGACGCCGAGACCGACGAGAACGATCCCGATGATCGGCGAGTAACCCGCGGTCGGGGGAACAGTCTCCCTCCCCAGGTAATACCCCATTTGCTTCACGAAGAGCGAGAATTTTTCCACCACAAACCCGAAGGCCATGATCGCGATGCTTGTCCGTATCCACGCGAGGAACGTCCGCTCGTTCGCCATGTGGACGCGGCGGTTGCGGATTCCTGATGGTTTTATTTCGTCAGGAGTTTCCTTCATGCCTTGTTCCCGTATCTTCTCATCATCTACCCCTCACTGTGCATGTTGCACCTGCATGTCACCCTCCGATGATCGTGACTATCCCGCTCCTGATCATCTTGACGGCAATGGCCGCCAGGATCAGGGCCGCGACCTTGGCAAAGGCGCGCGATCCGTTGATGCCGATGAGTTTTATGATCCGGTCCGCCTGGGAAAAGATGAGCCAGGCCAGGAGAATGTTCAGCACGAGTGACAGGATGACAGGCGCATATCCGTAGCTGCCGACGAGAACCAGGGTCGTCGTGAGCGTGGCCGGACCCGCGATGAGCGGGGTGCCGAGCGGGACCACGCCGAGCGTTGGGCTGATATTTATTCTTTTCTCGCCCGCGCGTACGATATCGAGGACCGCGATGATCATGAGCACGATCCCGCCCGCGATCATGAAATCCTCGACCATGATGCCGAGCGCGGTGAAAATTGCCCTGCCGATCAGCACGAAGCCGATGGTGATCAGGAATGCCGTGAGGATGGATTGCCGGACGATGATCTTGCGTTCGTTTTTCTTCATTCCTTCGGTCATGGCCACGTAGAGCGGGAGCACTCCCGGAGCGTCCAGCGCGACCATGAGGGGAATGAGGCAGAGCAAAAAAGGATTGAGTATGTCCATGGCGATCTCCCAGAAGAGAGTATAGCTGATATCGCGCGAGGTGTCCAGCGTTGAAGAATGTTTTGAGGGCAACGCTGTTCCGGACGATCAATGCTATAATAGTCACATGCTGATACTACACCTGCACTTCTTCGTCATCCCCGAATGTTTCTATCGGGGATCCAGGTTTTATTCAAGATAACAAAAGATCAAAGACACTGGATTCCGGCTGGTATCATACCGGAATGACGACTAAATGGAACAAGTCATAAAAAAGTTTGATGCAGTCTTTATTAAGACTATGATCAGTCAATGAATAAAATAGGGAAGGGGGTGAACTCCATGAAAAAAACATGGGTATGATTGACCGGGTAGTCCGCGTGATCTTCGCGATTGTGGTCGGTGTCCTCTATTTAGCGGATTCCATCAGCGGCACGGCGGCCCTGATCCTGGGCCTTCTCGCCGTTATCATGCTGGTGACGAGCATTGTTGCTTTCTGTCCGCTTTATGTGCCGCTGGGGATATCAACGTTGAAGAAAGAAAAGTAAGTTGTGTGCATAAAAAAGGCCGCTTCTCATAAGAGGAGCGGCCTTTTTCGTTAATGCGGAGGTGTTACCACTTCATCTCACTATCGTGTAATTTGTCCGTTCCGTAAAGGTGGCAAGTAAAGGCACAATATTTACCTGATGTGTTATAAACATTAGTCATTGTCTGTCCAGACTGGAGCATTATTGTTGTATTCAGATCATTAAAATGGACAGTCGCAAGCTTTGAAGTGTCATGGCAGTCGATGCAATCGGCTCCCACGTCTACGAGATGTTTTGAGTGCTCTCCCGAGTCATAGCTGTTGTACTGAGATGTACCGAAAGCATGGCATGACGTGCATAGCGTGATCGTGCCAGTAAGCCAGCTTGGCGTTGTCTGGCCTCCATGGCAGCTGACATTGGAACAAGTGAAACCGCCTGCATTATACGAGGCAGTACCGGTCTTTGCATTATAGGTTGTCCCCAGGAATGCGACATTGACCACACCACCGCTGTAGTCGTGATTCGCAGTGTTTGTTCCCGCCCCGTTGTGACAGGTATTACAGACGCCGGTGATGTTCGCAAGGGCATCATGCTTGCCGTGCTTGCCCGCGACGTTCGGAGAAACCGCGCCGGTCGGAGGTTTGCCGTGGCATGACGTGCAGTTTGTTTGTGTCAATGGCGATCCGGCCGTATGGCACGTTGAACATGCCGGACCCGCACCGCCGGCGAGAGCCACACCATGGCATAGAACGCAGGCATTTGTCATATTGCCCGCTGTCTGATGGCTGGTCGCAGTTGCCCACTTCCAGGGCACAGGATGCGCGGTATTCGTTGCATGGCATGAGGCCCCTTCACAGCCGGTAGCGAGGCTGCCTTTGGCGACATTGAATCTCGGGTTGCTTCCCGCGCCGCTGTTGGATGGATCGGCGTGACACGCCTGGCAGTATGTCAGGTCCGCCTTTGCAAGAGGTCCGTGGAGCGTGGGATCAATGAACGGCACTGCGTGAGGAGCGCCGACATCCGCATGGCAAAGGGTGTTGTTGAAACAGCCGGGCGATGCAATCGGGTCATAGGGTGACGGCTGAACCGTTGAATTGGCCCCATTGGTATGGCAAAGGGCGCAGACCGTGGCATTATTCGGGTTTGTTGACGTGTGGGTCCTCGTTCCGCCCCTCCATGGTATGGGTGAGTGCGGAGCATTGACGCCCGATCCATGACATCCCGCCGTGTTCAAACAGGTCTTCAGCGCAGTTCCCCCGGCAAAGTCGTTCCCATGACAGGTTTGACAGAGACTGAATCCTGCTGTCGCCCCTGGCGTTCCTTTTGCGGTCACACCGTGGGAATCCGGGTTCTGCCAGCCTACAGGATGGACCGGGGTAGAGTGGCAGAGCGTGTTATTGAAGCATCCGGGAGCTGCCGCCGGATCAAACGTCGAAGGTTGAACAGAAGAGTTTGCTCCATTCGTATGGCATGAGGCGCAGATCGGGGCGTTGCTTTGATCAGTGTTCACGTGGGTCCGCGTCCCGCCTCTCCAGGGCGCGGGAGAGTGCGGCGCGTTGACGCCGGCCCCATGACAGCCGGCTGTGTTCATGCAGGTGATGTTGGACATTCCCCCGGTGAAATCATCACGGTGGCATTCCTGACAGGTGGAAAAACCCGTAGTCGAAGTAACGGCTGCCTTTGCGGCCGCACCGTGTGAATCAGGTGTTTCCCATGCTGCGGCGTGTCTTCCCGTTTCCGGATTGATCAGGGACCGGGGTGATCGTGCATCGCTGCATCCAACGGAAAGGAGCAGCAGGGCACCGCCCAGTGCAACTCCGGCTTTCATGATTATCGGTGACATACGATACACCTCTCATTATTCTGACGACCATGGCAGGGGACACAGGATGCAGGATTTATCTTGCCGTCAATTTTATGCTGGTTCAGATAATCGCCCCGGTGCGGCAAGTCCCGTCCCGGGGATTCCTTAAACTTGTCGCTCGGCTTGATCTCTTCCTTGTTCGTGTGGCAGTCGGCGCAGAAGGACTCCGCATGGCAGACTTCGCAGGCCTGTTTATGCTGAGACGCGTAGAACTTGTGCTTTCTCATGTAACCAGACCGGTGATCAAGGTGGTCCAGTGCCGCCCTCCAGTCGGTATGACATTCGCTGCACATTTGCGTGTCTCCGATGTTTTCGGGGTGCTTCAGTGCGGTGTTCCGGTGAACGGCACAGGAAAACAGCAGGGCGCCGGTCAGGGCCAGAATTACAAGGATGATCGTCTTATCATGGGTATTCATCATGAGCTCTCCTGAAGAGGTCGTCTTAGGGTTTCCTGGTGCTTTCGCCTTTTTTTGACCGCAGGCTGAGCATTTTTCATCCCGGATTCGTAATGGGCGTCAAAAGAATACACAAACGTGGCCATGCCGCGGACATCACGTTTAAACTCAGGGCCCCTGCTATAGTGCACATCGGCCACGAGCCGTGCTTTCGGCGTAAGGGCAAATCCCAGCGCCACAGAAGCACTGTCCGCATTATTGACCCCGTTGATCTCCTGCTTGTAGGCAAGATGAAGAAACTGCAACGTGACGTCCGCCCTGGCGATTTTCCGGGACACGTATGCTCCCAGCTCATCATATTTCAGACGATCGGTCGCGCCGTCCATACGGTGACCGCTGACCCCCATGCCGGTGGATTCTCCGGCATAGGCAATTTTCCCGCCGTAGTAGTCGGCTATACCGGCAATGCGGTAATGAAAGTTCCTGTAATCTGCTACCGCGGTGATCGTGCTGGTGACGGCATAGTCTATCGATCCTCCGGTCGCTGTCATCGTTTCATTGGGATCGATGAAAGGGAAGGTGAAGGCGCTCACGGTCATGGAGGAAAAGTACTGCTGATAATCGACTTTGGTGTACTCGCCATTCAGGCGCAGATCGCCGAAGGGACCGATGGTCACATAATAATTGTGCTGCATCCAGCCGCGACCGATGGCATTGTACGAAGACATTCCCTGAATTTCCAGCGTCGATACCGGCCGGAGCCAGATATCGACACCTTCTTCTCTCCTGAAGCTGTTCCCACCGTTTTTTTCATCGAGATGAGATACGCCGAGGATGAAGTATCCCGGGATCCACTCTGAGATCCTTCCGCCCACGACCGAGTCGCCTCTCCTCGTGTCAAATCCTGTTTCAACGGGGCTTCCTCCATAGAGCGCGATGGTGAGCCCGCCCTTCAGTTCAGTACGGGCATGAACACCATCGACCAGTAGGGAAGCCACACCCTCATTCACCCGCACCCTGCCGAGATCGAGCTGTGTGTTGCCGGCCCATCTTTTTATGCTGAGATAAGCGTACTGGAGGTCATCGTTGGATCTGCCGTTGTAGCTCTCGTTCTGCAGATCATGGCGGTACCACCCGCCGAAGTTGAATGACACGGAATCCCTGGCTGAGTTGTCCACCCGGAAATTGAGGTATTCGTAGAGCGGCATCAACTGCCTGGAGTCCGCGGTCTCCCGGCTCAGCAGGTAGGTCCGGGATTGGCCGGTGACGTCAAGGGCCGAAGCGATCGAGGAGATCGAAATGAACGCAAACAAGATAGAAAACCAGATATATGAACGTATTCGCACGTAGGTACGCCCCCCTGTAATAGTGAAGCTGATGTGACCGGAAACCATCATTCCGGCTGTCCGGGCCTGCGACAGTTCGTGTCTCTTTTTGTTGAAAAAACCGTTGATGCAAGAACAGTCTGAGCATTAGAAAAAATACATAACCAACCGTGATGGTTCTCTGAACAAAATAACGCTCAGATTGGAATTAGTCAAACTCTAGTTCAAATTTGAGACGCACTATGACTGTCCGAATAGGCGCCTGCGTGCGGTGGTTGTAAAAAGATGCTTACAATACCTGCATCACGTGTTTAATGATGTGATCATGATCACCGTGGGCGCGATGAGGTGTCATTTTCGCAAAGCCCGGGTATGACGAACCATCCGGCGGAGGTAAGAGGGGACTTTGAAAGGGGAAAAGAAAAAATTCGTTTATCCGGATGATCGCGGATAAGAGCCCGAGGCCAGGGCTGACTTCATCATCACTAAGATCGGTGAATATCAGTATCCATCGTCGGGGCTGTTCTCTGGGATCCGGGATGAGATCGCTTTTTGCGGGAAAGACATTCGGGGAGATCCATGCACGTCGCGGCTGAATGCTTTGAAGGAAGGATTACAGGCTCTTCGAGGTTTTGCGCTTGAAATTATTCTGTTTTGAAGGATCGTCGGTAAGTGTGAGCGCGCCATCTTCGCCATAGTACATATAGATGGTGTGCCGCGCTCTGAATGCCAGTTCTTCGCCATTGTAGAGCTTCATGATCTTTTGCACATAATTCTGTGTTTCCCGGTAGGGCGGGATGGTCCCCCATTTTTTCACCGCCGTCTCGCCTGAATTGTATGCCGCAAGCGCGAGCCGCAGGTTCCCTTCATAGCGGTCTATCAGATACCGGAGGTATTTCACGCCGCCGTCGATGTTCTCATGGGGGTTGAATGAGTTGCCGACGTTCATCACCAGAGCGGTCTGGGGCATGAGCTGCATCAGTCCCATTGCGCCTTTTCGTGACAGCGCATAGGGGTTGAAATCAGATTCCACTTTCACAACCGCGTGCACGAGCGCGGGGTCGACGCCGTGGCGGCTGCAGGCGGTATTGATAATATCGATATAGGCGCTTGGAAGGTTTGACGATGAGAGCTGCGTCCGTGACGCGGCGGAGGAACGCGCCTGGGTTTTCATGCGTTGTTCTGCCGTAACCGTTGATTTCAAGCGCTTATATTTTTTGGCACTGCCGACGCCCACATTGCTGAAATGGACCACGCCGTTCTTATCGGTGTACTGATAGATATCGGCCATGCCGGCACGCGGCCGGCAAAGGAAGAACAGCAACGCAATGCATATCAATATGAGTGCAGCCTTCCGCTTCATCACGACCTCATTGAGATGAGAGTGACAAAAAAACGATCTTAACCTTAGCCTGACGCCCATTGATGTAATTATAACTCAAAAAACTGTTTTTGGCAACAAAATATAGGCCGCCTGTCAACCCTTTCTTTGGTTAGGGCATGATGATCTTTACAAAAGAATGGCATTTTGCCCTCAAGGTTGTCTCCAACCAGCCGAAGATGCTATAATTAACTTGACAATATCGCTGCTCTCCTTTAATATGCATTTCTTATCGCGGGGTGGAGCAGTCCGGTAGCTCGTCGGGCTCATAACCCGAAGGTCGTCGGTTCAAATCCGGCCCCCGCTACCAACCTAATCAAGGGGTTACAGCATTTGCTGTAGCCCCTTTTTCTTGCCCTGTGATAAATTTGTGCTAATACTGTCCAATCTCTTTCATCCTTCCCGCGATAACTGCAGATAACTTAAAATCGCAAGTCTTGTTCGGTCCTCGAGGGGGTTGCACTGCTTCTGCTCATGGGTGGGGCGTGATTCATATGTACACGCGTGAACAGGCTATCGAAGACGGTCAGTTGCTCGATGTGAGCGATACGCCAGAGGCGCGCGAGGCTGGCTTCAAGGTTCCGGTCTGCATCACCGTGGGTGTACATGCGCTCGTACAGGTGCCGGAGCTGCTCTCCGGCTGGCAGGACTACAGCGGGCGGCTATGGGATACGCTGTTTCTGGCTGCAGCGGCTTTCAAGCGGGCAGGGGAGAAGACCCTCGTGCCCTTCGAAGTCATCTACCAGACAGATCTGCGCCGGTCTGCTACTGTCACGCTGTGGCTTTGCTTTTCAGAGTATGAGGGATTCACGGTTCTGCTGCCGGAGGAGTACTAACCTGCTAAAAAAGCTCTTGCATAAATGTAGCTTATATGCTACATTGCTTCCTGTGGAAGCCTTTCTCTACACGATATCCTATTATCTGACCGAAGCGGGCGGGAAGCCGTTTAAGGAATGGCTCGATGGCCTTAAGGATATTGTGGCGCGGCAGAAAGTTCGTATCCGGCTCGATCACGCCTTGGCGTGACAACCTCGGCAAGAATCGTTCTGTCGGAGAGGGCGTCTACGAATTGAAAATCGATTACGGTCCGGGATATCGGGTGTATTACGGACTGGACAAGAAAACCGTGGTCCTACTTCTGCTGGGCGGGGACAAGTCATCTCAGAAAAAAGACATCACCCAGGCCCGTACGTTTTGGGAGGACCACAAGAGGAGAAAGAGCAATGGCTAAGAAAACGACAACCTATCAAGAAGACCTCATCGAGGCTTTGAAGGATCCCCGCGAGGCTGCCGCCTATCTCAGTGCGGCGATGGAAGAAAGTGACCGGGCGCTGTTCCTTCTTGCCCTGCGGAACGTGGCGGAGGCGCACGGCGGCATGGCTGCGGTTTCTGAAAAGGCGAAGTTGAACCGGGAGAGCATGTACCGAATGCTTTCCAAAAAAGGAAATCCCGAGATCAAGAGCATCCTTACCCTGCTGCACTCCATGGGACTGAAAATGTCTATCGAGCCTAAGATTAGACCGTCGAAGTCATTAAAGATTAAAAAGGCGGCGTAAGACAGGCAACGTGTCGGTGCTTTTCGCCTGATTAAATGCGACCGTCGTGTTGAAAGCGCGAAGGTCAGTGCCTTTTTTCGTGTGATAAAAATGTGATAAAAAATTCCTTTTAGCACGAAATCACCGTAAAAGGCATAATCATTGTAACGCAGATAACGACTCGATTATCAAAGCAAAACGGGAAACCAGGATTTAATCAAAGGTCTCTAAAAAATGGCTTTTTGCCGCTCATAACCCGAAGGTCGTCGGTTCAAATCCGGCCCCCGCTACCAAATAAGTCAAGGGGTTACAGCATTTGCTGTAGCCCCTTTTTCTTGTCAATGAGGAGACGTTTTGGGATCCGCGGTCTTTGCTCGCGGACCTGGGCGCCGACTGATTGTAGATACACATTTTCCCTCAGTTCCATCCCGCAATCCGAAGTTATACTGGCCGATCTTTGTAGTCTGTTCTCTGAACCCTGATCCCCGACCCCTGAATTCAACACCGTTAATGTCTTTGACAAATCCCTTCTTTTATAGTAACTTTGCATCCGGAAACCTCGCCTATGCATATACAACCCGACCCAGCATACGCTTCAGGCGCAACACGGTTCGTGCTTGTCGCGGACAACGACGCCAACAACCTTGTCTTCATGTCCATGATCCTCCAGCGGTTCGAATACCCTGCCTGTTCGGCAAATAACGCCCAAAGGGCCCTTGAGATGGCAACCGTATCAGCGCCGTCCCTTATCATTGCGGAAATGAATCTCAGGGGAATGAGCGGCCTCGAACTGATGGGCCGGATAAGGCAGGAGCCCGTTACCCGTACCGTGCCGGTCATTATCATGACACGGGAGCTGACTCCGGAACTCGAACAGCAGTGCCTTCAGGAAGGTGCGGCGGGCTGTCTCAACAAGCCGGTCCAGGCAGATGATCTATACCGGATGGTCCATCCGATCCTCGAGCCCGGATCGCGCCGCAGAAACGTCCGCATCCGGACCCGTCTGTCCGTTATTGTGGATGGCGCGCCGCTCGATTTCGATCGGGGAGAATGTGCGGTCATGCTCTCCGCGAAAGGCATGTATATACGGACGCTGAAGTCCTATCCGCTGAACGCGCCGGTGTCCATCCAGATCAACTTCTACGGACAGATCGTCTGGGTGGATGCCCGCGTCATTTACCGCGACACGGACCGTGCGGGAATCCCGGGCCTGACCGGTGTCGGACTGCAGTTTCAGAATATCATGCCGCGGGGAGGGGAGATCATCCGCCGGTTCATCAATGACGAGGTCACCCACGGGCTTGCCCCCGGGTGGGCATGAGGGAATGAGCGCGGTCGCGGTAAAAGATGGAAGGAAGAACATGATGGATCGCAGGGAACTGATCAAAAAATACAAGAACAGCATCCAGCCGATGGGGATCGTTCAGGTCAGGAACATCAGGAACAACCGCGTGTATCTTACGGCAAGCGCCAATACCCCGGGCACGATCAACAGCATCCGCTTTCAGCTCAAGATGGGGACCTTTCTCCCCAGTGCCGGCCTTGCACAGGACTGGAAGGAGCTGGGAGAGCAGAACTTCGTTATGGAGGTTCTGGACGAACTCAAGCCCGTTGATGATCCGGGGTACGATTACCGGGACGATCTGAAAGCGCTTGAGGAAATGTGGCTGGAGAAGCTCAAGCCATTCGGAGAGCGCGGATATCACTGACAGAGAAGTAAGATATAAAAATTAAGAAGGAAGAATTAAGACCTTAATTATTGCGTTTGCTATAATTGGCGACTTGAACTCAAACGTTATCTGGGATACCAAGCACCCGCGCGAACTGAATCACTCTGCCCTGGTTGTGCTCTTGTCAGAGCTGGGTCTGGTCAGCGCATACCACTCCTTCTGCGGAGAGGCACACGGGAAGGAGACCAGGCCTACCTGCTACTTTCGCTGGAACGAGCAGCAGCCATTCCACATAGATTACTGTTTTATCCCCGAGACATGGACGAAAGAAGTGCGCCGCGTTGAGATTGGGTCATATGACAACTGGAAACAACACAGCGATCATTGTCCACTGCTCGTAGAGCTTGAGCGCCCTGCACTCCAAGCGGAGAACTCAAAACTTTGAACATGTTTTTACTGCCCTATGCTCCATGCTTTACCGATTTCACTCCGCACTCCGCATCCCGCACTGCATCTTCCCTCTGCAACTAACAGAAGACAATAAATATGATATAATACCTATATACACTATATCCAGGTGCACAAAGGAGGAGTACGATGGGAGACAAGGGCGGCAAGAAGGACAAAGATAAGAGCCAGAAGCAGAAAACAGTGAAGCATGTGCATGAAATGCAGCAGAAAAAGGACCATCAGACGACGAACACGCTTCAAGTAAAAAGCGGCCTTTTAGGATCACGTCTTGTATCTTGACGATCTGATTCGAGAACCCATAGGAGGTGTCCTTTATACGATTATCTGGTCTTTTATTTTGACATTTCCCTTTTCCGCTATTGTTTGGCCATAGTGGCCTGCTTGCTCCGGGAACATCCGGTCCGGAAAACAAACGCACGCGCAAGACGCCACCCGGGTCTCCTCTGGAGCATATCGTACATCCCTTGTCATTTCAGGCTCTTCTGACTTTCATGTGAGTGGAATAAGCATCTATATGACTTATTATGTAGTATTGGCGCCCATATTTCATGTTTGTCACCTTTCTTGCGTGCCCAAGAAAGGGACCCAAAGAAGGGCACCCGGCGAAAATCCTTTACGGCATGCTCGGTCGTCCTCGGTACATTTCGGAAACTCGCCCTTTGGGCTCAGACAGTCCGAAATGTTTAACCCTCGGACTCGGTCGCATGCCTAGATTTTCGCATGGGAAGCTTTTGGTGAAACGTCTTTAAACCAACCCCGCATGTCCCCGAAGCGGCCCTGTGCAACATGCACATGGGGTCCGTTCAGGCCACGAAGGGATATGCAAAAAAAAGATATAGGGTGAAAAAAGACCCTCACAAAAGCCGAATGATCCTCATTTCATAGATACCCGGCCGGTTGCGCCGTACGTGGACCATTTATTCTACCTGCGAATGTATCGCTCATGACGTATAATAATAAGCACCTCTATAATAACGACACGACGCGACAGGGGATGCGAACGATGGGAAATACTTTAACGAGCTACACAGACGACAACCTAACGCGCGAAGCGCTCGCCAGGGTCGGATCGGAACGAACGCTTCATGAGATCTACGGCCTCTTTTACGGAGGCCTGGCCGCGCCGGATCCAGCCGATCCTGGAGAGTATCTGCCCGTGATCTTCGAGGAAGACCCTGCCGATCCTGTTTCAGAAGAAGATGCTGAACAACTGAGTAATAATCTGCTGTCGCTCTGGAACTTCATTGCCCAATGGAAGCCGGAAGTGGCCCCCTTTTACTTTCCGGAGCAAGAGTATCCGGACAATTATCAGGGCGTGCTGCAGCACCTGACCGACGATGCGTCGATAGTGAAATATTTCATCGTGGGGCTTAACCTGGGCGGAACGGAAGAAGACGATTTTTCAGCGGATGCTGTCGATGCGATGCATGAACTCACGAAGGCGTTCGCGAGATTGGAAAAGAATATCGCTGTGTGTGCGGCATTGGACCCGACGGCAGGAGCGGGGGACCCGGATTCAGCAGCAACGATGCTGGACGAGATCGAGGAGATCATCGCCGACAGTTTCGCGCGGGTCTTCATCGGGCTGAAAGATGCGAAGCGTTGAACAGAAAGCCTTCGAAACATCTTGGGATTTGATCTTGAAATATACTCAGTGAGTGACCATGAGGCTTCCCGGCCGCGAACGTTCCTTGACACTCATCAACGCCTGCGATAGACTTGGTATGTTCAGGTGCGTGTAAAGGCAACAAAAAGGGGGCTTGCCATGAAGAATAACACCATAGGCGTTGTCATTCTCGTCGTAGGAATTGTTCTGCTGGTACTGGGATTCAATGAGTACGGAACCTTCGGGTCTCGTGCAGGCAGGATGATGGGCGCCGGCGTTTCGGATAGGGTCCTCTTTTTGTTCATCGCGGGAGCCGCATGCACTGTTTTTGGGCTCATGAAGACGCTGAAGAAATAATAGTCAAATAGTCAGGCTCAGAATCAGAACATCTTAGGAACCGGTCTTTACGGTTTGCCATTTCAATGGGGCTTTGATATTTTTCTCCCATGGCCCTCCTCTACGCGTCGAATGCCCTGTGAACCTATATGGTCACGTCTGGTATCTTGGCAAGGGAACCTCATCGAGTTGTACTTTCTGACAATTCATCATGTGCGGGGTTGTTGAGTGTAAGAGGTGTCACCTCTTACCGGGCTGTTGCCCAAACCGATTGTGTGCTTCGACAGGCTCAGCACGAACGGACAAAGTTCATAATATCAAAAGCTATACCGTTCGCCCTGAGCTTGTCGAAGGGTGAAAGGGGTTTGGGCAACAGCCCGTTACCTTATGAAATGAACATTATCACAGGAGACCTGATAATCATATGAAGGCACCTCAGCATACCAGAGCGCATCGGCACTCTGGTATGCTTCAAGGAAAGAGTCCAATCTAACCTTGGAGGTGCTGTATGAAATTGTACACTGGATTAGATCTAC
>Ga0265292_1000194_pt1 | contig 109680 bp, 122 predicted proteins | sample Munlanlewell296A_FD_189080 | JGI IMG/M metagenome (GOLD analysis project Ga0265292, IMG submission 189080) | Leachate microbial communities from a municipal landfill in Southern Ontario, Canada - Leachate well 296A | ecosystem: Engineered > Solid waste > Landfill > Unclassified | place... | reverse complement strand
TATGCTCTGACCCGTGGCATGATGAGCAGTCAACTCCTTTTTTTGACATCTTGCCTTCGAGATGCTGTTTGACTACTCCAGGTGTTATTTTTTTATGGCAGTCAATACAGGCGCTTTTCTGTGCAGCTGCAAATGAAACACTGCTCAGAATTAAGGTAAATACAAACGACAGAAATATTTTCAGATACTTCATAAACATAATCTCCTTTCGCTAAAATTATCAAACATTATTGATTTTTTCCGGAATGATACTTTGCCTCCTTTCGGCCTCTGGTTTTAAACTCCCTTGGTTAGAATGATTTTAAATATAAAAGGATATTCCTTCCATGATTTAAATCATAGAAAAACAAGAGGCGGGGCAAATGCCCCGCCATGGTTTATAAACAATTACTTGGAAGCTGTCTTTGCAGCCATTGCATCATTGATAATCTTGATTCCTTTCATGGATTCATCAACAGACCTTGTCAAAGATTCCCTTGCCATCTCAGGATTATGGAAACCATCTGAATTCTCTGCTGTCCAGTATTCCCATAGGATATGCGCTCTCAGATGCTGGTCCTGTGCCTGCTTGATGACATCTTCAGCCATTCCTGCTTTTTTGCCCTCTACAACCTTGTCTATTAATGCAGATAGCCAGAACTCTGCCTTTCTCATCTTGCCCCTGATATGTGCTTTTATTGAGTCAATTGCATATCGTGCCTGTTCCTCTGTCCATTTGGTATGGCATTTAAGACAGGTTTCTTTTAGCTGCACTCTCGGTGTAACGGCAAAATGCGAAGTGTATACCTTGCCTGTTTTTTTGTCTTTCACTTTAGGTGTATGGCAGCTGTCACATCCTGCGCCTGCTTTTGCATGTTTTGAATTGTAGAAAGTTTCGGACTCAGGATGCTGCGCCTTCCAGAGAAGACCGCCTGTCAGCGCATGTTTCCAGTCAAGAAAATTTACTTTATTGACATAGTGTTCATAGAGGCCAAAGACGTCTTTGTACGGGAAGTGGTTTGTCCTTCTGTCGCCCATTTTTACTGCTTCGCCGGTTTTTGTATCAGTTCCCGGATTGCAGTTATACTCGACATGACACTGTCCGCACTGAAGCCTTGTGTCATATTTATCGAGAAGCGCTATCTTTCTTGTGAACCCTCTCATCCCCATGTCAATGACTTTAATATTTGTATGCTTCGGGTCTTTGTGCCAGAGCGTGTCTCCGTCAGGCTTGGAGAGGGCTTCTATAAGGCCGTCTCTTACGATTCTTGGTTTTGCAGCATGAGGGTCATGACATGTAAAGCAGTTTAATCCGTGCTGGAGGTCTTTCACAAACTCGACTACATTTGAAGTCCTTGACCACTTTGTGCCTTCAACAGGGTCTCCCATGTATGCCCATTTAAGAATATGGTCTTGTGATTTGCATTGCAAACAGACAGGATTTGCTGCTGCTGCGCTTTGGGGTATGAATGCCTTATGCTCTTTTACATCAGGATAATTGTCTTTAAGGACATCCCAAGCTTTACCTTTTTCGAATATATATTGCCAGCTGTTTTTGCCCTGGAATCTTCCGCCATAAGCTCTGTCAACGATAAGATGGTCAATGAGCATCCAGTTATGGCTTCTCGTGAGGTTATGCTCCTTTGTAAAGCCGTGCCCTGCCATGAGTTTGTCCCAGAATGGATTTGGAGCCCTGTTTGTGAGCTGGGATTTCTCGTCCCTTGCCGGCCTGTGATATGCCTCTTTCATAAAACTTTCGTACTGTGCTTTATGGCATTGCCCGCATGCCTCCCATGAAGTGTCTGTTACGGGCCTTGTGTCCGGGCCGGGAGCTTTAAGATGCTTATCAAGTTCTTTGTGACAGTTCGAGCAATTATTTTTTGAGTGCTTTCCTGAGGTATGCAGTTCTTTGATAACCGGATGACAGCCATAACAGGTATCTGCCTTTACTGATTTTTCTGCCTGTACCCCTTTCTTTGCAGGTGCAGCCTTATATTGGGCATCTGCATTTGTAAAATAAATACCGCTTATAGCAAAAAGGAAAAGAACTGCTATAAGTAAAATAGTTTTCTTCCTGACCATAAAACCTCCTTTATGCGTGATGTTTTTAATGTGTCAATCGCCCTGTAATTGAAGCATAGCAGAACAGAATCGGAAGTCAAGGGGGTTGGGTTTTTAAGCCGGATAATGTCCTTGAGTGGACATTATCCGGTTGCAACAGAAATTTTATCAGTGCGCCCCGTGTATCAGAATCGGCAGACACCTGACGCAAACGAGTTTTTCCTTTCCCTCGTGGATGCATTTAAGATAGACCACATCCTTATCTGTTTTTCCACATACAAAGCATTTTATTTCCATAACTTGGTACTCCTTTCTTCTGAGAGTCAAATTAATCCGACAATGCGTTTATTTCATCAACAACTTTATTCGGGTCAATATTGTGCATCATTGCCCCGAAGGCTATAGACTCAACCCTTATCCCGGGGCATGTAAAACATCCGCCTCCGAAATATTTCTCGATAACCTTCATTGCTGCAGGATTGTCCTTGATGATGTCCCCGATAACAGTGTCCTTTGTTATCTTATTTTTTGTTGTCGCCATATCGGCCTCCTTTTTAAAACAAGCTTAATTGTAAGTTACATGGATTTAGAGAAGAGTTCTATGATGCATATCATATAAATAGCTTAAAGCTGAGAGCTGTCAGCTGAGAGCTATCAGTCTATGACCTTAATCATAGCAATGGCATTTCTTTATTGATATGCTTTAAGCAAGACAAAAGCTCAGGAGGTATTTATGGACAGATTTGTTAAAAGCTTTATAGTGATGAGCATTGTGTATCTTGCAATTGCATCAATATTAGGAGTATGCATGATTGCCAGGCCGTCTCTTTTGACGTTGAAATTTGTGCATTCTCATCTTATGCTGATTGGCTGGGTCTCTATGATGATTTACGGGGTGGGGTATCACATACTTCCGAGGTTTGCAGGCAAGCTCATTAAAAACAAGGCAATGGCAGAGTTGCAGTTCTGGTTTGCGAATATCGGGCTTGTGGGAATGCTTGGATTTTATACGCTCGGAATTTACAACCCATTGGATTTATATAAAGGATTAACAATTGCATCCGGCGCAGCAGAGGTATTATCAATCTTTTTATTTTTCTATAACATGATTGCGACTTTGTATGCGAAAGTGGGGGAGTAAAAATTAATTTTAAAGATGTCATTCTGGCTTGTCCAGAATCTTTCAGAAGGATTCTCGCCCTGGCGAGTCGCTGAGGAGACCGAACAAGTCGGAATGACAGAATAGTTCGTTAGCCGCAAAGGGTTTTCAGTTTATTTAAGTCCTTAATTATAATCTTCCCGGTTTTTTCCGCGACTATCCCGAGTTTTTTGAACTTGGACATTGTCCTTATGGAGGTTTCTACTGTTGTGCCGACCATCTCAGCAATATCCTGTTTTGTAAGTTTCATGTCAATGACAATAGTGTTGTCTGTTTTGGTGCTGGTTTTTTCAGAGAGCTTGATAAGCAAAGAGGCGATTCTTGATTCAACTTTTTCAACAGCTATATTTTTCAATGTCTCATGAGAGCCTTTAATCCTGTCTCCTATATTCATTGCCATGCAGTACATGAGGTTCGGGAATCTGTCGAGGATGCGCATGAGATTGCTTCGTGATATTTTTAAGGCCTCAGAGTCTTCCATTGCAATTGCATTTGCAGGGTAGGGGAAGCCGCGCATTACAGCGACGCCTCCGAAGAAATCCATTGGCGAAATGATTTCGAGTATTAGTTCTCTGCCGCTTTGCGAGAGTTTTGTAATCTTGACCTTGCCTTTGGTTACGATATAAAGCCAGTCAGAAGGGTCCCCCTCAGAAAATATGCTCTCTTTTTTTCTGAACTTTGCAGGCATAAGATACGGCTTTACTTCCTCTGCATCAGAGGTGCTCAGAGCGCTGAATACAGGAATCTTTTTTAGCTCCACCATGCTCAGTCTATTTTAGGAGGGTTGGGATTTGGGGTTGTATCAGAAGGAAGATTCAGATTAACGACTTTACCTTTTTCTCCGGGTATTCCAATATCTTTCCCGTCAAATATCAATTTAATTCCGCCTGCATTGCCTATCTTTAGCGAAAAGCCCTGCTTTGCTGAAAACTTGAGTGACTCGCCCTGATTAAGCAGCATATCCTTTGCTTCACCATCGTCTGTTTTTACGAGCAGCCATGTGGTATCTATTGCAGAGACCTCAAGGGTATGCTCTTTCCCGGTTATTGCTACAGGTTCTTTTTTGGGAGCTGTTTCTGCTTTTTTATCTTTTACAGCAACTTCTGCTTCCTTTTCTTTTTCCTGAACCGGCTGGACTGTTTCCAACGGCTGAACAGTTTGCGCAGGTTTTTCAAGCGGCGCTACTGTTGATTTTTCAGGAGTAGAGTTCAATGAAGAAATAATATATACAACTGCTATAGCCAGAAAAATAGCTGTAACAACAAGGTATTTAATTGCACGGTTTTTAGTTTTTACAGCATCAGCATCAGCAACAGGCGGTATTTTTTCAGGTACAGGAGGTGATGTTTTCAGGATGTAGGCTTTTAAAATGACTTCCGGGTCAATCTTCAGGAATTTGGCGTAATCTCTTATATAGCCTTTTGCATAAACCGCTACAGGAAGCTTTTCAAATTCCTCGTCTTCGATCGCCTTCAGGTAGTCGGCTCTTATCTTAAGTGTATGGGCGATCTCTTTGAGAGCTTTCCCTGATTCCTCACGTTTTTGCTTTAGGATCTCGCCTGCCATCTGCTCCTCTTCCCCAAGAGACTGTTTACAGAGGATAGCATAAATGCGGTACTAAAGTGTAGGGTAAAATTTATCAATTTGGTCATAGATAATGAAACTATTTTGGTTTGTGTAAAGGGTTCATTGTAAACCATGTTGTGGTATTATAGTTGACAATGAAAAGGGTTATTATTACAGGTATCGGCGCTGTCAGTCCATTGGGCAATTCTTTTGAGGCCTCATGGGAAGCAGCAAAGAAGGGCGTGTCCGGTATAGCGCCTGTAACAAGGTTTGACGCTTCCGGCATAAAGTGGAAAGTAGCAGGAGAATTAAAAGGATTTGACGCATCCCAATATTTATCTCAAAAAGAGATTTCTCATCTGGACCCTTTTGTCCAATATGCTGTTGCTGCATCTATAATTGCGGTTGAGGATGCAAAATTAGTTCAGAAGTCAGAAGTCAGAAGTCAGAAGTCAGAACTGACTGACTTGCTCACTTGCTCACTTGAGTCTGCTGCTGTTATCATCGGGTCAAGCAGAGGGGGGATAAGCACGATAGAGAACGCATTAGCTCTCAGCTCTCAGCTCTCAGCTAAAAGGCTATCTCCGTATCTCATGCCGTCAACGAGCATAGGCATGGCTGCATCATACGTCGCTCAAAAATTAGGGATAAGGGGCTATGCGCTTGGAATTTCAAATGCCTGTGCCTCGGGCGCTAATGCCATAGGCGAGGCATACAGATTAATAAAGTCAGGTTATGCAGGGCCTGTTCTTGCAGGTGGCGCTGAAGCCCCGGTATGCAGATTGTGCATAGAAGGTTATGGCGTATCAGGCGCGTTATCAAAAATAAATGACAGCTCTGCAAGCAGGCCGTTTGACAGGACAAGGGATGGTTTTGTGCTTGCGGAAGGAGCGTGTGTCCTTGTTCTTGAAGATTACGAGGCAGCATTAAAAAGAGGCGCACAAATTTACGGGGAAATAATCGGCTATGGAAATACAACAGATGCATATCACATGACGAAACCTAATCCCGAGGGAGAGGCAAGGGCAATAAGCACGGCAATAGAACAAGCAGGCATAAACATTAAGGATGTGGATTATATAAGCGCTCACGGTACATCAACGCCGCTGGGAGATAAGGCAGAAACAGAGGCAATTAAACTTGTCTTTGGAAAAAAGGCTTATGAGATTCCGGTGAGTTCAGTGAAATCCATGAGCGGGCACATGCTTTCTGCCTCAGGGGCGTTTGAGGCAGCCATCACATTGATGAGCATAAAAGAAGGGGTTATTACTCCTACCTTAAACCTGAAGGAAAAAGATCCCGAGTGCAATCTGAATTATGTTACTGAAATTAAAAAAGCCGGGATTAAAACTGCTATTTCAAATTCCTTTGGATTCGGCGGAGTGAATGCAGTTCTGGTGTTTAAGAGGGTTGATTAGGTTTACAGTCCCGTCCGTATAAGTGATTCGTTAGGTCAATTCTTTTATTATATGCTTTGCCAGGGTTTCATCTATTTCATTATGTCTTGGAACAGGTTGTTTTTTGCCGGTTGCGGGGTTTTTGTATAAGTCGTGACGACTTCCGTGTCTAATAAGCATGCATCCAGAATTATTTAACTTTTTGACCAGGTCTTTTCTTTTCATACAGCAAGAGAGAGTTCTTTGACTTTATGCTTTTCGGGGACATCCTCCATTGCCATAAGCATATATGCATCTTTCATGTTTTCCTCAAGTTCTTGCAGCGTCTCACCTTGTGTCATTATTTCAGGATGTTCAACAAGTTTTCCTACCCAGAATTTTTCACCTTTCCAGTAAAGCATTTTCAATTTAGTTTTCATAATTAATAACCACCTCCCAATGTCACATATTTTCTTTAATTATGTTACCACAAAGAAAAGATAGTTTGTTGCTGATTGTCTCTGACGACGGCATGGTAAAGGGCGTTTGTGAATTGTATGCGAAGAGGACTTGCCATGAAGAATTATTCTATGGCTATATTCATTAATTCAAGCCTGACCCTAAAAGACTCCTTTCAAATTCCTTTGGTTTTGGCGGAGTGAATGCGGTGCTGGTGTTTAAGCGGATATGACGGGGACATCCTCTATTGCCATAAGCATATATGCATCTTTCATGTTTTCCTCAAGTTCTTGCAGCGTTTCACCTTGTGTCATTATTTCAGGATGTTCAACAAGTTTTCCTACCCAGAATTTTTCACCTTTCCAATAAAGCATTTTCAATTTAGTTTTCATAATTAATAACCACCTCCCAATGTTACATATTTTCTTTAATTATGTTACCACAAAGAAAAGATAGTTTGTTGCTGATTGTCTCTGACGACGGCATGGTAAAAGGCGTTTGGGAATTGTATGCGAAGAGGACTTGTCGTGACGAATTATTCTATGGCTATATTCATTAAGTCAAGCCTGACCCCCAAAGAACTGACCCCCAAAGTGACTCCAAAGTGACTCCTGACCCCCAAAGTGACTCCAAACGTTATTGGGGTAATACGCTTCAATAAAAACAACAGAGGCTATTACCTGTCGCCTCGATTTTGTTGTTGTACACTGACTCATTTTTCATTTCAGTTAGCGTTCTTGACTGAAAATAAGCAAGGTGGATTTTGATAGTTTTCACACCGTTTCATAGTAAGCTCGCTTCTTATCTCGATATTATTAAAGAATGCCAACTTCCTTCATGCTATGGCCATATATGATCCTCAGTACAGTTCTGCTGCCAATCATAAAGACCACATATCTGGGAGTCCCCTTTAGTAAGACGAATACATTCATCAAAAGAGTTTGAACATATTAACTCGGAATTTGTTGTATGAGTTTTTGTGTCTTCCATGTTTCTCTTTAAGCAAAAACATTTTACCTCGACTTCTTTTGAGCCTTTTGCAAGTAAAAACCTACCCGTTTCCTTATGACGGCTCTCAACAGCTACATAGAAGGGTGTATGTCCATTATTGTCTTCAGCATCAAGATCAGCCTTACTATTAAGCAGCAGGTTAATTGCTTCGTGATTGCCTTTCGTGGCCGCAATATGTAATGGGGTCATTCCTGATTTGTCCTTAGCATTCACGTTGGCACCATGATTCATGAGCAGTTTGACTATCTCAATATTGCCTCCTCCAATAGCTGCATGGAGTGCTGTTGTATTGCTATAGGCTTTGCCCTTTTGCGCTCCTTTTTGTGTGCTTTGATCCCAAATAGTCATCTGGTCTATCATTTGATTGACATCGGCTCCGCGATTGAGGAGTAATGTAATTATATCAACGTCTTTATTGTATACTGCGATGGCTAATGAAGTTGTGCCTTCTAAAAAATGGCCTCGCCTTTTTGCATGAACGTTGGCACCTTTTCCTAACAGAAATTCTACCATTTTGATTTTTTTGGCTCTAATAGCCATGTGAAGTGGAGTTATGCCGGAATCTGTGGCAAGATTAATGTCACCCCCTTGTGCTAAAAGCTGAGAGACTTTTTCGATATCACCTGATATTGCCGCTTCATGCAATTCTGGCAATTTTTTGTCACCTGCCATAGAAGAGCTTGGCAATAAACTGATTAAACTACATATAACTAAGACGGATATATAAAAAAACGGTATTAAGATAGACATTGACATCCGCGTTATTAAGGTAAAGAAAAAGAATTCCCTTTTAGTTATTGATAAAAAGCCCATAACGGTATCTCCTTTAAATGAATTCCCACAGTCAACATATAATGTGGTTATAGACGACAATGCCGTCTTTTTTCTTAATTATTATTACATTCGTATAACGATTATCTGTCAGCACATTTACCCCATTTTTGACCCAAAAAACAATAAGTGCCTTCCTCAACGCGTGTTATCTCCCCATAGCCGTTGATCAATTGAACGGGACCAGCATCTTTCAAAACCTTGAGTCTGCAACCTTCACCGAAATTGGGAACAATCTGATTCCAGCCCAATAATAAAAATTCGAGTTGGCCTTCCGCAACCAGTGAACCGTGAGGTCCTTTTGTGACGATGACATCTGTGGATGAGGAATAAGGCCATGGAAGAAAGTTCAATTCCTTCTTCGTTATTTTCCATAGGTCATATCGCAAAGGCAGAAACTCACCAAAAAGTTCTGGCAAAATGTTAGCGATAATCGGTGGAATGTATATTTTCGTACGTGGTTTCGTAATTAGAGCGAGAGTCAAATAGCCATTATTATCTTTTCTAAACTTGATAGCTTCAAAGGAACTTTCAAGAAATGATACGCTGCCTTTTTTCCAGTCTTTTTGAAGACCAACGGCTGTTAATAAAACATTTTGATATTTTTTACCGTTAATAAAAAGAAAGTTTGCATATTCTTTAGATTCCTTTTCAGATAAGTCTTGTCTTCTCAATAACTCTTTGTCTTTTGCATACAATATCCAGCGTCTAGGGTATTGGTCAAATGTCAGCCCATTCTTTTCGGAAAAAACTACCTGCTCAATTTTTGTTATTGACCGCACAGCAGCAGGATTTTCTTCGCTGCCGAAATTATATGTAACATCTCCATTAATTGTAAATTTGGGGCTCAATAGTTTGCCCTTAATTACTTTTGCAACGCCCTTACTTTCGTAGAGAACTGTAACTTTATCTTCTTCAATGGACTGGAACCACGACCCACTAACCGGATCTGGTGCGCCTTCAGTATTGAATCTAAGAGTCGACCCTTCCGTAATCATTGGTCCTTGAGCATATGAGCTGGTATCGTAAAAGACAAAAAATGCACTATAGAATAAAGCAGCAAATAAAATCGTTTGAAAAAAGTGCCTCATAATGTAAGCAAAAAGATTTAAGCCATACAGCCATACGTTTAAAAAATGGAACGGATTACTCCTCATAATCTCTACCTCCTTTGCCTTTTGATTCAATATTTATTCATATATCCGCATTCCCCCCGGAGCGAAGCGGAGGGGAGAACGACGGAAATATGCGGCGGAGTAAAACGGAGTCCGCATGATTGATTTGTTGTGCATAGCTTTGTCATACCTTTATGTTGGAAAAAATACTATTTGAGCCTTTCCAATTCGTCAATTCTTTGTTTGGCAAATTCCAGCATACCTTCAGATAGTTCAGGTTTTTTACCAGCAGTTAAGTATCCAAGCATCCCTCCATATATTGCTCTCCCAGCTTTTTCGCTTTTGCGTGCTTCTACAGAGACATCGTTAACTAATAGCGCTTCTTTATAGGCTAAAAGCGCTTCTTTGTGTCTGCCTACCTCATCAAGTACCTCTGCCTTTGCAAATAGGATAAATTGCGGAGCATTTCCCTCCTTCGCAATTGCCTCGACCAACGCAAGCCCCTCGTCTATTCTTCCGGCTCTAATTAGCGCAAAGGCATAAAAAGACTTAACGCTTAGATTCCCAGGCATTATCATATTAGTTGGATTCGTAGGTATCATTTTTATGGCTGCTTCGCAGTCCGTAAGTGCCTCTTTATGTGCTCCATATCGCGATAATACTTCACAACGCGCTATATAACTGCGGAGGTCGTTAGGTCTCATATTCGCTATTAAATTAGCATCAGCTATCGCTTCCGTGTATTTGCCTTTACGAGCGTATGCGAGAGGCCTGTACTGATAGACACAAAAGAAATTATCCGATGAATCAGTCTCAAGTGCCTGATGAATAAAATGTATAGTATTGTCCCAATCTCTATTTTCATAGGCTTTTAATCCCTGCAAGCAAAACTCTGCTTTGTGTGATGAAGGAGTCGTTGCACAAGAATAACATATAATAGACGATACTATTCCTATAACGAACCAAATCCTCTTAATAAAGGAAGATGGTATTTTCATTTCTTACCCTCCTTCTCATGTCCAGAATTATATAGAGGATGATGTTATTTATTGCATAGCATTTATCGCACAACAATTAATATACCAACCCGGTATTTTCTGCTTTCATAGAGGGAATATAGCATATTTGGGTAAAAAGGGAAAATAAAAAAATCATTCTTTCGTGTGGATGTCATTCCGGCTTGTCCGGAATCTTTCTGATATAATGGCTGGATGACTGAGAAACTCTTTGCAGTGTATATCATGGCTAATGCGCGGCCGACTTTGTATGTAGGGGTGACGAATGATATTATTCGAAGAGTCTATGAGCATAAGAACAATCTCAATCCGCATAGCTTTGCAGCCAGGTATTCCCTGCATAAGCTTGTTTATTATGAGCTTTGCGGTGATAGCCTGAGTGCTATAATCAGGGAAAAGCAGATAAAAAACATGAGCAGGCAAGGCAAGATAGAGCTTATCAGCCAGGGGAATCCCACTATGAGGGACTTGTATGAAGACATCACCGGAAGGATTCCGGACAAGCCGGAATGACAAAAAGAAAAGGATGTGCCCATAGGAATTACGGAAGGGTACTAATTAGTTTCTAATCCTTTAAAATCCGGTATCTCTTCAATCCCAATCTCTCCCTGCGAGCCGTCCTTGAGATTTTTCCACTTAATCCTGCCGGATTTTAATTCATCATCACCTATGATAAAAACATAATCTGCCTTTAGTTTATCTGCCCTTCTCAACTGGCTTTTCAAAGATGCATTGCCATACCCAAGTTCCACATTGATGCCTTTGGCCCTCAGTTTCTCTGCGATTAAAAAACCTTCTGTATCTGCCTTCGCGCCGATTGTGGCAAAAAATGCCTTGGGCCCGGAATGAAGCCCGGAGTTCTGATTCCGGAGTATCTCGACAAGCCTTTCCATTCCTATTGCAAAACCTATTGCCGGTGTCGGTGGCCCGCCGAATTCCTCAACAAGCCTGTCATATCTGCCTCCTGCTGCAACTGCCTTCTGGCTGCCAAGGTGTTCGCTTGTCACCTCAAATGTTGTCCTTGTGTAATAATCAAGCCCCCTGACCATGTTCGGGTTAATCATATAAGAGATATTGAGAAGTTTTAATAAGGCTTGAAACCCTTCGAAGTGTTCTTTGCAGTCTCCGCACAGGTGATTTGTGACTTGCGGCGCATTTTTTCTCAGCTCGATACAGGCGTCAACCTTGCAGTCAAGTATTCGCAATGGATTGTGAGTATATCTCCTGTTGCAATCAGGGCACAAACCGGAGAGTTTATTCGAAAAAAAATCAGATAATGCCTTTTTATAGTCAGGCCTGCATTTTTCACAGCCTATGGAGTTGACCTCAAAATTCAGTTCTTTAAGTTCAAGCCTTTCCAGAAAAAGCTTTAACATCGAGATTATCTCTGCGTCGAGTTTTGGTTCTGCTGCCCCGAAGGCCTCTGCCCCTATCTGATAGAACTGCCTGAACCTGCCTTTTTGAGGCCTTTCATATCTGAACATGGGGCCCGAGTAAAAAAATTTCTGAGGGGAGGGCTGATTATAGAGATGGTTTTCAATATAACTTCTTACAACAGGGGCTGTCCCCTCAGGCCTTAGCGTAATGCTCCTGCCGGCCTTATCAGGGAATGTGTACATCTCTTTTTCAACTATGTCTGTTGTCTCGCCGATGCTCCTTGTGAATATATCGGTTGCTTCTATAATGGGGACTCTTATCTCCTGAAAGCCGTATGCCGAAAATACTTCCTCTGCCGCTGATTCCACTTTCTGCCAGATATATATGTCAGGCGGGAATATGTCATGTACACCCTTGAGGGCGTTATATTTCACCTTCTCTTCCCCTTTTCATTCTTCTTCCCTGCGCAGGCTTTCTGAGCCTTCACCTTCTCTTTCCTTATCAAATTCGAGCATTTTCATATGGCTCTCAATAAGCCTCTTGAGTTCCTCTTTAAAATGGCGCCTGATTCCTTTTAAGTCAACAATATCCTCGTGAATTTTGATGACCTTTTCCTGTGCATCTTTCATCATCGAGTCTGATCTTAATTCTGCCTCTTTTACCAGGAGCTCTGCCTCTTTTCTTGCATTTGTCTTGTAGTCTTCAACCATGTTCTGGGCTGTTATGAGTGTTTCTCTAAGTGTGGACTCCATGTCCTTGTGTTCCTTAATCTGGTTTTCAGCCCTTTGGGCAGTTTCTTTAAGGGATGCGTTTTCCCTGAGCAGTTCTTCCATCTCTTCACGCACTACCTCAAGGAATGCATAGACCTCTTCAACATCGAAACCCCTGAATTTCATGGGGAACTGTTTTTGCTGAATGTCAAGCGGAGTGATTCTCATAGAGCAATATTCCCTCCTTTCAATTTATAGGCAAATTCTATTAAAGACCTTATTAAGAAACTCTGCGCAAATATAATAGCAAGAATCACTATTAAAGGGGAAATATCAATCGGCCCGAGCCTGTAGCCGATAAGTCTTCTGATGGGCCTGAACACAGGTTCTGTTACTGAATGAAGAAATTTTACAATGGGATTATATGGATCCGGATTTACCCAGCTTATCAGGGCAGCGATTATTATAACCCACTTGTAAGCTCCCAACAGGACATCAAGTATATTTGCAATTGCCAAAATCAGGTTAGCGAGTATAAACACTATTCTTTCCTCCCTAATTCTTCCGCTCTTCTTATAGCTGCTTCCATTGCAGTTATAACTATATCTGTGAGGCCTTTTTCGTTAAATACCTTTAGGCCTGCTGCTGTTGTGCCCCCGGGCGATGTCACCATCTCTCTGAGTTCAAGAGGGGACAGGCCTGTGTCAAGGATTTTTGCAGTGCCTAATAATGTCTGGACAACGAGTTCAGCAGTATGGCCCCTGCTGAGGCCTGATTTTATCCCGGCTTCCATCATCGCCTCTGCAAAGAATGCTATGAAGGCCGGGCCGCTTCCGGATAATGCAGTCACTGCATTCATATATTTTTCAGGCATGACAAGCACCTTGCCGATTGACATGAGTATTTCCCTGACAGGAGCAATATCTTTATCAGGGAAGCATTCGCATAAGGACATGACAGACATGCCTTCCTGCACAAGGGCAGGGGTGTTAGGCATAACGCGTATCAGCTTCTTGGTCTTTAGCCTTAATTGTAGATATGAAAGCGTTATCCCCGCAGCTATTGACACCACTGTCTTGTCTTCGGTTACACTGTCTTTTATGTTATCAAGCACCTGTTCCATGTTCTGGGGCTTTACAGCCAGGATTATGATATCAGAGGCTGAAACCACAGCGGTATTTTTATCTGTGGTCTTTACACCGTATGTCTCTTCAAGGTATTGTCTTCTCTCTTCCCTGGGCTCAGATACGAGTATTTTATTCTGCCCCATGCTCTTTGCGCCTTGCAGGATGCCCTTAATGAGAGCCTCTGCCATGTTCCCGCCGCCGATGAAACCAATCATGAAAACCTCCAATTCATTCTATGTCCTGTCTCCAAATATTGCAGTCCCTATTCTTACCATTGTTGTCCCTTCCTCTATTGCAACTTCAAAATCATTTGTCATTCCCATGGATAATTCCGGAAGCTTAAACCCGTTCATCTCTGCCTCGTCCCTGAGCCTCCTTGTTTCCTTAAAATAAGGCCTTGCCATTCCAGGCTCATCAAAGTATGGCGGTATCGTCATCAGCCCTTTTACTTTCAGGTGTTTCATCTTCTTAATCCCATTAAGCAAGTTAATCAAATTATCTTTTAAAATACCATGCTTAGCAGCCTCAGTTGAAAGTTTTACTTGAATAAGAATTTCCTGTGTCTTGCCAAGCTTTTCAGCATATTTATTAATGGCTTCTGCCAGCTCTGCTGAATCAACAGAGTGAATCAAATCAAACAGCTCAACAGCTGCCTTTGCCTTGTTCTTCTGAAGATGGCCTATCAGGTGCCAGCTGAGACTTTCGCTCATGGCCTTTAGCTCAGTGCTCATAACTTTCTTTTGAGCTTCCTGCACCCGGCTTTCTCCAAATATCCTCAAGCCTGCATCCACTGCCTGTTTGACCCTTTCAATGCTCACGGTCTTTGTTACAGCAATGAGCTTAATATCTTCAGGATTTCTTCCTGCCCTCATTGCAGCATGCGACATTCTTTTATATATGCTGCTGATGTTTTCAAGAAAAGCTGTATCAGTCATAGTGACCCCGTCCCCGTCCAAATCTTCTAACGGGGTTGACATTAATGCTTACAAGTGTATTATATTTGACGATGTCAAAGCAAGATATTACAGGCCTGGAAGGCAGCCTCAGGTATTATTTCAGGAATAAAGGCCTTCTTTCAGAGGCCATTACACACACGTCATTCCATCACGAAAATCCTGTGGAAGCCCTTTTATATAATGAGAGGCTTGAGTTTCTCGGAGATTCTGTCCTCGGCCTTGTCGTTGTGGAATTTCTTTTTAAATCTGATAAAAATTACCCTGAATCAACAATGTCGAAGATAAAATCTTATCTTGTTAAAGAGTCTGTCCTGTCGGATATTGCAGCCGATATATCGCTCGGGAAGTATCTGAGGCTCGGGAAGGGCGAGGAAGAAACAGGCGGAAGGGGGAAAAAATCAATCCTTGCGGATGCGATGGAGGCTGTATTTGGCGCGATATATTTTGACGGGGGTTATGAAAGCGCAAGGGATGTAATACTGCGGCTGTTGACAGACAAGATTGATGCAGCAACATCATCCGAGCAGTTTTTTGATTTCAAGACAGACCTTCAGGAAGAAAGTCAGGTAAAGTTCGGTGTCCTGCCTCAGTATAAAATGGTAAAACAGGAAGGCGAAGAGCATAAAAAAATGTTTACAATCGATGTTTTTATCAGAGGCGATAAATTCGGCAGGGGCATGGGCAGAAGCAAAAAAGAGGCAGAAACCATTGCAGCAAAAGAGGCATTGGTGAAGATAAAGGCATCTGCATAAATAAATGATAATTATTCTTGACTATTTATTGTTTTTTGTGCTAAAAAAAGGACGCTTAATTTTGGTTTAGGTGCAGTTGAAGGCACCCAAAAATATATATATCGGAGGGTAAGATGGCAAAGAAGGTTGCAGTGCTTATAAAAGACAATCAGGTTGAGGGATTCAGAATGGCAGTCGGCATGACACTTGCCGATGATGAGGTGAATGTATTCCTCATGGACAAAAAACTCGAATCCGGTGAAAGTATTGACCCTAACGTGGAAATGCTTGGCGACCTGGATGTCAAGATATTTTCTAATAATCCCGAGAACAAGTTTGAACAGAAGACTAATGAAGAGATAGCCCGTGCCTTAACAGGATATGATGCGGTAATACCGTATTAAATCAGGAGAAACCTTCCTGAAAGAGGGTATGGTTCCTGTTTTAAGGATATTCTGGCAGGGAAAAGGCTTTAAAATAGGGCAGTTAGGGTGGCGTGATTTTTGTATACTGAATAGCTTGTTAAAAGAAAGGAGGTGAATCAATAATGAAGAAAATTATGGCATTAGTAGTAGCAGTTCTTTTTGTTTTTGCAATTACTGCGGTATCTTTTGCAGTAGAGAAGGCAGCTCCTGCAACAGCTGAGAAGAAGGCGGCTGAGAAGAAGGCTGATGAAAAGAATGTAGCGGCTGAGAAGAAAGCTGATGAAAAGAAGGTAGCAGCAGAGAAGAAGGCTGATGAAAAGAAGGTAGCAGCAGACAAGAAGACAGCGGCTGAGAAGAAAGCAGCTGAGAAGAAGACAGCATCTGAGAAGAAAGCAGCTGAGAAGAAGACAACAGATGACAAGAAAGCAGCAGACAAGAAGGCAGCAGAAAAACCGGCAGCAAAAGCACCTGAGAAAAAAGCTCCTGGTTATTAATCGTTTAATTATTAATGGCGGAGGTGAAAATCTCCGCCATTAGTTTTTACTGGATACAATCTTTTCCTTTTATTTTTTTGCAATCTCCATGTAGTTTTTAAACTTGCTGCTCCCTATTCAGTGTAGCTTGCTACAGTGTTACCATATTTCTGTCATTCTGGCTTGTCCAGAATCTTTCTTTAGATTCCGAACAAGGGGAAGGATTCCCGACGAGCGGGAATGACAACAAACAACATAAATTAAACTTTAAGATGCCCCATAGCTTGCTGCGGGGTGATCAATTTTTGCTAAAAAGTGGATTTTGTCAGCCAGGATATTATAAACTTAGAAAGAGAGTTAAGTGATGGAAGAAGATATTAAACCAGACAGGAAAATTAATATAAAAGGCCTTGTATGCCCTTACACGTTTGTAAAGGCAAAACTTGCCGTAGAGGATATGGAAATAGGGCAGGTTATTGAGATACTGCTTGACTACGAGGAGGCATCAAGGAGCATACCCAAATCAATGGAAGACCATGGCCAAAAGGTTCTTAAGGTTGAAAAGATTAATGATACTGACTGGATATTGGTCATAAGAAAAGAAAAGGAATAAAATAGTGGATTTTACAGAAGATCAATTACAACGCTATAGCCGTCATATAATACTCCCCGAGGTGGGTGGAAAGGGACAGGGAAAGCTGCTTGCTGCGAAGGTTTTCATTGTCGGCGCAGGCGGGCTTGGGTGCCCGGTCGGATATTATCTGACTGCCGCAGGTGTCGGCACCCTTGGGATTATAGACAATGATTCAGTTGAGTTAAGCAATCTTCAAAGGCAGATAGCTCACAGCACTAAAACTATTGGCATGTATAAAATTGATTCTGCAAAGGCTACCTTTGAGGCATTAAATCCGGATGTCAGAGTTATAGGCATTAAAGAGAGAATTTCAAAGGATAATATTCTGGACCTGATAAAAGACTACGATATTGTAGTTGACGGCAGTGATAATTTCCCGACAAGATATCTTGTTAATGATGCATGTGTAATGGCAAAAAAGCCTTTGGTAAGCGGCGCAATATTAAAATTTGAAGGCCATGTTACAACAATTGTCCCGGGTGAAGGCCATTGCTACAGGTGTCTCTTCGAAGAGATGCCGCCTCCGGGCCTTGTTCCCTCGTGTCAGGAGGCAGGTGTGATTGGAGCCATACCCGGTGTTGTTGGTTCGCTGCAGGCTATCGAAGTTATAAAACTGATACTTGGAAAGGGCGACCCTTTAAAGAACACTCTCTTGATATACGATGCCTTAAAAACAACATTCCGGCGTATTAAGGTCCCCAAGAACCCCAATTGCCCTGTCTGCGGTGATAATCCGACAATCAGGGAACTTCTTGATTATGATGCCGGCTACTGTGCCGTGCAGTAATTAAAAATATCTGCCTCTTGAAGAAATAACCTTAAGATATCCGCTGTCCCGGCGCAAATAAAATCCCTTGCCAAACAAATGAAAAGGTGAGATGATTATCGTATATTTTAATTTTGTTAAGGAGGAGAGAGATGAAAAGGTTTCTGTTTGTTTTGCCGATCTTGTTTATTTTCAGTGTTTCAGCCCATGCCCAGCCCTGCGGCATGATGATGGATGATCAGAAAGCAGATATGAAGCAGGGCGGCATGACGGCGGGAGAAGGTATGATGCAGATGATGCCGATGTGCCAGCAGATGATGATGGGACAGACTATGATGATGAGGGACATGATGCAGATGATGACGGATATGATGAAGGTGCAGCGTAAGATACTGAGAGGAGCAGCCCCTGCTGAAAAGAAGGAACTGCTGATGGAAACAGACAGGATGATGGAAAAGATGGACAAGATGATATCCGAGATGCGCAGTATGCCTATGGAACATATGAAGGGGACAGCAGAAACTTTGAAGGAAGAACAAAAGAAAGACACCCCTGTAAAAGAAACCCCCAAGAGTGAGCATAAACATTAAAGAAGGAGGTTATAAGTATGAAGATAGAAAAGATCAAAACAATTGCAAACGCTAAAGGCATTAAGGCCGGCAACCTGAAAAAGCCTGAACTGATTCAGGCGATCCAGAGGGCAGAAGGCAATTTTGACTGTTTTGGTTCTGCAACTTCCGGGGACTGTGACCAGATTAATTGTACCTGGCGAAAGGACTGTTTGGGGCTGTCATAGAAATTAAAGGATAATTTGTCAGGAGGAGAGATGGAAGTTACAGACCCTGTATGCAAGATGACAATAGAAGATAAAAATGCTGTTGCAACATCTACATATAAAGGCACGAAATATTATTTTTGCTCGAAGCCGTGCAAAGAGGATTTTGATAAAAATCCGGAGACATTTATCGACAATAAGGCAGTTCCATCTCTTTCGTTGATGATGCCGATGGCAAAGGGAACTGATAGAGTCACTGATCCCGTCTGCAAAATGGTTATAAACCCGAAGACTGCCGCAGGATCATCCGTTTATAAAAGTGTGACTTATTTTTTTTGCGCTCTTCATTGCAAGAAGAAATTTGATGCAGACCCTGAGGCATATGTTGGAGAAAAAGCAAAAGAAACAGCACCGGGCCCATCTCCAAAAGGAATAAAATATACGTGCCCGATGGATCCTGAAATCATACGGGATAAACCCGGAGCTTGCCCGATTTGCGGTATGGCTCTTGAACCTCTCGTTCCTTTGTTGACTGTGACCAAAACCGAATGGACATGCCCGATGCATCTTGAAGTTGTCAGTGATTCTCCCGGAGCTTGTCCAAAATGCGGAATGGCACTTGAACCAAAGACTGTCTCCGGAGAGGAAGAAAACCCTGAACTTATTGACATGACAAGACGCTTCTGGGCCGGAGTGATTCTTACAATACCGCTGGTTCTCATTGCAATGAGAGGCCTCATCCCGGGCCTTTCACTTGAAAGTTTAATCTCCCATGAAGTAATGAAGTGGATGGAACTTTTCCTTGCCACGCCTGTTGTTCTCTGGGCCGGATGGCCGTTTTTTGTTCGCTGCTGGCAATCTCTTATGACCCGCAATCTTAATATGTTTACATTAATAGGGATTGGCGTTGGTGTTGCTTATATATACAGCATTGTTGCAGCGCTTTTTCCGGGTATATTCCCTGTCTCGTTCAGGAAAGACGGAGAAGTGGGAGTCTATTTTGAGGCCGCAGCAGTCATAGTGACCCTTGTTCTTCTTGGTCAAGTGCTTGAACTAAAGGCACGCAGTAAGACAGGCGCAGCCATTAAATTGCTCCTCGGTCTCGCCCCTAAGACAGCAAGGCGCATAAAAGATGGCGCAGAAGAAGACATTCCGCTTGAGCATGTGAACAGGGATGATGTTCTCCGTGTGCGTCCCGGTGAAAAGATACCTGTGGACGGAGTAGTTATTGACGGCTTAAGTTCAGTTGATGAATCAATGGTCACGGGCGAACCCATTCCTGTTCAAAAGCAGAAGGGAGACCGTGTTATCGGAGCAACTGTTAATGGAACAGGCATGATTATAATGAAGGCTGAGAATGTTGGTGCTGATACCCTGCTCTCACAGATTGTTCATATGGTTGCAGAGGCGCAGAGAAGCCGCGCTCCGATACAAAAACTTGCGGACATTGTTGCAGCATATTTTGTCCAGATTGTTATGGCAGTCGCAGTTCTTACCTTTGTCATATGGGCATGGCTTGGCCCCGAACCCAGAATGGCGCACGCAATCATCAATGCAGTTGCAGTCTTAATCATTGCCTGTCCGTGTGCACTTGGCCTTGCAACTCCAATGTCTATAATGGTTGCAATGGGAAAGGGCGCAATGGCAGGCGTGCTTTTCAAAAACGCAGAGGCAATAGAAGTGATGAGAAAAGTGGACACCCTTGTGGTGGACAAGACAGGAACGCTCACCATGGGCAAACCCAGGCTTATAAATGTAATTCCGGCAAATGGATTTGATGAAAAGTCCGTGCTCCATTTTGGCGCAAGCATTGAGCGCGGAAGCGAGCATCCCCTTGCATCAGCAATAGTAAAAGGTGCGGAAGAAAGAGGCATCAGCCTTACTGATGTTGACGGTTTTGATTCTGTGACAGGCAAAGGAGTAATGGGCAATATCGAAGGGCATAAGATTGCGCTTGGCAACAGGAAACTCCTTGAAGACATGGGCATTGAGCCTGGTGAACTCTCGCAAAAGGCTGAAGCAATGCGCGCAGAGGGGCAGACCGTGATGTTTATTACAGTAGATGGTAAGGCAGCCGGACTTTTAGGCGTTGCCGACCCTATAAAGGAAACCACACCGGAGGCGATTAAGGCGCTCCATAAAGAGGGTATAAAGATTGTCATGCTGACAGGAGATAACCGTACCACAGCAGAGGCAGTTTCAAAAAAACTTGTGCTTGATGATGTGATTGCAGGAGTGCTTCCTAACCAGAAGGCGGATATTGTTAAAAAACTGCAGAGTGAAGGACGGATTGTTGCAATGGCTGGTGATGGAATTAATGATGCGCCTGCATTGGCGCAGGCTCACGTGGGTATTGCGATGGGAACAGGCACAGACGTTGCGATGGAAAGCGCAGGCGTTACTCTGGTCAAAGGCGACCTCAGGGGCATAGTAAGGGCAAGACGGTTAAGCAGGGCAACGATGAGAAACATCAAACAGAATCTTTTCTGGGCTTTTATATATAACTCAATGGGTATCCCTGTTGCGGCAGGTATACTTTATCCATTCTTTGGCATTCTGCTCAGCCCTATGTTCGCTGCTGCGGCAATGAGTTTCAGTTCGGTATCAGTGATTGGAAATGCGCTGAGGCTGAAAAGGGCTAAGCTTTAAGACAAACGAAAGCATTATGTAGATACCCACGGGCAAGCCCGTGGGTATCTACAAATATCTTGTAGAAAATGCTTGAAATTCGTCTTTACAATCTTCCCATCTGACATCTATTGAGTTTACCCTCGCTGCAGGAGGTCCTTTGTAACAGGAGCTGATAGCTTTTTCAATAGCATCCTTTTTGCCTTCGAAGACTGCCTCTACTTTCCCGTCGCTGCAATTTTTTACCCATCCCTTAAGCCCCATGGAGTGTGCAACATCTTCCGTGAAGGATCTGAAGAAGACTCCCTGCACCTTTCCTGAAATCAGAAGATGTGCCCTTGCATTCCCCATAAAGTGAATTATACCATAAGTATTATCAAGGAATATTTTTATCTAAGAAATTCCGGGAATTTGATATAATTGATTCAAGCCAGAATATTCCAGGAGGTGCGATTATGAAACTTGTAAGGATGCTTTCAATTGTCTTGGGGATGTTGTTTTTTGCCGGATGTGTGGTATCGCAGTCCAAATATGATGCAAGCCTTGCTGATATTTCTAATCTTAAAAAAGATGTTTCAACCCTTGAAGAAAAACTTAAGGCAAAAGAGGCGGAAAAGAAAAATCTCGAAACAGAACTCTCGAAGCTCAAGGAGGAAGATGCAAATCTCAAGCAGCTGCTTGATGCCAAAAAGGATGAACTGACAAGGAATGTCACGGACCTCAGGGCAAAGCTGTCTGAAAGGGAGGGCAGGATAAAAGAGATAGAAAATGAGTTGAAAGCAAAAGATATGCAGATAGCAGAGTTAAAGACAGCGATAGCAGGGCTTTCTCAGGAGAAATCAAAGGCGCTGGAGGAAAAGGAAAAGGCAATAGAAGAGCTCAAGAAGACCTATACAAGCCTTGTTACTGAACTGAATGAGGAAATAAAAAAGGGCGAGATAGCAGTCACCCAGCTTAGGGACAAGCTTTCCTTAAGCATGGTGGACAAGATATTATTTGATTCCGGAAGCGCAGATGTAAAGAAGGACGGCAAAAAAGTGCTTGACAGGGTTGCCGAGATTTTGAAGAAAGTGGCGGATAAGCAGATAAGGATTGAGGGGCATACTGACAATGTCCCTATCGGGTCGCGGATAGCAAAAAAGTTTGCAACTAACTGGGAGCTCTCAAATGCAAGAGCAACCAATGTTGTCAGGTACCTGCAGGAGAAGGGGATAGACCCAAAACTTCTGAGTCCCGCAGGGTATGCAGAATACAGGCCTGTTGAAGCAAATGAAACAGAAGAAGGAAAGGCGAAGAACCGGCGGATAGGGATAGTCCTTATTCCCCTTGACAGCGCGTTATAATATTCAATCAAGCTACAGGGAACAGTAAATTTCTGTCATTCTGGCTTGTCCAGTCTCCTCGGCGACTCGCCGGGGCGAGAATCTTTCTTTTTCTCCTCAGCGAATCAGCCGGGGCTGAAAGAAGGATTCCCGACGAGCGGGAATGACAAGTTATGTAATCTTGCTTATGAACTCCTTAGTAGCTGCTTAGCTTTTTCAGGATGATAAAGTATATAATAAATTGGTTATATCATGATAAGGAATACATTCAGCATATTAAACGGAATCGGTGAGAGGCTTGAGAGGAAACTCTGGAAAAGCGGCATACTGACATGGGATGATTTTATATCTGCCTCAGATATGAAATGTATAAACCAGAATAAGAAACCCTTTTTTGACGAACAGCTCTCTTCTGCCGCGCGTGAACTTGACAATGCTAATGCAAAATATTTTGCCGGCGCCATAAAAAGGAGGGAGCACTGGAGGCTCTTTGATGTGTTTAAGGGCGAGGCGGCCTGCCTTGACATAGAGACAAACGGCCTTATGCCTGACAAAGGCGGGTATGTGACTGCGGTCGGGCTTTACAATGGCTACGATTACAAATCCTTCATAAAGGGTAATGGGCTTTCGCCTGAGAATCTTAACAAAGAACTTTCTGCATATAAATACCTCATAACATTCTATGGCGCTGCATTTGATATCCCGTTTCTCATGAGAGCAATGCCTGACATGAAGTTTGATAAACCTCACTTTGACCTGTGTTTTGGCGCAAGGAAGCTCGGTTTTCAGGGCGGGCTTAAGAGGCTCGAGATTGACCTTGGAATCGAAAGACCGGAGGCAGTCAAGGGGATGGACGGCTATGACGCCGTAAAGCTCTGGGCGTATGCAAGCAATGGAAGCACAGAGGCCCTTGACCTGCTCATAATGTACAACAGGGAAGACACAGTCAACCTGTTTAATATGGCTGATATTATCTATCAAAGGCTGAGGGCGCAAACCGGCATAGATGAATATTTGCAGTGAAAACAAATATAAGAACTCAGTATTGAGCTAAATAATGGTTTTGTTCTGCCTTTTTAATCTGGCGGTTTTGATTCTTCTTTTTTGTGCCTCTCGTTGCTTTCTTCTTGTTTTAACGGAAGGTTTTTCATAGAAAGACCTTTTCTTCAGCTCTTTAAGCAGGCCATCTTTCTGCAACTCCCGCTTGAGGAGTTTTATAGCTCTTTCAATATCGTTACCGCTTACCCTTATCTCCAATTGCCAGGTTTCCTTCCCCCTCTACTGCTGTCAAACCCTTTCCTTTTTTCTCTTCCAGCACCAGCACCACCGGCAAAACTGCCTTTTTCGCGCTGGGGTCTTGCTTCGCTGACAGTGATGGTTCTATCCATAAGGTTTGTACCGTTGAGGCTTGAGATTGCCTTATCGGCATCCTCGTCAGAGGTCATCTCTACAAAACCAAATCCCTTTGAACGGCCCGTTGCTGCATCTGTGATAATCTTCGCAGATTGAACCTCTCCTATTTTTGCAAAGACCTCTTTTAAGTCTTCTTCGCTCATTTTGTAAGAAAGGTTTCCAACATAAATCTTCTTCATTTTTCTCCTCCTTTAGAGAATGTGTGTTGTAATTGTCATTTTTGAAAGAAAAGACGCATGTATTACAATAGCGGCTTTTTGGCTTTAAATCTTTGCAACGTTTATAGCCCTCGGACCTTTTGGACCTTTTTCAATGTCAAAGCTGACAGCATCACCTTCTGCAAGTGTTTTAAACCCGTCGCCTGAAATTGATGAAAAGTGGACAAAGACATCGCTGCCTTCATCTGTAGTAATAAAACCAAACCCCTTGCTCTCATTGAACCACTTCACTGCACCCTTAGACATCTGCTAAATCCTCCTTGGAAAAATTATTAGTCCGGAAGGCGCCAAATAAAAAAAGGCGCAAAAACAAAAGTTTTTGCGGCCCTCATCTGACAAAAACTTCCGTAACTTGCTGCTACTATCGCATACATCAGGAACAAATGTCAACCATTTTTATAAGGAATGTTACGGCAGGTATTTTATGTTAAGTCCTTGACTTTACCTGCCTCCTTCTTTTATCTTTTGTAATCAAATTCATTTTGTTCACCCCGGTAAAAAGGTCGGGGTAAAGGAGAGATAATGGGCAGGATAAAGATTGGCATCATCGGCGGCTCCGGTATGGACGACCCGCGCCTCATGACGAATATAAAAGAAAGAAAGGTGAAGACGCCTTACGGCAATCCGTCTTCGCCATTGACAGTCGGAAAGATTAATGGTGTGGATATTGCCATACTTGCCAGGCATGGAAAAGGCCATTCGATATATCCAACAGGAGTCAACTTCAGGGCCAATATATATGCTCTTAAAAAAGAAGGATGTACTCATATCCTTGCAACAACAGCAGTAGGTTCTTTGAGGGAAAAAATAAAACCGGGAGATCTTGTATTTGTTGACCAGTTCATAGACCATACAAAACACAGGGCTCTTACATTCCATGACGAAAAGGTAATACACACGCCGATGGCCGAGCCGTTCTGCAAAAACCTGCGCTCTCTGTTAAGTAAATCCGCTAAGGAACTTAAACTGAGACACCATGCAAAAGGAACGGTAATCACAATCGAAGGCCCGAGATTTTCCACAAAGGCAGAATCGCATATGTTCAGAAGCTGGGGCGCTGATGTTATAAATATGTCAACAGTGCCGGAAGTGATACTTGCGAGGGAAATTGGAATTTGCTACCAGTCAATCGCCATGTCAACTGACTATGACTGCTGGAAAGAGGGCGAGGAGCCTGTTACATGGGAGATGATATTAAATATAATGAAGAAGAATGCGGATAATGTTAAAAAACTTCTTTTAAAGACTATCACAAAGATAAAACGTACAGAGTGTGAAACCTGTAAATCCCATTAAAAAAATTTTAATTGATAAACCATAAGGAGGAGAAAATGCCGATTAAATCAAAGATAAGGACCATACCTGATTATCCGAAGAAAGGAATAATGTTTCGTGACATAACAACCCTGATTAAAGACCCTGTTGGTTTCAGGCTTGTTATTGACAACATGTCACAGAGGTATATCAAGGGTGATATTAAATTCGATATTATCGTAGGGATTGAATCAAGGGGGTTTATCATAGGCGGAGCGCTTGCCTATGCATTGGGCAAGGGATTTATTCCGATAAGGAAAAAAGGTAAGCTTCCGGGAAAAACCATAAAGCATGAGTATAAACTTGAATACGGCACTGATACCATAGAGATTCATAAAGATGCGCTTAAAAAAGGCGCAAAGGTCCTTCTTGTTGACGACCTTCTTGCAACCGGAGGCACAGCCCTGGCATCAGCGGCTTTGATTGAGAAGCTTGGCGGTGTTGTAATAGAGATGGCATTTATTGTTGACCTTCCGGAAGTCGGCGGGGCTAAAAAATTAAAATCAAAAGGGTACAAGATATTTGCGCTGACAGAGTTTGAGGGGGACTAAGGCAGAAAATTTAGTGCTGAAAAAGTGTCATTGCGAGACGAAGGCGAAGCAATCTCGCTTTTATATAAATCACTTATTAGAGATTGCCACGTCGCCCCAAAAATTTTTGGGACTCCTCGCAATGACAGAGGGAAGAAGGAGGGGGGAAAATGAAGCCTTTTACAAAAATTGCGATTGCCGTGTTCTCACTGGTTGCCATTTTGCATTTCCTGAGGCTAATCTTTGGCTGGAAAGTTATAGTGGTTGGCTTTACTGTCCCGGTATGGTTCAGCGCAATCGGCTTTATCATCGCAGCAGGCCTTGCGTTTCTGCTCTGGCGGGAAAATAGGGGGAAGTGAAAGAAGAAAAAATTTCTGAATTATGAGCCTTTTCATAGAGGATTTCAGCGAGAATTTGCTTGACAGTATCCCTTCCCCTTTATATAATCCATCAAAATGCGTAAGAAGCATAAAAGATAATGTTAAGTGTCGCAAATTAATTAAAAGATAAATGCATATTGCGGATATTAATCGCTTATTTGACCGTATAAGGCGGCTCTCCTCAAGACTCGAAAAAAAAGAGGGCGCTGGCTACCAGTGGAGCTATACTTTCCCCGATGGGATTGAAACAACTTATATTCTCAAAAATATAAAGAATCTCGAAGAAATAGAAGATGATATTGCCAATTTGTTTATTTGGGCTTGGAATTTGAAGGACTATCTTAAGGAGCTTGCCAAAGCAAACGGTCGAAATCCGCAAGAAGTAGAAGACATTGTAAATTCGGATCGAAATTTACAAATTTGCGCTGACATTACAAACAGGCTTAAACACGGGCGGTTACGAGAAAGTCGTTCGAGTTCTTATCCGAAATTAGATAGAATACGGATTGAGATCCCACACACAGCTCTCGCGTCGATTACTTATCGTGGACAGGAGGTCGAGCTTAATATTTCAAAAGCGCAAGACGTATTATTATCAATAGCTGTTCTTAATAAAGCCGGTGACGAAATAGGAGATGGATTCAAAATTTTTGGTGCAGCTCTCTCCCAATGGGAAAAATATTTCAGAAAGGTAACAAAAACCAGTTAACAATTGAAATTCTCATCCATAAGGTGGTAAATTACACATTATGCTAAGAGTTCGCCCAGCAGTAGAAAATAAACGGCAATTGCGTAAAATGATCGCTTTCGGCTGGTATGGTGGCAAATATAGTCATCTGGACTGGTTGTTACCATTACTGCCTGCGTGTCATCATTATTGCGAGCCATATGGCGGCTCAGCCGCTATACTGCTAAACAGGGACCCTTCTCCTGTTGAGACTTACAACGACATCGACGGTGAAGTTGTCACTTTCTTTCGTGTGCTCAGAGAGCAAAAAGACGAACTCTTATATTCCATCGGCATGACGCCGTTCTCGAGGGAGGAATTCCTTGCAGCCATCAAAACAAATGGAAACGGAAAGAATTTATCCCCGCTTGAACGTGCACGAAGATTTTATATTCGCGCCCGTCAAGTAAGAACTGGGCTTGCACAAACAGCGTCCAATGGCCGTTGGGCCAATTGTCTTAATACAAGTCGAGCCGGCATGTCCGGAGCCGTGTCAAGATGGCTGGGTAGCGTCGAAGGTCTAGAATACATTGCCGCTCGACTTCTCAGAGTTCAAATTGAGAATGACAAGGCCATAAATGTAATTAAGCGATACGACAGCAGAGAAACACTTTTTTACTGCGATCCCCCTTATCCACATGAATCGCGGGGCGATTCAAAAGCATATTCTTATGAAATGACTAATCAGGATCACATCGACCTGGCTACAGTTCTTTTAAATGTTAAGGGCAAAGTCGCAGTGTCGGGCTATGACTGCAACATCATGAATAAATTATATAGAGGTTGGAAAGTCCACAAGGAAAGACCCAAAAAAGCTATGTCTATTAAACAGGTACGCCAAGAAATCCTTTGGACTAATTATTGAATTAATGACTACAGAAACTACTTTCTTAGGTAAATGCCGCGACTTTCTCAATAAACGATGGCAGCATATCTGTAAAGAGACAGAAGAAAAGTCAGGCAAAGAACCGCTTGGGGATGAATTCAACGAGATTAAAAGCCTAATCGCGGATTGCCTCACGAGCAACATTAAGACTTACCACTATGTTTTGCCGACTCAGATATTGAGCAAGTGCGTAAATTTTGATGTTGATAGCCATTCCATTCAAACTGCTTATGGGAAAAAGGGTGCGTTTGACGCACGCACAATTGCCCATGGTGCTATTGTGCCGTTTGATAAAGCAAACTATAACGTGCTCGGTGGTTCTTCAGAGCCTTACGTTAATAATCCTTTGCGCTGCCCGGCTATAACAGCCGCATACAGAAGCCAACAAAAAAATAAGACTGACTGGGACAAACTTATAAAGGTGCTGGACTATATAGAATCGAAGAATGACAAGAAAATAACGAAAGCTGTTTTTGATCAGGTCTTATTCGAAATCCATAAATTACTTGCTGATGTCCGGGTTCTATATCCAACACCCAATAGAATCAGCTTGAATCAAACAATTCAAATAGTCAGTCAATTCACTGCCGACAAATCCGGCGGTGATCGCATTGAGGCTATTTGTACCGCGCTTTTCAGGACTATTGGGAAACAGTTTGACCTTTTCGACGAGGTCAAACGTGAAAAGGTCAACGCGGCTGATGTATCATCGGGCATGGTTGCCGATATCGAATGTTGGCTAAAAGGTAATATTGTTCTGCTTATCGAGGTAAAAGACCGTTCACTCACTCTTACGCAGCTTGACTCGAAACTGGACATTGCACGGTCACGTAAAATTTCTGAGATATTATTTCTTGCTGAACAAGGCATTGAAAAAGCTGAGAAAGAGAAAGCAGAAAAACGAATCCGAGATGAATTTATTAGCGGTCAAAATATTTATGTTTCCAATTTCATCGACTTTTCTACCGGTATCCTGATTCTTCTTGGCGAAAAAGGCCGCGTTCAGTTTCTTTCACAGATAGGTGAGGAAATGGACAGGACAAACTCAGCCATTGTTCATAGACGGGCATGGGCAAATCTTCTAAAAACAGCTTAAAGCAATATTGAAATTCAGTGAACTGGTAAGACTGTTGGAAGAAGATGGATTCTTGATTGTAAAAGAAAAGGGTTCCATAAGGTACTTATAACCCGGCTGGAATAATTTGTTTTATCAGACATCGGAAAAGTAAGCTCCTATAGTCCTACAGTCCTGAATCTAATCGAACAATTCTTGATGTTTGAGAGTTATATGTGGTTTATCTCCTGGATTTTGTGTGATACATTCCTGATAAGTTGATTTGATTTTGTCACCTTCATATGCATAATCTGTGCGACATTTTGATACAACTGTCGGAGCACATGCAAACGCGGAAATAGCCAGTAACGAAATAAGCAACAATGTTTTTTTCATGCTTTACCCCCTTATAGATTAACTGCTTCTTGTGGTAAATAGGCCCATAGGAGCTTAATGCATTATAAAAATGTTGCCTGTAGATGTCAATTTAAAAGTAAGTTTATACCGCAATCTGCATTTCATCAATTGCTGCAATTGTGTTGGCGAATATCTTTTTTGCAACTTCCTCTGCCTGTTTTCTCTCCTCTAAAGATTGATAGATGCTTGCATCAAAGTGGACCAGCACCAGTTTTTTAGCAGCAGCCTCTTTTGCAATCCTCGCAGCAGTTTCAGGATTCAGGTGCGGCCAGTCCTCAGAGGTCTGTCCCGGCTTAAAAGCGCACTCTGTAATCAGCAGGTCGGCATTTTTTGCAAGGGTGACTGCATTTTCACAGTAACCGGTGTCAGGGCAGTAAGATATTATTTTATTGTCCAGTTCAAACCTGTAACCCAGTGTCAGTGAAGAATGAAGGAGTGGTAAAAACTCAAAAGTGAAAGGTATTTTTTGTTTTTTCTCAGGCAGGTCATAAATCTCTATTTTGTATCCGAGCCTGTCTAATGGCATGGAGAACGGAAGGGCGATTATTTTATTTAGAATCTCTTTTGTCCCTGCCTGTCCGCAGATATAAAGGCCTGAATTGAAATTAAACTTGCCGAGGATATGCAGGCCGATAATATGGTCAAGGTGAAAGTGGCTCAGGAATAGATAAATAGGTTTTTTATTGGAAATATATTTGTCTGCTTTATAGAGTCCATTGCCTGCATCAAGGATGATGTCGTATCTCTCAGTTTCTACAAGTATGCAAATGGTGTTCCCTGTAGACGTATCATACCAGCCGTTTGTACCGAGAAAAGTGATTTTCATTTTAACCTGATAATTATTGAATTTGCTATTCCCTGTAGCTTGCTACGGGTTACCATATTTCTGTCATTCTGGCTTGTCCAGAATCTTTCTTTACGATTCCGAACAAGTCGGAAGGATTCCCGACGAGCGGGAATGACAACAAACAACATAAATTCAACTAAATGACACCAGTTTAATAGATATCTCTAAAAATCGTATATGCATAATGAAAAGCCATGACGGAAAAGAGTGCGCAAAGTAAACTGAGAAATACATAAAGGATGCCCCTCCCTGTATTTTTCATCCTTAAATGAGCAATGGCCTTTGGAACAATAGTTGCTGTTCCGAAGAACAGCATTAATCCAAGAAGTATCTGTGTAGTCAACCTTACCATTCAATATTCCTTTTTATTTAAGATGGGCTGAGAAATATGCTTTAATTTCATTGAGAGTTTCTTCTGCTGCCATGGGCACCATAGTGGCCAAACAATCGAGGTTGACAAGGGCATTTACATTAGCATCTTTTTTAGCGGCATCGGCAAGCCTTTGCGCAAAATCCCTGTTTACCTGTCCGACCTCAGCATAAATATTCTCGAGCCCTGTTAATTTCCAGTCAGCAGCCCTGCCGTCCTGATTAAGGAAATATTGGGCCATCAGATACATAGAAACCATTCTGAAGATTGTCTCTGTGAGCGACGCAAAGGGAAGATGAAACCTTACCATTGGTTTAAGGCGTTCCATAACAGGGCAGCCGCTTGTTGTCATAATAATGCCTATTAAGGCGCTCAACCCCTGCTGAATTGTAGTGTCCTTTGAATAGGTCCTGTCCTCTGTTGTAACAGTGACGCTTACATTCTCATAGGCAAAAAAGTCTTTGAATTCTTCAGCAACGTCTGCGAGGTTAAGCGCAACAGGGCAATGCTTATTCGAGCGCTCATCCAGAGAACAGTTTGAGCATTTGTTGTGATTGAGTTTTGCCCACAAAGGAGCGTCGGATTTTTTCTCAGAGAGAAAAGCAAGCGTCTGCCTGTCAAGAAGAATATTAAATACCCTGATTGCACCAGCAGCGAATTTAAAAGAATAAGTTATCTTAATGGGATTTTCCATTCCGCCTCCTCTATGAAAATGCAATGGGTTATTATAAGTCATATCAATTGTTATGGCAATTATTTCTCTGTAGATTGCTACAGGGTTACCATATTTCTGTCATTCTGGCTTGTCCAGAATCTTTCTTTTTCTCCTCAGCGAATCAGTCAGGGCTGAAAGAAGGATTCCCGACGAGCGGGAATGACAACAAATAACATAAATTCAACTTTAAGATACCCCATAACTTGCTGCGGAGTGTTATCTCTTTATAACTTTTCTTAGCACCTTGCCGGTTATAGTTTCTTTTGCGTGAAGGGCAGCATGGGGACATACCTCTATGCAGCAGTAACACCTTATGCACTTGTCGTAATCAAAGTTAAGTTTTTTTCTTTCGCGGGTTATCGCCTTCGCAGGGCAGTATTCCCAGCATTCTCCGCACAACCTGCATATGGAATCATCACACACAGGCCTCTGTACCAGATGTTTTCTCATCAGCCTGTGAAGTTTTTGCGGGCCAAAAACAAGCGGAGTTATATCAGGCATTTTAAAATGCTTTATCTCCTGAAAATCTCCCTCAATCTCTATTGCTTCATCAGTAAGACCCATATCTTTAGCCAGTTTGTTGGTCAGTAATTTATCCGGTTGTATTCCCAGCATTTTGCAGGCTGCAATATCGAGCGCTATTCCATCCCTGCTGCCCATAAGAACCCCGAGGTGTTTAGGTGTGCCGCGCCTGCCCGGCCCCTGGCCTTCCATTGCGAGTATAGCGTCAATAATTGTCATGTCCGGGCTTACAGCCTTATAGATATTGACCAGCAATTTTGCGAACATCTCCCTGTCGACTCCTGTTCTGAAATGCCATTCCGGTTTCCTTATTCCAACAATACACCCGAACAGGTTTTTTACTCCGAGTGTCAGAAGCATCTGCATGTGAGTTTTAAATTTCGGGAGGTTTATCAGAAAATCTGCCTTGAGCGCATCTTCGGCAATCTCTATTTTCCCAAAGGGTTCTCCAACGTCAATCTTTAAAGAGGTTTTAAATTCTTTGTATTCAATATCAAGTCCTTTGAGCGCATCTTTTATTCCGCTCTCTGAGAGCACTTTTTGAAAAGAGCCCATGGCGCTGCTGTCTGAAATTTGCGGCTTCGCTCCTTTTTCAAGCACATATTCGGCTGCTGCTCTTATAACCAGCGGGTGGGTGACTATTGCTTTATCAGGCGGCGCAGGCGCAAGAAGATTTGGCTTTATCACAACATGGCTGTTTTTTTTGATCTGCTCTCCGCCAATGGCATCCATTATCTCAAAGACCCGCGGCCTGAGGATGGCGTAATCGTAAGTAGATTTTTTAAAGATGACTATGGACATGATTTATATTCATGCATTCACGCATTTTTTATCAATAGTTTTCATTGGCAGGGCAGTAATTTTGACTTAATAAAGGAATTGATTTTGATTTATATTGTGTGCTAATGTTTTGTTATGAAAGCCATTGCAGAGAAGACCTCAAAGATACTTGGCCTTTTAATCCCCGAAGGAGACCTGGATTATAAGGTCAGAAAGATCCTCGGTGAAGATATTAAAAGGAAACTTACAGAATTCCAGCTTATTGATAATCGTTTCAGGAAAAAATATAACATGACCCTTGATGAATTTGAAAAAAAGAACATTCTTAAGAAAAAAGGGTTTTCTTTTGAAGCGGAGAGCGATTATCATGAGTGGGACTCTGCTGTGGATGCCATTAGAACCCTCAGGGCTAAAACAAAAGGCCTGTCTTGAGGGATGATAGATGATGTTGAAGAAGAGATTTACAGGATTGCTTCGCAATTTATTTTCATTAAAAAAGTTGAGACCCTTCTAAAAACACCTAACACTGTAAAAATTAAACTTACTATTACGCCCACATGTTTTTTGCAGATCTATCAAAATATTCAAAAGGGCATCAGAAGTTATGTTGTAATATCCGGCAATCAAAGGCTGTTCGGCAGAGATTGCGATGGAGGGGCATGGCATTGCCATCCGATAGATAATCCTGACAGCCATGATTTTTCCAGGCAAGGCTCAAAAGAAGTGTCTCTCGAAGAATTTCTGTATGAAACCGGCGAAAAATTAATTCTCCTTGGGATTCTGTAAATTAAAGTTTCTCTTCCGTTCTATATTTCAATAAATATCCATTTTTTCCCTTCTGCTTGACAAGCCGCAAACTAAAATTATACAATTTAAACCAATTTTGGACAAAACCGGACAAAAAAGGACAATATGAACCTTCGTGTTAAGGATGTTGCCGGTCTGCTGAGCATATCACAGAAGACCATATACAGGATGATAAAGAATGAGACTATCCCCTGTTTCAGGGTTGGCGGGCAATGGCGTTTTGACAGGGGAGAGATTGCATCATGGATAGAGGACACAAGGGATATCCCACACCATGTTCCGACAAGGGCCTCTTCTTTGGCAGATGAAGAGTCAATATCCGTATCAGAATTTCTCAGGCGCGGAGGCATTTACTATAATGTCGCTGTTAATACAAAAGAAGATGCTGTATTATCCTGTCTTAGTCTTATCAAAGAAGAAATTCCTCAAATGGATATAAGAAAACTATTTAATGCCATTATGGAAAGGGAAAAGTTATGTTCCACTGCTGTCGGGCACGGGACCGCATTTCCTCATCCGATGCCCTTCAAAGAGTTTGCAACAAGGTTTTCTTCCATTGCGCTTTGTTATCTTGACAAGCCCATACCTTTTGGCGCTCTGGACAATGAGGATGTTAATACACTTTTTTTTATATTTCCAAGAAATGAGAGGCGTTATTTAAGGATACTTGCCAAGCTCTCAAGGCTGTTGAAGGATGAAGAGGTCATATCTGCCGTGAAAAACTTCTCTCCTGCGGATAAGCTCTATGAGGTTTTTGCGCGCCGGGAGGCCGAGTTATTCAAGGTGACTGAAAAGTGATTTTTTTGCCGATAGACATTGCATTGTCTTCAATTCTGCTGCTTTTCCTTATCGCAGTATTGGCTTTTTTATTTAACCGCTACCAGAAATTTTTAATTACTATCAGTTTTTCCATGACAACAATAGCTTCACTCCTTATGGTTGCGGCCGGGGGCTGGACTGTCGGGAAAGGCTTTACCAATCAGATTATCCTGCCCATAGGCCTTCCTGACCTGCTGTTTCATCTCAGGCTGGACCCATTGTCAGGTTTTTTTCTTACAGTCATCGGATTGCTGTCGTTTTTTGTGTCCATATACTCTCTCGGTTATGTAAAAGGATTTTTGGGACACAGGTCAGTGACAAGCCTTGTTATATTTTATTGCCTGTTCATCGCCGGGATGTTTATGGTGGTTCTTGCGGACGATGCTTTATTTTTTCTTATCTCATGGGAAGTAATGGCTGCAGCTTCATATTTTCTGGTGATGTTTGAGGATGAAAAAATTGAAAACAGAAGGGCGGCCTTTCTTTATATGATAGTAGCCCATGTCGGCGCTATTGCAATACTTCTGTCATTCGGTGTCCTGGCAGGTTTAACCACCGGATTTCAGGGTTTTAGCGGCTATACGTTTGATGCAATGCGCGCGACAAGATTTCCATTGGGATGGGCAACTGCTGCTTTTCTGCTTTCCTTTTTCGGTTTTGCTGCAAAGGCCGGGGTAATCCCTTTGCATGTCTGGCTGCCCGAGGCGCATCCTGTTGCCCCGTCAAATGTATCTGCCTTGATGAGCGGTGTAATGTTGAAGACCGCAATATACGGGATAGTCAGGATAACTTTTGACCTTATTAAGGTCTTTCCATGGTGGTGGGGAGCGATAGTTTTGGTATTCGGGCTGGTGTCTGCTGTCCTGGGGGTTCTTTATGCCTTAATGCAGCATGATTTAAAAAGACTTCTTGCATATCACTCTGTAGAAAATATCGGCATAATACTTATAGGTATCGGGCTTGCAATGATATTCACTTCTTTTCAGATGCCTCTGCTTGCAGCCCTTGCCCTTACAGCAGGACTTTTTCATACCATGAATCACGCCATGTTCAAAGGGCTTCTCTTTATGGGTGCAGGCGCTGTGCTTCATGCAACGCATGAACGTAATATGGAAGAGATGGGCGGCCTTATCCACAAGATGCCATGGACTGCTGCCTTTTTTCTTGTCGGCTGTATTTCTATTTCAGCCCTGCCGCCGTTTAACGGTTTTATATCAGAGTGGCTCACTTTTCAGGCTTTTTTGCTTTCGCCGTCTTTACCAAATCCATTGCTGAATCTGCTGATTCCTATGGGAGCAGCGCTGCTCGCGCTGACAGGCGCTCTGGCTGCTGCCTGTTTTGTAAAGGCATTCGGGGTAACATTTTTAGGACACTGGCGCGGCCATCATAATCCCAATGTCCATGAGGTGGGCTGGCCAATGCGTATAGGGATGATGCTTGCTGCCTTAACATGCCTTGGCCTTGGAGTTTTGCCAACTCTGTTTATTGAGTGGATGGACGTGATATCCGAACAGTTGGTAGGCGCCAAGATTGCAACCTCAGCAACAGGACTCGGGTGGATGTGGCTTACTCCCATTGCACACGAAAGGGCATCTTACTCAGGCCCGATAGTTTTTCTGTTTATAATGGCAGTTGTGGTTCTGGCATATATTTTTCTGCATGTGCGTCCTGCTGCTATACAAAGGGTGCCAATCTGGGACTGCGGGTTTGAAAAGATAAACCAGAGAATGCAATATAATGCCACATCTTTTTCTATGCCGATACGCAGAATATTTGGTTTTTTCTTCAGTATAAAAGAACAGGTGAGAATGGTTTCGCAATATGGGCACAAGGCCTTTCCAAAAAAGTTGCATTACCACCTTCGCATAAGAGATCTTTTCTGGGGCTGGTTGTACAAGCCTGTGATCGAAGTGAGTTTTTGGGTATCGCGGAAGGTCGGCAAGCTTCAGCAGGGACGAATACAGGTTTACCTTATATATTCTTTTGTGACTATCATTATACTTCTGGTATTTCAGGGATGATATTGTATCCATTCATAATAGAGATTTTGCAGTTGCTGATTATCCTTTTAGTTGCACCTGCATTTGCGGGGTGGATAAAGATGCTGAAGTGCTGGTCGCAGGGACGTACATCACCCGGACTTTTTCAGCCATACAGGGACATCATAAAGCTTTTTTCAAAAGGTGTGGTGCTTGCCGGGAACGCATCATGGATATTCCGTTTTACCCCGTATCTTGTCTTTGGAGTTGCTGTTCTTGCGGGAGGAATCGTGCCTATGCTGTCTGTGGACCTGCCTCTGGCTGCCACAGCAGACGTAATTGCATTAGTGGCGCTCTTTGCAATCGCAAGATTTTTTACTGCTTTAGCTGGAATGGATATCGGCACGGCATTTGGAGGTATGGGTTCAAGCCGTGAGATGACAATCGCATCCCTGGCTGAACCTGCAATGCTTATGGCTATATTCACCGTATCTCTGGCAAGCAAGTCTACATCGCTTTCAGAGATGGTTCAGGTAATTTACAGCGGCCAGTCTGTTCTGAGGCCATCCCTTGCATTCGCTTTGCTTGCGTTTATCCTTATCACCCTTGCAGAGACCGGAAGAATACCTGTGGATAATCCGGCAACGCATCTTGAGCTTACAATGATACATGAGGCGATGATACTGGAATATTCAGGAAGGCATCTGGCCCTCATTGAATGGGCGGGGATGATGAAACTATTCCTTTTTGTGATGCTGGGGATAGCTGTTTTTTCGCCGTGGGGTATTGCAGCATCCGGTGACTTTACAGCAATACCGGCAGCGTTTCTGTTTATGATATTGAAGCTTGGCGCTGTGGGAGTCGGCCTTGTATTGATAGAAACAGGACTGGCAAAGATGCGGCTGTTCCGTTTAACTGAATTTCTCGGGTCTGCCTTTTTACTGGCAACCCTTGGGATGTTATCTTATTTTATTCTGGAGTGAAATGCATACGAACCTTGCAGCGCAGATAAACAGTTTTCTTGCAGCAATGATACTCCTTACTGCCTTTGGCATGCTGGTTCAAAGAAGAATGTACGGGCTTATACACCTGTTTGCATGGCAGGGGCTTTTTCTCTCCATAAGCACTGCCATAGTCGGATTTGTTGCCGGAGCGCATCATCTTTATATATCTTCTATATTGACGCTGTCTTTGAAAGTTATTCTTCTTCCGTATATTCTGCATGTCCTTATCCAACGGCTGAAAATACACAAAGAGGTGGAAACTATTGTAAATGTACCCATGACAATGCTGATAGGCATAGCCCTTGTTATTTTCTCGTACCATCTGACCGCGCCTGTCAGGGAACTGTCAACTCTTATGACCCGTTCAACGCTTGCTGTTGCCCTTGCCACTGTTCTGCTCGGGCTTTTAATGATGATTACAAGAAAACATGCCGTTACTCAGATAATAGGGTTTCTTGCTATGGAGAACGGACTTTTTTTTGCAGCCACAAGCGCAACTTACGGTATGCCGCTTGTAGTAGAGCTTGGCGTTGCGCTTGACATACTCATTGCCGCATTCATATTCGGGATATTTTTTTTCCAGATTCATACTACATTCGACAGCCTGGACATAGATCAAATGGCCAGACTGAAAGAGGAGGATTAAGCATGCCTCTTTTGATTTTGTTGAGCGTGCCATTGTTTGCAGCTATTGTCCTTGCCTTTATCGGCGACAGAAAGTATGCGCCTGAAATAAACATACTGGGTTCTGCTGCCACGTTTGCAGCCGGAATAGCGCTGGCATTAGAGGTTTATGTGAAAGGTCCCATGCTCGCGGGAGGAAACTTTTTCTTTGTTGATGCATTTAATGTTTATCTGGCAGTCCTGACTTCCTTTGTATCTATGACCACTGCCATTTTCAGCAGGAGATATATGAGAAAGGAAAGGCAAGACGGTCATGTGGGGCCTATCCGTATGCGCTTTTACCATGCGATGTTCCAGCTTTTTATTTTTGCGATGCTTCTCTGTCTTCTTACGAACAATGTCGGTGTCCTGTGGATAGCAATGGAACTGGCTACATTGTCTACGGTGTTGCTTGTTTCCCTTTATCGCACTCCCTCGGCAATTGAAGCTGCCTGGAAGTATTTTATACTCTGTGGCGTTGGAATTGCACTGGCGCTTTTTGGAACTGTGCTCCTTTACTTTGCAGCAGAAAAGGTGCTGGGTGCAGGAGGCGAGGCATTGCTCTGGACCAATCTCAGTCAGGTAAGCGGTAAACTTGAGCCGACAGTTCTGTCTCTGGCATTCGTATTTCTGATGGTGGGTTACGGTACAAAAGTAGGGCTTGTCCCTGTACATAACTGGCTTCCTGATGCGCACAGTGAAGGGCCGACGCCAATCTCGGCTGTACTTTCAGGATTACTATTAAATGTTGCACTCTATGCGCTGGTAAGATGCAAGGTGCTTGTGGACGGTTCAACAGGCACTCATCACGCAGGCGACATAATGATGGGTTTCGGGTTGCTTTCGATCATAGTGGCTGCTTTTTCACTACTGAGGCAGAAGGATATAAAACGCATGTTTGCATATTCATCAATAGAACACATGGGGATAGCAACTTTTGCCTTTGGCCTTGGAGGCCCCATAGCAACTTTCGGAGCTCTCCTCCATATGCTTGTCCACAGCCTTACAAAGTCAGCCATATTTTTTACTGTCGGACATGCCTCTCAGATGCACTGGACACAGGAGATGGACAGGATAAAAGGACTTATCAGGGGAAACCCTTTGGTTGGGTGGGGAATGATGTTTGGAGTGATGGCCATTGTCGGTATGCCGCCCTTTGGCGTTTTCACAAGCGAATTTTTGATACTGACCGCAACAATGAAAGATGCGCCTTTCTTAACGCCTTTTTTGCTGTTGGGTTTTGCAGTAGCATTTGCAGCATTGTTCAGAAGGGTACAGCCTATGGTCACCGGCCCGGCGCCTTCATACCAGCGGCCTATTAAGGCAGCTCATATACCTGTAATGCTGCATATGGCGCTGGTCCTTGTTATCGGTATTTACATGCCTGATTTTCTTAACCGGTGGTTTCATACAGCTGTGGAGTTGCTGAAATGAGTGTGTTGACTGATGCAATAACATCGGCGCTTGGGACTGATATTCAGTTTGACAAAAAGCAATACCCGTCTTCGGTAATTTGCTGTACTGTGCCGGTAGAAAAGTTTGCAGAAGCTGCCTGGGTATTGAAAAAAAAGGCATTTGCACTTCTTGCTGCTGAATGGGCCAGTGATGAGACACCTTTCGGGAGGGGATTCTGTGTCTTTGCCTGCTACAGGTGGGGCAAGGAATACCTGATCGTAAGGTCAGAGTTGCCATCAGATAATCCTCAATTCCCAAGCCTTACAAGGAGGTATCTCCCTGCTTACAGGTTTGAGCGGCAGATACAAAGCCTCATGGGCATTACACCTGTCGGACATCCTGATTCAAGGCCATGGATAAAATTTGAAGACTGGCCTGAAGATGCCTGGCCGCTGAGAAAATCCTTTGATGCATCAAAGCCGATGCCGAGGGTTGCGGGTGAATATGAATGGATTAAGGCAGAGGGTGAAGGAGTCTATGAAATACCCGTGGGGCCTGTTCACGCAGGGATTATAGAGCCGGGTCATTTCCGTTTTCAGGCAGTTGGCGAGGATATAATTAATCTTGAAGAAAGGCTCGGATATGTTCATAAGGGAATAGAAAAGAAATTTGAGTCTATGTCATGGGAGGACGGGGCAAGGCTTGCAGGCAGGGTGTCTGGCGATACCACGGTTGCACATTCCCTTGCATATTGCATGGCACTGGAATCCATGACAGGTCGTTGCGACTCGCAACCGAGCTGTCATGTGCCTGAAAGGGCTAATTGGCTCCGTGCAATTTTCCTTGAAAGGGAGCGCATAGCAAACCATCTCGGTGACATAGGAGCTATCTGTAATGATGCTGCATTTGCATTCATGCTTTATCAGATGTCAAGGCTCAAGGAAATGATTCTTCGCACCAATCATAAACTTTTTGGCCACAGGTTTATGATGGATAAGGTTATTCCCGGAGGAGTGGTTGTTGACATTGATTCAGAAGGTAAAAAAGAAATATTATCAGAACTTGACAGCATATCAAAAGATTTTGAGAAGCTTGTTGTTATATACGATGAAAGTCCGTCTCTTGAAGACAGGGTCAGGGATACAGGCGTTCTTCGTCCCGAGATAGCACGGGAACTTTGTGTTGTCGGAATAGCTGCAAGGGCCAGCGGCTTGAACCTCGACTGCCGCATATTCAACCCTTTTCCTCCTTATGACCAATATGACCGCATTGAACTAGGTGTGCCTGTTCTCATTACCGGAGATGTACATGCAAGGACATGGGTCAGAATCCAGGAGACAAGAGAATCAATCAGGATTATCAGGTATATGCTTGAGAACCTTCCTGATGGAGAGATAACTTCTTCTTTTAATCCACCATCTCCTGGCATATACGGGTTTGCTGCTGTTGAAGGCTGGCGCGGAGAGATTATTTACTGGCTCCAGTCAGGGCCAAAAGGTGAGATAAATAGGTGCATGGTCAGAGACCCGTCCAGTGTTAACTGGCTTGGCCTTGAGCAGGCAATACCCGGCAATATAGTACCGGACTTTCCGCTTTGCAATAAAAGTTTTAATCAGTCTTATTCAGGGCATGACCTATGATAAGGATATTAAAACAGATATTTCGAACAGGCATTGTAACAGAGCCTCTGTCAACTGAAATTATTCCTGAAGTAGAAGAGGTTGGCATCAGGCTGGAAGAGGCTATCAGTAAGCGTTTCCGGAGGAGCCTCACCATAAGACAGGTGGATGCAGGCTCGTGCAATGGCTGTGAGCTTGAAATACATGCCATAAATAATCCTATATACAATTGCGAAAAATTCGGTATCCATTTTACTGCATCTCCAAGGTTTGCCGACATGCTGCTGGTTACAGGGCCTGTGACTCATAATATGGAGATTGCGCTTCGCAGGACTTACAATGCCACGCCTCCGCCCAAAATTGTAGTTGCAGTTGGTGACTGCGGATGCAACGGCGGAATATTCGGAGAGAGCTATGCATCTTTGGGGGGTATAGATAAGGTTATACCGGTTAACGTTGTTATTCATGGATGTCCGCCGACACCGATTGCATTACTTCAGGGGATATTAAAAGCCATTGAATAATAAAAGGAGTATTGAAATGCAAAAAGTTCATCTAAAGAGAACAAAGCGAATCCTTGACGGGCATCTGTGGGTTTTCTCGAATGAGCTGTACGAGAACCCAAAGAAATATGAACCAGGTTCTATAGTCGAGATTTATGATATGAAAGATGTATTTCTTGGTATTGGGTACATCAACCCTCACAGCCTTATCTCTATAAGAATACTGTCCAGAGAAAAAGAGAGTATTGACAAGGAATTTTTCAGAAAAAGAATAAATGCAGCATTGAGCCTGAGAGAGCGGTTTTTCGGAACTCGGGATGCCATGCGTCTTGTTTTCAGCGAGGGAGATTATCTTCCCGGCCTTATTGTGGATAAATATAAAGACTGTCTTGTTTTACAATTTCTCACAGCAGGCATGGAGGCTTTCAAAGATGTAATTATTGGATTGTTAGATGAGATGCTCAAGCCTGAGGTGATAGTAATAAAAAACGACAGCCGTATGCGCTCCCTCGAAGGAATCCCGCTCTATAAAGAAATTATAAAAGGCAGCCTTCAGTCTCTTCCTGTTATAAATGAAGACGGGGTGCGCTTTGAGGTTGACCCTTATGAAGGACAAAAGACAGGATTTTTTCTTGACCAGAGGGAAAACAGGACAGCGCTAAGGGATTTCGTAAAGGGGGGGAAAGGTCTTGATCTTTTCTGCTATACAGGCGCATGGTCGTTAAGGCTTGCCTCTCTGGTTGATGAGATTACAGGGGTTGATGAATCAGAAAGGGCAATAACACAGGCCCGGAAAATGCAAGAGTTAAACAGCTTTAATGATAGAGTTAAATTTATAAAATATGATGTTTTCTCTTTTCTCAAAGATGAAATTGGAAAAGGCGAGAAGAGGTATGATTTTATTGTGCTTGACCCGCCTGCCTTTGTAAAAAGCTCAGGCAAAATAAAAGAGGCAGTAAAGGCATACCGGCAGCTTAATGAAATGAGTATGAGGCTGATAAAATCCGGCGGAATACTTGCAACCTCATCATGTTCCTATCACATGAGCAGGGAGATGTTTCTTGATATGCTTCATTCCGCAGGGAGAGGGGCAGGGCGCAACCTGCGACTTTTCAGCCTGCGTTCACAGAACCATGACCACCCGGTGCTTCTTTCAATGCCTGAGACTGAATATTTGAAGTGTGCGTTTTTGATTGTAGACTGAGAAATAAAGTAATACAGACGCAGAAAGTACTATTACTCTGTCATTGCGAGCGACTGAAGGGAGCGTGGCAATCTCGCAGTAAATACAAGATTGCTTTGTCCAGCAGGCGGATTGACTTTATCAATTAAATGATATAATAATGATATAGCAAATTAGGAGGACACAATGCCGGTTATAAAACCGATATCTGATTTAAGAAACAAGGCAAACGAAATCTCAGAACTCGCGCACAAATCTAACGAGCCTATTTTTATCACCAAAAACGGCGAGGGTGATATGGTTGTCATGTCAATGGCTCAATACAGCAAGCTTCAGTTAAAGCTTGACCTCTTCAGTAAACTTGCGGTTGCTCAGGCCCAAAAGGCATCTGGTGACAAGGGGCGGACTCTAAGCCAGGTGATGAAAGACCTGAGGAAGCGACTTCGTGAATCCGCCTAAATACGCTGTCCGTCTGTTACAAATTGCAGAAGACGACCTTAACGAGATTGTGAGCTACATTGCCGCTGAAAATGTTACTGCCGCTGAAGCCCTTGCCGCAAAGATTGAAAAGAATCTGTCACATCTTTCTAATCATCCCTTTATCGGGCGTGTCCCTGAGGAAGATGAACTTGCCAGGTTAGGGTACCGCTACCTGATTGTCCAGGATTATCTTATCTTTTATACGATTGAAGGGCAGACAATTCTTATTCACAGAATTATCCATGGAGCAAGAGACTATTTGAGGTTGCTATAAAAGGCTGCCTTTTCATGGCTTACTGCTTCCGTGCACGCCCATTCTTGCCCCTGCAGAGGACTTTACCATGTGGCCCAAAGTTTGCCTTAATCAGCGGGGCCACGAACGCCGAAATGAAAAACGCACCAACGTTATTCCCTGTCTGGGTGAAGGCAGTGTTATGTGAAAACAGTTTTAATTTCTTTTCTTGTCAGAAGCAAAATAAAAGCCAAGAATGGCAACCGACTGATGTTGAAGATGTCGATAGTAAATTCGGAAGTAATTATAGCAAGAGCAAAGGGGGATATGAGAAAAATCGACAAAAGTGCGATTAAGCTGTTTCTGGCCCACATTTTTTTTCGAAGAACAAAGATTCCAATTATCAACGTTGGGATAAAGAGCAGCACGTGAAGGATTAGAGAAAACAAAAAATAATTGTGGTGCACTTTTAATTTTGTTGCGCCTTCTTGAGCATATTTCAAAAATGCCTTCGTCAGATCACTGACCGATATAGAATTATGTGTGTTGGTAATCTTAGCAATGATTAAGGGCGGCCCAATTGCTGCTATAAATGTGCTTACAGAGAACAGCCAAGCATAAATAACGGCTACGATGAGCCATAGCATTGGTTTTTTAAAAATATTCATTTGGTTGTCTATTAATTAATTCTTGTACATAACAATTATTATACGAAGCCACCTTGTTCCTGAATCCATGCGACAATATAGCACAAAAAAGGGGCATTAAGGAAGGCGAAGAAATGAATCCCTCTATAGCAAGCGGAGGGGTATCTGAAAAGTGAATAGTTATTTTGTTGTTATTCCCGCTTGTCGGGAATCCTTCCGACTTGTTCGGAATCGTAAGAAAGATTCTGGACAAGCCAGAATGACAGAAATAAGGTAGCCCTGTAGCAAGCGTAAAATAAAATCAACAGGCCGAATTTCGCGGCATTCGCAATGACAGAATTAAAGATTAAGCATAAATTTGTTTTTGCGCCTTAACAGTAAGCCTCAGTCCCATTGCACTGAGCAGTGTGAGCAAGCTTTTTATTTCAGGATTGCCTTTTTTCGAAAGCATGCGATAGAGATTTTCTCTGTTAAGATGGGCTTTTTCCGCTATCGCCGATACGCCTCCCTGAGCTTCGGCTATATTTCTGAGCGCAAGCAGGAATAATTCACGATCTCCTTCCTCGATTGCGGCATTCAAATATGCAGCCGCCTCTCTGGAATTTTTCAGGCTTTGAATCAGGTCTTCCTGATAATCCTTTTTTGATTTTATTGCCATTGATTTCACCTCCGTTTAAATTCTTTAAAATACTCTTTTGCCCGGCTAATATCTTTGCTCTGTGATGACTTATCTCCGCCGAGCAGGAGCAAAACTATTTTAGAGCCGGCAAGTGCATAATATACACGATATCCGGGGCCGTAATTGATTTTCAGTTCATGAACCCCATCTCCGACAGATTTAGAGTGACCAAAGTTTCCCAGCCTAATGCGGTCAAGAGCTACACGAATTTTGGCCCTTCCATGAATATCTTGCAGATTCTCAATCCAGTCTTTAAAAGGAATTTTGCCTGCATCGGTGATGTAATATTCAAGCGTAATGGGATATGTTATCACTTGTTTAGTGTAGCTTATAAACTACTAATTGTCAAGAAAAAAATTAATGACAGAAAAGAGGAGAGGCTATCCTTTTATAACAACTTTCTTTACAGATTTTATTGCGGAAATTTCATCGAGGATTGTCTTCATTGGGACATCGTGTTTCAGGGAAATCGTGATAGTGTACGTAATTTCAGCCTTTTGGATGTCTTTTTCGTAGTCTGTACTCACTGTACGCGCAGTGTGTGACTTAAACACTGCTTCAATCTTTTCCTCCGAGATACCTTCGTCTGCAGTGAGTGTGATAAATTTAAACACGATCCTCGACATCCTTCTTTCAACTACTCTTAGTACGAGAAGAGAAAAAAGAGTTATGGCGCATGCTGCAGTTGCTGCAAGATAGAAACCTCCGCCTACTGCAAGCCCGATTGCGGCGACCATCCAGAGACAGGCTGCTGTTGTGAGTCCCTGTATCGTAATGCCCATCCTTAAGATAACGCCTGCCCCTAAAAATCCTACGCCTGTGATAGCTCCGGCAGCAATACGTCCGGGGTCAACGCGGATATAAGCAGGATTCATATAGCTCAGGTGGTGGTAATACTCAGAGACTATCATGATGAGCACAGAGGCAACGCTGACCAGCAGCTGTGTTCTGAAGCCGGCAGGCCGTCCATGCACCTGTCTCTCAAAGCCGATGATGCCGCCTAATATCGCTCCAAGGACAAGGCGAAAGATTATCTCTGTCTCTGAAATCACGACTAATTATATCAGTTTTAAAGTGGTTTATGTTTTAATAAATAAGTATGGATATATTTACAATCTTATTTATAGCAGTCGGTTTATCAATGGATGCCTTTGCTGTTTCTGTCACGAGCGGGTTTACCATCAAGCGCCTCCACATCAATAATGCCCTTAAGATTGCAGTATTCTTCGGGATGTTTCAGGCAATAATGCCTGTGCTGGGATGGGCAGCGGGGCTCAGTTTCAGGGGCTTTATTTCAGGAGTTGACCACTGGATAGCATTCGGGCTTCTGAGCATCATAGGCGTTAAGATGATATTTGAATCAAGGACAATGGATTCAGGTAAAAAACCAGCAGATCCTTTGAATATCTATACTCTGCTGATTCTGTCTGTTGCAACGAGCATTGATGCGTTGGCAGTCGGGCTTAGCCTTTCACTGTTAAGCGTCTCTATTATAAGCCCTTCAGTAATAATCGGTATTACAACTTTCCTTTTTTCCTTTGCGGGTGTTTACATCGGCAAAAGGGCATGGCATTTTTTTGAAAAGAAGATAGAAATTGCCGGTGGTTTAATTTTGATTGGTATTGGAGTAAAAATACTTATTGAACATTTGTGGTAACTAGCCCCCTTCTTCAATACAGCAAATTAAACAATAATTTGAATGAGTTTTTTTGAGCTTTATTTTTTCTGCCATTGACCTTATCTATCCATGTGATATAATGGACTTAAGGTCTGCGACCAATTTGGAGGGATAATGAACGAGATATGGTTTGCACTTATGGCAATTGCCTTTCTGTTTGTAGTTGGTTTTTTTATCTATATATTGCTTGAATTAAGAAAATCTGCAAAGGCGCTTACTGAGTTCCTGAAGACCACTGAAGAATCGCTGAAGCCGACCATGGAGGAACTTCAACTTACCCTCAGAAGCCTTAGAAAGGTAACAGATGACGTAAATGAGATAACAGGAGATATAAGAACAATATCTGGCAGCACAAGGGATATTGGCCAGAATCTAAAAAAAGTAAGCGAACTCATAAACGAGGTGAGTTCAGAAACCATAATAAAAGTTTCGGGTTTGAGGGTTGGCATAAGGACAGCCCTTGAGGTTTTGTTAAGGAATGTTTTTTTAAAAGGAGGCAATCAATGAGAGACGACAATGGATATGGCGCAGGTTCTGTACTTCTTTCTTTTCTCCTCGGAGGAGCTGTGGGCGCAGGGCTTGCTTTGCTTTTGGCCCCGCAGTCGGGACCTGAGACAAGGCGGAAGATACAAGATTTTGCAGAGGATATGAAAGAGAGGGTTGGCTCAACAGTCGAGAAGGGCAAAGATCTTTTTGAACAGAAAAAATCCGTAATAACTACAGCTATTGATGCCGGCAAGGAGGCATACGAAAAGGAAAGAGAGAGGCTGTCCAAGAGCTGAACATGAATAATGCATGAGGCTTCGATTGCTCAAAGCGTGCTTGACATTGCCGGTGAGAACTGCAAAAAAGCAGGCTATAGCAGAATAGATTCGATACGGCTGAGAATAGGGAGGGCGTCGGGTGTTATGACCGATGCCCTCCTTTTTGCCTTTGATGCAATAAAAATTGATACGATTGCAGCAGGCGCAACCGTTATAATAGATGAAATTCCCGTAGGCGGTTTATGCAACATCTGCGGTAAAGATTTTGTTACAGAAGAGGCGTATATCTTATGCTGTCCGGAATGCGGCGGGTTATCGTTTAAGGTGAATACAGGGCGTGAACTTGAAATTCTTGATATGGAGGTGGCTTGATGAAAGTCAAGGTTGTAACTCGTATACTCGAAGCCAATGAAAGGATTGCAGCGGATAATCGCAGGATATTTGATGATTCAGGGGTATATGTTATAAATCTCATGAGCGCACCCGGAGCCGGGAAGACATCTCTGCTTGAAAGGACCATAAAAGAGCTGAATAAAAAGTTAAAAGTGGCAGTTATTGAAGGAGATATTGCAGGCACTCAGGATGCAGAAAGAATTGGAAATCTCGGGGTGCCGGTTATTCAAATAAATACAGGGGGCGCTTGCCATCTTGATGCAAATATGATTAATGAAGTTCTGGGAGAGCTTCCGCTGAAAGAGGTTGAGCTTCTTTTTATTGAGAACGTAGGGAATCTTGTCTGCCCTGCTGAGTTTAATGTTGGCGAAGACATGAAGATGATGCTGCTAAGCATAACAGAGGGAGATGACAAACCACTGAAATATCCATTGATGTTTCAGGAATCATCAGCCTTAATCCTGAACAAGATTGACCTTTTGCAGTATACGAATGTAAGTATAGACAAGATAAAAAAGGATGCAATGTCTTTAAGCCCTTCAATAAAGATATTTGAGATTTCATGCAAGACAGGCGAAGGGATATCAGAGTGGACTGATTGGCTGGTAAAGAAAGTGAAATGAACCGTGTTCTCATTAACATCAAGGGTCTTGTTCAGGGTGTTGGTTTCAGGCCGTTTGTTTATAACCTTGCGAAATCCCTGAATCTGAAAGGCAGTGTAACCAATACTGCTGATGGAGTAACTATTGATATAGAGGGTGATGATGTAACCTTTTTTATAGAGATGCTTTCAAAAGAAGCGCCGCCATTATCAAAAATAATCAATATTAATATCACGCCAATGCCTTTTTGCGGATACGAAGGCTTCGAAATACTTAAAAGCAAAGACAATGGAAGTTCTACTCTTATTTCTCCGGATATCTCTGTATGTGATGACTGCCTCAAGGAGATGTTTGATAATACTGGCAGGCGCTATCTCTATCCGTTTATAAACTGCACAAACTGCGGGCCGAGATACACGATTACAAATGCAGTTCCGTATGACAGGCAAAACACCACGATGTCTGTTTTCAGGATGTGCCCTGAATGTGAGGCTGAATACAATAATCCCGGGAACAGGAGATTTCACGCGCAGCCTAATGCGTGTCCAATCTGCGGGCCGGAAGTTAAATTAGTTGTCAGTGGTCAGTTGTCAGTGGTCAGTCAAAATCCAATAGAAACTGCGATACAGCTATTAAAAGATGGGAAAATTATAGCAGTAAAAGGGCTTGGAGGTTTTCATATTGCATGTGATGCGAAAAATAAAGATGCGGTAGAAAGGCTGAGAAGAGGAAAAAGAAAAAGCAACAAGCCTTTTGCGCTTATGGCGACTGATGTCGCGGCAATAGAAAGATACTGTGAGGTATCAGAAGAAGAAAAACAGATTTTAAATTCCAATAAAAGACCTGTTGTTCTTTTGAGGAGGAGGGCGGATGCTGATTCCTTGCCTGATGCAGTAAGTCCTGATAACCAGTATCTTGGTTTTATGCTTCCATACACTCCGCTGCATTATCTTTTATTTTATTATTACCCCCCCATCCCCCCCTTGGTAAGGGGGGGCGAGAGGGGTGTGGCTAGCTTCGATGCCCTTGTTATGACGAGCGGAAATCTTTCTGAGGAACCGATTGTTATTGATAATGATGAGACAATCTCAAAATTATCCGATATAGCAGATGCATTTTTAATCCATAACAGGGATATTTTCATGCGCACTGATGACTCAGTTGTCAGAAGTCACTTTTTAAGGCATAAGGCAAAACCGCTGTTTATCCGCCGTTCGCGCGGATATGCGCCTGACCCTATAACCTTGCATGATGAAGGGCCGGAGGTGCTTGGATGCGGCGCTGACATAAAAAACACATTCACGCTCACAAAGGGCAGTTATGCAATTCCGAGCCAGCATATAGGAGACATGGAAAATTATGAGACAGTAAAGTTTTTTGAAGAGAGTCTCAGGAATCTGAAGAGTGTATACAGGGTAAATCCTGTTGCCATAGCCTATGACCTGCATCCTAATTATCTGTCAACAAAATGGGCCTTAGCGCAATCTCAAATTTCAAATCTCAAATCTCAAATTCAATATTTCGGTATTCAGCATCATTATGCGCATATAGCATCTGTGATGGCTGAAAACGGCATTAAGAGAAAGGTCATGGGAATTGCATTTGACGGTACGGGTTACGGCACTGACGGAAACCTGTGGGGAAGTGAGTTTTTGGTTGCTGACTTGGAGGATTTTAAGAGAGTGGGGCATTTTAAATACATCCCATTGCCGGGCGGCGAGATGGCAGTCAGAGAACCCTGGAGGGTAGCAGTGAGTTATATAAAAGATATTGCAGGGGATGAGGCTATGCATTATCTGGGATCCATAGGATTTATTGAAAAGTATGGCAAAGATAACTTGAATAATATTCTGAAAATAATTGATAACCGGGAATTTTCACCTCTGTCATCGGGTGCAGGGAGGCTTTTTGATGCAGTCTCGGCAATGCTTGGGATATGCGATAGAAATACATTTGAGGGTGAGGCTGCAATGGCGCTTGAATCATATACAACGGATGATATAGATGATGATTACCCCGTGGATGTTATATTCAAGGAGAAGATAATAGTTGATTTTTCTTTGACAATATTGCGGCTGATAGAGGATATAGTATGCGGGACCGCCAGGGATATTATCGCTACAAAGTTTCATAATACTATCGTGACAGTTATTGAAAGGGTTATTCAAAAGGTCAGTATGCTTTATAAATTGTATGATGCAGCTATAAGCGGAGGAGTTTTCCAGAATATGTATCTTATCAGTAATACCATGTACAGGCTTAAGGCATCAGGGATTAATGTCTACATTAATGAAAAGGTGCCGTCGAATGATGCAGGCATATCACTTGGCCAGGCGTATATAATAAGGGAGAGGCTAAAGTCAGAAAAGTGGAAGGCGTAATAATAATCGAAAATATAAAGAAATTGCTGGACTCCATAAAAAGACCGGTAAGGCTGATGGAGGTCTGCGGCACTCATACTGTTGCGATATTCAGGCACGGCATCAGAAAGCTGCTTCCAGAAAAGATTATCCTTATAAGCGGGCCGGGCTGTCCTGTGTGTGTCACTTCTGTTGAAGATGTTGAAAGCGCCATGTCAATAGCAAGAAAAGAGGATATCATTTTCACAACCTTTGGCGATATGATGCGTGTGCCAGGCATTGAGAAGAATCTTTCAGAAGTCAGGGCAGAGGGCGCTGATGTAAGAGTTGTTTACTCTCCAATGGATGCTCTCAAGATTGCATCAGATAATAAGGATAAAAAGGTTGTATTTTTTGCAACAGGTTTTGAGACAACATCTCCGTCTGTGGCAGGAACTTTATTTGAGGCAGACAAACTGAAGATTGAAAATTTCTATATATACTCTGCTCACAAGCTTGTCCCTCCGGCGTTGGATGCTCTCCTTGGTTCAGGTGAGGTTAATGTTGACGGTTTTATACTTCCGGGGCATGTCAGCACTATCATAGGAAGCAGGCCGTACGGGTTTATAGTTGAAAAATACAGGAAACCGTCTGTTATAACAGGCTTTGATGCAGAGGATATATTGCAGGGGATAAATATGCTTCTTGAGCAGATTGCAGCGAATAAAGCAGAGGTTGAAATACAATATAAAAAGGTTGTAAGGGAAGAAGGAAATCCGAAGGCTGTTGAGCTTATGAATGAATATTTTGAGCCGTGTGATGTTTACTGGCGAGGGATTGGGACAATACCATTAAGCGGCCTGAGGCTTAGAGAGAAATTCAGGCACAGGAATATAAGTTCGGCAATAAAGATTGATATTTCATTTGCTTCCGGCCCACAGGAACCGCAGGGCTGTTCTTGCGGAGAGATTTTAAGAGGATTGAAAACCCCTGATCAATGTCCGCTTTTTGGATGCGCATGCACGCCTGAGAGCCCTGTTGGCGCATGCATGGTCAGCACAGAGGGAAGCTGCGCTGCGTATTATAAGTATGGAGATTTTAGTGGATAGAATACTTCTTGAACACGGAAGCGGCGGCAAGAAGATGCATACTCTTATAAGAGAGTATTTTGCGCCTGAATTCGAGATGAAAAGCTTTGGAGATTCTGCTGTTATTGAGTTTGCTCAGATCGCAGAAGATGTCATTGCGAGGAGCAGAGCGACGTGGCAATCTAATACTACTGAGATTGCTTCGCCTTCGGCTCGCAATGACAAAAAAAATAGATTCAGGCTTGCCTTTACGACTGACTCTTACGTTGTCTCACCGCTTTTTTTCCCCGGCGGCAATATAGGCGACCTCGCTGTTTATGGCACTGTGAATGACCTTGCAATGGTAGGCGCCAGACCTTTGTATCTCAGCGCAGGGTTCATATTTGAAGAAGGATTTTTAGTGAATGACCTGAAAAAGATACTCTCATCAATGGCAGATGCATCCAAAAGAGCAGGGATAAAGATTATTGCAGGCGACACAAAGGTTGTTAATAAAGGTAAAGGCGACGGGATGTTCATAAATACATCGGGAATCGGCGTTATTGAAGACGGGATTGATATATCTCCTGAAAATATAAAAATCGGGGATAAGATTATCATAAGCGGGACAATAGGCAATCATGGAGTTGCTGTTATGGCGGAAAGAAATGGTTTAAGTTTCAACCCACCTGTTCTGAGTGATACAGCTCCATTGAATCATATCGTACAGGAGATGCTCGGATATGGAGGAGTGCATGCAATGAGAGACCCTACAAGAGGAGGGCTTGCTACAACACTCAAGGAGATGGCACTGGAGTCAGGCCTCTGCTTTGAAATCAGTGAGGATGCGATACCGGTTGCCCAAGGGGTCATAGGTGCGTCTGAGCTGTTGGGCCTGGACCCATTGTATATTGCAAATGAAGGTATCTTTGTTGCCTTTGTAAAGAACGATGCTGCGGAACAGATGATTGATGTCCTGAAAAAAAATCCATTGGGCAGGGGTTCAAATATTATTGGGGAAGTGGTAGAATCACCTTCAGAAAAGGTCTTATTAAAGACAAGAATCGGCGGGACACGCCTTATTGATATGCTTTCAGGGGAGCAATTGCCGAGGATATGCTGAGCGATTTGAAATTTGGCAGGGCACAGCATTCTCGCTCAAACGCAATGCCTTGCCTGATATTAATGAGGTCATTAGTAAATTTGTCATTCCCGCAAGCGGAGCGCGTCGGGAATCCTTCTGAAAACAAAGAAAGATTCCGGACATTCATCCTTCGCAGTAATGCTACGGAGAACGGAAGCCGGAATGACAGAATAGCCGGAAATGTCGCTTTACTTACGATTTCATTAGTAATTACTGTTTTAAGAAGGAGGAATAGACCATGAAGAATTTCTCGGTATTTTTTTTATCTTTATTTTTTATTTTTTCAATTTTCTCCTGTGCTCCAAAAGAAGAAGTTAAACCTCCTTTATCTCCTGCAAAGATTGCCGTAGTCCTTGGCGCCGGCGCATCAAAGGGATTTGCGCACATAGGGGTGCTGAAAGTGCTTGAGTCAAACAAAATACCTGTGCATATGATTGTCGGTACAAGCGCCGGAAGTTTTGTGGGTTCGTTGTATGCCTATGGATATAATGCATTTGACCTTCAGAAGCTTTCATTTTCTATTGAGAAAGGCGATGTTGTTGATCTGGCAATTCCTGACAATGGCTTCATAAAAGGAGAAAAACTTGAGGAATATGTAAATCGAACAGTGAAAAATATGCCATTGGAAAAATTGAAAATCCCTTTTTATGCTGTTGCAACTGACATTCAGACAGGCAGAGAGGTTATTTTCGGAATAGGTAATACAGGCACTGCTGTTCGGGCAAGCTGTTCAATACCGGGCATATTCAAACCTGTAAATATTTCAGGAAGAATGTATGTTGACGGCGGAGTTGTCAGTCCTGTTGCAGTTGACGCTGCAAGAAAACTGGGCGCTGATATAGTTATTGCCGTTGACATAGCGGGAGACGTTGACTCATCCCAGCCCCAGGGGACAATAGATACAATTCTTCAATCGATAAATATAATGTATTCGAAACTTGCAGCTATTCAGCTTTCAAGGGCTGATATAGTGATAAAACCAAAGGTTGGTTATATAGGGAACTCTGATTTTTCGAAGAGGCATGAGGCTGTTTTAGAGGGTGAAAAAGCTGCAATTGAAATGCTGCCGAAGATTCAGGAGATAGTGAATAAGTTAAAGAGGGAAGGAAGATTGAATTAACGATTAACACCCCCAACCCCCTTAATGTAAGAGGGGGCGAGGGGGAGTTATAATTATTTGAATTTTGATCTTGGTCGGGGCGAAAGGATTTGAACCTTCGACCCCACGGTCCCGAACCGTGTGCGCTACCAAACTGCGCTACGCCCCGATTATGAATAATAAAAATCATCTCTACATAAAGTCAAGGTGATTAAATCTAATCAAAAATTATTCTATTGCGTGTAAGCAGAAAAGCAGGCTGTCATTGACGTTAAACTCTCTATTCAGTTATATTAATTAGTTAAGTAGTTTGTCCGGAGGTTTAAGAGATGCCGATATATGAGTACGAATGTCTAAGCTGCAAAGAGGTGCACGAAAAGGTTCAGAAGTTTTCTGACGAGCCCTTGACTATATGCCCTAAATGCGGGGGAAAACTGAAAAAGCTTATTTCAAATACCTCATTTGTCCTTAAAGGCACAGGATGGTATAAGACGGATTATCCATCAAGTACCAGCAGGACTGCAATAGAATCCGAGAAAAAAGAAGATAAAAAAACCGAGACTAAACCGGAAACTAAAACAGAGACTAAGGCAGAGACCAAGACGGAGACCAAGACAGAGGCAGCGGCCAAGGCATAGTGTCTGATTTCCACATACATATTCCCTACGACAGGATAAATGAATATCTTGCATTCATCAGAAAACAAAGATTTAATCTGGAGATCTATTTCAGTTCAGCGACCCTTGATTCCATAAACAGGCAAGACACCATTCAGTTAAAAGAAAAACTCGATTACAGTCCTCTTCTTACGATTCACGCCCCTTTTATGGACTTATCTCCCGGAGCTATTGATTCAAAGGTCAGGGATGTAACAATCGAAAGGTTTTCCCATGTCCTGGATATAGCTAAGGACCTGAATGTTAAGGCTGTTGTATTTCATTCAGGATATGAAAAATGGAAGTACTCTCTGAGACCTGATTTATGGCTTAATGCCAGCATTGAGACATGGAGGCCATTGCTTAAAAGGGCTGACGACTTAGGTGTTAAAATTGCAATCGAAAATATCTTTGAGGATGAGCCGGCAAATCTTAAATTACTGATGCAGGAGATGGCTTCCAAAAGCTTTGGAATTTGCTTTGATACCGGACATTTAAACCTTTTTTCTAAAGTAAAGCTTGAATACTGGATGGAGGCTTTGAATCCCTATATCATCGAACTCCACCTGCACGATAACAACAAGACTTCTGACCAGCATCTTCCAATCGGTGAAGGTACATTTGATTTTGATAAGTTTTTTAGATTGCTTGAAAATAAAGACTGTATCTATACGCTTGAGGCGCATAATGCAGATGACGTAAAAAAGAGCATGGAGAGGCTTGCGAAATATATACCTCAAATTAAAATTTAAGATTTATTTGACATTGGAATTTTAATTGCTATACTTCTTAGTAGGAAGCCTTAATTTAAATTTTCATAAAAGGAGGTGAAACAATGAAAAAAGTATTTATAGTTTTAGTGGCAGCAGCTTTTGTAATCGGAGCCATGAGCATTTCTTTTGCAAAAGAGGCTGCTAAGGCTAAAAGCCCTGTTTATTATGTCTGCGATTGCGGCCCGGACTGCAATTGCAACTCTATGTCCAAAAAACCAGGGAAATGCACATGCAATAAAAAAATGAAACAGATGCATCTTCTTGAGATTGATGGGGATACAGCGCTTTTCTGTACATGCGGAGCAGGCTGTGAGTGCAAGATTAATCCCGATGACAAGACCAAATGCGGATGCAATAAGCCTGTCAAGAAAGTCAGCCTTAAAGGGAAATATGTATGCGCATGCGGTGCTGACTGTAAGTGCGGGTCAATATCCGACAAACCCGGCAAATGCAAATGCGGCAGTGAGATGAAGTTGGTTGAGTAATTTTTTTAACTTGTAATTCCCTGTGGAATTGCTGGAGGGTTTCCTTTTTGTCATTGCGAGCGAAGCGTGGCAATCTTTCCTTTGAGATTGCTTCGTCATCCCATCCGCCTCAGGCGGATCGAGATTCCTCGCAATGACAGCATAAAGGCTGTTTTGTTTTTCTATTCCTATAAATTTTTCGTCTGGTTTTTCATTGAAAAGCCTCTGAGCCTTGGTTCTCCATTGCCCTTATACTGTATCATCACTTTATGCGTTTCTCCCATTGTTCCGGGCAGAATCAGCTTTTTTATCCTTGCGACCTCGAATAAATAATCAGAAGAATTTTTATGGATTTCAGCAATTGCCTCATCAATGCCCAGTGACATTAAAAATGTTCCCTGCTGGCAGAAGCCGAGTGTGTTAATTCCGAGTTTCTCCCCCCATTTCTTGACTGACGAGAAATTGACATGAGCTGTAATATCCTGCTCCCCGATATGTTGATAAGGGTATTCTACTACTTGATGTTTGTGATAGCAGAGCAGTGTCCCCCTGTCTTTGTCCTCGCTGTAATAGTCCCATGAAGGATAGCCGTAGTCTATTGTCAGGATAAAACCTTCTGTTAAGGCGTTATTGACCTCATTAAGCCATTTCTTTATATCAAGATTTATCTCGGTCCTGTACTGTTTTGGAAGCTCAATAGAAAACTCTTTAAGGTAATCTGATATCTCATTTGTGTCCGGTTTTTCTTTTATCTCTTTTAATGCTTCCCCATCTGCACTAACAAATACCTCTTTAATCTCATCTTCCATCTCTATAAGATGAACAGGGAATGCATCAAGGAGTTCATTTGAAAGAATACAGCCTCTTATATTATTCAGCTCTTTAAGGGAAGCGACCCATCTCACCTTATCCGAAAAATCAGCAATAAGATTTTTCTGGTTTTCTCGCATTACCGGGTTAAGTTCAACAATCGTATATTGGAGATGTTTGTAGATTTCTTTTTCTTTACTTGCCCCTTGACTCCATTCTCCGTAGCACTGCGAAGGATGAACCCTTGAGCCCTTGAACCCTTTATAGTAGTCCAGCATATCTTTGCACACATAACCCGCGCCAGCGCCCATCTCAATAATTTGAAAGGCAGAGGGTTTTTCCATAATCTCCCACATTTCCTCTATTTGCTTTCCAATCATCATCCCGAAGATAGGATGCAGGTGCGAGCTTGTGTAAAAATCTCCGGCCCTGCCGATTTTTGTGTTTTGAGAGTTATAGTAGCCGAGTTCAGGTTCATACAAAGCCATTTCCATAAATGACTTAAATGTAATAGGGCCGTCTTTTTTTATTTTTTGGATGATTTTTTGGTGAAGGGGATTCATAAGTGAAGATATTTGATGTTGCTGCAAGAATGAGCGTTTATTTTATTTTTTCCCATATGCTTTATCATGAGGCCCTAAGTCAATAAATTTGATTGTGTTGTCCGGGCAATCATAATGGTAAACACTGAAAAGGATTTCCATCAGAAGACCTCTTTATATTTGTGCCATTTCATCTTGCCGGATTTGATTCTCGAAATGGTTTGAAGGAGGCTTTTATTGAAGTCAGGGTCTGATAGAATGATTTCTGTTGGATCGCCCTCTCTGGCCCTCTTGAGATTCAGGATAAACTGCGTAAAGATTTCAGAGACAGAAGTCCTCTGCTCTTCAGCATAAACCTTGGCGTATTCTATCAGGTCTTTGTCCAGCGTTATGTTTATCTTGCTTCTCTGCATTATGCTCACCTCCTGTTTTTTAATCCGTCATTCCGTGCCAATTGTTTGTCATTCAGAGCGGAGCGAAGAATCTCGCTCTTAGATTGCTTCGTCGCTGCTGCTCCTCGCAATGACACCTGAAATGCGGTAGCTGCTAAACTAACCATACACATATACTATACGCCTGATATGCGCCCTGTCAACATTGCGTGGCCAGCTTCTATACATATTTGACAAATCTTCTCTCAAAACAGTAATTTAAATCATGATTGCGATTGTTGATTATGGAATGGGGAACCTCAGGAGTGTTGAAAAAGGTTTTCTTAAGGTTGGTGTTGATGCACGGATTGTAAATGATGCGGCATCTATTGATAATGCTGAAGGAGTCGTACTGCCCGGTGTCGGCGCCTTCATGGACTGCATAAAAAATCTCACTGATATGAAGCTCACTGAGGCGATTATTAAGGCGATAGGGAAGGGCAAGCCATTTCTTGGTATCTGTCTTGGGCTTCAGGTCTTGTTTTCGGAATCCGAGGAGTTTGGAGTATGCAGGGGATTGAATATATTTAAAGGAAAAGTTGTGAGGTTTCCAAAAATGGAGTTGAAGGTCCCTCACATGGGCTGGAATACGCTGGATATAAAGAAAAGGCCGCCCATTTTTGACGGTATAGAAGATAAATCATATTTCTATTTTGTGCACTCATTTTATGTAGTGCCTGAGAACAAGGATATAATTGCAGGCACTACAGACTACGGGGTTAATTTTACTGCAATGGTCTGGAAGGATAATATTTTTGCAATGCAGTTTCATCCTGAGAAGAGCCAGGAACTGGGGCTTAAGATTTTAAAAGGGTACGGGGATTTTGTTAAAAAGGCTTAATTATTGAAGTGCTGTTTATTTTGCTAATTCTTGTTTGATTTTTTCTACATCCACATTCTTTACATAAGCAATTATATTCGACCAGATTGAATGAAACCCATAATTGCCGTCAACCATTTCTTTAATGGCCTCATCCTTTGACCACCCCTGCACTACAATCCGGTACATTGCAGACATAACCCCTGTCCTGTCAGCGCCGTGCTGGCAGTGGATGAGAAAGGGGCTATTTTCTTTTTTACTTATGATTTTTAAAACCCGGATGACATCCTCGTCTTCAATATGCCAGGTCTTTACGCTTAATGCATTGTTTAACAAACCGGTTCCTTTGAGTTTATCTTTGTCGGAATGAAAGGCGCGAAGGTTTATTGTGGTTTTTATGCCCATCTTTTCCAGATTTTTCATGCCTTCTTCATTCGGCTGTGCGCTTCTGTAAAGGGTGTCGTTTATCTTGTGCAGATTGCTTACTCCCTGTACCTTCATCGGAACTGCCCACTGCGGTGAGCGATTCGACTCTCCGGCTGATGCAAGGGAATTAATCAGGAGAGGGGATGAAGCAATAGCTAAAGAAACCATCAGTAAGATGGCTGGAAGCGATATTCTAATAAACTTGTTATTTGTTTTGTAATACATGATGGAAGACTTCTTTAAAGCTCAGCTTTCACAAACTCAGTCCAAGGCCAACCGCCCTCCCCATTTTCAAAATAGAGATAAATATCGTCGCGTATTTCTCGAATTGTGCGAACCTCGCCAACCTTTACACCGAAGTTTTCGATGTTCTGGTAGAGCCCCTTAGTTCTTTCTGAAGGAGTAAACCGAACTCGATCTCCAATAAGAAACGGGCAATTTCGTTTTTTGTTAATTGTCATTGGTGCCCAAGATTATTTTTATACCGCTGCAATATTTTCACAAAAATCATAAGCCGATAAGAGCATAAAAGTCAATTTTAAAGTGCAGTGTGGTGTGGGGTAGGGGAATTATTTACCGGGGAATTAAGTCGGTCATTCCTTGCTTGACACGGAATCCAGTATGGTTTTAAATCTCTGGATTCCCGCTTTCGCGGGAATGACAAAATGATTTTTTAACTATTTCACTGGACCCCTTGACTTCCTGACTCCTCGACTTCTCCAAACATCTCTTTTATTGTCTTTCCTATTATTGGATGTTTTTTATCAGGCGCAATTTCGCAGAGTGGCCTTAACACAAATTCCCTCTCATGCATGAAAGGATGGGGAATTTCCAGGTGCGGGGTTTCAATGCTTAAGTCATCGTATAAAAGTATATCAAGGTCAATAACCCGCCGCCCCCATTTAACAGACTCAGTCCTGCCCATTTGGTTTTCTATGTTTTTTAAAATACCAAGCAGGTCTTCAGGTTTTTTGTTGGTCTCTATCTCAATTGCCATGTTGATAAACTTTGGCTGGTCTTTTACTCCCCACGGCGCTGTCTCGTACATGGAGGACTGTTTTTTTACGTTAATCCCGTTCTCTTCGAGAAGACGTATCGCCTTCCTGCAGTTATCTTCCCGATTTCCGATATTTGAGCCTATGCCGATGTAAACGATTGACATAATAGTGTGCAGAATATAAGATGAATCTTTTTTATGTCATTGCGAGCGACCAGCGGGAGCGTGGCAATCTTATCCATAACTTCGAGATTGCTTCGTCGTTACACTTCTCGCAATGACAGAATGTGACATTTTATTTGTAAGCATTTACTAAACCTGAAACCTAAAGTATTTTCCCAATTCTCTCCACCGCTTCTTTGATTCTTTCTACCGGCACAGTGAGCGCGAACCTGACATATCCTTCACCGGGCGCTCCGAAGCCGACTCCGGGTGTGGTTAGCACCCCTGTTTTTTCAAGGAGATGTGCAACAAACTTCTGAGAATCAAATCCTGACGGAACCTTTGCCCATAAATAGAAGGTTGCCTTTGGCTTTATCAAATGGAAACCAAGTTTTTTTAATCCATTATAAAGCGCATCTCTTCTTGCCTGATACGTATCTCTGATTTCAGCCAGTATTTTATCATCTGTATTGATTGCAGCGATGGATGCTTCCTGTATGGCCTGAAAAACACCCGAATCAAGATTTGTCTTTATCTTACCTAAACCTGCAAGCACATCCTTGTTTCCGACAGCAAAGCCAATCCTCCATCCGGTCATATTATAAGTCTTTGAGAGGGAATGCATTTCTACTCCTACTTCCTTTGCCCCTTCAAGCTCAAGAAAACTCATTGGCTTTTCATTATCGTAATAAACCTCTGAGTAAGCTGCATCATGGCATACTATGATGTTATATTTTTTTGCCAAGGCGATTACTTCCTTATAAAAACCAGCGGGCGCTGTTGCAGAGGTCGGGTTATTCGGATAGTTTATGTACATGAGCTTTGCCTTTTTAAGTTTTTCTTCAGGAATTGTCTTGAGATCCGGAAGGAAACCGTTTTCCTCTTTCAGAGGCATGATATAACTCTCGCCTTCTGCAAACAAGGTCCCGACAGGATATACCGGGTAACCGGGAGAGGGCACAAGCACAACATCTCCAGGATTAACGAATGCCAGTGGTATGTGGCCGATGCCTTCCTTTGAGCCTATCAATGACAGCACTTCATTGGCAGGATCCAGAGAAACATTAAATCTTTTCTTATACCATCCGGCAACTGCCTGCCTGTATGAAAGCATGCCTTCGTATGAGGGATAGCGGTGATGTACAGGTTTTTCTACTGCTTTTTTCATTGCGTCAACTATATGTTCCGGAGTTGGAATATCAGGGTCGCCGATGCTTAAGTCTATCAGGTCAACCCCTTTTCCAAGGGCATCCTGTTTCATCTTGTCTATCGCTGCAAAAAGGTATGGCGGAAGATTTTTCACCCTGTCGGATAGCTGAACAGATATCATTGATTTAGAAACTCCTTCTCGTAGAGTCGAGTCTACGACCTGAATTTTTTTATCTATTATATACGATTATGTATGACAAATGCTTTCAGCGTATAAAAATTTGACATAAAATTTGCTATTATTTAGAATTACTACAATAAAAATGGCTAAAAAATACTGGGAAACATATTTTGATGCACTGAGAAAACAGGACTGGGAAAAGGCGATGCATTCCCTTAACTCTGTCCTGAAAGATGAACCAAAAAATTCTCAGGTGCATCTCAAGATCGGGGACATTTTTCAGAAGGCAGGAGATATGAGCAATGCAATTGCTGCCTATCACCAGTCTGCATGGCTTCTTGTGAATGAGGGTTTTTTGCAGAAGGCTCTCGCTATCTATAAGATAATCATGAGGCTTGATCCTGAGAACGCTGAGGCCATCAATAAATCTAAAGATTTGCTTATGGAACTTGAGAGTTCAAGGATGAAGCCGGCGCCGCCCCCTTCTTTTGAACCTATAGTTGAAGAAAAACCCGAACAACTGGTTGTATCCGGATTTGAGCCTTCTTTTGAAACAGGTTTTGAACCTGGAGCTGAACAGGATGTTGGAGTAGAGCCGCCTGCAGGGATAGCGGATTTTCCGGAAGTGCCGTCTTTTGAGGGTACAACTGAAGCTGGTGCCGGCGGGGGATTAGATTTTCCTGTGGAACCTGGTTTTGAAGCGGAAACCCAAAAAGATATTGAAGCTGAGGCTTCTGAAAAAATAGATGATTTATTTAAAGCGCCGTCTTTCGAGAGCGAAGCAGAACCTTCCCCGGAAAAAATGGACGATTTTTTTACCGGTACATCTTTTGATGAAGAGCCGTTAGGCGGCGTGCCTTCGCCTGAAACACAGGAGCCTGCGGAATTTGAAGGGCAAACTGAACCAGCAGCATCGGATGTTTTTCTAAACGGAGAAGAACCTGTTTCCCGTATCCCTGAATTTTTGTCATCTCTGCCTGAAGATGAGGCAAGAGAGTTGGTCGGCAGCATAAAATCACAATTATTCTCACCAGGGCAGAGGATTATTGAAGAGGGAGATTCCGGCGATTCAATCTTTCTTATAAAATCAGGACAGGCAGACGTTGTTGCGCATATTCTTGGTAAAGAGATAGAGCTTGCAACGCTCTCTGTTGGTGATGTATTTGGTGAAGTGGCATTTCTTACCGGGAGGCCGAGAACTGCTTCGGTAATAGCAATTGATAAACTTGAGATCATAGAATTTGACAGATTTATTCTCGAAGAAATGTTTGAAAAATATCCTGATATATTGAAAAAAATTCAGGATTTTTATCAGTCCCATGTTCAGGATACCATCCAGAAGGTTAAGGGCAGAATAAAAAAATAGGGCGCTAAAGATTTAGCGCCCTATTTTATAGAAATAATATTATTTCTTTTCTGCTGGTTTTGCTGGTTCTGCTTTCTTTGTCTCAGCCTTTTTCTCTGCTTTCTTTTCTGCCGCAGCCTTCTTTACAGATTTAGCAGTATTTTTGCCGTCTGCTGTAGTGTATTTTGCCGTTACCTTGTCTCCGGCCTTAACATCTGCAAGTGTCTTGTCATCAACAGTTATGACAACATCGCCCTTTTTACCTTTTACAGTAATGGTCTTTGCTGCTGCATCAACTGCTACGACTTCACCTGTAATCTGAACTACCTTTGCTGCAACCTTCTTTTCAGCCTTTGCCGGCTCAGCCTTCTTTTCTGCTGCAGGAGCAGCCTTATCTGCTGCAAAAGATACTGAAGCAACTGCAAAGACAAAGAGTACTGCAACTATAAGCGCTATTATCTTCTTCATAAAATCACCTCCCTTCACTTATATTTTGTGTTGTAAGTGACTATACAAGTATCATGCCATCAGTAATCAGGCGTGAGCGATAGATATTGCAGGGAATCCATATCCTTTTTAGGAAGGGTCTTCCTTTTTTGGGGAAGTGTCAGCGCCTATTTTTTCCCATCTGTACCAGAAGGTTTTATAACTCATACCGAGCAATCTTGCAGCTTTTGCAGCAACATTGTTAGCTTTAGACATTGCTTTTTTCAAAAGTTCTTTTTCGAATTCATCGAAATTTATTCCCTCGTCAGGTATATCAATGCCAATGATATTAGACGGCAGGGACAATCTGAGTTCACCTTTTATATCTTTCAGTGTTATTGAATTTGAATCGCACATGAGAACAGCTTTTTCTATAACTGATTCAAGCTGCCTTATGTTCCCGGGCCAGTGATATTCGATGAGCGCCTTCATGGCGCCGTTATCTATCTCTTTTATTCTTTTCCCGAATTCCTGATTATATTTACTGATGAAATATTCAACCAGTTCCGGTATATCCTCTTTACGGCCTCTGAGCGGCGGAAGTTCTATCCTTATAACATTGAGTCTGTAATAGAGGTCTTCCCTGAATGTTCCCTTTTTAATTTCTTTTTCAATATCTTTATTTGTGGCAGCAATAATTCTTACATCCACTTTTATGGCATCTCTTCCGCCAAGCCTTCTTAACTCCCTTTCCTGAAGCACCCGCAATATTTTTGACTGAGTTATATGGGGCAGGTCACCGATCTCATCGAGGAATAAAGTGCCGCCTGTTGTTGCTTCAAACAGTCCTATCTTCCTGGACATGGCGCCTGTAAATGCTCCTGCTTCATATCCGAACAGTTCGCTCTCAAGCAGATTCTCCGGAATCGCAGCACAGTTAAGGGCAGTGAAAGGTTTTATGCGCCTTGGGCTGTTATAGTGTATGGCCCTTGCAGCAAGCTCTTTGCCTGTCCCGCTCTCGCCGAGTATAAGCACAGTGGCAGGGCTTGAAGATACTTTTTTCATAATCTCCACTGCCTCTGTCATTTTTTTGGAATGGCCGATAATGCCCTCTATTTTGAACTTGTCAAATAAGGCTTTCTGAAGCTGCCGGTTTTCTTTCAGAAGTTCAGTTCTTTCCAATGCCCTTTTGACAGTTATCAGGAGTACGTCTTTATCCAGAGGCTTGGTGAGATAATCAAGGGCGCCTTTTTTCATGGCCTCAACTGCTGATGATACAGTTCCGTAAGCAGTCATGATAATAACAGCAGGCGCAAGATGTTCCCTCTGCACTTCGCCGAGAAGTTCTACCCCATCCATCTCTCCCAACTTCAGGTCGGTGAGGATTACATCGGGATTGAATGTCTTTGCAAGCCTTACTGCCTCTTCACCTGAAGACGCTATATAAGTCTCATAGCCGCTATCTTCAAGAATAGTTTTTAATATGCCTCTCTGCAGAGGTTCATCATCAACAACGAGTATGCCGGGCACTTATCCTCCAATCATTAGAAAGGTTGAGGCTAAGGTTGAGGTTGAGATTTTATTAGCCTTAACCGTAACCTGTTTTTTACTAATTCACTATTAGATTGCTGGTAAGGTTATTATTACTTTGCTTCCTTTTCCTTCAGCGCTCTGAATATCGACTTTTCCTCTATGTTCCTCAACCACCCGTTTTGTCAGTGCAAGCCCGATTCCAAGGCCGTTCTTTTTTGTGGTGAAAAACGGGTCAAAGACCTTTGAGAGGTCATCATTTGCGACTCCTATGCCTGTATCGCTAATGTATATCGAAAGGATTCCGTCTCTTGCCCCTGTTTTTATAGTCAATGTGCCGCCATCAGGCATTGCCTGAAATGCATTCAATATAACATTAAATATGCATGTCTTTATGAGTTCAGGGTCTATATTCAGCACAGGAAGTGATCCATATTCTTTTACTATATTTATTTTTTCTGCCTCGGCCTTTGCCCATATTATTCCAATTATATCCTCCAGGAGCTTGTCGATATCCACTTCCTGAAGATTAAGCCTCATAGGTTTTCCATAATCAAGAAAATCCTCTACCAGCCTGTTCAACCTTTGGATCTCCTGTTTTATGCTTGATATAAGGGCTCTGAATTTTTCTGCGCTTTCTTTATTTCCATCAGGGACGTATTTTTCTTTTATATGGTCCACACTGAGACTTATAAAGTTCAGCGGATTTCTTATCTCATGCGCCATGCTTCTTGAAAGCTGGCCTATGCCGGAAAGATGTTCAGCCTCACGTAATTTTTCCTCAAGTTTACGTTGTTCGCGCAATTTCTGAACCATGAAATTAAAACTCTGCGTAAGCTCTCCGATCTCGTCTTTCTGCTCAGTGGTAAGGGTCTGACTCAGATCGCCTGCGGCGACCCTTTTTGCGGCAGAAACAACGTCATGGATAGGTCTTGTATATCTCCAGGACAGGAACATGGCCATGCCAATGCCTAGTGCAAAGACCAGGAGACTGCCTATTATCCTTTTTATCATATTTATGCGCATGACCTTTGAGAAATCATCTGTATTAATCCTGAGATGGATATACCCGTGATGTTCCTGACCGGCTATAACGGGCACTATGACATTGTATACCTTGCCTTCTTCTTTCGAAACAGACTCGCCAAGCTCTGCCTTTATGATAAGTTCTTTTTTCTTTGGGCCTACAGGATTGCCGACCTTTGTGAGGTTTGTGCTTGCAATTATTTCATCTGCATTATTGATTATCGATATCTCCTTTACCCCTTTTGCATTCAGGCTCTTAAGGTACTGGTAAAGCCTCATCTCATCCGTAGAACCCTGGCTCGTTATTTCTTCAACGCCGACCTGTATGGCTTTTGAGAGTTCAACAATCTGTGATTCAAACTCCTTGAACATTGCTTTTTCGGATTGAGAATATAAGACCATAAGGATTGATGTCAGGACAAAGCTGAGGAACAGCATCATCAGTATAAGTTTTTTATTCAACGAGAGGCTCCTGAAAAAGTCTTTCAGCATGTTTTTAGCTTATCAGGTATAGAAATTGGAAAGCAAGCAGCGCTTGCTTGATGCCCGGCATTATTATGTGATATAGTGCCAGATAAATCATAAAGGAGAAGTGGACATGGGAAAAGAAGAGACGCTTAAGGCAAATCTGGTTCAAGCAGTTATAAATTATGTCAGGGCAAGTCATGCGGATGCAATCGACAAGGCGTATGAATATTTCTGGGATGAAAAAGATCCTGAAGAGTTTCTTAAAGGCACTGCGCTTGCTCTCGGGTTCATAAATTTTGAGGATTGGCTTATTTTTGATTATAAGGCAAATGAAGCCAAAGAGACTTTTTTAAACATCTATGCTGCGTGCAATAAAGAATTGAAAGATGACGAACTTGCGCTTCTGAATAAAATCAAGTGTTCTTTAATAAGTCTTTATGAGGTTGCGTCTGTCTCCAGGGATAAAAAGATCACCCTCAAAGACCTGCTCCTCGGCGGGGAATTTGTTTTAAGAGAGAAGGCCATGACAAGAGGCTTAAAGAAGGGCGACATATTTGCAACAAGGCTGTTAACGCTGGATGGCAAGTCTGTCATGAGCGGGTGTGTTTATCCGTATAAGGCAGGAGATAAGCAGCTGGTTCTTGGATATATAGAGAGGATGTTCAAGCGGTATAAAAAGAATGAAAACCCCGAAGGCGGCATGGAAAATTTTCTAAAAGATTACGGGGATACTCTTAATGTAGTGTGGATGAATATAATCCTTAATCAGACGGAGACGTAAAAGGCAACAGAAGCCCCCTGAACTCAGGCTTGGCTGTATATGGGAAACCTTTTGCGTAAGTGTTATAGTAAGGATATTATTAACATTCAGGCAAAGGGAGCAATCATGAATATCAAAAAGTATTTGTTCGGCTTGATTTTCTGCTTGTTTTTTATGGTTAGCGGCTGCGCCATCGCTCTTGGCCCTCCAACAGTAGACCTGAAGGAATCCCAAAGGCCGCCTATCTTCAGGCTTGAGCAGGTCAGCGAGCAGAAGAGCGGGAGCGGGAGTGAGGAATGGCCGGGATTCCGCGACCTTCTGATAAAAGCGCTGAACCAGCCTCCAGCCTCCGGCCTCTTCACGAAGGACAGCTCCGGACTAGCCCTCAAGGTCGAGCTTAAATCCTCCCATGAGAGCGACACGTCCCGGCTCATCGGGCTGGGGCTCCTCAGCATGGGAACCCTGGGGATCATTCCTCTTCATTACCACTCGGACTGGCCGGTCAAGGGCGATGTCACGATATATTCAGGGGATGGGAAGGTGCAGGGCCAGTACCATGTCCAATCGACGGGGACCTATGACATCCAGGCGTACCCGCTCACAATGTTTACCCTGTTCGGGGCAAGCTTTCAGGGGGACGCTGACGCCAAAGAGATACTCCAACGGACGGTCAATGACATTGTATCTCAGATTATGAGGGCGGTTGATTCCGACTATGAAAAGCTTGCTGTGCTTTATCGTTTCCAGATGAAGGCAAAGGCGGAACAATCGGTGGTGGAAGCGTCATCCAGGGATGAACTGCGCATTATAAAATCTGATGTGGACGATATACCTGCGGCAAAATCAAAACTAAATAATAATAAATCATACGCCATTGTGATAGGAATCGAGCGGTACCGCCAAAAGCTTCCCAGGGCCGACTTCGCAACACATGACGCTCAGACAGTGACTGACTATTTAACCAAGGTGCTTGGATATCCCGAAGAGAATGTAATTACGTTATTAAATGATAGAGCGCTAAAAAGTGATTTTGAAAAATATTTTGAAAAATGGCTTGTGAATAATGTAGAGAAGGAGAGCACCGTGTTTGTGTATTATTCCGGCCACGGCGCTCCTGACCCCAGGACAGGCAGCGCCTATCTTGTTCCCTATGACGGAGACCCTTCATTTATTGACCAGACCGGGTATTCTTTGAAGCGGATGTACGAAGCCCTCGGACGGCTTCAGACAAGGGAAATTATCGTTGTGCTTGATTCCTGTTTTTCCGGAGCAGGAGGGAAGTCTGTAATAGCAAAAGGCGCAAGGCCGCTTGTTATGAATCTTGAACAGGATATAAAGCTTTCAAAAAACATGACTGTCATGTCTGCCTCGTCGGGCGACCAGATCAGTTCAACGTATGATGAAAAAGGGCATGGGTTGTTCACGTACTTCATGCTCAAGGGGATTAAGAACGAAGACGTTGTCAAACAGGATGGTTCTCTGGATATTAATGAACTGCATTCCTACATCAAGCCACAGGTGGAGCGTATTGCCAGGAAGCAGTACAACAACGAACAAACGCCGCAGTTGATAGCGCCGGAGAAACAGAAGAAGGATTAATGTTAGAATTGCTATGAGGAAGAATAAAAGATGAACGAAATGAAGACTGTAGGTCGTTGCGACTCGCAACCGAGTGGAGCAAGAGCACATAAGAAAGGGTTTAGTGAGGAATTAAATAAATTCTTTCATCTGATTGTAGAATTCAGGAGAGATAAGGTTTTTATACCCCGTGGAGTTTTTAAATTCAGGACTTTTGAGGAGGCTGAAAAGTGGCGGCACAGGATGCTGAGGGGCCAAAGTCCCGGCCACCAACGATAGATGATCTCTTAGCTGTTTGCAAAAAACTCAATGAAAAGGGCGTAAGATATGTCCTGATTGGCGGTTTTGCCATGAACTACTATGGCTTCCCAAGGGCTACTGAAGATATAGACCTGCTTGTAGACCCTTCAAATGAAAATATCTCAAAACTCAAAAATGCCCTCTCATTCCTGCCTGATAATGCTGTCAGGGAGGTTGCTCCTGATGATGTAGAAAAATACGAGGTTGTCAGAGTTGCAGATGAGATTGTCATAGACCTGCTTAAAAAGGCTTGCGATATTACTTTTGATAAGGCAGGGATAGAATATTTCGAATTTAAGGGTATCTGTATTCCTATTGCAGATATTTCCACGATGGTAAAGACAAAACAAGGGGTTAGGCCCAGAGATAAGGAAGACCTCTTATTTCTTGAGAATATATTAGAAGAGGAAGGGAAAGGTATTTGATGAAGGCGGGGTTATGAGAAAGAAGGGTAATTTAATTTCTTTAATCAGTGTGCTCTTTATCCTGCTTGTGAGTATGGCGATGGGAGGGTGCGCAACAGTGACACAACTGGGGACAGCGGCGCATGGAGGAGATATCAGAGAGGTGGAAGCCCTTTTAAACAAAGGCGTTGATGTGAATGAAAGAGTAATGGGTACAACACCTTTACTTGAAGCGGTGTTCTATAAGTGCTGCGCTTCTTTAGATATAATACGCCTCTTGCTTGATAAGGGCGCTGATCCCAATTTAGGTACGAGTAGTGGCTGGAAACCTATACATTATGCAGTTGATAACGGCAATGTAAATGTAGTGAAACTCCTGCTTGACCGAGGAGCTGACATTACTGTTCGGAATCATCGGGGTAAGACTCCCTTAAAAATGGCAGAGGAAGAAGGTCAAACGGTTATCGCGCGCATGCTCAGAGAGGCGGAAGAAAATCAGTATAAGAAACTTTATGCAAAGGATGAAAAGCCGACCCCATCTGTCCCTGAAAAGTCTTCTGTTTCTACCCCCAAATCAGATGTTGACGAACTGCCTTTAGTCAAAGCAAAACCGAATAAAAATGCCTATGCCATTGTAATCGGCATTGAAAACTACCGGCAAAAACTGCCAAAGGCTGATTATGCGGTAGCTGACGCAAAGACTGTAACAGAATATCTCACAAAGGCAATGGGTTATCCGGAAGAGAATGTTGTTACACTCACGAACGACCGGGCGTCCTTGACGGATTTTATAAAATACTTTGAAAAATGGCTTCCTAACAACGTTGAAAAAGATAGTTCCGTATTTATCTACTATTCAGGCCACGGCGCGCCAAATACAAAGACAGGCGATGCCTATCTTGTGCCTTACGACGGAGACCCGTCATTTATAGAACAGACTGGATATCCCCTGAAGAAACTCTATGAATCACTTAACAAACTTCAGGCAAAGGAGATTATCGTTGCGCTTGATTCATGTTTTTCAGGAGCAGGTGGAAAGTCTGTAATAGCAAAAGGCGCGAGGCCGTTGGTTATGAACCTTGAACAGGATATGAAGGCATTCGATAAGCTGACAGTTTTGTCCGCTGCATCAGGAGAGCAGACAAGCTCTACCTATGACGAGAAGGGACATGGCTTATTCACTTACTTCATGCTCAAAGGCATAAAGGATGAAAATGTCACAAGGCAGGATGGCTCTATTAAAATGGATGACCTATTTGGCTACATTAAACCACAAGTGGAGCGCATTGCCAGAAAGCAGTACAATAACGAACAAACACCGCAGTTGTTCGGGGGAAAACCCAGATGACATTTATGAAAAAAATACCTTTGATATTTCTCCTTCTTGCATTTCCCTTTGTCTCCCTTGCTGCGGATAAACCCGCCTGGATTGATGCAGACGGAGAGGCAGTTATGGGTGATATTGAGACCCGGAAAGAGGTTAAGGATAGGGCAAAGATTGATGCGCAGAATAAGGCAGTTGAAAAGGCAGTCGGCGTATTCATAAGGTCTCACACACTGGTCTCTAACAGCCAGCTTGCAGAGGATCTGGTTTATGCGTCTGTAAGAGGAAAGATAGAGAAGGTCAATATTGTCAAAGAGGGCTGGGATGAGAAAGACAGGAATCTTTATAAAGTTAAAATCAAGGCACTTATTAAACCTGTTTATCCTGAAAAAGGCGAAGGCATATCACTAAAAATCCTGCTCTCTAAAACTGTTTTAAAAGAAGGTGATGAGGTAAAAATATTTTATCAGGCAAGCAATGACTGCTATGTTTATATTTTCTCGGTTGCAGCTGATGGCTCAGTGACATTGCTCTTGCCCAATTCCATGAATCAGGACAACCATATAAAAGCCGGTAAGTCATATGAATTCCCTTCCTCTGAAAGCAAGATAAAACTTCAGGCAAGATTTCTTCCCGGTTTCGACAAGAATGTTGCTGAGGAAAGGATTAAGATTATAGCAACAAAGCTCAGGGAGGATATAATACCGCTCGGATTTCAGGAAGGAATGTTTAAGGCCTATGATTCCAAATCAACAGGTATGATAAGCGACCTTGTAAGAAGGCTTAATCAAATTGAACCTGCTGATTGGGCTGAGGCAACGGTAGTTTATAAATTAAGCAGATAGATAACAGGTATATCATATTTTGATGTCATTGCGAGGAGTCCCGAAAGCTTTCGGGACGACGTGGCAATCTCTTTGATTTATATAAAAGCGAGATTGCGGAGTTTATCCAGAGCGATAAAATCGAGATTGCTTCGCCTTCGGCTCGCAATGACAAGCGAGGGACCTGCTCGCAATGACAAATTTATAGTGGCTCGGTTTATAATTGTAATAAGGTACTGACGATGAAAATTGTTACTGCAGAAGAGATGAGAGAGATTGACAGAAAGGCCATAAAGAATTATGGAATCTCCGGCACTACACTTATGGAAAGGGCAGGGCTTAAAGGTGCAGAAAAAATAAAAGAATTATTCGAAAAGAGAAAAATTATCGTACTTTCAGGAGGGGGCAATAACGGAGGAGACGGGCTTGTTGCTGCCAGGAACCTTCATGAATGGGGCTGGAATGTAAAGGTAATCCTCCTGTCGAATGAGAAAAAGCTCAGCCCTGACTGTCTTGAACAATATAAAATAGCAAAAAAATCAGGTGTGCCTGTAGTATTCAATACAGAAATTAGAGGGAAAGACCTTCATAGCGCTGTGGTTGTGGATGCAATTTTTGGAACCGGCTTAAGCAAACCTGTAACAGGCAGGATAGCGGATATTATCTCATTCATTAATAGTTCGACGGTGCCGGTAATTTCTGTTGACATCCCATCAGGTATATCATCAGATACAGGTCAGGTAATGGGCGAAGCTGTTATGGCTGATTATACTGTTACTTTCGGCCTTCCCAAAAGAGGGCATCTGCTGTATCCCGGCGCTGAGTGTACAGGAAAACTATTTGTTGAAGATATAGGTTTTCCGGATGAACTTCTCAGGTCAGAAAAAATAAGAGTGGAGCTTCTTGAAAGTATGGATGTGTCCCTTTTAATTCCGGAAAGGCGGCGATATTCCCACAAGGGAGACTATGGCCATGTGCTTGTTATTGCCGGTTCCAGAGGAAAGACAGGCGCTGCATTCATGTGTGCTAAGGCATGCCTGAGGGCAGGGGCAGGGCTTGTAACAATAGGGGTTACTGAAACATTGATGGATGTCTTTCAATCAAGGGTTACAGAGGAGATGACGTTGCCGCTGCCCGATAGAGGGGATGGGACTTTGTCATCAAAGGCTTCTGATAAAATACTGACTTTTATGGCAGATAAGGCTGATGTGCTTGCAATAGGACCCGGAATCTCGGTAACCGATGACACCCAAAAACTTGTCACTGCACTTGTATTGAATTCAGCTGCGCCTATGGTGATGGATGCAGATGCGATAAATGCACTTGAAGGCAATAAGCATATCTTCAGAAAAGCAAAGGCGCCCATAATACTTACGCCGCATATAGGAGAGATGGCGAGACTCTTAACAACGGGGTCAAGGGTTCGAGGGTTCGAGGGGCCAAGGGAAAAGCTCAGATATCAAATTGAAAAAGACAGGATTAATGCAGCTATCTCATTTGCTAAAGAGACAGGAACTTATCTTGTGCTTAAGGGAGCGCCGACTGTTATTGCTGAACCTGAAGGAAGCGCATTTGTTAACCCGACTGGAAATCCCGGCATGGCAAGCGCCGGAGTGGGAGATGTCCTTACAGGAATGATTGCAGGATTGCTTGGCCAGGGATTAAATCCGTTAGAGGCGTCAATACTTGGGGTTTTCATGCATGGGCTTGCGGGGGATATAGCTGCAAACAAAAAGGGTGAGCACTCATTAATTGCATCAGATATGATAAATTCGTTGCCGGATGCTTTTCTTTCATTGGGAAAAATCAGATAGATAATAAAGAAAGGCAGAATATGGTATTTGAGCGGTTTTATTTTGTCGATATTCAATAAGGTAGATTTAAATTTGATAAAATAAAGAGGCAAAATTCCTCGGAGCGAAGCGAGAATGAGCGAGGATGCTATATTCTGCCTCTCTTAACTACATTATTTCACGATTAACAATATGGAAACATTGATATATCCTGATATATGCGGCTCTCATGTAACTGCTTTTTTCTCCGGCAAATCTCCGGGCGCTGACCTTGACAGGATTTCAAATATTGCCTCGGTCAGTAAAGAAAAGATTTATCTGCCGATACAAAAACATACGGATAAGGTACTCTTGCTGGATTCCGATTTCAGTCCGAGGATTGCAGATGCTGTTATAACAAAAGGCAGGGGCATTTTGTTAGGCATTCAGGTTGCAGATTGTGTGCCTGTGCTTCTGAGTGATACAAAAAAATCAGTGTTAGGGGTTGTGCATGCAGGCTGGAGGGGCACTGCAGCAGAGATACTGAAGAAAACTATAAGTTCGATGTGTGATAAATTCAGTTCTGTACCTGAAGATATTATGATAGCACTGGGGCCGAGCATAAGATTGTGCTGTTATCATGTTGGGTATGATGTGCTTGAATCTGTTATAAAAGCAACCGGCAGCGGTGACTATCATAATCAAAAAACTGACGCATACTGTCTTGACCTTGCAACTGCAAACAAATATCAGGCAATATCATCCGGAATACCTGAAAAAAATATATGGATGTCTCAGGAATGCACTTATTGCAATCCGGACAGGTTCTATTCTTACAGGTATGCAAAAGGTTCTACTGGAAGACAGTGCGGGTTTATTGGTATCCTTTAAGCTAATGAAATTCTTAAGCAGAAGCGCGGAAGAAACACAGATCATAGGTTTTAGTCTTGGAAAATTGCTTAAATCACAGGGAGTTGTATGCCTTTACGGCGAACTGGGTGCAGGCAAGACAACATTTGTTAAGGGAGTTGCGCAGGCACTGGGAATTCCTGAGAGTAATGTCACGAGCGCAAGTTTTACAATAATTGTTGAATATGACAATGAAATTCCTCTCTATCACATAGACCTTTACAGGATTGAAAAGGAAGCTGATATTGATGGGGCAGGTATCTGGGATTATATTTACAGCGAAGGCATTACTGTTATTGAATGGGCTGAGCGGCTTGGAAAGGTGCCTGACGATTTTATAAAGGTAAAATTTGCTATTATAGATGAAGAGACAAGGGATATAACAATTGAGGGTATAGATGAAAAAGATTGGAATTATATGTAAGTCAGGAAGGCCTGAGCCGCTGGAGATATTGAAAGACCTCCTTCCCTGGTTAGACAAAAAAGGGCTTGAAACATTTTTGGACATTGAAACAGCCCCGATGCTCAATGCGAAAGGCTATTCGCGTTCAGAGATTCCAAAGATTGCTGAAGTGATAATTGTTCTGGGCGGTGACGGCACAATGCTCAATGTTGCCAGGCTTGTCTGTGAAAAAGGCATCCCTATCCTTGGAGTCAATCTGGGGGGCCTTGGATTTATAACAGAGGTGCAGATAGAAGAACTCCATGATGCCATGGAAAAAGTTCTTTCAGGAGAGTGTTCATCTGAAGAACGAATAATGCTCACAGCTTATATCCATAGGCACGGAGAAAAAATTGCGGAATATACTGTACTTAATGATGTTGTAATAAATAAAGGTGCGCTTGCAAGGATTATAGACCTTGAAACTTACATTAATAAGACATATGTAACGACCTTTAAGTCAGACGGGCTTATAGTGTCAACACCGACCGGCTCGACAGCATACTCATTGTCAGCAGGAGGGCCTGTTCTGTATCCAACGCTTGACAGTATTGTTGTAACGCCTATATGCCCTCATACCCTTACTAACAGGCCCATTGTTCTTCCTGATGATGTATTGATTGAGATAGTGCTTAAATCTCAGAGCGAGGATGTTTTTCTCACGCTTGACGGCCAGGTAGGATTCTCTTTAAGAAAGAATGATGTTGTGGAAATTAAAAGGTCGCCTTTCAGGACAAAACTCCTCATTCCGTTTGAAAGGGATTTTTTTCAGGTGCTAAGGACAAAGCTTAAATGGGGAGAGAGGTAAATAAGCTGTCGGCTGACAGCTATCAGCTATGAGCCAAAAGCAAATGAGCAATATTGCAGAAGATATAAAGGACATACTCAGGTTTTATGAGGCGCTGGGGATTGAGAGGCTGCCGATAAAGATGGCGCAGAAGTACAAAAGTGCAGAAGCGCGGAAGCCGGAGTTCAGAGGGCCGGCATTGGTTAGTGAAGATATAAAAGCTGAGACCTATCACCCAACATCTAAGGCTTCACCTGTTGCACATCTGTCCACGGCTGAAAAGGCTGCTACACTGAAGGCATTACGGGAAGAAATTGGAGATTGTCAGCGGTGCAAGCTTTCAAAGGGAAGGACAAATCTTGTCTTTGGTGAAGGGAATATTGATGCAGAAATAATGTTCATAGGCGAGGGGCCAGGCAAGGAAGAGGACTTGCAGGGAAGGCCATTTGTCGGAGATGCAGGCCAGTTATTAACAAAGCTCATAGAGAAGATGGGTTTTAAGAGGGAGGATGTCTATATAGGCAATATAGTGAAATGCAGGCCTCCTTTGAACAGGGCTCCTGAAGATGATGAAATTAATGCGTGCGGTTCTTTCATTAAAAGGCAGGCAGAGATAATTTCTCCAAAGGTTATAATTGCGCTGGGCCGCATATCTGCCCAGACCCTGCTTGCTTCAAAAATTACGATAAGCAAACTGAGGGGAAGGTTCTACGAATATTGCAATATACCACTGATGCCGACATTCCATCCTGCATATCTTCTGAGGAACCCAAAGGACAAGAAGCTTGTATGGGAAGATGTTCAAAAGGTTTTGGAAAGGCTGAAATGAAAAGATTTGTTTTTGCGAGGAGCGGAGACCCCTCACTTGTCATTGCGAGGGACGGAGTCCCGAAGCAATCTCAGTTCGGGGCAGGCTCCGCAATCTTAAAAAACGAGATTGCCGCGCCTTTGGCTCGCAATGACAACTCAGGTTAGGTAAGGATCTGGAATGAAGAAATTTGTCTTTGCAATCAGCGGTGCAAGCGGGTCGATTATAGGGATACGAGTTCTAAGGGAATTGCTCAAGACCTCTCAGGTTCATCTGATTATATCATCTCAATCATTTTCAATTATAAAGGACGAAACAGGAATTGATTGGGGAGTAAATAAAAAGGGGTCAAGGGGTCAAGGGGTCATCCTTCGCAGTGCTACGGAGAATGGAGTCAAGGGGTCAAAATTGACAGAAGATAAGATTAGAAAATATTTTAAAACAGACAGTCTCTTCTTTCATAACGAAACTCAAATGGAAGCTCCTATAGCAAGCGGTTCCTTTAAGACAGACGGGATGTTCGTAGTTCCTTGCTCGATGAAAACTCTTTCAGGCATTGCCAATGGTTATGCGAACAATCTTGTGGAGCGCGCTGCTGACGTGACGATAAAAGAGGGAAGACCATTGCTCCTTTCCCCGAGAGAAATGCCTTTCAGCGCAATTCATCTTGAAAACATGCTCAAGCTTGCTATGACAGGAGTTAAGATAGCGCCTCCTGTTTTAGGTTTTTATCACAAGCCCAAAAAAATAGATGACATAATTGATTTTCTTGCCGGCAAGATTCTTGACAGTATGGGAATTGAACACGAGATTTTTAAAAGATGGGGAAGCAAATGATTTCAGGAGGTGGGGTTATGAAAAAACTGGGAGTACCGATTATATTTTTATTGCTATTTTTAACTGTGGGATGTGCAGGACATTACAACATCCCTATGGTAGATGTTACTGCAACCCCGCCTGACATTGTCCAAAAAATACCATTGAATGTAGCAATTCTTATAACCGACCAAATGGAAAATTATACGTTCACTGGACAAGCAAACGAATCATCCATTTATGGAACATATACTTTCCCCTTTGGACAGATGATCAAGAAGAATGTTTTTGATATTTTATCTCCTGCTTTTAATAAGGCAGTTATAGTGAAAGGCAAGCCGTATCCGCAAGACATTGATGCCATTGTCATCCCAAAGGTTGAAAAATTCCAGCACTGGTATGTCGGTGCAGGTGCTTTCACAGGAAAGGCTGTTGCAAAAATATCGATTAAACTTGCTGTTTATGATATGAAGGGAATGCTCGTATGGGAAGGAATAATAAATTCACCTAAAGTGGAAAAAATATATTCCATGAATGATTTTTTGGAAGCGACTGGAAGTGTAGCCGCAGAATCAGTAGTTGCTGCTTTGCAAGAGGCCGCTAAAGTTATAACTTCGTCACGTGAGATTCATACATTTGTTTCTACAAAAGGAGTATCCGAAACTATAGCTTCAAAGCCGTCCGGAAAGGAATTGCCCATCGTCAAATCCGATGTTGATAAGCCTTTTTTTGGTGTAACCGATAAAATAATGGGAGATAATGACATGGCAGTTGTTATAGGCGTTGAGAAATATCAGGATTTGCCTGCTTCAGATTATTCTTCCAGCGATGCAAAGCTTATGAAGGAGTATCTTGTATCGTTGGGCGTCAAGGAAAGGAATATAGAACTTCTCCTGAATGAAAGGGCAACGCAGTCAAGCATAAAGAAAACTGTAGAAACATGGCTTCCGAACAGGATCAAGAGCGACAGTAAAGTAGTAATCTATTATTCCGGCCATGGAGCGCCTGATGCAAAAACAGGAGGCGCCTATATTGTGCCGTTTGATGGCGACCCGAATTATCTTGAGGATACAGGCTATCCATTGAAAAGGCTTTACGATAAACTCGGCAAGCTTCAAGCAGCGGAAGTGATTGTTCTCCTTGATTCCTGTTTTTCAGGCGCTGGCGGAAGGAGTGTGCTTGCAAAGGGCGCGAGGCCGCTGGTGATGATGGTGGATACAGGGGTTTTATCATCAAACATGGCGGTACTCTCGGCAACGCAGGGGACGCAGATTTCTACTTCTTCTTCTGAAAAAGGGCACGGGGTATTTACATACTATTTCCTAAAAGCCCTTAAAGACGGCAAGAAAGACATTGCAGAGATTTACAGCTACATTAAGCCATTGGTTGAAGACGAGGCAAAACAAATCAATGTTCAGCAAAGCCCGAGTGTAAGTCCTGACGTTGAGAAATTAAAAGGAAGGTTTAGTTTAAGAAAATGACACTTAAAGAGCATATAAAACTTATTACCAAAGCAGAACACTGGGATCCCTTTTTGGTTTTGGGGATGCATGAAATTGAATCAGATAAATATGGGATGTGGAGCCTGTCTAAAAACTACCATTCCCACATAAAGTCGTCATTCTCGCGAAGGCGGGAATCCAGTGTTTTCAATACCTTCTGGATCCCCCGGTCAAGCCGGAGGATGACAAATACTGAGTTTTTAGACAAGCTCTGTGTCCCTCTATATTCTCTGTTGATTATCCGAAGAAGGTATTTTCTTTAAAGCTTTCGAACAAATAAATTTTTAAAGTAGATTTGCAGGAGGTGGGTTGTGAAAAGGATATTGGGATTGATTTTAATCTTTCCGATGCTTATTTTGTTGGCTGGATGCGGGACCGCATTGACACAGGCGGCAAAAGAAGGAGACATCGCTGCCCTCCAGAAACTGCTCGATCAGGGGGCAAATATAAATGAAAACGCTATAGTAGGAGGTAGTATGAATGGCTCGCTTTTAAGCCAAGCTGCATACTACTGCCGTATTGAGGCGATAAAGTATTTAATACATAAAGGAGCTGATATAAATAATGCAACAGGTTGGACAGATTATGGTGCTAGTGGTGGAGGGTTGAGACCTTTGCATATGGCTGCAAGATCTGGTTGCACAGAGGCAATAAAACTCTTGCTCGATGCAGGCGCTGACATTGATGTAAGAGCAAATAAGATGTTCGGGTCTGCCCTGGCAATAGCTGCATATCATGGTAATATTAAGAGCGTAAAATATTTACTTGAAAGAGGGGCTGACGTTGATGATGCAAGCCAAGTTCTTAAAGGATTGGCAGATGACAAAATGAAAGGGACAGGTGGCAAAGAAGGTCTGGCATTGCTCCAGAAGTTTGAAAAGCAAATGGCTGTAAAACCGCGTGAGGAAAAATCTGTTTTGCAAGAGGCCGCTAAAACTATAGCTTCAAAGCCGTCCGGAAAGGAATTGCCCATCGTCAAATCCGATGTTGATAAGCCTTTTTTTGGTGTAACCGATAAAATAATGGGAGATAATGACATGGCAGTTGTTATAGGCGTTGAGAAATATCAGGATTTGCCTGCTTCAGATTATTCTTCCAGCGATGCAAAGCTTATGAAGGAGTATCTTGTATCGTTGGGCGTCAAGGAAAGGAATATAGAACTTCTCCTGAATGAAAGGGCAACGCAGTCAAGCATAAAGAAAACTGTAGAAACATGGCTTCCGAACAGGATCAAGAGCGACAGTAAAGTAGTAATCTATTATTCCGGCCATGGAGCGCCTGATGCAAAAACAGGAGGCGCCTATATTGTGCCGTTTGATGGCGACCCGAATTATCTTGAGGATACAGGCTATCCATTGAAAAGGCTTTACGATAAACTCGGCAAGCTTCAAGCAGCGGAAGTGATTGTTCTCCTTGATTCCTGTTTTTCAGGCGCTGGCGGAAGGAGTGTGCTTGCAAAGGGCGCGAGACCACTGGTGATGATGGTGGATACAGGGGTTTTATCATCAAATATGGCGGTACTCTCGGCAACGCAGGGAACGCAGATTTCCACTTCTTCTCCTGAAAAAGGGCATGGAGTATTCACATACTATTTCCTAAAAGCCCTTAAAGACGGCAAGAAAGATATTGCTGAGATTTACGAATACATAAAGCCATTGGTTGAAGACGAGGCAAAACAAATCAATGTTCAGCAAAGCCCGAGTGTAAGCCCTGACGTTGAGAAGTTAAAGGGAAGGTTTGGATTGAGGAAATAAAATAAGGCTGGGGTGTATTGAGATTGACATAATATTGATGTATGATGTAAGATGTATGATGTAATCGGAGGTGAGGATTATGGAAACAGCAAAACACAGGACGCAGATATCACTTGAAGACTGGCAATATCAAATATTGCTTGAAATGTCAAAAAAGGAAAAAAAGAGTCTTTCATACATTATCAGAGAGTTTTTGTCTGAAAAATTTTCAAAGCATGTTGTGAAGACAAAAGAAGACTCTGTCTGGAGTATTATCGGTATTGGTTCAGGTGATGGTTCTCCAGTGGCACGTGAACACGACAGATTTCTTTATGCAAAAAGGAAGAAGAAATGAAAAGACTGTTTGTTGATACAGGGGCATGGTATGCCCTTGTTGACAAGAATGACCCTGACCACAAAGAAGCAGTGTCTTTCATAAGAAACAACAAAATCCCGCTTTTGACGACAAATTTTGTATTTGATGAGACCATTACTCTACTCCGAAGCCGCCTTGGATGGAGCGTAGCTAAGGAATTTGGACAGAGACTTAAGGACAGTCGCTTTGTGAGCCTTATCGCAGCGAAGGATGAGGATGAAGAAAAGGCATGGGAAATTTTCCTGAAATATAAAGATAAGGATTTCAGCTATACAGACTGCACGAGTTTTGCTGTAATGGAAAGATTAAGGATAGATACCGCCTTTTCTTTCGACAGCCATTTTCAGACAATGAAATTTCAAGTAATGCCATAGACACAGGAGGTGGGGGATGAGAAAGATCTTTGTATTTCTTTTAGTTCTTATATTTCTGAATAAGGACATAAGCTTATTTGTATCAAATCCAAACTGAGGTTCGATAAAATAATTAAACATGACACTTAAAGAGCATATAAAACTTATTACCAAGGCAGAACACTGGGATCCCTTTTTGGTTTTGGGGATGCATGAAATTGAATCCGGCAAGAAGAAGGCGATTGCTGTGCGTGCATTTTTGCCGGATGCAGATGAAGCATGGGTCGTTGATATTAGCGACAACAAGACTTATAAAATGGAAAAGACCAACAAGGCAGGTTTTTTTGAAAAGAACTTTGATGACAGGAAAGAATTATTCAGATATAAGCTGAGGCTAAAGGCATCCAATGAACACATATTTGAATTTTACGACCCTTATTCATTCTGGCCTGTGCTTTCCGACTTTGACCTTTATCTTATCGGAGAGGGAAGTCATTACAAGAAATACGAAAAGCTCGGCAGTCATATCACGGAGATTAATGGAATAAAGGGTGTTCATTTTGCTGTCTGGGCTCCTAATGCAAAAAGGGTAAGCATTGTCGGTGATTTTAATAACTGGGACGGCAGAAGGCATCAGATGCGCGTGCTGGGCTCGTCAGGCATATGGGAGTTATTTATCCCAGGACTTGATGAAGGGAAGATTTATAAATTTGAGATAAAAGCGCAGTCCGGCGATATTTTTCTGAAGGCGGACCCCTATGCCTTTTATTTTGAGGTCAGGCCCAAGAGCGCCTCTATTGTCTATAACATAAATAAATATCAATGGAAAGACGATGAGTGGCTTGATATGCGTTCAAAAAAGAACTGGAACGAGTCACCAGTTTCGGTTTATGAGGTGCATCTGAGTTCATGGATGCGCATGCCTGAAGAGGAAAATCGTTTTATGACATATAAGGAACTGGCTGAAAAATTGATTCCTTATGTAAAGGAAATGGGCTATACGCACATAGAACTTCTCCCTATAACAGAACATCCCCTTGATGCATCATGGGGATATCAGACAATCGGATATTTTGCTCCGACAAACAGATACGGGACCCCGGGTGATTTCATGTATTTTGTGGATAAATGCCATCAGGACAATATCGGTGTTATCCTCGACTGGGTGCCTGCACATTTCCCGAGGGACGCTCATGGGCTTGGGTATTTTGACGGGACAGCGTTATATGAACATGCAGATCCGAGAAAGGGTGAACATAAGGACTGGGGCACGCTTATTTTTAATTATGGAAGAAATGAGGTAAGGAATTTCTTAATTTCAAATGCGCTTTTCTGGCTGGAAAAATATCATCTTGACGGTTTAAGGGTTGACGCTGTGGCCTCAATGATCTATCTTGATTATTCAAGAGAAGAGGGCGAATGGATTCCGAATATTTTCGGAGGCAGGGAAAACCTTGAGGCGATTGATTTTCTTAAAAAATTTAATGAGATTGTCCATCAACAACACGCAGGGGTCCTTACGATTGCAGAAGAATCAACAGCATGGCCGGGCGTATCAAGGCCGGTATATCTCGGAGGCCTTGGTTTCAGCCTCAAATGGAACATGGGATGGATGCATGACGTGCTCGAATATTTTTCGAAAGAGCCTGTCCATAGAAAATATCATCATAACAATCTGACATTCAGCCTCCTTTATGCCTTTACGGAAAATTTTATGCTCGTGCTTTCACATGATGAAGTTGTGCACGGCAAAGGTTCCATGCTCGGCAAGATGCCGGGTGACATATGGCAGAAATTCGCTAACATGAGGCTTTTATACGGCTTTATGTATGGGCATCCCGGCAAAAAACTTCTTTTTATGGGAGATGAGATAGGACAGTGGGATGAATGGAAACATGAACACAGTATTGACTGGCACCTGCTCCAGTACGAGCCGCATCAGAAACTCAGGAGATTTGTTACGGACCTGAACAGAATTTATAAATCAGAGCCGGCATTGTTTGAGGTTGACTTTAATTATTGGGGGTTTGAGTGGATAGATTTTCGCGATACAGAGCAGAGCATAATAGCATTCTTGAGGAAAGCAAAGAAGACTGACGATTTTCTTGTGTTTGTGTGTAATTTCACGCCTGAGCCGAGATCTGACTACAGGATAGGCGTGCCGGAACCAGGCTTTTACAAAGAAGTTTTAAACAGCGATTCTTCAGAATACTGGGGCAGCAATATCGGAAACTCAGGCGGTGTTTTAGCAGAGGAGGTACAATGGCATGGAAGGCCATATTCGATAAACATAACATTGCCGCCATTGGCAGTGGTGGTGTTTAAGCCTGCAAAAGATTGACAGTAGCCGGTTTAAATGGTAATATTTGACCATGATGATGAGCTTAAGGGCATCAATGATATTATTGCTGCTTTGGGGTTTTGCTGAAGCGGATATATACAAGTATGTAGGGGAAGACGGTGTTGTGCTTTATACAGATGCGCCAGCCGGTAAAAAAAATGAAAAGATAATAAGAGAACAAAGCAGCAAAAAAACCGTAGCATACGCTAAGGCAGAACCCCCTGTGTATTCTAAAAAAAACAAAGATAGCTACCATCCAATTATAAACAAGAAGGCAAAAGAACATGATGTAGACCCATCGCTTGTTACTGCAGTTATAAGGGCTGAATCCAATGGCAATCCATATGCTGTCTCAAAAAAAGGCGCAATGGGACTTATGCAGTTAATGCCGGCAACTGCAAGTGACCTTCGGGTCAGGAACCCCTATGACCCTGAAGAGAACATAGACGGCGGCACAAGATATCTGAGATACCTTATCGAGAGATTCAATGGCAATCTTACTCTTGCGCTTGCAGCGTATAACGCAGGGCCGACAACAGTTGAGAAATACGGATGCGTGCCTCCGATATCAGAGACAAAACAATATGTAAAAAAAGTGCTTGCGCTTTATAACGGCAAGGCTGACTATTCCGGTTCAGGTTCAAACAAGATTAAAAAGGCAGAACCTATTTACAAGATAATAATGGAGGATGGCACAATCCTCTTCACAAACTTTCCTCTCTCCAAGACAAATACCCTCAGGTTCTAGATGTCCTCAGAAAATCTCAGTCTTCGGGAAGAAATTCTGAAGTTAAAGGAAGAAAAGCGCGCGATAATCCTGTCTCACAACTATCAGAGGGACGAAGTTCAGGATATTGCTGATTTTGTGGGAGATTCACTGGAGCTTTCAAGGACGGCAGCAACAATTAAATGCGATGTCATTGTATTTGCCGGAGTTCATTTTATGGCGGAAAGCGCTTCTATCCTTTCACCTGAAAAGACAGTGCTTCTTACAGAGATTGGCGCGGGCTGTCCCATGGCAGATATGATAAAGGTAGATTTGCCCAGGCCGATAAGAAAAAGCTTCCCTGGTTTTAACAATCCGCCTTCTTATGTTTATCCCCCTGAATTCACACTCCGTGATATCAGGGCGCAGAATCCAGGCGTGCCTGTGGTTGCGTATGTCAATACCACTGCGGATATAAAGGCAGAGAGCGATATATGCTGCACATCTGCAAATGTTGTGAAGGTTATAGAATCATTGCCGGATGAAAAGGTCATATGCATACCTGATAAAAATCTCGCTATGTGGGCAGCAAGGAATACAAAAAAACAGGTGATTGCATGGGATGGCTTCTGTCACGTACATGAGAGGGTAACGCCCGAAGACATTAAAAAGGCGAGGGCAGAACACCCCGGGGCTGTTGTGATGGCGCATCCTGAATGCAGGCTGGACGTCCTTGAGATGGTGGATCATGTTACGAGTACGTCAGGAATGCTCAGATATGCGAAGGCGTCTTCGGAAAAAGAATTTGTTGCAGGCACAGAAATAGGGCTGCTGTACAGACTGAGGAAAGAAAATCCTGATAAGGTTTTTTATCCTCTGAGAAAAGACATGATATGCCCGAATATGAAAAAGACAACCCTCAAGAGTGTTCTCAGGGCCTTAAGGGAAGATAATTATATTATCAAAGTGCCTGAGCATATCAGAATACCTGCAAAAAGAGCGCTGGATCGGATGCTGGAGATAAAATAAGAAATCCCAGCGCTAACTCTAAAAATACATTCTCTAGCCTTGAGCCTTTGTGCCTTCCCCGTTCTTCCCAACCCGCTATTGCAAATATTGCTTAAAACGATTATATTTTAGGGGCATTTCGGAGGTGTTATGGCAAAGAAAGATTTGATAACAATAATATGAAATTTATTGAATCCGAAACATTGGAACTAAAAAAGACCACCTCTGAGATTAAAGAGGCGATCATATCTATAGCGGCAATTCTCAATAAACATCAACACGGGGAATTATTTTTTGGAATTAGAAACAATGGTACTGTTGCTGGTCAGAGCATAACAGAAAAAACAATCCGTGATGTATCAAAATCCATTGCAGACCATATTGAACCCAAAATCTATCCTCACATAAACTGTATTGAGATAGACGGCAAAACATGCATCAAAGTCCGGTTTAAGGGCAACGATATTCCCTATTTTGCATATGGCAGGGTATATGTAAGGGTGGCAGATGAAGACCGGCAATTAAGCGTTAAAGAACTTGAAGGGCTGATTCTCGGAAAAAATAAGGACAAATTAAGATGGGATACCGAAATTTGTAAAGAAGCAAAGATTACGGACATAAGCGCAAGCAAAGTTAAATCTTTTTTGGAAGGTTCAGGTCTGAAATATGACACTGTGCGCAATGCGCTTGAAAAATTAAAGCTCGTGTCTGACGGTAAGCTCCTCAATACAGCCGTAATCCTATTAGCCAAAAAACCGCAAGCATTTTTTCCCAATGCCCGCCTGAGATGCGCTGTTTTCGGCACAACAGACACATCGTTTACTATTGATATGCAGGATTTTGAAGGAGACCTCTTCTCCCTGATCGAAAAAGCTGAAGGATATATCCTGAAAAATATTCATATTGGCATGAAGTTGGAAGGGTTAAAAAGGATAGATCTGCCTGAGATTGACAAGGCGGCTTTCAGAGAAGCAATAATCAATGCCTTCTGCCATAGGGATTACCGGGAGTTTGATTCTGTCAATATTGCTGTTTTTAAAGACCGGGTGGAGATAAGGAGTCCTGGACTGCTTTATGGCGGCCTGACTATAGAGACCATCAGGACAAAGATGGTCTCAGAAAGAAGAAACGAGCTGATTGCAGAAATGCTCCACCGTGTTCACTTTATAGAGAAATGGGGACGAGGAATCAAACTTATACTCTCAAAAGAACCTGATACTAAGTTCAGTGAAGTAGGAACTAAGTTTATCACTACATTCAAACGTAAAAGCTATTATGAGGGCAAAACAGGTGTAGAAAGGTTGGTGAAAAAGGTCGGTCAAAAGGGCAGAGAAAGTAAGGAGAAAAGTAAGGAGAAAAGTAAGGAGAAAATTCTCCGCCTCATGGTTGAGAATTCGGTAATTACTATACAGGAGATTGCGGAAATACTCGGGATGAGCATTGCCGGTGTTGAAAAATCTATCCGAACACTTAAACAGCAGGAACGTTTGCGCCGCATCGGCCCGGACAAGGGCGGCTATTGGGAAGTGGTAAAGAAATGAAATGACATTTCCTAAACTGAAACTGGAAGAGAAAGATGCAAAGGAATTGAGCGGGAAGCCGGAAGAGGAATGAGTATGTCAATATAGGATATGGTGTCTGACCCTACAAATTTTGAACCCTGCTTTAAACTGCATATACACTTATGCCGGAACAGATACCAGTCTTTCGCGTGATAATTCAGCAGCATAGGCAATGGCTGCTTTTATATCTTCAGGTTTCAGAGATGGATAACTTTTCAATATTTCTGTTTCATTAACGCCTTCTGCTAAATTATCCAGAATGACTGAGACCATGATTCGTGTGCCTTTAATACAGGCCTTGCCATGGCATACAAGCGGGTCAACACTGATTCTTTCTCTCCAGTTCATGTCTTGCCTCCTTCTCCATAAAGGATATTATGATTGTATCATAACACGGTGCAGCCTGTGGCGTTAATCTATAGGAAATCCTCGATGGAGAGTCAACAATGGTGTCTGACCCCACAAATTGACCCTATCCCATTTTATTTTCCCTGCCTCAGCATCAAGATTCTTTGCAACTGCCTTATGTCTTTATTCTTCATCATTGTCTTTAATGGGCACTGTTCCTAATTTCTCCTCGGCTAGTCGCCCGATGCGACCTGTCAAAAATGACAGGTGATTTTTTGTGATAAAAATGTTATAAAGGGTGGGAGAAGAGAGGAGGAGAATAAGATGGATGCAATATTGGTTTATTTAATGTATTTCGGCATGCCTGCTGTTCTGATTTTTTCCCTTTATCTGGTGATTTCATTTTTCAAGAGACTTGCAGAGCAAAGGGCACAAAAGATGGCAGAAGAGGACAAATATAAAAATGCAGGTGATGAGCACTTATTATTTATGCTGAAATATCAGCCATTGAGGGTTGCATGGAGAGTGTTTATGGCATTGGCAATTGTTCTTCCTGTTGGTTTAATACTAGTGGTCAAGGGAGGCGCTTCAAGAACAGGCTTTAAGTTTTTGCTTGTTGTTATAGGTGGAAGCCTCATATCGTTTGCAGCGGTATTCGCAATTTTTGATTCCTTGTTTTCCAAGGAAATAAGGATTTACAAAGATAAAATTATAAAAGTATGGCATTTGCTTGGCAGAAGAGAAATAGAACTGCGGAATGCCAGATTAGATGGGAAGAAGATGGTGCTTGTAAGCACAAAAACTATATCCAATCAGGATACAAAGTTTTTAGCAAATTTCAGAGGGATATTTTACAATGAACATTTAGCAAATCAGAAAGATATAAAAAAGCTGAATGGTATCTTAGCGGAATTAACAGGAAGGAAATCTGAGGATTTTGAGCAGTCTATAATAAAATTTAAAAAACTAATTAAGGAGGCAAACAATGAGTGAAACAACAGAGAACCAGGAGCATGTGTGAGGTCAGTCACCAATATTGACATTTTAAAAGCGTGCGGCTTTTGCGGCGGGAAGCGCAAAGCCGCATTGAGTGGCTAATTGCAGAAGTGTGGGAAGAGAAAGATTGATATTATCTGAAAAGGGCAGTAAAATAAAATCAAAATATCAGGAGGTGTAGCAATGCAGGATACACTTTTAAAGCTCCAAATAGAAAGCATAGAGCAGCAGTTGAAGGTTCTGAAAGCAAAGATAACTAAGCCCAAGGCTCACAAGAAATTTGCTGATTTATACGGCATTTTTGAAGGCAAGATGGATTTGACACTTGAAAAGATAAGGGAATATGAATATGCTCTTAAGGGCGATTTATGATTTATGTTGTTGATACCCATATCCTCATCTGGTTTCTTGACAGCAATAAAAGATTAAGTTCGAAGTACAAACGAATCCTTCTCAATGAGAAAAATACATTGGTATTCTCCACAATTGTGCTTGCTGAAATTAAACATTCAATTGCCATAATGCGAATTAAAATCAACTTCAATTCTGTGCTTGATTATCTCAGCGAAAGTGATAATTGTATTGTCTATCCCGTTGATGAAGCAGTTATTGACAATATGCCGGGCGGATTGAATATACACGATGCCCTGATTGTAGCAACCGGGTTGATATACAAGAATTCCGCAAGTGAGGCCGTTACTGTTACTATCCTTACCGAAGACCAGGATATAAGGAAATCAGGCATATTGCCGGTAGCATAGTGACGGAAGGCTTTTGCAAAGAACTCCTTGCTAAGAATAAGCAGGTATACACTTTTGATGGACAAAAAAATCAGAACATCATAGGACTGGGCGCGAGGTCAGACCTGAATTTTGTGAATCCATCAACCCCCGCATAGGGCGGGACAGCGGAGAGCAATAGGAAACATTGAGAGGAGCTGAAGATGAAGATATTTTTCACGAAGAAACAGTATGAGGCACTTATTAAACTGGTCTACCTCGGAGATTGGATGGCAAACTCCTGCAAAACCGGAGACGAAAGAGACCTGGAAATTGAGAAGGTCGAACAATATATCTATTCCTTTGCAAAGGATTTTGGAATGGAGGATTTGTTAGATCAGAGCGAGCGGGGGACGATATATCCGACAACGGCCTTCGAGGAAAAACTCGATACATACATCGACGAGTACGACGATGAGAACTTTTGGGACGAACTGATTCATACCCTTGCTACGAGAGATTTTGTCGAACACTACGGGAAAGACGTTGTGGCAGCGATGGAAATGTCTGAACGGTTTGAAAAAGAGGAGCCCTTTATACAAAAATACGAGGACGAGTTCTATGAAAACGGGATTCAAAAACTGAGACTCAGCACAAATCCCGAATGCGGCTGAGCATTAACAACGGTTCTAAATCTCTAAAATCATCGGCCTATGCGTAAATAACAGATAGCTTTTTGTTTTAAGAGACAATATATTGCTGATAGCCTCTTTATAAACCTCCATCTGGAATTTATATTTTTCAGTAAGTTCAGGCAGTTCGCTGTCTTTTACAGGATATGTCTTGTAGTCATAAATAACAGCAGTGTCAGCCTCAATAATTATCCTGTCAACTCTTCCCCTGAAAACAGTGCTGCCTTTCTGCAGAATGAACGGCATCTCCGTGAATGAATTTTCACGCGGAAGTATTATTCTGTTCAGATAACCGCTTGTCTCAAGCTCCTGAAAATCTTTTAAAATAATACTGCCGAGCCTCTGGATATCTTCTTCGGAAAATGCCTCATTTCTTAAAAGGAATAAGGACCGTTCCTGTATCGTGTCTTTTGTCATTATTCCTTTTGAGAGCTCTTCAAACAATTTATGAAAAATTATTCCGAGCAATACCCAGTCTTCGCCGTGTTTTATGCGGATATCCGTATCTTCTGTTACATCCCTCCACTTAATAGCGGGTTCAGATGATATAGGCTCTGTATGTATAAATACCGAGGGTTGCGGTTTTGGAGGCTTTAGGTTTAAGGCCGAAGGCTGAGCTGCGGAATAAAGCCTTTCTATGTCCGGTTCTGTGAGTATCTCGAAAAGGCCGGTCTTTTTATCTATCTTTCCTTTTGTCAGGATTTCAAAACTGTCTGTCAGGTATTGAAGCCTTCCATTTGGTTGTTTTTCCTTATCCAAAGCACCGAGCATGCATAAAAAGTCCCTTGCCCTTGTAACTGCAACATAGAAAAGCCGCTTTTCTTCTTCAGATTCTTTTTCTTTTCTTTTTGCAAAAACAGGTATCTTTTTTCTTTTCAGCGAATCTTCTTCGTATGCAATGGAAATCCTGCTTTCTTCTTCATCAATAACAATTGAGTTGCTTCTGGGAGAATGGGCCTCGTCAAGTGATGGAAGAAAGACCATCGGGAACTGAAGGCCTTTTGCGGCATGAACAGTCATTATCTTTACGGCATTCATCCCTTCTGTGCTGATATTTGCCTTTGGCTCATCACCGGCCCTTGCCTTAATGAGTTTCTCTCTGATCTCAAGGCCTGAAAATCCTGCTGCTTCATAAGATTCAATGAGTTTTATGAATTTTTTAATATTTGCATGCCTTTGTTTTTCCCAGTAATGTTTCCAGCCTCCTGTTTCCGAGAGTACATCTTCAAGCAGTATTGCAAGGGGCACGCTCCTTGAATGCTCTACCCAGCCTGTCAGCGCCTTGAAAATATAGGACAGGGTGAGATCATCCCGAAGTTTTTTTATGAGCGGCTGCTCATCCCTGCTAATCAGGCCCAGCAAGGTTCCATAATCAATTCCGAATATAGGGCTTCTGAGAACGCAGAACAGGCTGTAGTCATCCGACGGGTCAATAATCAAAGAAAGAAGTTCTCTTAGTGCAGCGACCTCAGGCTCATCGTAAAAGCCGATGCCTTTTACTACGATAAAAGGTATTTGTTCTTTTCTCAGCGCATTTTCAAATAAGCAGAGGTGGGTTCTTTTTCTCAGGAGTATTGCCATATCTCCATAAGCACATGGCCTTTTCCCCTCCCCATCGAATATTTCGTAAGCGCCGGCGAGCGAGGATATTCTTTTTGCCAGGGCCGACGCCTCTTTTGCTCGGCTCTTTTTAGTGTTTGCTTCTGCTTCAACTGCTATAAGTTCTACCCGGCCCGTGCCGTGCCGTGTGGCTTCGAAAGGCGCATACCTTGTTTTCCACCCTGCGTGCAGGGAAGGGGGCATCAGCTTTTCGAAGAGGCTATTTGTGAAATTTATGATTGCAGGAAGGCTCCTGAAGTTTTCTTTTGCCTCTTCAAAGCAGAATTCATTTCCCATCCATTCGGAAAGCCTTTCCTTGGCCTCCTGAAATACACCTGCATTGGCCCCTCTGAAGAGATAAATGGACTGTTTATCGTCCCCGACAAGAAATATGGTCGGCGCCTTCCCTGAATCCCTTTTTGCGCCAAGGCCGGAACGCCATTCCTCTGTGAGCTTGTCTATAATCTTCCACTGCATGGAGCTTGTGTCCTGAAACTCATCCACAAGTATATGGTCGGTGTGCTCGTCAAATGCATAAAGGATGTTCTGCCATTCAGAATTTTTAATAAGGGCGTCATAAGTAAGAATTTCGAGGTCATTGAAATCCAGCAGGTGCCTTTCGACCTTCTTATCAGAATACAGGGAAAGGCATTTTGAATATAACTCAAGGATTTTACTTTCTTCTGAAAATCCCCCCATCCCCCCTTTGTCAAAGGGGGGTGAGGGGGGATTATTCTCATTTTCTGTAGACTTCAGCAGCAGGTCGGAAAGCGGCCTTTTATAATAAAGGTTATTAAGAATTGTATAGAGCTTATCCCATCCTTTAATCCCTTTGTCTTTCATCATGTTAAAAAAGAGGGCAGGTTTATCTTTTTCCTCCATCAGGCATTCATAAACAGACTCTGACCAGAGGAGCGATGCCTCAAATTCATCCATAATATCAGAAGACGGGTCTATGCCCAGCTCTATTGAGAAGCGTTTAAGCAATTTAAGGCAGAAGGCATGGACCGTTGATATGCGCATCAAAGGCATTTTTTCCTTAATGCCCAGGAATAAATCAGGGTTTTCTTTCTCTATGATATTAAGTATCCTTTCTTTCATTTCTGCCGCTGCCTTTTCCGTGAAAGTGACGCAAAGGATTTTTTCTATCTCGTTACCGGCAAGAAGAAGGTTTATATATCTTCTTGCAAGTTTTTCTGTTTTCCCGGAACCGGCAGGAGAGGAGATGATTACGCTCTTTGTTACATCAAGATACTTTTCCATGGTTTCTCAGAATAACACAGGCTCATTTTTACTTGCAATATACCTTCATTTTCCCTTCATTTTTTGCTATCCTTTAAGCGTGAGACAGGAAAGTCTTTTTAAAATAATTAAATTTATTGTGGAGGAAACATGAAGGCTGTTGAACTTAAAAACGGAATATTCTGGGTAGGCGCGATAGACTGGGCTGTGAGGGATTTTCACGGTTATGTAACACAGCGCGGCACGACCTACAATAACTATCTGATAATGGATGACGAGATTACGCTTCTGGATACGGTTAAATATGATTTCGCAGATATTACCATAAAGAACATAAAGTCTGTTGTCGAGCCTTCTAAGATAAAACATATTGTTATAAACCATATCGAAAATGACCATGCTACGAGCCTCGATAAAATCATGGCGCTGACTCCGAATGCAACCATTTATATAACAGAAAAAGGCAAAAAGGGACTGGAAAGGTTTTTTGATATATCAAAATGGAATATGAAGGTTGTAAAAACAGGTGACACATTAAATATAGGCAAAAGGACGCTGCTCTTTTTGGAAACGCCGATGCTCCACTGGCCTGATTCCATGATGACTTATATAAAGGAAGACAAGGTACTTATCAGCCAGGATGCATTTGGGCAGCATATAGCATCGGCAGTAAGATTTGATGATGAGTTTGTGACCTGCCAGTCCATGTCTGAGCTTGATGACGCGGTTGTAGACTACTATGCCAATATCCTTATGCCTTTCGGGCAGTTGATAAAGACAAAGATTGCAGACATCCAAAAATTGGGACTGGAGATTGATATGATTGCCCCTGACCACGGAATAATCTGGAGGTCAAATCCAAACAAGGTATTACAAATGTATCTTGATATGGCGAACGGCAGGGCAAAGCTCAGAGTTTCGATTATTTACGATACAATGTGGCACAGTACAGAGTATATGACACTCCCTATAATGCAGGGGATAAAGGATGAGGGTGTTGAATGCAAGGTTATTAAACTGCGCTCCACGCCGATGAGCGATGCAATCAAAGAGTTCTGGCATTCAAGGGGATGTCTTATAGGGTCTCCTACGCTGAATAACCTCATGTATCCAACAGTTGCTGAATTTCTTTATCACCTGAGAGGATTAAGGCCTAAGAACAGGATTGCCGGCGCCTTTGGAAGCTACGGCTGGGGCGGCGGCGCAGTGAAAGAGGCATATGAGGAGTTTAAACGCATGGGGCTGGAGATATTTGAACCCGGGCTGCAGGTTCTTTACAAGGCCTCATCAGAGGATGAAGAGAAGTGTTATGAGTTTGGAAGGGAATTTGCAAAAAAGACAAAAGAGTATCATAAAAAATTTGAATAAGGAGAATATCATGTCAAAGACAACCCAAAATCTTCAGGATGCTTTTGCAGGAGAATCACAGGCAAACAGAAAATATCTTGCCTTCGCAAAGAAGGCGGAGGAGGAAGGATTCAAGCAGATTGCAAAACTTTTCAGGGCAGCTGCAGAGGCTGAGACTGTCCATGCACATAACCACCTGAGAGAGATGGGAGGAATCAGGAGCACAAAAGAAAATCTTCAAGAGGCAATCAGTGGTGAATCGTACGAGTTTCAAAAAATGTATCCGCAGATGATTAAGGATGCTGAGGCCGAAGGCCAAAAAGGAGCGCTTAAGAGTTTTAATTTCGCTAATGAAGTTGAAAAAATACATGCAGATTTATATAAGAAAGCCGTCGAGAATATCGGGAAGAATCCATCGGTGGATTATCATGTGTGTCAGGTCTGCGGGAATACGGTAGAGGGCGAGCCTCCTGACAAATGCCCTATCTGCGGGGCAAATAAAAAGATGTTCAAAAAAGTTGAATGAATAAAGGAGGCTTTATGCAATATGTAAGCAGATTTCTTGTGCCGGTTATGGCTATTCTGATTTTACTATTTCCCGCCGTCATATTTGCTTCTGAAAAGGAAGGCGCTGAGGTCGATAATTCTAAAATCAGTTCTCAGACGCAGGCCTGCATAGGCTGCCACAAGACCTATACACCCGGCATTGTAGAAGACTGGCTCACAAGCAGACATTCAAAGACACTGCCTTCTGATGCGGTTAAAAAACCTTTGCTGCAAAGAAGGGTTTCTGCTGATAATATTCCTGAGGGATTATCCGGGTATGTTGTTGGATGTTATGAATGCCACAGCCTGAACGCTGAAAAGCACAAGGATAATTTTCAGCACATGGGTTATAAGATCAATGTCGTTGTCACCCCGAATGACTGCAATACCTGTCACCCTGTTGAGGTGAAACAATATTCAGAAAGTAAAAAGGCTCATGCCATAAAGAACCTTATGGAAAATCCTGTATATCATACTCTGGTAAGTACTGTAACCGGTATGAAAAAAGTAGAGGATGGCAAGATAATATCCCAAAAACCTTCTGATTTTACCCTGCGCGAGACATGCCTTGGATGTCACGGCACTAAAGTTGAAGTTAAGGGAATGAAAAAGGTATTTACGAAAATGGGAGAGATTACGGTTCCTGATTTAACGAACTGGCCTAACCAGGGAGTTGGGAGGGAAAACCCTGATGGAAGTCTCGGAGCCTGCACAGCATGTCATGCGAGGCACGGTTTTTCTATCGAAGTAGCAAGGAAACCCTACACATGTAGTCAATGCCATCATGAGCCTGATGTGCCGGCATGGAATGTATACGAAGAAAGCAAGCATGGCAATATATACTCTTCCAAGGGAAGCAAATGGGAGTTTAATTCAGTTCCATGGAAGATCGGAGAGGATTTTAAGTCGCCTACATGCGCAGCATGCCATAACAGCCTTCTTGTTTCACCCAACGGCAATATTATTGCTCAGAGGACTCACGATTTCGGCTCAAGGCTATGGGTAAGGCTTTTCGGCCTTATTTACAGCCATCCTCAGCCTAAATCAGGAAACACAACAATAATTAAAAACAAAGACGGGCTGCCGCTGCCAACTGCATTTACAGGAGAACTTGCGTCAGAATATCTTTTAAATAAGACCGAGCAGGAAAACAGGCAGGATATAATGAAGGCTGTTTGCATTGGCTGTCACAGTACGAACTGGACAAACGGACATTTTGCCAAGCTTGAAAACACCATAAAAGAAACAAACGATATGACCCTCGCTGCAACAAAGCTTATGGTTGAGGCATGGGAAAAAGGCATAGAAGACAAATCCAATCCCTTTGATGAACCCATAGAGCAGATGTGGATAAAGCAGTGGCTGTTTTATTCGAACTCCATCAGATACGCATCCGCAATGACCGGAGCTCCTGATTATGCTGCATTTAAACTCGGGTGGTGGGAGTTGACCAATAACCTTATGATGATGAGGGATGCCATAGATATCAAGGAACAGGTGAAAAAGAAACCTGAATCTAAAACCACTAAAAAGAAATAATGGAAAATTGGGATATCTTTGAAGGAAAAAATAAAAAAGCTGTTGGCAGAGAAGAGATATGATGAACTGATTGCCCTCTCATCCAGCGGAAAAAGTGTATTCAGGATGCTTATTTCTCTCACCTACGATAAAAAAACTCTTATCTCATGGCGGGCGATAGAGGCTGTTGGCCTGGTATCTAAAGAAATTGCAAGGACAAGGCCTGAACTTGTCAGGAATACTGTCGGGCGTCTTTTGTGGATGATCAGAGACGAGTCAGGGGGAATAGGCTGGAGCTCTCCTGAAATGCTCGGAGAAATAACAAGAAACAATCCCGAACAGTTTTCAGACATTGCTCCGATAATAGTATCTTTTCTCGATGAAGACATGCTGGCCGCCGGGGTGCTCAGGGCTATCGGAAGGATAGGGCAGGTCAACCCCGGGCTGGTTAAACATGCAATGCCGGCTATCCTCCCGTTTCTTCATAGTCCCGACCCTGCACTCCGCGGGCTTGCCGCATGTGCCATTGGCGAGATTGGATCTGCCGGAGCCATAGGAGAACTTGAAAGACTTCAGGATGACATCAGCCTAATTGTTATTTATGAAAAAGGAGAATTAAGGGAAAAGACCGTTGGAGAGCTTGCAGAAAGTTCCATAGAAAAACTCGGGGGCATACTTGAAAAATAAGAAGCATCCCCTTGCCCTATTCTGGTGTAAGGCGTAAGCCTGCCCCTGCCGCTTTAATTGCATAAGTTCGAATATAAAAAATCAATTGACTTATCTAATTAATTTATGATATTTTTTAAAAGGCAGGCTTTTGACAGGCTGTTGATAAGGGCAGGTATTTAGCGGGCTTAATTTGAAGCTTAATATTAATTGTGCTATAAGGATTAAAAGGCGGCTTTACGGCTGTAAAAAGACTTAATCTGGAAAGAGAGGTGATTAGAATGGAAAAGAAGAAAAAACGGATGGCGATTATTGCCTCAAAGGGAACCCTTGACATGGCATATCCTCCGTTGATACTGGCTTCTACTGCTGCGGCCATGGACGCAGAGGTCGCGATATTCTTTACACTCTACGGGGTGGATATCGTCAATAAAAAGAAGAACCATTCCCTGAAAGTTGCGCCTATTGCCAATCCTGCCATGCCGTCACCGGTGCCGTTTCCAAATATACTGGGTGTTCTTCCCGGCATGACTTCTCTGGCTACGATGATGATGAACGGGATGGTAAAGAAGATTAACTGGCCTTCTATCCCTGAACTCCTCAATTTATGCACAGAGGCAGGGGTCAGGATGATAGCCTGCACTCCGACACTCGAGATGACAGGTGTTAAAAAAGAAGACCTTATTGAAGGTGTAGAGGTGGCAGGGGCTGCAGAGTTTCTCGATTTTGCATTTGATGCAGACATATCGCTGTTTGTGTAAGGGAGGTGTTTAAAGTGGTTGATATAAAACCTGATGCAATACTTGACTGCAAGGGAATGAATTGCCCGTTACCGATTCTCAAAACTAAGAAGGCGATACAGGGGTTAACAACGGGACAGGTTCTTCTCCTTGAGGTGACCGATGCAGGTTCAAAATCAGATATACCGGCGCTCTTAAGAAGAACCGGGGATGAGCTTGTAGAAATGAAAGAGGCTAACGGTGTTTTTAGCTTTACCATAAAGAAAGGATAACAAAAAGAGGAGGGAGTAAAATGAAGAAACTTTTCTTGTTCTTGTCTTTGACGGTGGTTTTGATTTTATGCGCGGGCAATATTGCGCATGCGACAAACGGCTACTTCTCACATGGTTATGGGCTTAAGGCAAAGGGAATGGCCGGCGCCACAACTGCAGTGCCTCAGGATTCAATGGTGGCTGCAAGCAACCCGGCAGGTATGGCATTTGTGGGAGACAGATTTGATATAGGGCTGGACTGGTTCAGTCCAAAACGAGATGCGGAACGCACCGGCGCCGGAGCAGCATCGAACATAAACGGCTCGGCTGAGAGTGACAGCAATAACTTTTTTATCCCAGAGCTTGGTTACAACAGAATGCTTAACCCTGACACATCTATTGGAATAACCGTATATGCGAATGGCGGCATGAATACAGATTATCCGAACGGTCAGATTACTTCTGCTTCAGGAGTCGGCACCTGCAATAACTTTCTTACCATGGGCGGACAAACAACAGCAACAAGCCATAACCTGTTATGCGGTACGAGCAGATTAGGAGTTGACCTTATGCAGGTTGTGGTTGCGCCTACAGTGGCTTATAAAATTACCCCCAACCATGCATTTGGCATTTCTCCCCTAATTGGCTATCAGCGCTTCAAGGCAGAGGGCCTGCAGGGATTTGCAGCATATTCTGAGGACCGCTATAATTTGACAAACAACGACTATGATAGCGCTACTGGTTTGGGTTTACGCGTGGGCTGGATGGGCAAGGTTTCAGATATGGTAACATTGGGAGCTGCGTATTCTACCAAAATTTATATGAGCAGGTTCGAGAAATACAAAGGCTTATTTGCGGAGGATGGCGACTTTGATATGCCGGAAAATTACAATGCCGGTATTGCAGTCAGGCCTTTTAAGCCCCTTACATTAGCTCTTGATTACCAGCGCATTAACTATTCGGGTGTCCAGGCTGTTGGAAATTCGAGCAAAAACGGAGGCTCTGCGATAGCAAATACTCTCGGCGGCGATAACGACCGCGGTTTTGGCTGGAAAGACATTGATGTCTGGAAAATCGGCTTGAGTTACCAATTAAGCGACCTGTTGACTTTACGCGGAGGCTATAGCCACAGCGACAATCCAATACAGTCGCAAGACGTGACATTTAACATTCTCGCTCCAGGCGTAGTGAAAGATCATTATACTGCTGGTTTGACCTTCAAGGTGAGCAAAAGTTCTGAATTGACGGTTTCGTATATGCATGCCAAGAATAACTCTGTATCAGGTAGTAGTCTCTTTAATGATTTTGGCGTTGATGCCGGCAATGAAAAAATCAAGATGCACCAGAACTCTTTAGGCCTTGCCTTCGGGATGGCTTTTTAAATAGCAGATAACTTGTGCCTTAACTCTCTGTGGGAGGGGTTGACACTCCTCCCATTTTTCTTATAGCTCCCCTCCTTAACTAAGGAGGGGCAGTTAGGATACCCACTTGAAATGAGAAAGACCCTGCTTTTGTGATACCATAAATTCATGATAGAAATAGATGGAAGCTTCGGTGAGGGCGGAGGCCAGATTTTGAGGACAGCCCTGAGCCTTTCAAGTCTTTTTTTGAAACCATTCAGGATATTTAATATCAGGAAGGGCAGAAAAAACCCCGGGCTTATGCCTCAGCATCTGACATGTGTCAGGGCAATGCAGCTTATCTCAGATGCAGAAGTAGCTGGCGACAAAATAGGTTCTTCAGTGCTTGTTTTTAAACCTAAGAGTGTTAAGGCGGGAGAATTTTTCTTTGACATAGGTACAGCCGGTTCAACATCTCTGGTTCTCCAGACTATTGTCCCATCCTTAATTTTTTCAAGTGAAAAGACCTCAGTAATATTAAAAGGAGGGACTCATGTTCCTTTCAGCCCTTCATTTGATTATATAGCAGAGGTCTTTGCCCCTGTTCTGGGGAAAATGGGGATAAGAATCGAATTGAAGATAGAGTCTTATGGATTTTATCCAAAAGGCGGCGGGAAGATCAGGGTTGATATCTTTCCCGCAAAGGACATTAAACCTTTAAGAGTTACAGAGAGAGGCGCTATTCTAATGATAAAGGGATATTCAGGCACAGGAAACCTTCCCTTATCTATAGCTGAAAGGCAAAAGAGCGCTGCAATTAAAAAAATACAAACTGAGATAAAAGACCTCATGCAGCCTGTGGATATCGAGATATTGAACGTCTCTTCACCCGGTCAGGGGACATTTATATACCTTCATTCAGAGACAGAAAAGGCTATTGCAGGTTTTACGTCTCTCGGCAAAAGAGGTAAAAAAGCAGAGACTGTTGGAGAAGAAGCGGCAGAGGAGTTTAGTAAATATTATTTTACAAATGTAGCTTTCGACAGGCACTTGCCGGACCAGATAGTTTTATATCTTTCAATGTCCAAAGAAGAATCGATATTTACAACATCCTGTATAACACAGCATCTAATGACAAATTTATGGGTCATAGGTTTGTTTACTGAATTTCATTATTCAGTTGCCGGAACAATAGGGGAAACAGGGGTTGTAAAAATAAAGTAAAATTTTTCAGTTATAGCGGCTTGACATGTGCTCCCTCTCAAGGTATTCTTAATAATCCTTACAAGAATTATACTAACTGCTTTATTTGTAACATGGGGGGGAACAAATGAAAGAGCACATGGACAATATTTTAAAAATGGCTTATAGCCGTAATGCCTCTGACATCCATATCACTGCCGGCAAGCCTCCGATGATAAGGGAGAAGGGTGAGATGGTTGCGCTCGAGAACTACCCTGCGCTTACAGCTGAACATACAAAGAAGCTTATTTACAGCATAATAAGTGAAAGCCAGCAAAAAGACTTTGAAAAAAATCTGGAGCTTGATTGTTCGTACTATATCCGTGACCTGTGCCGTTTCAGGGTTAATGTAATGATGCAGAAAGAATGCACAGAAGCAGTGCTCCGTATTATTCCGTCAAAGATACCGCAGGCTAAAGATATCGGGCTTTCTGATGCAATACTTAGTTTCTCAAAATTACCGAGGGGACTTGTGCTTGTTACCGGGCCTACCGGCAGCGGTAAATCCACCACACTGGCTGCATTAATAGAGGTTATAAATCAAACCCGAAAAGACCACATAATTACGGTTGAAGATCCCATAGAGTTTGTTTATGAGGGCAAGAACTGTGTTATAAGGCAGAGAGAGGTAGGCAGTGATACGCATACGTTTCTGAATGCCCTTAAGCATGTTTTGAGGCAGGATCCGGATATAATTCTGGTAGGGGAGATGCGTGATCTCGAAACCATTTCGCTTGCTATTACAGCGGCTGAGACAGGACATCTTGTTTTTGCAACTCTGCATACGCAGGATGCTGCACAGACAATTGACAGGGTTATTGACGTATTTCCTTCTCACCAGCAGCAGCAGGTCCGGGTGCAACTTGCAAGTACTCTTGAGGGCGTTGTCTGTCAGCAATTGTTGCCAAAGGCAGACGGCAAGGGAAGGGTGGCAGCAAGAGAGGTCATGGTAGTGACACCGGCAATATCAAACCTTATCAGGGAAGGCAAGACGCACCAGATATACAGCGCAATAGAAACAGGCGCAAAATTCGGCATGGTCAGTATGGACAGCACCCTGCTTGAACTGGTGAAGCAGAGGTTAATTACGGTAGACGTTGCCCTGTCAAAGAGCTCAAATCCCGAATCCCTGCGCGGGAGAATCAATGCCCTGGGCATGGTTGGAGCAGGCCCATCCGCGGGACCAAGACCTGTGCCTCCGGGACCGGCTCAGATGGGCAGGAAGATATGATTTTTGAAGAATTAAAGAACATATCTCTTTTCAGAAATATGTCGGATGATATTTTCCAGATAGTTGCGCCTTTGGTCGGCGAGGAAAATTTCAAGGCAGGACAGGTGATATTTAAGGAAGGCTCTTCTGCAGACAGGTTATTTATCATAAAAAACGGTGAAGCGGAGATCCGGAAAGTAATAGCAAAAGAAGAGGAAAGATATAAATTGATAGCAGTCCTGGATAAGGGTGAATTTTTTGGCGAGATGGCTATTTTTCTGGATCAGCCCCGCTCAGCAGAGGCCGTGGCAAAAACTGATACAACGCTTTTAACGATAAGCAAAAAAGACTTCTCGGATTTATTCAACAGCAGTCCTGCTGCTGCGTTTAAGATCATGGAGTTTTTTACGTCTGTTATTATGGACAGGCTGCGCAAAACTACAAATGAGCTTGTGACTATTTATGAGACAGGCAGGCTCGTAAGCGCTGCGCGCAGCGTGTCAGAGCTTTCGGATATTGTTATGGAAAAAGTCTTTGGCGCTATAGAGTCTGAGGCAGGGCTTTTTATAATATGGAACACGTTTAACAGGGAGTTCGAGGTCTACGGTCAAAAAGGCTTTAACCTTGAAATAGGGGCGGATTTGCCTGGAAGCGATCCTCTTGTCAAATGGCTTGTTGAGAACGGCGAGCCATTTCTTTCATTTGATCTTAAGAATGACAACAGGATTTCAATATCCGAAGAAAGCATTTATAGCGGCTGTTCCATGCTGGCATCGCCATTTTTTTCACATGACAGCCTGTCGGGATTCATAATCCTTTTAAACAGGACAAGACAAAATGCTTTTTCCTATGAACATATGATCCTTCTTTCTGCCATAAGCGGCTATGTTTCAGTTGCCTTTGATAACCTGCAATACATGCAGGAGGCAATAGACCGTTCCAGACTCAGCCGTGCGAAGGCAACGATACAATGACATCATCAAGGTTGACCTTTTGTTCTATTAAATAATAGAATATGAAGCAATGAAACAAGACAAGACATTATTTGAGTTGCAGTCTGAAGTTTGCAAGACGCTTGCGAGTCCCAAGAGGCTTGAGATTCTCAATGCGCTTAAGAGCGGTGAAAAAACCGTGACCGAGCTTGTAAATATACTGGGCGCTCCTAAGGCAAATGTATCACAGCACCTTGCTGTCATGAGGCATGCCGGGATTCTGAAATCCAGAAGAGACGGGGTCAGTATATATTACAGGGTTGCAAATCCAAAAGTGATTAAGGCCTGTGTTCTGATGCGGGAGGTTCTCACAGAACAGATGCAGGAGAAAAGCAGGCTTATCAAGATAGTATCAAAGGGCTGAAAAACTGTTACCAAATCAGGACGAAGTCTGTATGTACGGACAATAGGGTTTTTCATGGCAGTTTCTGCATGTCTGCTCGTTTAATGGAGATGCAGTAAAATTCCCGTCTCTCATTTCTGAAAGTGTCGCATCAAGATATTTCATTCCTGCCGTTATGTAATCTTCTATGGTTTTGCCCTCGCGCTTATCGTTTCTTCCCGGAATCCATATTATCTTGATATCTTTAAGTGAATATATGCCGACACGTTCCACCTTGAAACCAAGCGATTTCATCAGCGCCGCATAAAGGAACAGCTGAAGGCTTGCGCCTTTATTCAGGACCTCGAGCCTGTTGAGCTGTGCCGAGCCTGTTTTATAGTCAATGAGTTCAACGACGTCGTCTTTTTTGTCTACCCTGTCTATCTTGCCTTTGAGTTTTATCCCTTCTATGATTTCTCCTTCAACAGACACCTCAGCCTCCATAAAAGAATATCCTTCATCTGTAAGTTTGCTTTCAATTTCATAGATATCGGGAAGGATGGAAAGGAAAGAATCCCTGATGAAATTTTTCCAATAATTTTCTATGGGCTGTTCATCAAGGATTTTTTTAAAGAGATTTTCAGCATTTAGCCTCATTTCATCAAAGGTTGTAAACGGTTTCGACATTAATTTTTCCATGATTTCATGAATTATAGTGCCGAGGAGCATTGTCTCAACCTTGTATTCTTTTGTTTCCGGAGGTTCAAGTTTAAGGATTTTTTCTATAAAGAATTTTCTGGGACATGTTCTGTAATAGTCAATGTTTGTGACGGGTATGTGCGAATTTATTCCAAAATATTTCCTGGCCAGATATGTTTTTATATTGTTGATCTCCTTTATATGCGATGACAGTAGGTTTTTTCCCTGCCTGAGCAGTTCCTCTTCTTTGCATAGTATCCCTGGAGTATGCTGGATAGTTTCAGCCTTCCATGGCAGAAAGGGCGATGCCAGGAATATTTTGTCTGCCTCCATCGCCGGATAGGAAAGGTGGAGATTTTTTGAGGAGGCTATCATTCTCTGGAATATAAATTTTTGCAGATAAAGGTATCTCTTCATGTTAACAAGGCCAAACTTTGTTCTTACATTGTCCGGAAATATATGATCTATCTCAGGCATTGAGGGCAGGTCTCCATCCTTCAACCCGCCGATATACAGATATTCCGGCTCAGCGCCTCTCAATTCGAAAAACCCTGAAACCTGTACTCCTGTACCTTCTGTTTCAGTTTTTGCTGTGTTCTGGACATGTTTGAGGCTATCAATAAATTGGCGCAGTGCGGTATCCGAAGCAGTCAGTACGAGCTTATCAATAAGGGACAATTCTTTTAGCATATCAGCAGCCTGCTCTTTGAGGTCTGTATCTTCATCGGAGAAGTCGAGTTCTGCCAGTATCACAGCTAAGCCTTCACAGAATTGTTTGTATGTGCCTTTTTCTTTTATAGATGCAAGAGGGGCAAGTTTTTTGAATATCCACTTAATTTTTTGTTCTATCTCAGGCGGTAACCCTGTGAGAGTTTTTGTCAGATTAAGCCAGGAGTTTTTACCCTTGATTATTCCTGAATTGAGAGATATTTGAGGAATATATTCCCTGAATATCTCAGGCATTTTTTTGAAATATGGAGATATGAGGAATTGCGAAAACAACAGTCTTGGATAATCGTCTGCGATTGATTCAAGCATTGCTGTCAGGTCCATGAAGGGTTTTGTTTTTCCGGCAGGCTTTGATAAAGAAAAAGTGCAAGGTATGCCGTACCTCCTGAATACCCTCTCGGTAATGTCTGAATATACGTGCAGTTTCGGGAACGTCAGGATGATGTTGTCTAAGGACCTGCATTTTCCTGATACGAACATATTTTTTATATGCCTTGCAATGCCCTCAACCTCCTCATCTATTCCCGGATACGAGCTGTATGATGGGCTCGCTGGTCTTTTTCCCGAAGGTAATATAGTCGCTGTAATATTAAAGTTATTCTTTATAAAAGTATCAAAACTATCTGTTATAGAAGAAAAATTTTCATCGTAAGGTATTGAGATAAGAGTTGTATCTGAGTGCTCAATAAGCTTTTTCAGTATCAGCTCTTCTGTTGGCGTAATCTCATAGAAACTATCGAGGATCAGGGTGTCAGGGTTGTAAAACCTTTCTATTAAATCAGGGCTTTCTCCAAGGATATCGTTTTCATCCAGGGTATTATGCCTGTTCATGATTTCCTGATAACCACTGAATATTTCAAGGGCATCCATGGCCCTTTTTGAACCCCCTTCAGGAACATTGAGGTCTTTAAAAATACCACTTAGCTCAACCCGTACGGATTCAATATCTTTATGCGGGCGATATTGCTTTATCTCGTCAATGAAATTACTGATAATGGATGAAAAACCAATGCCTTTGCCTGAGAGCCTTGAAATAATGATAGGTATGAGCGATTCAGGTAAGAGGCTTTTATTCCCGTAAAGGTAATAAAGCCTTTTTGAGAACTGTTTTATTGTCATCATCTCAGGTGGAATATAAGTGCTTTTAGCTAATCCGTGGAAGATGCGCCGGCTGTCTCTTATTTTTCCCGGGGTAGGGGCGAGATAGAGTATTCCGGAATAGTCCTTGCCATTTATTTCAGAGATTGCTGTTTTTAACATATTCCCGGTAAAGCCTCTATAGCTGAATGGGACATAGAAGACTTTGACCTGTCTTTGCTGATGATTTGTCATGGGATAGGATAACGGATTTTGGGGAAAGGATGCAAAAGAGAAAGTAAGGGTTTATCCGGTCATAACATGATCTGGAAGTTCGTTTGTGTCATCAGGTGTTATCGGGAAATGCACGGCGAGCAGTTCTCCTGATTCTTTTATGGCTGCGCACAGGGCATCGCATGCATGTCCTTCTCTAATGCCTTTAGAGACTATGCTTGCGAATTTGTTCAATGACTCCTGCTTAATCTTTTCATAGATACCTTTGTCAGCAAGCACCCAGACTTTTCTTTCAAGGAGAGAAATGAAGAATAAAACCCCTGTGTTATTTTTTGTTTTATAAAGACCTTTCTCATAAAATGCCCTGACAGTCCTGAGCCTTACGGCTTCAGCCATTCTTTTCTTGCCGATAAATGCGGTCTTTAATACAGGTATTTTATTGAACATGAACAGTGCAGGGAAAAAGAATATGAAGCTGAATGATATATATGACCATACCGACGAATGGAAATACAAGAGGGTAATGATTAATGATAAAAGGCTTCCGAGCAGTACGCCTCCGATTATCTCTCCCTCGGCATATTGGTCACTACTGTCAACAACCATGACTGCCACTTCTCCGATTGTCTTTGATTCCGCAATACGGGTTGTCTCTTTGATCTTGTCATTTTCGTCTTTGCTGAAAAATTTATTTGCCCGTGTCATTATCATTTACCAGTCTCCTGAGGCTCCGCCCCCTCCAAATCCACCGCCACCGCCGAAGCCGCCAAAATCACTCCCGCCACTGCTAAATCCGCTTCCGCCTCCGTAATATCCTCCTCCGGGCCAGAAACCGCCTCCGCGGTGCTGTCCTCCTGAAGAAAAAAGAATTGGAAGAAAAATCCCTGCGCCCAGGCCTGCGACGGCAAATATAATAAATGTAGTAAGGCTGAGCGGCAGAAGTGTTAAGTGAATAAGTGCAGGCAACCCTAACGCCCCTGATACTCCTCCAAAGACGCGTGATATGCTTCCCAGAAAAAGCATAACAAATGCACCAAACATGAGAAAGGTAAAAAAGCGTGAAGATTTTTCATGTTTCTGAGGGAGATGATTTCCGTCAGCCTTGAATTCACCGCGTGCAGCATCAATTAATGATGAAACCCCGGCTAAAAAACCTCCGTCAAAATCACCCCTTTTAAACCTCGGTTTTATGACAATGTCTATAATTCTCCCTGCGGCCAGATCTGTCAACGGCCCTTCAAGACCATGTCCTACCTCAATCCTGATCTTTTTGTCCTGTTTGGAGACGAGAAAGATTACCCCGTTATCTTTTCCTTTTTGCCCTATCTTCCACGATTCAGCAACTTTAACACCAAAGTCTTCAATAACTTCTCCCTCAAGTGAGGGAATAGTCAGAATAACTATCTGCGTTGAATCTGTCTGTTCAAATGCCTTTAACTCATTTTCGAGCGCAGCCTTTGCTGACGGAGATATCATATCAGCATAGTCATTTACATACCCCTGAACTTTCGGAACATCAAGGGCATGGGCTGGGGAAATAATAAGCAAGAAATAAACAATAAATGTTGTTAACATCCTGAGATGTCGAATATGAAGAACAGAGATTGCTTCGTCTCTTCGTTCCTCGCAATGACAAAAAGGGGTGTCATTGCGAGCCCCTTCGCTCTTGTCATTGCGAGCGGAGCGAAGCAATCTCGTTTTATCGCTCAGGGCAGGCTCCGGCGTGGCAATCTTGCTTGATTTCACTGCATTTAAAACAGGTTTCAAATTAGAATTTCACCTGAGGCGCTTTTTCTGCCCCTGCCTCTGCCTTGAAAGGCTCTTTAAGCTTCAGATGCAACAGCATTGAATTTGTAAGGTTATTCGGGAATATCCTGATTGAGGTATTAAATGTCTCGATCGCCTTGTTATAACGCACGCGCGCAACATTTATCCTGTTTTCAGTGCCCTCAAGCTGATGCTGGAGGTCCTGAAAATTCTGATTCGCCTTAAGGTCAGGATATTTCTCTACCACTAACATAAGTCTCGAAAGCGCGCTGCTCATGGCGCCCTGCGCCTGCTGGAACTTGGCGAATGCTGCCGGGTCATCAAGCATGGCTTTGGACATCTGTATGGAACCTACCTTTGCCCTTGCCTCTGTTACGGCGGTCAGTGTCTCTTTTTCATGTTTTGCATATGCCTTTACTGTTTCAACAAGGTTTGGAATTAAATCATTTCTTCTCTGATATGATGCCTCTACATCTCCCCATGCAGCCTTCACAGACTCTTCATTTGCCTGCATTGTGTTATAGCCGCAGCCGGAGATACCTGCAAGCATAAGACTGAGTACAAAATACAGAACCTTTTTTTTCATTACTTCCTCCTGAATTTTAGTTGCACACATATTCTTGTCATTGCGGCTTGTCCGCAATCCTTCTTAAAGGAAAGATTCTCGCCCCGGCGAGTCGCCGAGGATGACCCGACAAGCGGGAATGACATGTAAATTGTCTTAAAAATGAACTGCCAGTAAATCGTAACTATAAAAATTCTGAAACAGTCTTTCCTATATGGTTGTTCTATCTTGACATATAACCAGGACATCCTGCAAATCCCATGCACCCTGCCTTTCGCAATTTACAGGAAGCATTGCCGCAAATATTTATCTGTAAATCCCCCTCTCCTCGGCGAGTCGCCTGTGGCGACCATCCACCCTTTGCTTCCGCACTCGGACGGATTCGCCGAGGAGAAAAAGGGTGGCGAGGGGGGATTGTTTTCGTTGTCTCTTTCGCAGCTATTTTCTTTTTGGTTTTGATTTACGGGCGCCTTTCTTTGAGGATTTTTTAAAAGAAACGCTTTCGAGTTTCGCTATCTGCGCTTCAAGTTTTTTTACCCCTTTGATTGTTGAAATTACCTTCATGTCAAGCAATGGATTCTTGGAGCCTTTTGATACGAGGTCATACACCTTTCCGCCAAGGTCTGTGAAGTTTGACTGTACCTTCATCTTAAGTTCGAAAACCTTATATCTCCTTTTCCCTTCATCCGCAAGTTCCTCTGCCTTTTCAACGGCAACGGTGGCTCCTTTTCTCATAGCAGCGATGCTTTCGTCAATACTTTTCTGAATGTCCTTTTTAACCCTGTCCCATAGTGCCATAATTTTCCTCCTTGAGATTTTTTTAAAATAACATCTCTAACATATCACAAAACAGCTCTATTGAAAAGAGGAAAAGGATATGTTAATCTCATTGAGCTATACAATGTCATTGCGAGGAACGAAGAGACGAAGCAATCTAAAAGGCGAGATTCCTTCGCTCTGCTCGGAATGACAATGATTTATGTAACGCAATACAATGGTTAAAAACGACAGGTGGATAAGAGAGATGGCGCAGAAGGGGATGATATCTCCCTTTGATGCCAATCAGGTGAGGAAGGATGTCATATCCTACGGCGTGAGTTCCTACGGATATGACATGAGGATTTATGATGAGTTCAAGATTTTTGAAACCAAAGATAATGTCATCATTGACCCCAAGAATTTTGCTGAGACCCATTTTATTGATTTTAAGGGCGATGTCTGCATAATCCCGCCGAATTCTTATGTCCTTGCACGCTCTCTTGAATATTTTAAAATACCAAGGGATGTCCTTGTGATATGTCTTGGTAAATCAACATACGCCCGCTCAGGAATCATTGTGAATGTCACTCCGCTCGAACCTGAGTGGGAAGGATATATAACCATTTCCATATCAAATACAGCGCCTGTTCCTGCAAAGCTATATTCTAATGAGGGGCTTGCGCAGCTCGTATTCCTCGGAGCATCGGAGTTATGCGAGACTTCCTATGCTGACAAAAAAGGAAAATATCAGGCGCAAAAGGATATAACGCTTTCAAAGACGTAAAAGTCTTGCTTCCTTCCCACCTTCCGCTCTATCCTGCTTCCCTCTTGTTATTTGGAGCTTGCGTGGGGTAATATTGAGCGGAAAATTTGGGATGTGTTTTAGGATTGCGGGGAAGGATGGGGCTGTTGAGATTAATTGCCTGTTGACAAGAATTAATAGTATGTTATACTAATCTTAGAATCACGATGAGAGGCTATCCAAAGGGTTCCGTCCCGCGGTAATGCCTCTCTTTTATTTTAGGCCTTTCCTGTACTCTAACTTTTCCCTAAGGTTGTTCATAAATACTATATGCGGCATAACTTTCCTAAACAGCGAGGAAAACTTCTTTTCGTTAGGTATCATCAACTTAAGCAGCTTATCCTGTTTTATAAGGTAATCCACCAGACAATAAAAGTCTCCATCCCCGGTAATAATCAATGCCTTGTCATATTTCTGATATTCAACCATTGCGTGCAACACCAGTTCAGCATCAACATTGCCCTTTACTTTGCCGTCCGGCAAGGTGAGGGTGGGCTTAAATATGACTATATAACCCGATTCCTGCAAGGAGGTATACAAATCCTGATTTTGAGGCACGTATCCAAGAAATAGAAAAGCCTTAGTGATACTGTATTTATCTTCAAGGTACTTCCGAAATTTTTTGTAATCCAAAATCCATCCTTGGGTGCGGATTGAAAGATTCAGGTTTTGACTGTCAATGAAAGCAAAATTGTTCTCTTTTTTCTCCATGTCAATGATTTTACCACACTTTCAAGACTGCAAGTTGGCAAGTCTGTATGCTTGCGCGCTTGCGAACTATCTGACTTACTGCTTGTCCGGTTGCTCACTTTTGCTCTATTGCACTTTTGACTTCCGAACTTCCGTGCTTCTGCTCTTCTGGCTTCCACTTGATAAGAACGGGGTCAGGCTTGACTATTGACATTTAGTATCGATACTGCTACTCTTTCCACATGGCGAGAAAACCAAGAATAGAATTTGAAGGAGCATTCTATCACATCATAACAAGAGGCAATCAGAGG
>Ga0265292_1000193_pt1 | contig 109827 bp, 96 predicted proteins | sample Munlanlewell296A_FD_189080 | JGI IMG/M metagenome (GOLD analysis project Ga0265292, IMG submission 189080) | Leachate microbial communities from a municipal landfill in Southern Ontario, Canada - Leachate well 296A | ecosystem: Engineered > Solid waste > Landfill > Unclassified | place: Canada... | reverse complement strand
GGCGGGTGAGACGCGGATCCCGGCACGGAACAGTACCAGCCCGCGGAAGCGGCCGCACCCAGCGTGGCCGGCAGAGTAGATGGCGGGGGTTCGCTTACTCGAGGTTGGCCCGGGCGAGCAAAGCGCAATCGGAAACCAGATCCTTGGGCTCGCCCTCAGCCAGGATTCGGTGGTCCTCCCCGAAGACGGCCGCTCGAGTGGCGAGATCCGTCACTCCGGCCAGGTCGTGGCTTGCGAACACGACGGTCCGCCCGGCCCGGCGCAGATCCTCGAGCAGGCGGAGCAGCATCCGGCGTGCTCGAGGGTCGAGACCCTCCAGCGGCTCGTCGAGCAGCAGCACTTCCGGCGCGAGGACCAGCACCGAGGCCAGTGCCACTCGTTTCTTCTCTCCGCCGGAAAGCTCGTAGGGGGTTCGGTCGACGAGTGCCTCGGCTCCCAGAAGTCCCAGCGCCGAGTGCACGCGCTCGTCGAGATCGGCGCCGGCGATACCGAGTTGCAAAGGTCCGAAGGCGACCTCCTCGAAGACTGTGGGGGAGAACACCTGCACGTCGGCGTCCTGGAAGACGAACCCCACGCGGCGGCGAAACGCGGGACCGAAGGCAGCATCTTCAAGTAGATCGGGGGTGACCTCCCGTCCGAAAGCCCGAAGGGTGCCCGAGTCCAGGGGCAACAATCCGTCCAGGACTTTAAGCAATGTGGACTTCCCCGACCCATTGGCGCCCAGCAGGGCGAGGGACTCGCCCGGGCGGACCGCAAGGCTGACGTCCTGCAATGCGCAAAACCGGCCCGCGTATCGGTAGGTTGCCCGGTCCACTTCCAGAACGGCCGCGTCATCCAAGGAGGCGATCACCTCCCACGACGCCTGCGGCGAGAGCCAGTCCCGCCACCAGGGCGATCCAGTTCCCGGCCCGCAGGGCAGGCTCCGGAATGGCCCGGAAATCGCCGTCGAAGCCTCTGGAGATCATGGCCAGCGAGACATCTTCCGACAGCCGGTGGGCCTTGGTCAGGAGGGCCCCGGCCGCCAGGCCCGCGAATCGGCGCCCCTCGCGCCGGCCGCTGCGGCGCGTCGTCGGGGCCACGGTGCGCGAACGGCGGGCGGCGACCATGTCCGTGGCCGTGGTGAGAAGCAGGAACAGGTAGCGATAGGCCATGCCCAGCACGGCAACCAGCAGTGCGGGAACGCGCAGTTGGCGAAAGGCCCCCAGGGCCCGCGTCCAGCGCGTGGTCAGGATGAACAGCGCCGCGATTGAAACCGAGGCCGTCACGCGGGTCAAGAGCGTTCCGGCCGAGGCCAGGCCCTGTGTGGTGAGGGACAGATGGTCGGGCAGGGTCAGCGGACCGAGGTGGAGGGGACCGGAGAAGCGAGCGATCACCAGGGCATCGGTTCCGGCTCGCACCCAGTTGGTCGTTGCCGGGGCCACCAGAATGGCGGTGAACGCCGGCACCGTCAGGTAGACCCGTGCGGCGAAGGCGCCCAGGGGTACACGGGAAGCCAGAGCAAGCAAGGGGGCGGCAAGGCACAGCACGCCCAGGGTGAGCGGATGCCCCGCCAGTCCGGCCGCCACCAGAAAGGCCAGTCCGACCAGGGCCTTGACGCGTGGGTCGAGACGCTGGAGAAACCCGGGCCGTGACGCGATCTGACCGGAGAAGAGATCCCGGCGCAGCGCCTCGGCCGCGCCGGGAAGAGAGCGAGCGAGAAAGGAATGGGCCGCGCGCCCGGCCGGAGGTGGGAGCGGGGCCGCTTGCGGAGCCGCGATCAGCCAGGACGGAAGGCTCACGAACAGGTCTGGTCGCCGCGCGCGCCCGGGCCGGTTCCGCGGGTGCGCCGTCTCAGCCAGTGCGGCATTGCGATCCCGGCAGCGACCAGGCCTGCGCCCAGGGCCCCCGAAAGCAGATATCCGGCGACGGGGGGCAGCCCCGGCAACGCGTAGTCCGCGAGCGGCGAACGCGGAATGCTCTTCTCCGCCGACGCGATGCCCTTGGGCGCATAGCCGATCTCGCCGGCAATGTCCTTGGCCGAGCCTTCGCCGTAGGCGGTGGCCGTGGTGATCAGGCCGATGGGAGTCAGCACCAGGAGTAGCCCGAGGCCTACAAACGCCGTGCGCAGCTTCCTGCCCGGCAACGCGGCGGCGAGCCTGGGAGCCTTATGCGGGGTCGTGGAGTCGAGAAGCGCGGGGTTGGCCTTCAGTAGGTAGGCGATCATCAGGCCGGTGACGGCCGCCTCCGCGAAGCCCGCCACGGTGAGATGCGAGACGATCATCGCCGGCAGCGCCTGGCCAAGGTCATAGGGTGAGTACAGGGCGCGCCCGGAAGCGGTGTGGAACAGCAGGGGTTGGATGCCGATCTCGAAGCCGGTGAGCAGCGCGGCGATGTTGATGCCCGCGTAACCGCCGGCGGCGGCCGCCGCCACCCTGCGGCGGGAGGAGGGCTCGCCCCCGCCGGCGATCAGCCGGTATACGCCCCAGCCGACCAGCGGCATCGCGACGGCCATGTTCAGGATGTTGGCGCCGAGCGCGAGGATGCCGCCGTCGGCGAATACCAGCGCCTGGATCACCAGCGCCACCGTGATGCACACGACGGCCGAGGCCGGGCCGAGCGCGATCGCCACCGCCACCGCCCCGACCGCGTGCGCGGAGGTGCCTCCGGGCACCGGCAGGTTGAACATCATGATCAGGAAAGAAAAGGCTGCCCCAAGGGCCAGCAGGGAGACGCGGCGAGGACCGACGCTCTTGCGGGCGCGGTGCAGCGCCGAGCGCACGGCGGGCAAGGCCAAACCGCCCGCCACCGCGCAGGTGGCGGGGCTCAAGTACCCGTCGGGAATATGCATCCTGTCTCCTCTCGCAAGTGGTCTGCAACTGCCAATCATTCACAACAAGGAAAGTCTACAGCACGGCTGCGAGCGGCAACAAGGGCGCGGAATCCGATCGGGGCTTCGCGGATAGGCGTTGCCGGGACTCGGCGGTCACGGGAGTCTCACGCCGGCAGCGGGGCGCCGATTCCGATCGGGCTTTGCCGGGCGGGCGGAAGTGGGGCAGCATGTGCGCATGTCGAAGTCGACGGTCGCCGCGCACCACCTGCCTTCAGTGACAGAGGTCGGCCCCGGGTCCCCGGCGGCGTGGAGGCGAGGGCTGGGGGCCCTGATGGAGGGCTGCGCCGAGCACGACGGGGTGGCGTCGTTCAACGAGCAGACCCGACTCGAGGTCTATGAGGACGGCGGGCACCCCTGGACAGGTTTCGCCTGCGCGATCGATGGGGAACTGCGCGGGTATGCCCATCTCTCCCACACCGGTCACCGTGCCTGCCCGTGGCTGATCGAGGCCGCGGTCCATCCGCACTTCCGCCGTAAGGGCATTGGCGCGATCCTTGTGAGGCAAGCGCTTCAGGCGGCGGCGGGGCGCGGGGGAGGTCCGGTCCTGTTATGGGGACACGGAGACGGGGCGGGCTCGCGGGCTCTGGCGGCGGCACTCGGTCTTACCGGCAAGCGTCGCCTGGAGTGCTGGGCGCGGGCCGTGTCGCACGAGGTGGAGCAACCGGTGCCACCCGAGGGCATCCGGTTTCGCTCTTTCCGCCCCGGACACGACGAGGGCCGGTGGCTTTCCGCGAACGCCGAGATCTTCGCCGAGCACCCTGAGCAAGGCCACTGGGACGCCCACGACCTCGCAGCTCGTGAGCGCTCCGCATGGTTCGACCCGTCGGGGTTCTTGCTGGCCGAGGACGATTCCGGCATCGCGGGCTTCTGCTGGGTGAAGGTCCATCGCTCCGGGCGAAAGCGCAGCGGGGAGATCTACGTGATCGGTGTGCACCCTCGGGTGCGGGGGCTGGGACTCGCCGGCGTGCTGGTCTCTGCCGGGCTCGAACACATGGCGGGCGTGGGTTGCCGGCGGGCGTTGCTGTACGTGGACGACTCGAGTGAGGCCGCCAAGGCGATCTTCGGCTCGCGAGGATTCGTTTTCGCCTGGGCCGACTGCGGCTACGTGACGGACGGCGCGTCCTGAGCGCTCGCCCCCGTCGTCTTCCGGGGGAGCCGGGGTCGGGGCTCGCGCTTGGTCCCGCCTGCGCACCGCCCGCACACCCCGGTGACGATCAGATCGAGGGCTTCCGGCTGAAAGTCGTGCCGCAGGACGAGGTGGCGCTTCACATCGGCAAGGAGAGGATCGTCGTGGTGGGTGATCGTGCCGCACACCCGGCAGACGAGGTGGTGGTGTTCGGGACCGTGCGGGACCTCCCAGTAGTTGCGCCCGTCGGCGCGCACGGTCTGCTTGGCCAACTGCAGGGACTCCAGCACTGAAAGGGTTCGGTAGACGCTGGTGAGATTGAACGACGGCAGGGTCTCGTGGATCTCCGCGCAGATTTCCTCGGCCGAGAGGTGACGGCGCGAGCGGCGCAGGACGTCCCAGACCATCTGGCGCTGGGGCGTCATCCTGTGCCCGGACCGGTGCAACCGGTCGCGAGCGGCATCGGGAAGATCATGGTGGCTCACGGCAAATGGAAGATACACCGTCCGGTGAGCGAAACGCCGGATGAAGGCAGAGGCGACAGCCTCGCGAGATGAGCCTGGTTTTCTCTCCGGCTGTTTGAGGTGCGTGGAACCGCCGTATGCCGGCGGGGATGATAGCCTCGCACCATGCGCAGGACCCTCGCTCTTGCCGTCGTAGGTGCGGTGGCCGTCGCGGCCGGATGGGTGATGCCGGCATCGAGCGCGCCTTCGCCCGGTGTTGTGGCGCCCCGCACCGCTACCGTCTCGACATCCCCCGCAACCAAGGACGACGGCAAGGGCATACAGAGCATGCTGGACGGGAGGGCAAAGGCGCTGCTTGCCCGGAACCGCCAGGCCTTCCTCGCCGGAGTGGACGAAGCCGATCCGGTGTTCCATGCGGCACAGAAGGCTCTCTTCGACAATCTGGCCGGCGTGAGCCTGGCTTCGTACTCACTGACCCTGCGGACTGATCGGTTGGGAGACCTGGTGCGCAAGGCGGACCGCGAGCGCTTCGGCGCCGAGACCCACGTCTACCGGGTCATGGAGGATCTTTCGATCGCGGGTGGCTACGATCCGATCCCCGCACGCGAGGAGATCTCCTTCACATTCGTCCGCCGCAATGACTCCTGGAAGATCGCCGGGGATCGCCAGACCGATGACCTGGCGATCTACAGCGCGCGCCACCTCTGGGACTTCGGGCCCGTGATCTCCAGGGCGTCGGCGCACTTCCTGGTCCTGTTCCATTCCGGCCAGGAGTCCGGAGCCGCACAAGGGCTTGAGTTGGCCGAGCAGGCCTACACGCAAGTGGCAGGGCGATGGGCGCTGAGCATGCCCGACCGCGTGGTGCTGGAGATCCCCGGTTCTACCGAGGAGCTTCGTCAGCGCATCCAGTCGACCTTCGAGTTGTCCAACTTCGTGGCGTTCACCTACTCGAGCGTGGACACCGAGCAAGGCTGGAGGGAAAGCGGTGTGAGGATACTGGTCAACCCATCGAACTTCGCTCGCTACACTCCGGCCTCCAAGAGACTGATCTTCGCTCACGAACTGGGGCACGTGGCCAGCCGTGCGGTGTCCGGGCCATTCACCCCCGCGTTCGTGGAGGAAGCCGTCGGTCAGGTGATCGGGGAGGGTGAAACCGGTGTCGGCGGGGGAGAGATCCTGCGTGCCGTGCGTACGGGGACGTTCGACGGCAAGCTTCCGGAGGACTGGCAGTTCGTGGTGGTCGATTCCGGGCGGGTGCGACTGTCCTACCAGGAAGCCTACGAATTCGGTCGCTACCTGGAGCAGACTGCGGGGAAGGGAAGCCTGGTTCGCTTCTACACGACCCTGACGCGGGAGGCGGCACTCGCCGCAGGGACCTGGCGATATCATCTCGATCGTGCCCTGCGCGAAGTGACCGGCCTGTCCACTACCGCGTTTGAGTCCAGGTGGGCCGCGGAGGTCCGGCGCCAGGCCGGCACGTAGCGGTTTGGGGTCGGCCGGCAAATGGCTTTGGGCCGGTCGGCGAACGTGCGACAGGCGCTCGCGCAACGCACGCTCGCTTGAAGCTGTGAGAAGATCCGGGCACATTCGGTTCGCTCTCTACCCGTGAACACGGGCGCCGCGACCGGGTACGGGTCTTCAGTAAACGGATGGAGGTGGCTTGGGCAGTGGGAGAGATCGCGATCGGTCTGCCGGACGGGTCCGGGCGGAAGGTGTCCGCGGGAACCACGGCGGGGGCGGTCCTGGGCGACATGCCCGGCCTGGTGGCTGCCAAGGTCGACGGTGCCCCCGTCGACCTGGAGCGCCAACTCACTGCCGACGCCGCCGTGCAACCCGTGCTTGCCGACACCGACGAGGGTCGCACGATCATTCGCCACTCCGCCTCGCACGTCCTGGCGCAGGCCGTCACCGACCTCTACCCGGAAGCGAAGTACGCGATCGGGCCGGCCATCGAGGATGGCTTCTACTACGACTTCGAGGTGGCTTCACCCTTCACTCCAGAGGACCTCGAGCGGATCGAGGCGCGCATGCGCGAGATCGTCGCTGAGGGGCAGCCCTTCCGCCGCCGGGAGCTGGGTCGCGAGGAGGCCCTGGAGTTATTCGCCGGCCAGCCCTATAAGCGGGAGATCATTGAATCCCTGGAGGCAGACGAAGGCGCGAGTAGTTCCGTCGCAAGCGTGTACGAGAACGGGCCGTTCACGGACCTCTGCCGCGGTCCCCACGTTCCTTCGACGGCGCGGGTTGGCGCGTTTCGCCTGCTGCGTTCGGCGGGCGCCTACTGGCGCGGTGACGAGCACAACACGATGCTCCAGCGAATCTACGGCACGGCCTGGGAGTCCGCGGAAGTTCTGGAGACCTGGCTCAAACAGCGCGAGGAGGCAGAGCGGCGCGACCATCGTAAGCTGGGGCGCGACCTGGATCTGTTCTCATTCCCCGAGGAGCTTGGGGCGGGCCTGGCGGTATGGCATCCGAAGGGCGCCATGGTGCGCAAGGTCATCGAGGACTTCTCGATGGCACGCCACCTCGATCACGGCTACAAGTTGGCCGTCACCCCGCACCTTGCGCGCAGCGGGCTGTGGGAGACGTCGGGGCATCTCGAGTGGTACGCGGACGGGATGTACCCCCCCATGAAGTTGGAGGGGGCCACCTACTACCCGAAGCCGATGAACTGCCCATTCCACATGCTGATCTACCGCTCGCAGACGAGGTCCTACCGCGAACTGCCGCTGCGGCTGTTCGAGTTCGGCACGGTGTACCGGTTCGAACGCTCCGGTGTGCTGCACGGGTTGTTGCGCGCCCGGGGATTCACTCAGGACGACTCCCACATCTTCTGCTCACCCGACCAGCTCGAGGGCGAGCTGGCGAGCCTGCTCGAGTTCGTGCTGGAGATGTTGCGCGCGTTCGGGTTCGAGGACTTCGAGGCCTCGCTTTCCACGCGCCCGCACGGCAAGTCCATCGGTACGGACGAGCAATGGGCCGCCGCGACCGAGGCGCTTCGCCAGGCCATAGAAGCGGCTGGGATCCCCTACAAGGTCGATGAGGGAGGCGGAGCGTTCTACGCGCCCAAGATCGATCTGCACGTGGCCGACGCCATCGGGCGGCGCTGGCAGCTCTCCACCCTCCAGGTGGACTTCCTTCTGCCCGAGCGTTTCGACCTGTCCTACATGGGCGAGGACAACTCCCCGCACCGGCCGTTCATGATCCACCGGGCGCTCTTCGGCTCGCTGGAGCGCTTCTTCGGGATCCTGCTGGAGCACTACGCCGGTGCCTTCCCGACGTGGTTGGCGCCGGTGCAGGCCGTGCTGATCCCGATCGCCACCCGCCACACGGAGTATGCGGCCAAGGTGGTTGCCCAGCTCGAGGCGGCGGGTCTGCGTGCCGAGGTGGACGATTCGGCCGACCGCATGCAGAACAAGATCCGCAGGGCTCAGCTCGAGAAGGTGCCCTACATGCTGATCGTCGGTGACGCCGACGCGTCGGCCGAGGCCGTGTCTGTGAGGCTACGCGACGGCTCGGAGCGGCGGGGGGTTCCGCTGGCCGAGTTCATCGTGGAGATTGGCGCCGACGTCGCCGAACGCCACCCCTCGCCTGGACCGGCACCGGGATAATGGAACAACTCTGGACTCCGTGGCGCATGGCCTACATCAACGATGCGAACCGCAAGAAGGGTGACGAGTGCATCCTGTGTGGGTTGGCCGGCGGGGATCCGACTGATGACGCCTCCCGCTACATCCTGGCCAGGCGCAAGCTCAACTTCGTGATGCTGAATGCCTTTCCCTACAACCCCGGGCACTTGATGATCACGCCCTACCGGCACCTCGGGGACGTGACCGATCTGGCTGCGGACGAGCTGGCCGAGATGATGGCGCTACTGCAGCAGGGCATCCGTGCGCTCCGCGAAACCTCCGCCCCACACGGGTTCAACATCGGGATGAACCTGGGCAAGATCGCGGGGGCCGGGATCGCCGACCACGTGCACCTTCACGTCGTGCCGCGCTGGGGCGGGGACACCAACTTCATGCCGGTGGTCGGGGAGACCAAGGTCCTGCCGGAGATGCTCGAGGGCACCTACGCCAAGCTGGCGCCGCTGTTTGCCTGAAGCGGATCAAGGGTGTCCTTCCGAGACGAGCTCCAGAGGTGTGGGAAGACACACGGATGGCTTTAGCGACGCAGGGACTCGGTGCTCGACGTCGAACGATGATAGTGGCTATGTCCCACTGACTCCCGCCGGTGATGGTGGCCATGTCCCACGGGTTTCGCACGAACAGGTGGTTGGCGTCAGGTAACAGCTTTCCTTCAACGTCCACTACCGTCAGGGTCCAGGAGGGAGCTTCAATGGCTATGAGAAGCGGGGATCCAAACCCCCCTCCGGCCGGTCACGAGGCGACTCACGCCGGCGGGGTCGATGATCGGCGGCGCGGGCCGCTTGGGGTTTGGCTGTTCGATCATCAAACGACTCTGCTTGCCGGAGCGTTGGCGATAGCCCTAGTGGCCGGGCTCGTTGCCGCTACGCGGCACACCGGTCCAATCTCGTCCGCCGCCGGACCCGCGGCAAGCCTCTCGCCGACCGAGCAGCTTGCCGGCGGTCAGGGCCCAGCCGGCCCCAGCGGCAGTCCGTCGGCCGCCGGCACGGCGGTCATGGCGAAGGGTTCAGGTTCCTCCGCGCAACCCGTTCCCACAATCGAGACCAGCAAGAAGAACGGGCCCGCGCCTCTTACGGCTTCCGACCGTGGTGTCACCAAGGACTCCGTCACCTTGGGATGGCTGGCCATGAGTCAAGAGACGATGGTCTACGGCTCCAGCCTTGGGATGCAGGTGCTCTCCTATCCCGCCCAGGACTACGTCGATCCGTTCGTCAAGGACATCAACGCCGCGGGCGGCATCGACGGAAGGAAGCTGAAGGTGGCGGTGGTGGAGTACAACCCGCTGTCGATGGACGACATGCAGGCCGTTTGCGTCCTGCTTGCCGAGGACCTGAAGGTCTTTGGGACCGTCGCTCCCGCCGGCTACTACGGCGACGCCGAGGTGTGCCTGGCCGACAAGGAGATCCCGACCGTCACCATGAACGGGTCCTCGGCCGACACCAACTACCGCCGGGAGAAGGGCTGGGTTCGCTCCACGGTCATGAACAAGGATCGCACCCTCAAGAACTGGGTCGACTGGGCCGTGCAAGCGGGTACGGCGACAAGCAAGAGTCGCATCGGGGTCTGGTGGCAGGACGTCCCGGAAGACCAGCAGGTGGTCAAGGACGTACTGCTGCCCTACCTCAAGTCAAGAGGCCTGAACGTCGTGGACAAGTTTGTGTTTTCCAGCGACTACTCGCGGACGCCGACAGAAGCGAGCACCGCCACCCTAAGGTTCAAGAGCTCCAACGTCGATCTCGTGTGGCCGGCGGGCAACTTGTTGCTCAACACTCTCTTCACCAACGAGGCAGAGGCCCAGAACTACCATCCGAAGTACACGGCCTCGGACTTCGCCCAACTGGCAGTGGACTATGCGAGCCAGAACTACAACGCCAACCAGTGGGATCGCGTGCGGGCCCTGACGGTCCTTCGCACCGGTGAGCTGGTGGCCGGGAAGCCCCCGACTCCTCAGCAGAAGCTGTGCTCGGATATCTACGCGCGCAACGGTGGCAAGCCGGCGAAGAACACCAACGATGGCGCCTACACGGCCTTCGCCTGCGAGCACATGTGGCTGTTCGTCAAAGCCATCCGCGTGGCCGGACCGGATCTCACAAGGGCTCGTTTCCTGGCCGCGATGGACTCACTGGGAACCTACGATGAGCGCGTGACGCTCTCGGACTCCCTGACCTTTCGCAAGGGCAAGTACGACGCCGCCGATCGCTACGCGATCGTCGAGTGGCACAAAGAATGCAAGTGCTACTGGCAGGTGGAGGGCTTTCGCAAGGGAGCTTGGTAGTCGCTCGGTAGGTCCCGAGAGGAAACTCCAATGCCTATGAGAAGCAGGGGTTCGGGCTCTCCGTCGGCCGGTCGGTGGATGGCTCCGCCCGACGGGACCGCCGGCCGACGGCGCGGGCCGCTTGAGGTTTGGCTGTTCGATCATCAAGTGACTCTGCTTGCCGGAGCGTTGGCGATAGCCCTGGTGGCCGGGCTCGTTGCCGCTACGCGGCACACCGGTCCAATCTCGTCCGCCGCCGGACCCGCGGCAAGCCTCTCGCCGACCGAGCAGCTTGCCGGCGGTCAGGGCCCAGCCGGCCCCAGCGGCAGTCCGTCCGACGCCGGCGGGACGGCCGGCGGCACGAGTTCGATTTCCAAGCGGCCCACTGCGGGCAGCGGGACGGGGAAGACCAGTGAGTTTGGGACTCTCACGGCCTCCGACCGTGGTGTCACCAAGGACTCCGTCACTCTGGGCTGGCTGGCGCCCAGCGTGGCCAACATGCACTACGGGGCGACCCTGGGAATCCCGGTGCTCTCCTATCCGGCCCAGGACTTCATAGACCCGTTCGCCAAGGAGATCAACGGTGCGGGGGGGATCAACGGGCGCAGTCTCAACGCCAGGGCCGTCGAGTACGACATGCTCTCCCAGGATGACTGGACCGCTAAATGCGTGGCCGTCGCCGAGGACCTCAAGGCCTTCGGGGCGATCACGTTTGCCGGCTACTACGGGGACGCGGAGGTGTGCCTGGCCGACAAGCAGATTGCGACCGTCGCGTTTAACACCTCCTCCGACGCGACCCGCGCTCGTGAGAAGGGTTGGGTGCGCGAGACCCGCATGGGCAAGGACCGGCTGGTGAAGAACTGGGCCGATTGGGCGATTGCCGGCGGTGTGATCAAGCCTTCCAGCCGAGTCGGCGTCGTGTGGGTCGACAACCCGGAAGACACTCCGCTCGTGAGCAACGTGGCGCTTGCGTACCTGAAGTCCAAGGGCGTCAACGTGGTGGAGAAGTTCCAGTTCTCCTCCGACTACAGCAAGACCCCGACCGAGTCGGCGTCGGCGGTTCTGCGCTTCAAGCAATCCAGGGTCGACGTGGTGTGGTGCAACTACGACTGGTTCGTCAACAGCTTCTTCCTCAACCAGGCCGAAAGTCAGAACTACCGCCCCAAGTACTCCGCGTCGGATATGGGCGACATCAGCAACGACATCACCACCCAGAACTACAACGCCAACCAGTGGGACCGGGTGCGGGCGTTGACGGTACTGCGCGTCGGCGAGATCGCGGCCGGCAAGCCCCTGACGCCTGGCCAGAAGCAGTGCCAGGATGCCTACGCCAAGTTCGGCGGCAAGGCCTTCAAGACCAACAGCGACCGTGACTTCATGATGTACGTCTGCGAGCACATCTGGCTGTGGGCCAAAGCGGCCAGACTGGCCGGTCCCGATCTCACCCGAGTCAAGTTCCTGGCCGCCATCGACTCCCTTGGGACCTACAACGAGCGGGTTGCCACCACCGACACGCTCGTGTTCAAGAAGGGCAGGTACACGGCTGCCGACAACTGGGCAGTCATCGAGTGGCGCAAGGAATGCAAGTGCTACTGGCAGGTGGAGGGCTTTCGCAAGGGAACCTGGTAGTCCCTGGTGGCGAGCCCGGTCGGCCGGATCTCGGCCTGTAGACTGACGGGCCCGCTCAGTTGGCGCTTGATGTTGCCCTCCCCCCGCAGGATCGCCTCTCGAAAGAGAAGGACGATGTGCACTCAGACCAGCATGACCTTGACGATTGGGATCTTGCTGAAGTCCTGGTCCTGTGTGTATACGGGGAGGCCGTGCGTGACGGCGGTCGCCGCAATGAAGACGTCCATGACTTTGGGCGAGCGGCCTTTCTTGCGAGCCTCCACTGATATCTCAGCGAAAGCTCTTGCGACTCTGTCGTCTATGGGCAGGGCATCGAAGGTGCGCTCGACCGCCGAAAGGGTGCGCAGACGCTGGGCTCGAAGTCGTGACTCCCTGGTCGCGAGCACGCCGATGTGCAGTTCTGCGAGTGTGGCGACCGATATCGCTGCTTCGTCCGGCAAGAGACCCAGGGGACGGCCTTGCTCGCGGGCAATGAACACCGATGTGTCGAGAAGGCCCTTCACATCTCTTCAATGGTCGCGCCGACGATCCGGTCGACGTCGTCGGCGAACTTCGCGTCAAGAGGCGTCTCGCGGAGAATGCGCTCGACCTCGGCCCGCGTTGCGAAACGGCGCTCGAGGCGGACGGGAACGAGATCGGCGACGGCGCGGCCCCTAATCGTCACCCTGAGGTGCTTCCCCGCAGCCACCTCGCGCAGGACCTCGCCGATGTGGTTGCGCAGCTCTCGCTCCGGGATCTCCCGCTCGGGCGCAGACATGCTACGAGCGTAGCAGTGCGTAGCATGTCTGGCAATGCTCCACGGGCAAGGAGATCTGCTCGGAACTGGTGCCCCTAGTGGGCGGCTTCCTTGCCCTTGGCGGCCTGGGCGATGACCTTCTCGGCCAGGCTCCCGGGGACCTCTTCGTGGTGGGAGAACCTGCGCGTGAAGGATCCGCGGGCGCCCGTCATCGAGCGCAGGTCGATCGCATAGCGCACCACCTCGGCCTCCGGCACCTTCGCCGAGACGACCGTGCGCCCGGCGCCTGCCGGCTGTGTGCCCTGCACGCGACCGCGCCGTGAGGACAAGTCACCGAGCACGTCTCCGACGAAGCTGTCCGGAACGAGTACTTCCACGTCGAGGATGGGTTCGAGCAGGCAGGCGCCCGCCTGTTGGACGGCGTCGCGAAGTCCCAGGGACCCCGCGATCTGGAAAGCCATGTCCGATGAGTCAACCGAGTGGAACTTTCCGTCGAGCAGGGTCACGCGTACGTCCACCAGCGGGTAGCCGGCGACCACGCCCTCTTCCATGGCCTTGCGCACGCCCTTGTCCACGGAGGGGATCCACTGGTTGGGAATGGACCCACCGAAGATCTTGTCCACGAACTCGTATCCGCCCCCGCGCGGCAAGGGCTCGATCTCCAGGTTACAGATGCCGTACTGGCCGTGCCCGCCGCTCTGCTTGACGTGGCGACCCAGCCCCTTTCCCTTGCCCTTGATGGTCTCCTGGTAGGGCACTCGGAGGGGCACGGTCATGACCTCCACCCCGAACTTGCGCTTGAGCCGTTCGAGGGTGATATCGGCGTGCGTTTCACCGATCGCCCACATGATCGTCTGATGGGTGTCGTTGTTGCGCCCCACCCTCAAGGTGGGGTCCTCGGAGGTCATGCGATGGATGGCCGTGGACAGCTTGTCCTCGTCGCCCTTGCTCTTGGGCGCTATGGCCACCGGCAGCAGAGGCTCGGGCCACACCGGGCGCGGTAGCACGAAAGGCTTGGCTTTGTTGGTGAGGGTGTCGCCGGTTTCGGTCTCGGCGAGCTTGGCCACGGCGGCGATGTCGCCCGCCGGCACGCTGGAGACGTTGTCCTGGGTCTTACCGCGCAAGGTGAACAGGGTGCCGAGCCGCTCGTCCTTGCCCTTGGAGGCGTTGAAGACCGTGGCGTCGGGGTGAAGGGTTCCCGATACCACGCGGAAGAGGTTGATCCGGCCCACGTAAGGGTCTGAGATCGTCTTGAACACATAGGCGGCCAGCGGCCCGTCGTCTTTCGGCTCGCGGGTCTGCTCGGCATCAGAACCGGGCGCGGTGCCCGTGACGGCCGGTCGCTCCTCGGGAGAAGGGAAGGCGTTGGTGATGAACTCGCACAGCAGGTCCGCGCCGATTCCCTTGGTGGGTGCGCCGCACAGAACGGGGAAGATCCCGCTTGCCGCAACGGCCTTCTCGAGGTCGGGAATGAGCGCCTCCGGCGGGACATCCTCGCCGCTGAGGTAGCGCTCCATCAGCGACTCATCCTCGGACTCGGCGATGATGGCCTCGATGAGTTCTCCGCGAAGGGTGTCGAGATCTCCGGTCAGCTCGACCGGAACCGCTCCCGCCTCGTAACGGGGCCCGGACGGGTAGCGGAAAGCCTTGCCCGAGATCAGCCCGACGCATCCGGCAAACGAGGACTCCTCGCCGATCGGCAGGTACAGAGGGACGACACCTTTGCCGAAAGCGGCCCGAAGGCCCTCCATGGTGCGCGACATGGAAGCTCGCTCGCGGTCCATCTTCGTGACGAAGATCGCTCGAGGGAGCCCTGAGTCCTCGGCCATTTTCCAGATCAGCTCGGTCTGGACCTCGACCCCCTCGACTGCGGAGACGACGAAAACCATGGCGTCGGCCGCGCGAATGGCGGTTGTGACGTCGCCCAGGAAGTCGGCGTAGCCGGGGGCATCCAGGACGTTGAGCTTGAAGCCGTCCCATTCCAGGGGCACCAGCGCCAAGGACACCGAGATATGGCGCTTGGTCTCCTCGGCCTCGAAGTCGGATATCGAACTGCCGTCTTCGACGCGGCCCATCCGGTTGGTGGCCCCGGTGGTGAAAGCCATGGCTTCGACGAGCGAGGTCTTGCCGGCGCCCCCATGACCGACCAGCAGGACGTTGCGGATGTTCGGGGTGGGGTAGGTCTTCAAGGGTCCTCCTTGAGGATCGGTGCCCGAATCCCCTGGAAGCGCGGCACCGAGGCCGATCGTGAGGATGAGAGCCACTGGTGAGGGCCGCTGCGGTCCTCAGACAGCGAGCAGGATTCTACACCAGCCCAATACGAGGCTGGACTCGGCGCGGCCGGCCGGGATGTTGAGGGTGTGCGGAAGCCCGATGTAGGCTGACTTGCCCCGCATTCCCGTTCACAGTGCAAGGGCGCTGTGCGCGCCCCGTGCGGGATTCTCGACAGGGGAGCGGCCGGGTTTGCGGCGCAAAGGCGCCGTACACGTTTTTCCAGGAGGCTCGATGCTCGACAGCAAAGCCCGTCCTGTGATCTCCAAGCTCACCGACGTCATCGGGCGGGGTCTGGCGAAGATGGGATTCACGGCCAACTCACTGACACTGATGGGTCTTGCCGCAAGCGGGGTTTCGGCGGGCTTCCTGGCGAGCGGGCATCGCATCGTGGCCGGGGCCGTGCTGTTGGGCGGGGGACTGATCGACGTATTCGACGGGGCGGTTGCCCGCGCACGCGGGTCTTCGGGCCCCAAGGGCGCGTTTCTGGACTCGGTGTGCGACCGGGCTTCGGATGGGGCGGTGTTGGGGGCCCTGGTCTGGTGGGAGGTCGAGCGCGCACCGCGGCTGGCCGTGCTGGCCCTGGTCGTTCTGATCGCCTCGTTCCTCGTCTCTTACACCAAGGCTCGCGCGCAGTCCCTGGGGTTCAAGTGCGATGTGGGAGTGGCCGAGCGCGCCGAGCGAGTGCTGGTGCTGGGGGTGGGGCTGATTTCCGGCTTGATCGAGCCGGCCCTTTGGGTGCTTGCGGTGGCAACCTTGGTGACGGTCGTCCAGCGTGTGGTGGTGGTCTTGCGTCAGGCCTCTCCCGAATGATGGCCTCGGCGGCCGTCCCCTGTGCGAGCGGACATGCGATGTCCCGTATCGCCCGCGGCACAGGAGGCTCGAGTCGGTTCCCGCGGAGGTGGGCGTGCGAGTAGGCCTCGTCTGCCCCTATGCATTGGACGCGCCGGGGGGAGTGCAGAACCACGTGCTCAACCTGTCGGCCCAGCTTGCGCGGCTGGGTCATGAAGTGGGTATCCTCGCGCCTTCTCTGAGCGGCGAGCCCGCTTTGGCGGGCGACGGAGTCGCGGTGTGGCGGGCGGGTCGAGCCGTCCGGGTGCCCTACAACCGGTCGGTCGCGCCGATATCTGCGGGCCCCGCGGCCTGGAGGGCGGCCGGGCGTTTCGTCGCCCAAGGCTTCGAGGTGGTTCACGTCCACGAGCCCGCGGTTCCGGGAGCGAGCCTGTACACAACGGCGCGATGCCGGGTCCCGATGGTGGGCACCTTCCATGCGACCGCCGAGCGCAGCCGGTTGGTGTCGATCGCGGGCCCGATCATCCGCAGGACGCTCGCGCGACTCGCGGCGCGTACGGCGGTGTCTCGACCGGCGGCGAGTTTCGCCGCGACCTACTTCCCCGGGGAGTACTCGATCCTTCCCAACGGGGTGGACCCGGCGCTTTTTTCTCCGGCTCCACGTCTTTCGGGCACGGGTGATGCGGACGCGCCGACACTGCTGTTCATCGGCAGGCTCGAGCCGCGCAAGGGCTTCGAATACGCGGTGCGCGCGTGGGTCCTGGTCAAGAAGCGCCGGCCGCGCGCCCGGCTGGTCGTGGTGGGCGAAGGTGCCGAGAGGCAACGCTGCGTCGAGATGGTTCCGCCGGAGATGAGGGGTGACCTGGTCCTGGCGGGCACCGTTTCCGCGGACAGCCTGCCTTCCTACTATCAGTCGGCCGACGTCTTCATGGCGCCTTCTCTGGGCGGGGAGAGTTTCGGAATCGTTCTGGCCGAGGCGATGGCCGCGGGAATCCCCGTGGTGGCCTCGGAGGTCTCCGGCTACCACGATGTGCTCTCGGGGACGGGCGCCGGCATCCTGGTTCCGCCCGGTGATGCCGAGGCGCTGGCGGCGGGCGTTGAGTCGTTGCTCGCCGATGAGGCGACGCGCAAGGGGATGGGCAAGGCGGGTCGCGAGGCCGCGCGCCGATACTCGTGGGAGACGCTGGTGGAAGGGGTCTTGGAGATCTACCAGCGAGTGTTGAGGGCGGAGGACTGAACGAAGAGTCGAGAAGGTCGAGAAGGTCGAGGAGCCAAGAGGAAGGCAGGGTAGGCGAATTGGAGATCCCCGAGCTTTGTGTGGAGATAGCCCGCCGTGCGCGCGAGGCGGTCAGGCCGCACCTTGGCCTGGGCGCCTCCAGGCGATCGGAGGGAGTGGCGGTCGGGGGAGACCCAACCTTTCGCATCGACGAGGTGGCCGAATCCCTGATCGAGGAAATGCTCGCGGCCGAAGGCGACATCGCCTACTACTCCGAGGACCGGGGCATGATCACCCACGGGCGACCGCGCGCCGTGCTGATCATCGATCCCATCGACGGAACGCGTCCTGCCGCCGCGGGGCTGGAGGCCTGCTGCGTTTCCGTGGCGGCGGCTCCCATGCTCGATTCACCGACGCTCGGCGACGTGAGCTTCGGCTGCGTTTGGGACATCAAGACCGACTTCTGCTTCACCGCAAGGCGCGGCGGGGGAGTCAAGTGCGTGGACGGCGCCGGTGGCGAGGTCGCGCTCAGCCCCGTCTCGGCCGGCTGCGTGGAGCGGATGTTCTGGACTTCGGGTCTGCGGGGCCGGCCGGCAATTGCCACGATCTGCGCGCTGTCGGAGTTGATCGACCGCTCCAGTGTTACCGGGGCCAGCTTCGACATCGGCTCGGCGGCATACGGGATGACTCGCGTTCTCACCGGTCAGCTCGACGCCTACGTGGACATCGGTGATCTTCTGGTGCGCGAGGTGGCCGGCATGGAGAAACGGTTCCGCAAGGTCGGCGCCGGTGCGGTGCTCAACAACTCCCCATACGACGTAGCGCCGTGCGTGCTGATGTTCGAGGAGATGGGCATCCCGTGCACCGACGGCCGCGGACGTTCGCTTTCGGGGTGCGCGCTGCTGGGCTCGACCGCCGAGTACCAGGTGTCGGTGTTGGCGGTCGCCGACGAGAAGCTCCATTCCGATATCGTGGCGGCCGTCGGTCGGGGTGTGGAGCGTCTCGATGCCGGATTGAGATCGGGCACGCTCCAGCGGCTGGAGCCGGAGGAATGGTAGGCTTTCCGCCCGACGGGCTCGTGGTTGTCGAAGCCGGACGGCCGAGTGGACCGATTTGCCCGACCGAGGAGGGACCGTGAACGCCGGGAGCGCTATCTGGGCGGCCATCGCCGCCAGTATTGTCATGGGTCTGGTGCTGCAGGGAGCCCGGGCGACGGGCCTCACCCAATTGCACATGATGCGTTTCCTGGGGTCCATGGGCACCGTCGAGCAGCGGGGATTGCCCCTGTTGCTGGGATGGACGGTTCACATTCTGGCCGACATCCTGTTCGGGTTCGGCTATGCGGCGGTGTTCCAGTTGGTCGACTCGGCGACGCTGGTCGGGTGGGGAATGCTGCTCGGGCTGGGTCACGCGGCGGTGATCCTTGGGCCCGGCTTTCCGCTGCTCGGGTTGGTCAACTCGCGCGTGCGCTCGGGGGAGATCAAAGGGCCGGGTTTCCTGGGCCGCAATTGCGGTTGGGGCACGGTGCCCGCGCTGCTCTTCGCGGGCGTGTGCTTCGGCGCGGTGATGGGGGCCCTGTACTCCAAGGTGTAGAGGGGCCTGAGGCCGGCATTCGTCCAGCGCGGTAAGCGGCGCTCCTCGCGGCCTTGCCCTCGGGGCGCAGTGGCGCTCTCGGTGATGGGCATATCCGCGGGGGCGAGTACTAAGATGGCTTTGGGCCACGTTGGGGGCCCATGGGAAAGGCGTCCGAGGAGGGGTTCGGTTGGTCATCGCAGCAGTGATCTTGGGTCTGGTTGCCCTGGTGGGCCTGTGGTTCGTGGTCACCTACAACGCCTTGGTGCGTAGGCGCAACAACTGCGACAACGCCTGGGCCCAGATCGACGTCCAGCTCCGCCGCCGCTACGACTTGATCCCCAATCTCGTGGAGACGGTCAAGGGATATGCCGCGCACGAGCGGGGGGTGTTCGAGGCGGTGACCAACGCCCGAGCCGCCGCGATCGACGCCAAGGGCGTGGGGGAGCAGGCACAGGCCGAGACCGGGCTGACGAAAGCGCTGAAGTCGCTGTTCGCGGTCGTCGAGAACTACCCGCAGCTCAAGGCCAACGAGAACTTCCTGGCGCTGCAGGAGGAACTGACGGCGACCGAAGGCCGAATCGCCTACGCGCGCCAGTTCTACAACGAGGTTGCGCTTGCGTTGAACAACAAGATCCAGATGGTCCCGAGTTCGATCGTGGCGGGAATGACCGGGTTCAAGATCCGGGACTACTTCGAGGCCGAGGAGGCTTCGCGCGAACCGGTCAATGTGCGCTTCTAGCCCGAGCCTACCCCCGCGATGATCGAGCAGATCGCAGGCAATCGCCGCAAGACGGCCGCGCTCATCACCCTGTTCGTCTTGCTGGTTGTGGCCTTGGGCTGGGCGCTGTCGTTGCTGCTTCGCGGTGGGCCGGCTCTCATGGTCATTGCGGCCGTGATCGCAGTGGTCGTGAGCTTCACCTCCTATTACAGCTCCGACCGCATCGTGCTGGCCGTCAGCGGCGCCAAGGAGGCCGACCGGGCCACCTACGCGCGCTATCACAACCTCGTGGAGGGCGTGTGCATCGCGGCCGGAATCGCCAAGCCAAGGCTTTACGTGATCAATTCCGACTCGCCCAACGCATTTGCCACGGGGCGCAACCCGGCCCACTCCGCCATCGCGGTCACGACCGGACTGCTGGACAAACTCAACCGAGTTGAGATCGAGGGCGTACTGGCTCACGAGATGGCTCACATCAAGAACGAGGACGTGCGCCTGATGGCCGTGGTGGCGACCCTGGCCGGGCTCGCGGCCCTGGTGGCGGATTGGGGGCTTCGGGCCCTGTTCTGGGGAGGCGGCCGGCGCGGTGCGCGCGACGCCGAGCGGGTGGGTGGGGTCTACCTGCTGCCCCTTGCCCTCGTGCTGATCATCCTGGCGCCCCTGGCTTCTCAGATCATCCGGTTCGCCATCTCCCGCCGGCGCGAGTTCCAGGCCGATGCCTCCGGGGTCTACCTCACCCGCTATCCTCCCGGCCTGATTTCGGCCCTGGGCAAGATCTCCGCCGATCCCGCTCCGCTTCGCCAGGCCAACGTCGCCACCCAACACCTCTGGATCTCGGAACCGACTCGCAAGCACGGCACTCGGGGAAGTTGGTGGGAGCGAGCCTTCTCCACTCATCCGCCGATCGAAGAGCGCATTGCGGCGCTCAAGGACCTGTAGTGTAGTCGTGGGAAGGAGCAAGTTGGTGCGCTTGACATTGCGAAAGCTGGCCGCGCTCGTGGTGGCCACCGCACTCGTGGGTGCGGCGCCGGCCTGCACATCCAAGCGAAAGGACGAGGGCCCCTCGGGGCCTTCTGGCTCCGCGAATACCAAGATCGAGAAACCCAAGATCGCCCCACTGACGGGCATGGCGCTGACCGACCTGGAGGCGGAGAGCCGCGCGGCGCTGGCGATCAAGATCGACAACTCCGTGGCGGCGCGGCCGCAAGCGGGACTGGACGGTGCCGACATCGTCTACGAGGAGCTTGCCGAGGGCGGCATCACCCGGTTCATGGCCGTGTTCCACTCGAAGCAAGCCTCCGATGTGGGCCCGGTACGCTCCGCCCGCATGGTGGATCCCGAGATCCTGGCCCAGTACCAGGGGCTGTTCGCTTTCTCGGGCGGGGCCGCCCCGGTGCTCGAGGCGGTTGCCGCGGCTCCGGTCCAGGACGTCTCGTTCAACAAGGTGGCCTCGGCCTACCGGCACGCGCCCGGACGCGCCGCGCCGCACAACCTGTTCACCCGCACGTCGTTGTTGTGGGACGCGGCCAAGCGCCACAACGTGCCGGACTTGAAGCTGAGCTTCTCGACCAAGCCGCCCCCGGTCGCATCGACCACCACGACGACGGTCACGGGCGGGACCCCCGGCAAGCCGTTCCCACCCGGAGAGCGTGTGTCGATCAGCTTTTCGACCTCCGCTGTATCGGTCTGGAAATGGGATGCGGCTTCGGGCAACTACCTGCGCTACCACGGATCGACTCCCCACACGTTGGTCGGCGGATCGCAGGTCAGGGCCAAGAACGTGATCGTCCAGTTTGTCCAGGTCTACGCGGGGCCCATCCGCGACGTTCTGGGTAATCCTTCTCCCGAGATCCGCGCCACCGGCTCGGGTGAGGTGTGGGTCCTGCGAGACGGCATATTGACCAAGGGAACATGGTCGCGACAGTCGGTCTCGGACAAGACCAGCTTCCGCGACTCCTCGGGCAAGACCATCCCGCTGTCCCCGGGCAACACCTGGATCGAGCTGGCTCCGCGGGGAGAGCCGGCCAGTTTCTCCTAGAAGGCCGGATCGCGAAGGCCGGACCGCTCCGGGAGACGGGTGGGATCCGAGGCCCGCTTGCCCGGTGGACACACGAATGCCGACCGCCGCCGGATGTTCGGCGGCTGAAAATGGGGAGGTCTCGCGATGGCCCACGTCTTGAGCATCGCGCCGGGGATCACACAGATCGACACCCTGATGGCCGGGATGGATCAGGTGTCTGCCGGGTTCGTCGTGGCCGGAGACGACGTGGCTCTGATCGAGACCGGCCCCGCGACTTCTGCCGCCACCGTTCGCGATCATCTGGCCCAGGCCGGTGTCCCGCCCGAGGCGTTGCGATGGCTGATCGTCACTCACATACATCTGGATCACGCCGGGGGAGTGGGGGACCTGGCGGCCGCGTTCCCCGAGGCGACGGTGGTGGTTCATCCGAAGGGCGCGAGGCACCTTGTCGATCCGTCCCGGCTGATGGCGAGTGCTGCCCAGGTCTACGGCGATGCTCTCGACACGATGTACGGGCAACTTCGACCGACCGAAGCCGAGCGGGTGCGTGCGGTGGAGGACGGAGAGATCATCGACCTGGGGGGCGGGCGCCGCATCGAGGTCCTGCACACTCCCGGCCACGCCAAGCACCACATGGCCTTGCTGGAACCCGACACCGGAGCGCTGTTCGTGGGCGACGCGGTCGGGGTGTACCTGCCGGATGCCCCGGTGCTCAGACCGACGACCCCGCCGCCGGACTTCGACCTGGCGCAGACCGTCGCCAGCTTGCGCCGTCTGGCCGGCATCGACCCGAGCCTGTTGGTGCTCAGCCACTTTGGGGTGGTGGCCTCTCCGCTGGAGTTCCTGGCCGGCGCGGAGGAGGAGATATCCCGCTGGTGTGAGATCGCCGGGCGCGCCCTCGAGCAGGGCGCCGGCATCGAGGGGGTAGATGCCGCCCTTCGCTCTCACGCCGACGAGCAGGAGAAAGACCTATCACCGGAGGCGAGGGCGAAGCTGGAGGCCTTCAATTCGGTGCACTTCAACGCGGTCGGCTTGAGCCGTTATCACGAGCTTCGACGGGCGACGGAGGCGGAGTAGGCTCCGGGCACACCCGGCGAGGCGGACCCCTCGCGCACCTGTTGACGGGAACGATGGTGCTCTGTGGACCGTGGGATGCCGTGGATCCCTTGTGGCGCAGGGGTTTCGGCCGTCGCACCCGCCGGAGGGCGACCTTGGCTGCCTCGGCCGGGCGGTGTAGCATAGAAGTTGCGAAAATGCCGCTCTGACTCGGGGCCTTCCCTCTGGCTGGGAGGCATCCCCTTGGGCACATCTTGGGAGGTCGTCACATGAGCGCACAGACTGGCACCGCACGCGTGAAGCGCGGTTTGGCCGAGATGCTCAAGGGCGGCGTCATCATGGACGTCACCAACGCCGAGCAGGCCAAGATCGCCGAGCAGGCCGGGGCCGTCGCGGTCATGGCCCTGGAGCGCGTGCCGGCCGACATCCGCCGCGAGGGCGGCGTGGCGCGCATGGCGGACCCCAACAAGATCGAGGAGATCATCTCGGCCGTGACGATTCCCGTCATGGCCAAGGCCCGGATCGGCCACTTCGCGGAGGCTCAGATCCTGCAAGCCCTCGGCGTGGACTACGTGGACGAATCCGAGGTGCTCACCCCGGCCGACGAGGCTCATCACATCGACAAGTGGGCATTCACGGTCCCCTTCGTTTGCGGGGCCACCAACCTGGGTGAGGCCCTGCGGCGCATCGGCGAGGGCGCTGCCATGATTCGCTCCAAGGGCGAGGCCGGGACCGGCAACGTGGTGGAGGCCGTGCGTCACATGCGCGCGATCATCGGCGAGATCCGCCGCCTGTCGGGGATGCGAGCAGAAGAACGGTTCGCGGCAACCAAGGATATCGGGGCTCCCTATGAGCTGGTGAGCGAGGTCGCCGAGGCCGGCAAGCTGCCGGTGGTGCTGTTCACCGCCGGAGGAATCGCCACCCCCGCGGACGCGGCCCTGATGATGCAGCTCGGCTCCGAAGGGGTCTTCGTGGGTTCGGGCATCTTCAAGGCGGACAACCCGGCCATGCGCGCCAAGGCGATCGTTGAGGCGACGACCTACTTCAGCGACCCGGACGTTCTCGCCAAGGTCTCGCGAGGCCTGGGCGAGGCGATGCGAGGCCTGGACCTGCGCGAGATACCCGAGGAGCAGCGTCTGGCCGGCCGGGGCCAGTAGCGGGTGGGCGTAGTGGAGGCGGGAGGTTCTCCCGGGACGCCACGGCCCGGGTTGCGCATCGGGGTGTTGGGCCTGCAGGGCGATTTCCGCGAGCACCTTGCCGTGCTGGTGCGCCTGGGAGTCGACACCCTCGACGTGCGCACGCCGGAGCAGCTTGCCGGGATAGACGGACTCGTGATCCCGGGCGGGGAATCCACAACCATGGGCAAGCTGGCCGATCGGTTTGGGCTGATCGAGCCGTTGCGCGAGCGAATTGGGGCCGGCATGCCGGTCTACGGCACCTGTGCCGGGATGATCTTCCTTGCCGCGCGGATCACCGATGGCGACCAGCCCAGGCTCGGAACGTTGGACGTGACCGTGCGTCGCAACGCTTTCGGCCGCCAGGTCGATTCCTTCGAGGCCGACCTCGAGATCAGGGGCATGTCCGGTGGCTCTTTCCATGCGGTGTTCATCCGGGCCCCGTGGATCGAGCAGGTCGGAATCGGGGTGGAGGTCCTGGCGGAGGTGGATGGTAGGATCGTCGCGGTCCGCCAGGGCGGCGTGCTGGCGACTTCTTTCCACCCCGAATTGGGAGAGGACACCCGATTCCACCGGATGTTCCTCGAGATGGTGGAGGAGGCCGCGAACCGCAGCGCTCGTGAGGGACGGACGGTTATCGTCGCTCAGGGAGCGCAGGCCGGAGTCAAGCCGGGCCACTCGGCACCAGTCGCTGCTGAGCCCAGAAGGTAGGAAGAGATGTCGGGCCATTCGAAATGGGCAACCACCAAGCACCGCAAGGCTGCCGTGGACGCCAAGCGCGGCAAGCTCTTCGCTCGCCTGATACGAGGCGTCGAGGTCGCCGCTCGCGAGGGCGGGGGCAACATAGGCGGCAACCCGACGTTGGCCGACTGGGTGGCCAAGGCTCGTGACGGCTCGGTTCCGATGGACACCATCGAGCGGGCGATCAAGCGCGGGACCGGCGAGCTCGAGGGTGTGCACTACGAGCACATCTCGTTCGAGGGATATGCCTCCGCCGGCGTGGCCATCTACGTCGAGTCGCTGACCGACAACCGCAACCGGGCGGTCAGCGCGGTGCGCTCGATCTTCTCCAAGCATGGTGGCAACCTTGGCGACCCCGGGTGTGTGGCCTGGATGTTCGAGCGTAAGGGCCTGGTGCTGATCTCCAGAGAGGGTGGCGCGCAAGAAGACGAGCTTCTGACGCTGGCTCTGGAAGCGGGTGCCGAGGATCTTCGCTCAGAGGGCGACACCTGGGAGATCGTCACTTTGCCGGGCCAGCTCGGTGAGGTGCGCGCGGCGCTCGATGCCGCCGGGGTCAAGTACGAATCGGCCGAGACAACGATGATCCCGACCTCCACCGTCGAGGTGGGGCGCGAGTCGGCCGGCAAGGTGGTCAGGCTCGTGGAAGCCCTCGAGGACTGTGACGACGTCCAGGACGTCTACGCAAACTTCGACATCCCCGACGAGGTTCTGGCGGAGATCGACTGATACAATCCCTCCAAACACCTGTTCGGGAGCCGGCTTGCCGGCCGGGTCGTGAGGGAGGGATCTTGCGGGTCTTGGGCGTGGATCCGGGGCTCGAGCGCACCGGGCTGGGAGTGGTCGAGTCCGAGGGCGGACGGCTTCGCGCCGTGGAGTTTCGGACGGTGCAGACTCCCGGCGAGGCCGCCGCCAAGCTCATGGGTATCGCGCGCGCGGTGCGAGAGATGCTGGCTACAAATGCTCCCGAGGCTTTGTGCATGGAGAGGCTGTTCTTCAACGCCAATGCCCGCACGGTGATGGGCGTGGGCCAGGCCTGCGGCGTGGTGCTGCTGGTGGCCGCGGAGGCGGGGATCCCCGTCGTCACCTACACCCCTCCGGAGGTCAAGCTCGCGGTGACGGGCAGTGGGACGGCCGCCAAGCCCCAGGTGCAGTTCATGGTCAAGGCCATCCTGGGCCTGGACGCTGCCCCCAAGCCGGCCGACACCGCCGACGCGCTGGCAGTGGCCATCTGCCATCTCCAGCGCTCGGGCATCGCCAAACGCATCCAATCGGCCCAGGCCCGCCCGCAAGGGGTCGTGGCATGATTGCCATGCTGCGCGGCCGCCTGGCCGAGACCGCGGGCGACGGAGCGATCCTGGACGTCGGGGGAGTCGGCTACCGCGTGTACCTGCCGACCGGCGCCCTCGCGCGGCTTCCGGGCCGCGGCGAGCCGGTGACGCTGCACGTCCACACCTACGTCCGCGAGGACACCCTCGCGCTGTACGGCTTCCTCAGCCCCGAGGAGCGGGACGTCTTCGAGGTGCTTCTGGGTGTGACCAGGGTTGGCCCGAAGGTCGCCCTGGCCGTGCTATCGGTGCACGGCCCGGAGGCGTTGCGCCGCGCCGTGGCCACCGGGGATGCCGATGCCCTGGCGCTCGTGCCCGGGATCGGCAAGAAGGGCGCCGCGCGGCTGGTGCTGGAGCTCAAGGACAAGCTGGGCGAGGGAGATCTGGAGGGACCGGCGGCCGGCACGACGGAGTTGCGCGCTGCGATCTCCGAAGTCCGCTCGGCCCTGTCCTCGCTCGGCTACTCTCCTTCCGAGGTCAAGGAATCCCTGGAGGCCTTGCCGGCCCTGGACGGAGAGACAAGTCCCGAGGAGATGCTGCGCCTGGCACTTCGCAACCTGGCGGGGAGGCGGTAGTGGAGGACATCCTGCAGGCCCGCGCGCTGCCCCAGGACGAGAGCATCGATGTCTCGCTCAGGCCTCGCTCGCTGGCGGAGTTCGTCGGGCAGCCTTCCTTGAAGGAGCAGCTCGAGATCGTGCTTGAGTCGGCGCGTCGCAGACACTGCTCGGCGCCCCACGTGCTCTTCTCCGGGCCCCCGGGCTTGGGCAAGACCACACTGGCCCACATCGTCGCCTCGGAGATGGGCGCGGGCATGCGGGTCACTTCCGGGCCGGCGCTGGAGCGCGCCGGTGATCTGGCGGCAATCCTGACGAGCCTTGAGGACGGGGAGGTTCTGTTCATCGATGAGATCCACCGCCTTTCGCGGGTGGTGGAGGAGGTCCTCTATCCCGCGATGGAGGACTTCCAGATCGACATCGTGGTGGGCAAGGGACCGGGGGCGCGCAGCCTGCGCCTGGACCTTCCTGCCTTCACGCTCGTGGGCGCGACCACGCGCACCGGCCTTATCACCTCGCCCTTGCGCGACCGCTTCGGGTTTGCCTCTCGGCTGGATTTCTACGGGGAGACGGACCTGGTCTCGATCGTGGGTCGGTCCGCGAGACTGCTCGGCGTGGGGATGGACTCCCAGGGGGCGGCCGAGGTCGCCCAGCGTTCGCGCGGCACCCCGCGAGTCGCCAACCGCTTGCTGGCCCGGGTTCGCGACTTCGGTGAGGTTCGCGCGGAGGGCCGGATCGACGCAGATGTGGTTCGCGCCGCGCTGGATCTGTTCCAGGTGGACGCGCTGGGCCTGGACAAGCTCGACCTCTCGCTGCTGTCTTGCATCGGTGAGCGGTTTGGCGGCGGACCGGTTGGGCTCTCGACGCTGGCCGTGGCAGTGGGGGAGGAGCCGGAGACGGTGGAGGACGTGGTCGAGCCCTACCTGCTTCAACTCGGAATGATCCGGCGTACTCCCCGCGGACGGGTGATCACCGCTCGAGCGTTGCGCCACCTGGGCATCAAGGCTCCGGCCGGCGAAGCCGCGCTCTTTGCCGAAGACGGCCCACCCACCGAGTAGGCGGGCGGGCCGTGTCTGCGGGGGTCGGGGCTACTTCCTTGATGCCAGGGCCTGGTCGATACGGTCCAGCGTCTCCTCGGCTCGTTCAATGATGTGCGAGCTTGGGGCGCGGCGAACCGGAACCTGAGGAGCGGCTTCCTCGGGACGGTGCCGAGAGCTGCGGCGGATCTGGATCCTCCTGGGCACTCGAGCCTCCCCATCGCCCGGGCGGGCAAGCCCGCTTTCATATGGCTGCGGCACACGCCTCGTCACGGTGAACGCTTTGCATGTCAATACTTTTCTCGACACGGAGAACGCGCGACTCGATCTTGAGTCGCGCTGAATCGGGGGCCATTTGCGAAAGGGCCCGAAGGGTCTAGTCAGTCGGGATTCTCGTGGCGCTCGCGACGGGTCGAGGGCTCTACTCAGCCAGCAGTGCCTGCATCTGGGTGCGAGCGGTCTGCGAGACGCCTCCGGTGAAGACCGGATCGATGGGGCGGGGCAACCCGGAGACGAAGTCGCGCACGGACTGTGGTACTTCGCCGGCCACGATGATCGTGGGAGCGGCCTGGTCGGCGGCGTAGCTCGTCCAGGCGAGCGTGCGTCCCCAGCCGTACTGCTCGAAGCCGTCCGCCACCAGCAACCTGGATGGATCGCCTTCGAACAGAGTCTTCACGATGGCCAGAGCGGTCTCGACGCGTGTGGCCCCCGCTACCCGGTCCGCGCCCGCCAAGCGGACGACCGCGTCACCAACGGCGGCCTGACCTCCCAGGACGACTCGCCTGGAGAGGGGGTACTTGGACAGGAAAGATGCCGTGGCATCCGGGAGGTTGTCCTGCGCGGTGAGCAGCACGGGCAATCCGGCGCGGGCGGCCACAACGCCACCGGCGATCGCGTCGGGCCAGTTGTTGCCCGAGGCGATGAGGATGCGCTGGGGGTTGCCCCGCAGGCGCACGGTCTCTTCGGCCACGGCCGCGGCCGTCTCGAAGCGAGTGGCGCCGGCCAGGCGGGTGATCGTGTAGCCGTCCGAGGCCAGTTCGCTCTCAACGCGCGAGGATACGGCGCCGGTCCCGCCCAGAAGGTAGACAGTGCCTATCCCACCGAGCGCCCGGTCGATCTCCACGTGGGTGGCCGGGCGCAGGACGGGGTCGGGCTCGTGGCTGTTGGGGGCGTCGGTGAAGAGCACGGGGGCCAGGCCACCGGCCAGGGCCGCGCCGCCGAGGGAGTCGGCGAATACATCGCTGCGCGAGACAACGGCGAAGGCCGCATGCGAGCCGTCGGGGAATGCCGCACGCGAGGCCGCGATCCCCTCATCGACGGTGGGCAGTTCGGAGGGGGTGGTTCCGCGAAGGAAGAGTTGGGTGACCCACATGGTCCCCTCGCGCGAACGCACGACGCCCATGCCCATCGACTCGATGTTGGAGAGCAGGATGTTGTCCCGATGGGTGGGTGAGTTCATGAAGGCTAGGTGAACCGGGTCGACGCTGGGGCCGCAGCCGACGTTCTCTGCCAGTTCGGTCCAGGGCACTGTGACGCCCCCAGGGCCCTCAGGCCGGTGGCGAAGGGTCCTGCCATCGGTGCAGGAGCCCCCGGCGTCGTCGTCCGCGGCCATCCTGGCCGAGTGTTCGCGCGCCAGCCGAGTGAGATGGAGGAGAACGGCGAGCCGGCCCAGGCCGCGGGATTGGCGCTCTGAGTTGATCAGCGTTCCGAACGCCTCCTCCTCGGCAGGCTGAATGCCGGGGGCGGTGGCCGCGCGTGCGGGGGAGGTCAACGGGGAGAACGCGAGCAGGGCCATGGCCGCCAGGGTTGCGGTAGCGACAAGCCTGATGCGCCATGACGCGATCTTCATATCTCTGAACCCCTCCGTGGTGCGGTTACTGATAGTCACCCCTAGTAACAGATCGTCACCTATGGTGTCAGACTTGAGCCTGTCCGGCGTCGGGGAGCCGGAGAACCGGGGGGTGCGGAACGTGCGGGATCGTGGTGGGAGCCGGCGAGAGAGCGAGGCGAAGTGAATCGCGCGCTCTGGGCAGACGGTGGGCACATGCCGGTGACCGCGGAGCATGGGCGCGGCCGGGAGATCACCCGCAGGAGGGGCCCGCGACTCGGGCGCCGAACTCGATTCGGTTGACCCTCAGCAGGCCCGAGGATAGGATGCCTGCGCGCCGCGGAGGTCCGCGTGGCGTTTTTTCGTGTCGATCGGGTCCCGCCTTCGGGCATGCGGCTCGAAGGGAACCCGTGAAGGAGTTGAGGAGCCTGTGTTGACCAGTCTTCCCTTGGCCGCCGCCTCCGGCGGCGGCGGCACCTCGTCCATTTTTTTTCTTGTGGCAATGGTGGGCGTGTTCTACCTGCTGATCATTCGGCCCCAGCAGACCCGGGCCCGCAAGCAGCGCGAGCTGATGGGCGGGCTGGGAGTCGGTGACGAGGTCGTCACGATCGGCGGGATGTTCGGCAAGATCCGCCGCATGCAGGACGATGCCTTCCAGCTCGAGATCGCGCCGGGCACCGTGGTTCGCATCGCGCGCGGCGCCGTGGCCCGTAAAGTCGTGGCGGAGGAGCCCGGGGACAGCGGCGGGAAGACCAAGGGCGAGGGATGAGTCTGCCGGCAGGGCGGGGGCCTGAGGCCGGTGGGAACCGGAACTTCGAAGGCCATCCCCTGTTGGAACAGGTCCAGCGCCACGAGGGTGTCTCGACCTACCTGACGCTGGCCGACCAGTTTCTGGGCGAGGAAGGCTACACCGAGCACGGTTTTCGCCATGCGAAGCTGGTGGCGCACATCGCGTTCAACGTTCTTCATCTGCTTGGCTTCGAAGACCACCTGGCCGAACTGGCGGCGGTGGCCGGCTATCTACACGACATCGGCAATGTCGTTTCCCGTGACGGTCACGCGCTCAGCTCCGCGATGGTGGCATTCCAGATCATGACGGAGTTGGGCTGGCCGGCCGAGGACATCGGCCAGGTGCTGGGCGCCATCGGCAACCACGAGGAGGAATCCGGACAAGCGATCAGTCCCGTCGCGGCGGCCGTGATCCTGGCGGACAAGTCCGACGTGCACGAGAGCCGGGTGCGCAAGGCCGAGCACTTGGAGTTCGACATCCACGACCGGGTCAACTTCGCGACCCAGCGTTCGTTCCTGCGGGTGGATGCCGAGGCGAAGACCCTGACCCTGGAGCTGGAGATCGATGTGTCGATCAGCCAGGTCATCGAGTATTTTGAGATCTTCCTGGACCGTATGATGATGTGTCGCCGGGCGGCGAAGGCTCTCGGCGCGCAGTTTCACCTCACCGTTAACGGCAATGCGCTCCTCTAAGAGGAGCCGGAGTAGAGGGGCCCCTGGGACGTGAAAGGTAACAGCCGGTTCGCGCTTGCCCTGCTGATCGTCTTCGCCATCGCGGCCGGGTTGTGGGTGACGGTCTTCGCCGCTCACCTCTCACCCCGGTTGGGTCTGGACCTCAAAGGCGGTGTGTCGGTCATCCTCACGCCGGTGCGCGCCTCCGGCACGGGCGCCATTCCCACAGAGGCCCTCGACAAGACGGTCGACATCATTCGCAGCCGTATCAACGCCTTCGGGGTGGCCGAGTCCGACATCTCCACGCAGGGCGGCAACATCCTCGTGCAGATTCCCGGCGTGAAGGACCGCCAGACGGCCCTCGAGTTGATCGGCAAGACGGCCCAACTCCGCTTCCGCCCAGTTCTCGCCGAGTACCTGCCCAAAGCGGAGGACTACAAGACGGTCGGACCCGACTGCTCGTCCAACCCGGCCACCGAGGTGGATCCCACCAAGGAAGTGGTGCTCTGCGTGAGGGCGCGAGGCGAGGCGGGCGCTGAGGACCTGCCGACCTCCCAGTGGACCAAGCTCAGGCTCGGCGCGGTGGCCCTGGACGGCACGGACGTCGCCACGGCCCGCGCCGTCACCGACACCACGACTGCGGGGCTGGGGGCCTGGGAGGCGAGCCTTTCGTTGAGCGGGGCCGGGGACAAGAAGTTCGCGGACATCACCAGCAAGCTGGCATGCAACCAGGGTGTGACTCGCCAGTTGGGCATCGAGCTGGACGGTGTCGTCGAGTCTCATCCGCAGATGGCCGAGGACGTCAAGTGCGGGGAGGGGATCTCCGGGGGCTCGGCTCGCATCACCGGCATGTCGGAGAAGGAGGCCAAGAACCTCGCCCTGGTGCTTCGCACCGGTGCGCTTCCGCTGACCCTCGAGCCCTCGCAGACCCAGACGGTCAGTCCCACCCTGGGCCGCCAGTCTCTCCGGGCGGGCCTGATCGCCGGCCTGATCGGGCTGGCTCTGGTTTTCCTGTATGTGTTGCTCTACTACCGCGGGCTGGGCCTGGTCATCTGGGCGCAGCTTGGGGTCTTCGCGGCGATCATGGTTGGTGTGGTCACGGTGCTCGGCGAGGTCATCGGCTTCTCACTGACCCTGGCAGGCATAGCCGGCATCATCGTGGCGATCGGCATCACCGCCGACTCTTCGGTGGTGTTCTTCGAACGGTTGAAAGAAGAGGTCAAGGGCGGGCGCACGCTGCGCTCGGGCGTCGACCGCGGCTACAAGCGGTCATTCCGCACGACCGTGGCCGCCGACACCGTGAGCTTCTCGGCCGCCGTGATCCTCTACCTGCTGGCCGTTGGACCCGTGCGCGGCTTCGCTTTCACGCTCGGGATCGCGACCTTGCTCGACCTCTTCCTCTCGTACTTCTTCACCCGTCCCCTGGTGAGCTTGCTTGTGCAGACCAAGCTCTTCACGGAAGGGGCATTCGTAGGGATCCGGAGAGCCGTCTAGAACTGGAGCGCGTGTCGTGTCGGTTTTCACCCGCCTTTATCACGGCGATACCAAGATCGATTTCATCGGGCGTCGCAAGCTGTGGTTCGCGATCTCCGGCGCGTTGATGTTGATCTCGATCGCATCCCTGGGAATCCGGGGGCTGAACCTGGGCATCGACTTCAATGGCGGAGCGTCCCTGCAGATCGACATCGCCAAGGGCACTCACGTCACGGTGAAGGATGTCCAGAATGCGTTGGGCGCCAAGGCCGAGGTCGTACAGATCGTCGGGGGTTCCCAGGTGCTGGTCCAGTCGCCATCTCTGACTCCGGCCGAGCAGACGGATCTGTCCAAGAAGTTGGGCGAGGTTACCGGCCACTCCAAGGACTGGGCCAACGCGGTCAGCGTCACTGATGTGGGGCCCAAGTGGGGAAAGCAGGTCTCCAGCAAGGCCCTCATCGCCCTGGTGGTGTTCCTGCTGGTCGTGATGCTCTACATCTCCGTCCGCTTCGAGTTCAAGATGGCCGCCTCCGCCATGGTCGAGATCTTCCACGACCTGCTGCTGACGGCGGGTGTGTACTCGCTGGTGGGATTCCAGGTCACGCCGGCGACGATCATCGCGGTGCTGACCATTCTCGGCTACTCCCTCTACGACACCGTGGTGGTGTTCGACAAGGTCAAGGAGAATGCCGACAAGTTGACCAGCGTCTCGCGTGTGACCTACTCCGACACGGTCAACCTTTCCATCAACCAGACGCTGATGCGCTCGATCAACACCTCCATGACCACGGTCATACCGGTGGGCGCGCTGTTGTTCGTGGGCTCGTTCCTGCTGGGCGCGGCCACGCTGAAGGACCTGGCGCTGGCCTTGCTGGTCGGCATCCTGTCGGGCACCTACTCCTCGATGCTGGTGGGCGCACCGGTCCTGGCGATGTGGAAGGAGCGGGAGCCTCGCTACGTGTCGCTGCGCGCGCGTCTGGCCGCCCGGGGCGAAACCGGCAACGGCGCCACGCGCAGGGCCGCTGCGGCGGCTTTGGGTGAGGTGGGGTCGGCCACGGCGGCGGCGAGCGTCGAGCCTGAGCCGGCGAGGGCTTCGGCGGGATCGGCGACGAGCGCACCCCGGCCTTCCGGTGGTCCGGGCGCCGGGAAGAAGAAGGGCGGCAAACCCGGAAAGGCCAAGCGGCGTCGCCGGTAGGCGAGCGTGACCGACCACGAGCCTCCCGCGGAGGAAGAGATGAACGTCGAAGAGCTCAGAGGGATGATCCGGGAGGTTCCCGATTTTCCCCAGCCCGGCGTGGCATTCAAGGACCTGACGCCGTTGTTCGCCCACGAGGTCAGCTTCTCGTCCCTGATCGACCTGATCGTGGTGCGCTTCGGGCGCGGCAACGTGGACAAGGTCGTGGGCATCGAGGCGCGAGGGTTCATCGTGGCTTCCCCGGTGGCCTACCACTTCGGTGCGGGCTTCATTCCCCTTCGCAAGGCGGGCAAGCTGCCCTGGAAAGTGGAAAGCGAGGAGTACGCCCTCGAGTACGGGACCGCGAGCCTGGAGGTGCACAAGGATGCCTTGGAGCCGGGCGAGCGCGTGCTCATCGTGGACGACGTGCTGGCAACCGGTGGCACGGCTGAGGCCGCCGCCAACCTCGTAGAGCGAGTGGGCGCGAAGGTGGCGGGACTGGCCTTCGTGGTCGAGTTGAGCAGCTTGGGGGGCGGGGAGAAGCTCTCCAAGTGGGACTACTTCTCATTGATCCGCTACTAACCCTTACCCACGCGGGGTGCCGCCGGCTCGCCTGCTATCCAAGGCGCGCAATGCTTGTGGGGTTTTCCCCTCCTGGCGCGGGAAGACTCTTTCCGGGGACCGCACCCACCGGGGTGAAAACCGCTCGCGCTTGACCCTTGCATGATCGCAGTCGGCGGGCCGGACCGCCGCGTCCTGGGCGGCCGGGTCGCGTTGCCGGTAGAGTGGAGGCGCGACTGCTGTTGGCCATTGGGGGTCGCGGGGTGAGCGGTCCGGTGGAGTCCATGGAATCTCCAATCTCGGCAGAGGCGACCCCTCCTCAAGAACCAGCCGCGCGAGCGGGGGTCGAGGAGGGTGTAGGGCTGTTCAAGACGGTCCTGGCCAAGTTGCGCCCCTTCGATTCCTCCCCGCCCCCGGCGCCTGAGGTCGAAAGCCTTCTGCAGGCCGTTCGCACGGCTCATCCCAAAGCGGACACGAGGGTCATCCGGCGCGCCTACGCCCTGTCCGAGGACGCTCACCACGGGCAGATGCGCATGTCGGGTGAGACCTTCCTCGCTCATCCCCTCGGGGTGGCCAAGATCGTGGCCGAGTTGGGCATGGATGAGGTCACGGTGGTGGCGGCGCTTCTGCACGACACCGTGGAGGACACCGGGATCTCCCTGTCCGAGGTCGATCGGGAATTCGGTCCCGAGGTGGGCAAGATCATCGACGGCCTGACCAAGTTGGACCGTCTGAAGTTCGCGACTCGCGAGGCCGCCCAGGCCGAGTCCATGCGCAAGATGGTCATTGCTATGGCCCGGGACATCCGCGTGCTGGTGATCAAACTCGCCGACCGGCTGGACAACATGCGCACCATCGGCTACCTGGACCGCACCAAGCAAGAGAGGAAGGCCCGCGAGACCCTCGAGATCTACGCGCCACTGGCTCACCGGCTGGGGATCAACCAGGTGAGGTGGGAACTGGAGGATCAGGCATTCGCGGTGCTCTATCCCAAGCGCTACGAGGAGATCGTGCGCATGGTGACCGAGCACCAGCCTGAACGAGAGGCCTGCTTGAGGCGGGCCATCGATGCCGTCACGGAGCGGCTGGCCGCGGTCAAGGTGCGTGCCGAGGTGACCGGGCGCCCCAAGCACTACTACTCCGTCTACGAGAAGATGGTCGCCCGAGGCAAGGACTTCAACGAGATGTTCGACCTCGTGGGCGTGCGGGTGGTGGTCGACACTGTTCGGGATTGCTACGCGGCGCTGGGCACCGTACACGCGCTGTGGAAGCCGTTTCCCGGCCGGTTCAAGGACTACATCGCGATGCCCAAGTTCAACATGTACCAGTCCCTGCACACCACGGTCGTCGGGCCCGAAGGCAAGCCGTTGGAAGTGCAGATCCGCACCCAGGCCATGCACCGCACGTCGGAGTTCGGGGTCGCCGCGCACTGGAAGTACAAGGAACGCGGGCAGGCCAAGGCAGGGGGGGAACAGGAACTGGCCTGGCTGCGCCAGATCCTGGACTGGCAGCGCGAGTCCTCCGATCCGTCGGACTTCATGGAGGGGCTGAAGGTCGACCTCTACCTGGATGAGGTCTTCGTGTTCACCCCGAAAGGAGAGGTGGTTCCCCTGCCCCAGGGGGCCACGCCGGTCGATTTCGCCTACGGGATCCACACCGAGGTCGGTCACCGCTGCGTCGGCGCGCGCGTCAACGACCGGCTGGTCCCACTGGACTATCACCTGCAGAGCGGGGACACGGTTTCCGTCCTCACCTCCAAGTCCGAGACGGCCGGCCCATCGCGAGACTGGCTGACGACGGTTCGCACACCGCGCGCTCGCAACAAGATCCGCCAGTGGTTCCAGCGGGAGCGGCGCGAGGATGCAATTGAGACCGGGCGCGAGTCGCTGGTGCGCTCGCTCAGAAAACAGAAGCACCCGCTCCAGCGGATCCTGGCCTCCGACGTGATCGAGCGAGTGTCGGCCGAGATGCGCTTTGCGAACCTGGAGGCCTTCTACGCCGCGATCGGCGAAGGGCACGTGAGCGCGGCGAGCGCGGCGAGCAAGATCGCCGAGACCTTCGCCGGCGCGGGGGAGAAACAGGAAGAGCCGGAGGAGATCCTGGAGCGCCCGGCGCGTCAACTGCGTCTGAGCCCGCACCTTCCTCCGGCCGCGCAGGGAATCGCGGTCCAGGGCGCGTCGGACGTGTTGGTCAAGCTGGCCAAGTGCTGCACTCCCGTGCCGGGCGACCCCATCCTCGGCTTTGTCACCCGTGGCCGCGGTGTGTCGGTGCACCGTACCGACTGCCCCAACGCCAAGGATCTTTCCGCCGAGGCCGACCGGTTGATCGAGGTGAGCTGGGACTCCAGCGTGGGAAGTCGTTTCGCGGTCTCGATCCAGGTGGAGGCGCTGGACCGTGGGAAGCTTCTGCGCGACATCACCACGGTGCTTTCCGACCACCACGTGAACATCCTCCAGGCCAACGTTTCCATCGGCCGGGACCGGGTCGCCACCTTGCGTTTCACCTTCGAGCTGGGGGACGTGGCGCATCTGGCGCACGTGCTGGCGGACGTCAAGAAGGTGGACGCGGTGTTCGACGCCTACCGGGTCGTGCCGAGCGCGGCTCGAAACCGCAAGTAGGATCCGCTCACCCCCGTGATTGCGCGGTCTGCCGACGACGCCCCTGGTGACGATCTCGCCGGGCATCGCGGCTCAGCGTGCCGGTCGGCAGTTGCGTTCCGGGGGTGAGTACTGCCGAGGCGGCTGCTACTTGACTGTGGCCTTGTTGACGTAGACGGTCTTGTCCGGCGCGCCGTCGCTGCCACCACCGTTGATGGGCAGCGCCTGGATCTTCTGGACCACGTCGAGCCCACTCGTCACCTCGCCGAAGATGGTGTAGCTCGGCGCGAGAGTCGAGTCCTTGGCGATCACGAAGAACTGGCTGCCGTTGGTGTCGGGTCCGGCGTTGGCCATGGCCAGCACGCCCGCCTTGTAGGTGCGGTCCTTGGGGACCTCATCCTCGAACTGGTAGCCGGGGCCCCCCGCTCCGGCCCCGGTCGGGTCGCCGCCCTGGATCACGAAGATGCCTTCTTGGGTGATGCGGTGGAAGGTGAGCCCGTCGTAGAAGCCCTGGCGCACCAGGAACAGGAAGCTGGAGACGGCCTGCGGGGCTTCCTTTGGAAGAAGGCGGACGGTGAAAGACCCGCAGGAGGTGTCGAAGGTGACGTCGTAGGTCTTGGAGGCGTCGACGCCGGCCGGCGGTGCGTAGGGGAATTGGGGCTTGGGCGAGATGGCCGGAGCCTTGGCGCCGCAAGCGACCAGCTTCGAGGCGGCCCCAGGTGTGACGAAAGAGGTCGGGGTCGGATCGACGGTCGGCTTTGGTGATGTCTTGGTGGCGGTGGGGCTGGGCGAGGAGGCGGTTGCGGACTCGTGCGAGCGGAGCTTGGGCAGTCCGACGAAGAACAGCAGCGCAGCCGCCGCGATGAGAACTATGCCGATCGCGCTCGAGCGCAGTTGGCGGCGGCGGACGGCCGCCTTGCGCTCGGCCTCGCGCTTGGCGCGCTGATGTTCGAGTTGGCGTTTGCGAGCGTTCGTCACGGTGAAACCTCCCCTGCCCAAGTGGGATTGCCGGGACGGACCCGGCCCGTCCGCGAGTGGCAAGTATACCGGCGGAGCCGGGGTGCTCTGCTACCCGGCGAGCCCGCGGTGGGAGGCGAGGCCTCACCAGCGACTGGGTTCTCCGCCATCCGGCCGGCCCATCCGCCCGCTCCAACCGTCCCCGGCAAAGCTGGTGCTGTCGTAAGATGGCCGACACGCCGATTCGAGCGGGTTCTTGGGAAGATGGGCGCTGATTCATGACTCTCCACCGCGATCGTGGGAATCGGCGACGTGGGTTCTTGGGAGGATGCGTGCTGATCGAAGGGTTTCCCGCCGGGATGTTCGAGACGAACTGTTACGTCCTGGCGGCAAATGAGGACGGTCCGTCGCTGATCGTGGATCCGGGCATCGACGCTGTGGCGGGGGTGGAGGAGATCTGCTCCCGGCGCCGGCTGCGCCCGGAGGCGATCCTGCTCACCCACGGCCACCTCGACCATGTCTGGTCGGTGCCGGCGCTGGCCGAGACCTACTCGATTCCCGTCTACATCCACCCCAAGGACCGGCCGATGCTCACCGATCCCGGCGCCGGCTTGTCGGGCGCGGAGTTCGGCTTCATGCGTGACTTGCGGCTGGAGGAACCCAAGGACGTTCGGGATCTGGAGGGCGGTCAGACCCTGGAACTCGCGGGGCTGAGCCTCGGCGTCGAGCACACCCCGGGCCACACCCCGGGGCACGTGATCTTCCTGCTGCCGGGGGTGTTGCTCACCGGCGACCTGATCTTCGCCGGAAGCGTTGGGCGCACCGACTTTCCCGGGGGTTCCACCGGGCAACTGCTGGCCTCGATCAACGCTTTCGTGCTCTCGATGCCGGACGACACCGCGATCCTGTCGGGTCATGGCCCGGAGACGACCGTGGGACGCGAGCGGATGGCCAACCCGTTTCTGCGGGGGGACGTGGACTTGGGTGACTGGGGGTCGAGCCGGTGAGCCCGGCGGTCAAGGCCCCTCGCGGGACGATCGATGCGTTGCCTCCTGAATCCACGGTGCGCCGCCGAGTCGAGGCCGCATTCCTCGGGATGGCCGCCCGCTATGGATACGAGCCGGTGGAGACTCCGATCTTCGAGCACACGGAACTCTTCGTGCGTTCGGTGGGCGAGTCCACCGACATTGTCCAGAAGGAGATGTACACCTTCGCCGACAAGGGCGAACGCTCGCTGACGCTGCGCCCCGAGGGCACCGCCTCGGTGGTGCGCGCCCTGATCGAGCACGGCGCGACGGCGGGGCCGCTGCCGGTGAAGGTCTTCTACTCGGGGCCGATGTTTCGCCACGAGCGTCCGCAGTCGGGCCGCCAGAGGCAGTTCCACCAGGTGGGCGTGGAAGCGCTGGGCTCCGACGACCCGGCGCTGGACGCCGAGGTCATCCTGCTGGGATGTGAGGCTTTCCGCGCGGCCGGGCTGAAGGGCACGACCCTGCTGCTGAACTCGATGGGCGATGCCGCGTGCCGGCCGATCTATCGAGAGGCCCTGGTGGAGTTCCTGGAGGGCGCCTCCGACGAGCTTTGCAAGGACTGCCGCTCGCGTATCGCGGCGAACCCCTTGCGGGTCTTTGACTGCAAGCAGCCGGGTTGTCATCGCGCGGTGGCCGGCGCACCGCTGCTGCGCGAGCACATGTGCGGTGACTGCCGGGAGCACTACGCCAAGGTGGGGGAGTACCTGGCGGAGATGGGAGAGCAGTGGGAGGAGGCGCCGCGATTGGTGCGGGGCCTTGACTACTACACGCGAACCACCTTCGAGTGGCAGAGCCCGGTCTTGGGCGCGCAGAACGCCGTGGGCGGCGGAGGCCGCTACGACGGGCTTTCGGCGGAGTTGGGAGGACCGGAGCTTCCCGGAATCGGCTGGGCCGTGGGAATTGATCGCACACTGCTCGCCCTGGAGCGTGAGGGGAGCCTTCCCGCTCCCGACCCGGCCGTGCGCCTGTACGTCGTGGCGGTATCCGCCGCGGCGCGCGAGGCGGCCTTCCGCCTGACGCAGCAAGTCCGTCGAGCCGGTGTCGCCACCGACATGGCCTTCGGGAAACGTTCATTGAAGGGCAACCTGCGCCACGCCGACCGGTTGGGCGCGGTCTTCGTGGCTCTCCTGGGGGACCGGGAGTTGGAGCGGGGAGTCGTCACCTTGCGTTCGATGGAAAGCGGGGCTCAGGAAGAGGTGCCTTTGGAGGCCGTGCCGGCTCGAGTGGTCGAGGACTAAAGTGTGGTGTGTCCGAATTCGCCGTACACACCGAGGGCGCGGGTGCGCCCGAAGCGCAAGGCGCGAGGAGGGCGCATACCTGTAGGTATGCAACCGACGAGCAACGCCGCGATTCGGGATGCAGACGCGACCGAATGTAGGGGAACTTCGGACACACCACACTAGGGGAATCGGGAAGCTGAAGGACGCCCAGGTGTCCGGGCTCGTGGAACAACCCGGTATCCGGGCCTGGAGAAACGACAGGAAGGGAGCCCGAGTGGAAGGGCCGACGGAGAAGCTGCTTCTGGGAGCGATGCGCTCGCATGCCTGCGGGCATCTTCGCGCCGGCGACGTGGGAACGCAGGTGCGCCTGGGAGGTTGGGTGCACCGACGCCGCGACCACGGCGGGGTGATCTTCCTCGACCTGCGCGACGCCTCGGGGCTGGTGCAGGTGGTCATCGATCCCGAACAGATCTCCAACGTCGGCGGCCTTCGCAGCGAGGCCTGCATCGCGGTGACCGGCACGGTGCGCCGGCGTCCGGAGGGAAACGAGAACCCGCGCATTCCGACGGGAGAGGTCGAGGTCGCGGCGTCGAAGCTCGAGGTGCTCTCGGAGTCCGATACCCCGCCGTTCCCGATCGAAACCCGCTCCGGAATCGACGAGGCCACGAGGCTTCGCTATCGATACCTGGACCTGCGCCGTCCCGAAGCCCTTGCGCTGCTTCGGCTTCGCCACAAGGCCAACACCACTATTCGGCGCGTGTTGGAGTCGCGCGGCTTCCTCGAGGTCGAAACCCCGATGCTCACTCGCTCGACCCCCGAGGGCGCGCGCGACTTCCTGGTGCCCTCGAGACTGCAGCCGGGCAGCTTCTACGCCCTGCCGCAGTCGCCTCAGCTCTTCAAGCAGATCCTCATGGTCTCCGGCGTGGAGCGCTACTACCAGATCGTGCGTTGCTTCCGTGACGAGGACCTCCGGTCCGATCGCCAGCCCGAGTTCACCCAACTCGACGTCGAGGTTTCCTTCGCGGTTGAAGAGGACATCTTCGCGTTGATGGAGGAACTCCTGGCCACCGTGTGGCGAGAGGCGCTCGACCTGGAGATCGTCACGCCGTTTCCGCGGATGCGCTATGCGGAGGTCATCGCCCGCTACGGCTCGGACAAGCCGGACCTGCGCTTCGGCATGGAGATCGGGGACCTTTCCGAGGTGCTGTCGGCGACGAGCTTCCCGCCGTTCGTCTCCACCCTTCTGTCCGGGGGCGCCATCCGGGCGATCTGCCTGCCCGAGGGCGCGTCGCTGTCACGCAAGGCCTTCGACGCTTGGGAGACCTGGGCCAAGACGCGAGGTCTGGGGGGCCTGGCCTGGGGGGCGGTGGAGACCGAAGGGATGCGCGGGCCTTTGGCCAAGGCTCTTTCGGAGGAGGAGAAGCGCGGGTTGACCCAGGTGACGGGCGCGGCGGCGGGGGATGCGGTGTTCGTGGCAGCCGGGCCCGAGAAGAAGGTGGCTGCGGCGCTGGGGGAACTGCGCGTGTCGCTGGCCAAGGAGCGCGGACTCATCCCCGACAACCGCTGGGAGTTCCTCTGGGTGGTCGAGCCTCCACTGTTCGAGTGGGACGACGAGGCCGGGCGATGGGACGCGGTGCACCACCCGTTCACCTCGCCGTCGGAGGCCTGCGAGGCGGGTTTCGACGCCGCCCCCGGAGCCGCGATCGCCCGTGCCTACGACGTCGTGCTCAACGGCGTGGAGTTGGGCGGCGGCAGCATCCGCATCCACCGCCGCGCCGTGCAGCGGCGGGCCTTCGATGTCCTGGGCATCGAGGAGGCCGAGGCCGAGGAGAAGTTCGGGTTCCTCCTGCGAGCCTTCGACTTCGGGCCCCCTCCCCACGGCGGGATCGCGCTGGGGCTGGACCGGTTGGTGATGCTGATGGGCGAGGCCTTCTCCTTGCGCGACGTCATCGCTTTCCCGAAGACCCAGTCCGGGGTGGACTTGATGACCCAGGCTCCCTCGCCGGTTTCAACGGCCCAGCTCACCGAGCTTCGTTTGCGCGCGCTACCCGCGCACCCGGACTCCGCCAAGAGCTGACTCCTGAAAGTGTTGGGAGACAAGCACTCTGGCCGGCAGCCGAAGGCAGGGCGGGGCGGGGGTGGTGCTCTGCGCATCCGGTGTGTTGGGGTTGCTTGTGGAGGTAGGCGGCGCGGTGTAGGGTGGCTGTGTCGGCAGGGCCCAAAGGTTGGTTCGCATTTACTTGGGCCAACACTCCCGCATAGGGAGCCCGGCTTCGTTGGTGGACGACCAGCCTTGAGAAAGGGGGTCGGAAACCAACGGGAGGGCACCCACCTGTTTTAGTGAGCAGGTTCAAGGGAGAGGCGAACCAGCCATTGTTGGCCCTGCCCTCCCTTTTCCGGAATCGCTCTGCCGTCCATCCCTTGCGCGCCTGCCCTGCTGGTGTGGCGCGACCGAATGTAGGGGAACTTCGGACGCACTACACTGGTCCCCATCGTGGACCTATTCTCTGAACGCTTCGAGGAACTCGCCGAGCGGGGCGCTCCCCTGGCCTCCCGCATGCGCCCGCGCACACTGGACGACATGGTCGGTCAGGAGGCGATCCTCGGACCGGGCACCGCGCTTCGCGGTCTGATCGAACGTGACGAGGTCACCTCGGTGATTCTCTGGGGACCTCCGGGCACGGGCAAGACCTCGCTGGCCCGCGTGATCGCGGGCAGGACGAAGGCTCGCTTCGAGCAACTGTCGGCGGTGACCGCCGGCGTCAAGGACGTGCGGGAAGTGATGGAGCGCGCGAGAGAGAACCTGGGGACCTCCGGGCGTCGAACGATCCTGTTCATCGACGAGATCCACCGTTTCAACAAGGCTCAGCAGGACGCGCTTTTGCCCGCAGTGGAGCGGCGGACGGTGGTGTTGATCGGGGCCACGACCGAGAACCCGTTCTTCGAGGTCAATGCGCCGCTGATGTCGCGGAGCCTGCTCTTTCGGTTGGAGCCCCTCTCCGAGGAGGCCATTGGGATAGTCGTCGACCGGGCGCTGGCCGACCGGGAGCGAGGGTTGGGGGCATTGGGGCTCTCACTCGAGCCCGAAGCCAGAGCGTTTGTCGTCTCGCACACCGGAGGTGATGCGCGCCTGGCCCTGAACGGCATGGAGATCGCGGCCCTTGGCGCCCGGGCGGAGAAGCGGGGATCGATCACCCTGGCCGATGCGGAAGAGGGCTTGCAGCGGCGCACCGTGCGCTACGACAAGGGTGGCCAGGAGCACTTCGATGTGGTCTCCGCGTTCATCAAGAGCCTGCGGGGTTCCGATCCCGACGCGAGTTTGCACTGGCTGGCGCGAATGCTCGCGGCGGGAGAGGACGCGCGGTTCATCGCGCGGCGCATGGTGATCTTCGCGAGCGAGGATGTGGGCCTGGCCGATCCGCGTGCCCTGGTGGTGGCCGTCTCCGCGGCTCAGGCCCTGGAGTTCGTGGGATTGCCCGAGGCGCGACTGAACCTTGCCCAGGCGGCGATCTACCTGGCCACCGCGCCGAAATCAAACTCGGTCATCGCGGGGATCGATTCGGCGCGAAACGACCTGGAGTCGGGGCGGGTGGGGGATGTGCCCACGCACCTTCGCGACTCGAGCTTTCCGGCGGCCAAGCGATTGGGCCACGGAGTGGGGTATAAGTATCCTCACAGCTTCCCCGGTCATCATGTGGAGCAGGCCTATCTGCCGGAAGGCTGGACGGGCCGGCGCTACTACGTTCCATCCGATCAAGGTGAGGAAGCGCGCTGGGCGGCGGAGTGGCGTCGCCGAAGTGGCCAGAGCGAAGGCAAGCGTTCGCAGGGCGAAGGGCCCGGCGCGGTGACGGGGCAGGATGGTGGCAGGCAGGCCTCGGGAGGAAGCGGCAAGCCTGCCCGAAGAGAAGAAGACCCGAAGGGAAATGGGAAGGGGGACCGGTGAAGGACGTTGCGATCCTCATCGTGGCGGGGGCGTGGGCGCTCCTGGTCGTGTTCTTGGCGGTCGTCCTGATCCAATTGGCCCGCCTGCTCGGTTCCGTCAAGCAGATGGTGGACGGGGTGAGTTCCGAGACCGTGCCGCTCATCGGCAACCTGGGGATGACGGTTTCGACGGTGAACGCCGAGTTGGAGCGGGCCGACGCGATCGTGTCCAGCGTCCAGAACGTGGCCCAAAACGCCTCGGATTTGAGCAGTGTGTTCCGCGCGACCGTGGCCGGCCCGCTGGTCAAGATGGCGGCCTTCGGCTACGGGTTGAGGCGCGGGGCGAAGAAAGTGGCCGGCAGGGCCGGTCGCAAGGGCAAGCAGGGCAAGTGAGGACGGCCGGCCGGCCGTCGATCGGGCAGGGGTGGCGGTGAAGCGACTCTTCTATACCTTCCTGGGTTTGGGATGCGGTCTCGCGGCCGGGGTCGCACTGGTTCGCTGGGCGGGGCGCACGAAGGAGAAGCTGGCGCCCACGTCCGTGGCCGGGCGGCTCTCCGGAGCGGCCGCCGCTTTGGGCGATCGGGTCAAAGAGGGTCTGACCGAGTACCGGGAGGCGATGCGCGAGCGCGAGGAAGAGCTGAACGCGCAGTTCCTGCCCGACGCCGACGAGATTCCCCGACACTAGGGAACCCAGGGATCATGCAAAGCGCGGAAATCCGCTCCACGTTCACCGACTTCTTCGAGGCCCGCGGGCACAAGCGCTGGCCTTCGTCCAGTCTCATCCCCAACGATCCGACCCTGCTGCTGACCACCGCCGGCATGGTTCAGTTCAAGCCCTACTTCCTCGGCGAGGCCGTTGCCGAGATCCCGCGCGCGACCACCGTGCAGAAATGCGCGCGCACCACCGACATCGAGAAGGTCGGCTTCACCGCCCGGCACCTGACCTTCTTCGAGATGCTGGGCAACTTCAGCTTCGGTGACTACTTCAAGCCCGAGGTCTGCCCGTGGGCGTGGGAGCTTCTGACCAAGCACTATGGCCTGCCCGTGGACAAGCTCTGGGTGACCGTCTTCGACGACGACGACGAGGCTTTCGAGATCTGGACGCGGCAGGTGGGCGTTGCGCCCGATCGCGTGCAACGCCGCGGCGCTGAGGACAACTTCTGGTCCATGGGCGTGGCCGGTCCGTGCGGGCCCTGCTCTGAACTCTACTTCGACCGGGGCGAGGCCTATGGGGCGGGCGGGGGCCCGGCCGTGGGAAGCGAGGACCGCTACCTCGAGGTCTGGAACCTCGTGTTCATGCAGAGCCTTCGCGACGATGCCGGCAACATCCTGGGCGAGCTTCCGCGCAAGAACATCGACACCGGGATGGGTATGGAGCGAATGGCGGTCGTGCTCCAGGACGTGCCCACCGTCTACGAGACCGACGTCATGGCGCCGATCGTGTCATGCGTATCCCAGGTGACCGGCCGCGGATACGGCGAGGACCCCAGGACCGACGTCTCGCTTCGCATCGTCACCGACCACGCGCGCTCGGCGAGCTTCCTCATCGCCGATGGGGTCTTCCCCTCAAACGAAGAACGGGGTTACGTGCTGCGGCGCCTGTTGCGGCGCGCCGTTCGCCACCTGCGTCTGCTCGGCGTGGAGCATGCCGTGCTGCCCCAGGTGGTGGGCACCGTGGTGGACACCCTGGGTGAGGCCTGGCCCGAGCTGGTCAAGGGACGCAAGCTGATCGAGGCCGTGGCCGGCAACGAGGAGGAGCAGTTCTCTCACACTCTGCGCCAGGGCACGGTGTTGCTGGAGGGCGCCATCGAGCGCACGAAGCAGGCCGGAAGCCGGGTGCTCTCCGGCGAGGACGCCTTCCGCCTGCACGACACCTACGGTTTCCCACTGGATCTCACGGTCGAGGCCGCCGCGGAGCAGGGCTTCGAGGTGGATCGCGACGCGTTCGCGGTGCTGATGCAGGAGCAGCGCACCCGCGCCAAGGAGGCCGGTCGCGAGACCAGGGAGACGGCGGGAGCCGTCGAGGCCTTCCGCGAGGTGGTTGCGACCCACGGTCCCACGGACTTCCTCGGCTACCAGGTCACCGAGGCCGAGGGTCGCATCCTGGCCCTGGTCGTTGCGGGGGAGCCGGTCTCGGCCGCCGGGGAAGGCGCTGAGGTCGAGATCGCGCTGGACCGCACGCCCTTCTACGCCGAGTCGGGCGGTCAGGTGGGAGACACCGGGATCATCGAGACCGCTTCCGGCGCGCGCCTCGATGTAGTAGATGTTCAGCACGGCATCGAGGGTCTGAGCGTCCACCGGGCGCGGATCCTCGGCGGGGAGGTGCGCTTTGGGGAGGATGTCACCTGCGTCGTAAACGCGCGGCGCCGGGCGGCGATCGCGCGAAGCCACACCGCCACTCACGTGCTGCACTGGTCGCTTCGCCACCACCTGGGTGAGCACGCCGTCCAGGCCGGGTCCCTGGTCGAGCCGGGCAGGCTGCGCTTTGACTTCTCCCACATCGGAGCGGTCTCCAAGGATCAACTGGCCCAGATCGAGGCGGCGGTGAACGAGCGGGTTTCCGAGGACCCGTCCGTGCACGCCTATGAGACTTCCCGCTCCTACGCCGCCTCCATCGGGGCCATGGCGCTGTTCGGTGAGAAGTACGGAGAGATCGTGCGGGTGGTGGAGGTCGGGGACTTCTCGGTGGAGCTCTGCGGCGGAACGCACGTCTCCCATATCGCGCAGATCGGGGTGGTGAAGGTTCTGGGCGAGTCCTCGATCGGCTCGAACCTTCGGCGCATCGAGGCCCTGACCGGGCTGGATGCCTTGTCCTACCTCAACCATGAGCAGGCCGTCCTCCACGAGATGACGGCGCTGCTCAAGGCCCCCCCCGACCAGGCAGTCGAGCGGCTCTCGCGCAGCCTGGCGGCGCTGAAGGCCGCCGAGCAGGAACTGGGTAGGCTCCGCACCGCCCAGCTTGCCGTTCGCGCCAAGGAGCTTGCCGCCTCGGGCTCCGAGGAGGCCGGAGGGCGCGTGGTGGTTGCCGAGGCGACGGGGCTGGGCATGGACGAGCTTCGCAAGCTTGCTCTGGAGGTTCGCGCGACGCTGGATGGGCTGGGCGGGGGCGTGGTGGTGCTCGGTTCGGCCGACGGCTCGCGCGCCAACCTCGTTGCGGTGGTGGGCCGGGCGCAGCGGGAGCGCGGCGCTTCGGCTCGACGGATTCTCACCGAGGCCGCCAAGGTCGTCGGCGGGGGCGCCGGTGGCAAGGACGAATTGGCCATGGCCGGTGGATCGCGGGCTGAGGGACTGGCCGATGCGCTTGGGCTGGCCTCGATCCAGGCGCGATCGGAACTGGCCGCCGCGACGCAGGGCGGTCGGTAGGTGATCGCGGCCCCGCAAGCCATGCTCGGCGCACCGGAACGGGTGCTCGCGACATAGGACGCTCGATGGGCCGGATAATGGCTCTGGACTTGGGTTCCCGCCGGATCGGCGTGGCGCTGTCCGACCCGCTGGGAATCATCGGTCAGCCGTTCGGGATGATCGAGCGAAGCGACGTGTCTACCGAGGGGGCCGCATTGCGCCTCATCGTCGCCGAGCAGGAGGTGGAGGAGGTCGTGGTGGGACTTCCCTTCACTCTTGCCGGGGCCGAGGGCCCGGCGGCGCGCGCGGTCAGGGAATGGCTCGGGGCCATCGAGGGTGAGCTGGCTATTCCCATCCACACCTGGGATGAGCGGCTGACCACGGCCGCGGCCCAGCGGGTGCTGGTTTCGGGCGGTGTGCGGCGCGCCCGGCGCAAGCGCGTGGTGGACCAGATGGCCGCGGCGCTGATACTTCAGTCCTATCTGGACGCGAGGCGAAGATGAGCCTACGGCGCAGGCTCGCGGCGCTGGGTCTGGTGGCGGCGCTGGGCCTTGGCGGCGCGGGCGGATGCGCGGCCTGGGCCCTCAGCGGCGAGGGCCCCTCACATGCGGTGACCGTCGTGGTCCCCAGAGGCGCAACGGCCCGGGATGTGGCCGACCTGCTGGCCCGGCAGGGGGTGGTGCGCAGCAGCCTGGCTTTCCAGATGTACGCCCGGCTGCACAGTCTGGCCGGTTCGCTCCAGGCGGGGGAGTACGAGATGCGCACCGGCATGGGAGTGTTGGCGGCGCTGAAGACCGTTCGGAATGGACCGGTCCTGCTCTTCGAGGAGGTCACGATCCCGGAGGGCTTCACCCTGGCCCAGATCGCGGCTCGCGTGGGCAAACGTACCCACATCTCCGAGGCGGATTTCCGCCGGGCGACTGCCGAGGTGCTGTCCGCCGAGGCGCCGGCCATTGTGCCGGCCGGGGTCAAGACGCTGGAGGGGTTGCTCTTTCCGAAGACCTACCGGGTTCTGGTCGATGAGAGCGCCCATGATCTGGTCCTGGCGATGAGCCGGCAGTTCGAGGCCGAGACCCAGGGCCTGGACTGGGCGGCGGCCGAGCAGTTGGAGGTGAGCCGCTACCAGGCCGTTGTGGTGGCCAGCCTGGTGGAGCGGGAGGCGAGGGTCCCCGAGGACCGGGGGAAGATCGCCCGGGTGATCTACAACCGGCTGAGCAAGGGCATGCCCCTTCAGATCGACGCCACGATCCAGTACCTGCTGCCCAGCCCCAAGCCTCGGCTCCTGAACTCGGACTTGGAGATAGCTTCTCCCTACAACACCTACCTGCACACCGGGCTTCCTCCCACCCCGATCGCATCGCCGGGTCTGGCTTCCCTCTCCGCTTCGCTCGCTCCCGAGGCCGGGGACTGGCTCTACTATGTGGTCTCCGATTCAACCGGGCGCCACGCGTTCACCAACTCCTATCAGGAGTTCCTGCGGTTGAAGGCACGCTATGAGCGCAGTTCGTGGTGAGCGTCTCGCTCTGGGGGACCTCGGGGGCTCGCATTGCCGCCCGGGGGCGGGCCACAGCAGGTAGAGTCCCCGGTGAGCCTTTGGCGGGCGAAGAACTCGGGGCGTGAGTCGCCGGGTGAGGGAGTACTGGGAACGGAGTCGAAGATGAGTGGCACGGAGCGGCTCTCGGCGCGCACGCGCGTGGTTGCGGTGCTGGGTTGGCCCGTGGAGCACAGTCTTTCTCCGGCGATCCACAACGCGGCGCTGGAAGCGCTCGGGCTTGACTGGGTGTACGTGGCGTTCCCGGTCCGGCCGGCAGACCTGGGCCAGGCGATGCGCGGACTCGAGGCGCTGGGCTCGGGTGGGGCCAACCTGACCATGCCATTGAAGGAACTGGCGCCGGCGCACTGCGGCGCCCTGGCGCCGGAAGCCGAGATGCTCGGCGCGGTCAACACCCTCGTGCCCGATGGCCGGGGCCGCTTCGTGGGCCACAACACCGACGCTCCGGGCTTCAGGCGGTTCCTGGAAGGGGCGGGGTTCGACGCGGCCGGGCGCACGGTGGCGATCCTGGGCTCGGGCGGCGCTGCCCGCGCATGCGCCCTGGCTCTGGGCCGCATGGGCGCGGGCCGGGTGCTGGTGGTTGCCCGGTCGCCGGATAGGGCCGAGCCGGTTGTGGGCCTGGCCCGGGAATGCGGCGCTACAGAGGCCGGCTTCCTTCGCTGGAACGCCGACCTGTCGGAGGTCTCGGGATCGGATCTCGTCGTGAACGCGACCCCCTTGGGGATGCGCGGCGAGCGGTTGCCGGAGGACGCCTGCCGGCTGGGCTCCGGGCAGATGGCCGTCGACCTCATCTACTCACCCGCCCAGACGCCGTTTCTTGCTGAGGCGCGCTCACATGGGGCCGTCACCCACAACGGCTTGGGGTTGCTGCTGGCACAGGCTGGCCTGTCGTTGGAGCTGTGGACCGGCTCGACCCCGTCTCTCGAGGTGATGAGCGCAGCCGCCCTGCGAGCGCTCGCGGCTCAAGCTCATGAGCGTGAGGGCCGAATCCCATAGACGACGAAGCGGCCGCCGATCGCCGGCGGTCGGGGGTTGGCGTACGCGCGGCATTTGGGGGTGCAGACGGGCTTCGGAGCGGCCGGTGAGTGAGATAGGCGGCACCAGCCCGACGGATCTGGGAACATGAGGAAGGCATGACGAGCAGGAAGACTCAGCGCCTGGCGGACGTCCTCCTCGAGGAGGGCTGTCTCAGCGAGGACAAGCTCGAGCATGCGTTTGCGGAGCAGGAGCGGCTGGGCAAGTCGCTGGGTCGCGTCCTGATCGATCTGAACTACGTCAGCGAGTCCGACCTGGTGGCCGCCCTGGCCAAACAGACGGGCCTGTCGTTCGTCGAACTTGGCGAGTTCCAGATCGACGCCAACGCCGCCTCCCTCGTCAGTGAAGCGCTGGCTCGCCGCTACCTGGCTCTTCCCATCGCCACCGACGACGGGCGGTTGGTCGTGGCGATGAGTGACCCGACCAACGTGGTTGCGCTGGACGACATCCGCACGGTCACGGGGATGGACCTCAAAGTCGTGGTTGCCACCCGATCGGACGTGCTCGAGGCCATCGAGCGCTTCAAGCGGATGGACACCTCGGCGGGGGACATCGCGGCCGCCAAGGCGACCGACGAATCCGAGGATCTCGATAGCATCGTCAAGTTGCGGGAGGTCGTCGAGGAAGCCCCGATCGTCAGGCTGGTCAACCTGCTGATCTCCCAGGCCGTGACCGAGCGCGCCTCGGACATCCACATCGAGCCTCAAGAGCACGACCTGCGCGTGCGCTACCGCATCGACGGCGTTCTCCATGAGGTGATGCGCCCCTCCAAGCGCATCCAGGCCGGCATGATCTCTCGGCTGAAGATCATGGCCGATATCAACATCGCCGAGCGGCGCATCCCGCAAGACGGGCGCATCAGCCTGGTGGTGGGCGGCAAGGGCATCGACCTCCGCGTGGCCACCCTGCCCACGGCGTTCGGCGAGAAGGTCGTGCTGCGAATCCTGGACAAGTCCTCGGTGCTGCTCAAACTCCAGGATCTCGGTTTCTCGATGGAGGCCTTCGCCCGCTACGAGGTTTCCTTCAAGAAGCCCTACGGAATGATCCTGGTCACCGGGCCCACCGGCTCGGGCAAGTCGACCACGCTGTATGCGACCCTGAACATCCTCAACTCCCCGGACCGCAACATCATCTCGGTGGAGGATCCCATCGAGTACCGGCTGCCGGGGATCAACCAGGTGCAGACCAACACGAAGGCGGGCCTGACGTTTGCCTCGGCCCTGCGCTCGATCCTGCGATCGGACCCGGACGTGGTGCTGATCGGCGAGATCCGAGACCAGGAAACGGCGATGATCGCCATCGAGGCATCCCTGACCGGGCACCTGGTGCTGTCGACGTTGCACACCAACGACGCTCCCTCGGCGATTACGCGCCTCATCGAGATGGGCATCGAGCCGTTCCTGGTCACCTCCGCGCTGGACTGTGTGCTGGCCCAACGGCTGGCCCGGCGCCTGTGTGAGAAGTGCAAGGAGGTGTACGAGCCGACCCCCGACAGCCTCATCGAGGCGCGGTTTCCCTGGAAGCAGGACGAGCCGGTGCCGACGCTGTACCGGGCAGGTGGCTGCGCATACTGTGGACGCACGGGCTACCGCGGGCGGATGGGTCTGCACGAGATCATGCGCATGAGTGAGGGCATCGAGCGACTGACCGTGGAACGACGCTCAGCGGATGAGATTGCCAGGATGGCTCGTGAGCAGGGAATGACGACGCTGAGGGAGGATGGGCTCGGCAAGGTGGCCCGGGGGTCGACCTCCCTGGAGGAGATCTTGCGCGTCGTCATCTAGTGAGAAGGCTCAAGGCCTTGAGGCCGGGGTCCGAATAGGCACTTTGACGTCCTCGGCGGAGTATTGTCGGGTGCGTGGGGAGGTGGACGTGAAGAAGCGGGAACCGTGGATCGTGGGCGAGGTGTTCCGGCCGGAGGGCCCGGCGCCCGAGGCTGCGCCGCCTGAGCCTGTTGCCGACGAACCGCAGGCTCCGGTTGAGCCTGAAGCTCCGGCCGAGCCTGAAGCGCTCCCTGAACCGCAGGCTCCGGCTGAGCCCGAAGCGGGCGAGGAGCCGGCGGCTGAGGTCGCGGAAGGGGAGGAGAGCGTGCTGTTGCCCGAAGTCGAGGTTGGGGTGCAAGCGCAGGCTGAGGACGCGGAGCCCGGTGAGGTGTCCGGTGAACCGGATCCCGTGAGCATGATCTCGCTGGACGAGCCGGACTCAGGAGTGTCCGAGGTGTTCGTGGTATCCGATGCGGCGCCGGAGGTAGTGGAGGAGATAGTGATGCCCGCGCGTATCGACGTGCCGTTTGGCCCCGTGGAGTCCGCCGCCGCGGTGGAGATGGCCTCTCCCCCGAGTCCCCCGGCTCGGCCCGAGGCCGTTCCCGGCCAGACTCGCTCGGCCTGGATGAAGCGCAGTGACCATGAGACCGCACGGGCGACCTATCTTGCCGAGTTGCTCGAGGAGATGGTCGAGATGGGCGCGTCGGACCTGCACTTCACCGCCGGATCGCCCCCGGTGGTGCGAGTGCACGGAGACCTCATCCGGCTGGATCCCCATCCACCGCTGGACCCGGGAGAGCTGCGCAAGGTGGTCTACTCGATCCTCTCCCAGAAGCAGCGAGAGGTCCTTGAGAACGAGTTGGAGCTTGACTGCGCCTACAGCCTGCCGGGCGTGTCGCGCTTCCGAGTCAACGTCTACTTCCAGCGCGATTCCATCGGGGCGGCGTTCCGGGCGATCCCCATGGAGATCAAGTCTCCCGAGGCGCTCGGGTTGCCGCCGATCCTTCGAAGCTTCGCGCACATGCAGCGCGGCTTCGTGCTCGTCACCGGGCCGACCGGCTCGGGCAAGTCCACCACGCTTGCCTCGGTGATCGACGTGGTCAACCACGAGCGTGCGGTGCACATCATGACGATCGAGGACCCCATCGAGTTCATGCACGCGCACGACAGGGCGATGGTGAACCAGCGGGAACTCGGGGCCGATACCAAGACCTTTGCCAACGCCCTGAAGCACGTGCTGCGCCAGGACCCCGACGTGATCCTGGTCGGGGAAATGCGCGACCTGGAGACGATCTCCGTGGCCCTGACCGCCGCCGAGACCGGCCACCTGGTGTTCGCGACCCTGCACACCCAGGACGCCCCGCAGTCTATCGACCGAGTCATCGACGTCTTCCCGCCGCATCAACAGCAGCAGGTGCGGGTGCAGTTGGCGGCCTCGCTGCAGGGCATCGTTTCCCAGCAGTTGCTGCCGGCCACCGACGTCCTCTCACGCGTGGTGGCGGTCGAGGTGCTGGTGGCCACCCCGGCAGTGCGCAACCTGATCCGCGAGGGCAAGACCCACCAGATCTACTCCTCCATCCAGGCGGGGGCCCAGTACGGGATGCAGACCATGGACCAGCACCTGGCGACGCTGGTTCGCGCGGGCAAGGTCACCCGAGAGATAGCTTTCGAGCGCTGTCACCACATGGAGGATCTGAGCCGGCTCCTCGGTGGGGCGACCGCCCCAGGGCGAAGGGGAGGCTAGGTCATGGCGGAGACATTCGCCTACAAGGTGCGTGACCGGCAGGGCAAGCTGGTCTCGGGCACGGTAGAGGCGGACTCCCAGTCCGCGGTTGCCCTGCGTCTTCGCGAGCTGGGATATGCGCCGCTGACGATCGAGGCGGTCAAGGCCGGCGCGGCCAAGAGGGAACTGCACCTTCCGGGCCGCAACCGGATTAAGCTCAAGGACGTGGCGGTCTTCTCGCGTCAGTTCGCCACGATGATCAACTCGGGCCTGTCGTTGCTGAGGGCCCTTTCGATCCTGGGGGACCAGACCGAGAACCCCAAACTGGCGGAGATCGTGCGCCTGGTGCGCACCGACGTGGAGAAGGGAACCAGCCTCTCGGAGGCGATGCGCAAGCACCCCAAGGCCTTCAGCAACCTCTACGTGGCGATGGTCAAGGCGGGGGAAATCGGCGGTTTCCTCGACCAGGTCTTGGTGCGTCTGGCCGACACCATCGAGAAGGAAGTGGAACTTCGGGGCAAGATCAAGTCGGCGATGACCTACCCGGTCGCCGTGTTCGGCATGGTGATCATGATCCTGTCGGCGATGCTGCTCTTCGTCGTGCCGATGTTCCAGAGCCTCTACTCGACCCTGGGCGGCACGTTGCCGCTGCCCACGCGGGTGCTCGTCGGGATGAGCGACATCTTCAAGAAGTTCTGGTGGCTGGTCCTCGGCGGTGCCATCGGGACCGGTTTCGCGCTTCGCCGGTGGAAGGCTACACCCAAAGGCCGGTACGCCCTGGACGTCATGAAGCTCAAGATGCCGGTCTTCGGCTCGCTGTTCCAGAAGACCGCGCTGTCGCGGTTCTCGCGCACCCTCTCCACGCTGCTGAAGTCCGGCGTCCCGATCCTGCAGGGCCTGGACATCGTGGCCGATACGGTGGGCAACGGTGTGGTGGCCAAGGCGGTCAAGGACGTCCAGGAGGCGGTGCGCCACGGCGAGAGTCTGTCCAAGCCGCTCGAGGCGCACCCGGTGTTCCCGCCGATGGTCGTGCAGATGATGGCGGTGGGAGAGGAGACGGGGGCCCTGGACACGATGCTGTCCAAGATCGCCGACTTCTACGACGCTGAGGTCTCGGCGGCCGTTGATAGCCTCACGTCGTTGATCGAGCCGTTGCTCATCGCGGTCATGGGCGGCGCGGTGGGAGGGATGGTCGTTTCCCTGTACCTGCCGATGTTCAACATCATCAAGCTGATTCAGTGACCCCAAGCGCTTCCGGGCTCTCGGCGGCCCAGCCCGTGGCTACGGGTCTTCGGTGGGTGGCTTTCGCCTACGCGCTCTTCGTGCTGCCTTCCGATTGGGGTGGGCGCGGCGGCTGGACACTGACCTGTGCGGCAATCCTGGCTGCTCTGGCTGGCCTCGTGTCGCTGATCCCAGCGTGGCGCTCGCGGGCAGGCCGGTTCGCGGTGCTGCTCTGGGGGGCGGCAGCGCTGGCTGCCAGCCTTGCGCTCATCCCGGGAAGGGGAGAGGAGGCCCTGCTTTCGTGGAGGGTGTTCGCGGCGCTTCCCGGTCTGGGGGTCGCCGCGCTCGTGGAGGCTGGGCGAGGCAGGGCGCGGCTGTTAGCCGCGGTCGCGGGCCTCGCGATCGTCTGGGAGGCCGCTTGGGCCTGGTACACCTGGTGGGGTGGGGGAGGTGGCGGCGGAGGCGGGTTCATGACCGGTCACTTCTACTGGCGCAACCAGTTTGGGATCTTCGTTGCGGTGGGCGTGGTGCTCTGGACAGCATGGGCGGTTTCCCAGCCGGGTCGCGGCCGGGTGCTTGCCGGTGTGACCGCGGGCGCACTACTCGCGGCGACCTACCTGTCCGGGTCGAGGGCCAGCCTGGCTCTGGCGGTGGTTGGCGGAGTGGCTGCCGCGGTGGCCATCGGGCGCGGGTGGGCGCGCAAACTGCTGGTCGTCGCGCTGGTGGGCCTGCTCGGACTGGGGGCGCTCGCACTGGCCAAGAAGTCGACGCCCTCCGACCGTCCGCAGGGTCTGGCGGTGCGCGGCAACGACGCCGGCTCCAGTGCTTTCGGCCGGTTGGACTGGTGGCGCGCGGCAGGAGAGGTGTTCGCCGATCACCCCGTCTTGGGAGTCGGACTGGGCCTCTACGGCAAGGCAGCCGCGCCCTACCAGCACGGGCCGATCAAGAGCCGGTATGCCCACAACGAGTATCTGCAGGCCGCGGCCGAAGGGGGGACCCCTCTGGCTTTGGCTGCTGTGGGAGTGCTGGCTGCCGGCGCGCTCGTTGCGTGGCGCCTGGTACGGAAGGGGTTCCCGGGAATGGAGTCGGGGCTTGTGGTGGGCGCCGGAGTGCTGCTCGCGCACGCCGGCTTCGACTTCGACTGGCACTACCCGGCACTGCCCGCGCTGCTGGCGGTGCTGCTGGGATCGCCGGCGGGGGCACTGTGGGCGAGCGCCAGACCGACAGACCCGGCGTGGGAAACGGCCCGAGATGCCTAGTCACTTCGGGTGAAATTGGGCTAAAGGTATTGCGCTCTGGGACCGATAGTCGGATTCAGGAAGTCATGTACCTGCGCTGCCCGAAGGAGGAAACTGGGCGATGGCGCGTCTGGCGGGTTGTCGGGCCACTCGGTCCGGCTCCCGCAAGAAACGTGTCGCAGGTGTACGTGTTGACTCTGATCGGGAAAGGAGGTGAACAAACATTATGATCAAACTTCGTGAAAGCATGACCAAGAAGGAAGAGGGATTCACCCTCATCGAACTGATGGTGGTCGTACTCATCATCGCCATCCTTATCGCGATCGCCATCCCGACCTTCCTGGGGGCCCGAAAGCGCGCGCAGGACCGTGCAGCTCAGTCCGATCTCCGCAACGGCCTGACGGCGGAGAAGGTGTACTACACGGACAACGAGGTGTTCACGGAGGACACCGCGTCGATGCAGGGCATTGAGCCTTCCCTGACGTGGCTGAACAGCGGGACTCCAGACGCTCGGCGTGAGGTTTTGATGGAGGTGTCGGACGTGGTCCTCGGCGACAGCGCTGTTGTGTGTCTCACCGCGCACAGCATGTCGGGCACGAACTTCTCGATCAAGGACACGTCTATCGGCACTGGCGCGGGTACCCTGTACTTCAAGGTTCCCAGCTGTGCCGGCACTGGCGCCGACAAGTGGTAGTACCGGTTTCGCTCTGAACGGCGGGCCCGTAAGGGCCCGCCGTTTTCTTGGTGGTGCGCCTGGCATGAACAGTCGCGAGGAGGTGAGAGTCGTCTGGGCGCCGAGATATCCGGATGCGGGCCCGCATGTCCGGTGGGGTGAGATAGGGCGGGTCAACCCCGCCCTGTGCTCGATGGGTGTGGGCAAGTGAGGCGCCGGCAAGAGAGGCTGGGGACCGGGGGGTGCCAACCCCCCAAAGGGGCGGTGGCGGTGAGGGCGCAGGGCGCCTGCTGTTCGACCGCTGCTTGTGAGCGCCGGCAGGGTGTCTGGGCGCGGGCCTAACGTAGATCGGCTAATGGTCCGATAATGGGGTTCATGCGAAACCTCGGCTCTCACACCAAGCGGCACGAGGGCTTCACCCTCATCGAACTGATGGTGGTCGTACTCATCATCGCCATCCTTATCGCGATCGCCATCCCGACCTACCTGGGGGCTCGCCGGCAGGCAGCCGACCGTGCTACCCAAGCCAACGTGCGCAATGCGTTCACGGCGAGTCGGATCTACTACGGCGAGTGGTCCGCATACACTGAGGACTCGGCGGAGATGTCGAAGGTGGAGCCGTCTCTGGCCTGGACGACAACTGCTCTGGATGGCAGCTCATCAGCGCGGGCCATCTACCTGAAGGTGTTCAACATCCCAAGCACGGCTCAGACTGTGGTGCTGGTGGGCAGAACCTCGATGGGGCGCTGCTTCTACATTAAGGACACCATGGCGGGCAGCTTGACTGGCACCTACTATGACCGCACCGTGCCCGCGGGCGCTTCGTGCGCCGTGCCGGATCCGTCCGACCCGGCTTGGGGCGACTCCTGGTCTCGATCCTAGTAGTGCCGCTGCCAAGCTCCTGGTTTCCCATGGACGGTTCCCCTCTACGCGATTGTCGGGCGTCTTGTCGGGTGTGTAGGGAAACCGGGTGTGGTTCGGCCCCGTGGGGCGGTCGCCGGACGCCAGGAGGTTGGGGGGTTCCTAGGTGGTCCCACCCTTGTGGCGCGTTCGCACACGGCGCATCCATCCCAACGGCATGTCGGGCTGAGGGTGCCAGGCGGCAGACAGCTGGTTCTTCATCTCGATGACCTGCCTGCGTAGCGCGGCGGTCTCCCTGGTCTGCGACCAAAGCTTCCTCTCGTAGTTCGCAACCATGCGATGGGCCGGGTCGGACGATCTCCGGAAGCGCATTGCTTGCGGAGCTATGAACTCCGTGTCGAAGTCGAGGTCCCGAAAGAACCCGTTGCGTGCGAAGTGCTCCGCCCAGTGCTCGACGGGACGAACGTTGAGATGGGTGGGCTCGGTGTAGTCGTCCGGGGTGGAGGAGAAGAGAATGTCGTCGGCATGCCGGCACAGATTGCCGATCGCGTCGTGTGCCTGAGCTGCGGCAAGGTGCTCGACTACCTCGATGCACACGATCAAGTCGTAGGTCTGCGGGAAAGGTCCCAGAAGCGAACCGATCGTGCAGTACTGGGATACGTCCGGCCGGACCTGCCCTATCGCGTAAGCGGACGCATCGACGCCGTAAGCCTCCACCCCCCGGTCCCGCAGGGCCTCGACCAGGAAACCGTGAGCACAGCCGGCATCCATCACGGTGCGGGGGTTCAAGTCCTGAATGATTCGATCCGCCATACGGCCGAAGAACGCTAGCCACTCCTCGTCTCGCCGGTAGGGGCGGCCGCAGGACGTAGCGTAGTAGAAGGCATCATAGACCTCAGGCAAAGTCGCTCCCCTTTCGTCCGGCCATGTCGCTCGATGGAACCCGAAGGCGAACGATATCGAACTCGGGCACCAGATTGGGACTGAAGTAAGGATCGCCGTCGGCGATTACTTCGCCCCACCGTTTGACGACAAGCGCGGCGGAGCGATTGGATGGTAGGGCTCGCCGAGTGGCACCCCGATGCTGCAGGAGCCGCGAGAAGGGTGTGCAGACGACTTGGTAGCCGTGGTGTCTGAGGCGCAAACACAGGTCGACCTCCGCCCATGGCGGCACAAGGTGCTCGTCGAATCCTCCGACGTCCAGAAAGAGGTCGGCCCGGATCATCATGCTCGCTCCCGTCACGGCACTGCAGTCGCGCACGGCGTGCGCGAGACCGACATAGCCGGGTGAGCCGGCGTCGAGATCGCGATAGGCGTAGCGGGCGGCGCCACCGGCACACAGCACGACGCCAGCCTGAGAGATGTAGCCATTACGGCGCACGAGAGTGGAACCCACAGCGCCGACCTCCTCACGCTGGGCATGCTCGAGTAGGGCCTCCAACCACTGGGGGTTCAGAGGTCGCGTGAGGCCATCCAGGAAGAGCAGGTACTGGCCGCGTGCGCTCGACGCCGCCAAGTTGCAGGTGGTCGCCCATCCCGCCCCCGGACGTCCGGGAGCGTGTCGAATGGCCAGGCCCGACTCGGGAAGCCTCCTCGCGATTTCTTGCCAGTCCGGGGCCCCCACAACGATCAGCTCGATGTTGCGATATGCGGTCTTGGAGGCCATTGCTGCGAGAGACTTGGCCATTGCACGGTTGCCGCCACGGGCCGCGACCACGAAGGACACCGGAGGAGTCCCCGCGATGGCATACTGCACCCGGTAGCGGCCGGGGGCGATCATGCGGGTCTTGCCCTCGCGGCCCTGGCGGCGAAGTGCGTCGCTGAGCGCCCGCTCCGCTGCCCGGTAGGCGTAGGGCTTGCTGTCGGAGGACACGGCTGCCGATCCGGCTATCTTGCGCCAGTGGTAGCAGACCTTGGGCACATGCGCTATGCGGTTCGTCCGTTCGGTGAAGCGCAAGAGTAGATCGTAGTCCTGGCTCCCCTCCAGTCCAGCCCTGAAGCCGCCCATGTCCTCGACCAGGCTCCGGCGGAAGACGCTCAGGTGAGTGATGTAGTTCATCGACCGGAGTAGGTCGGGAGACCAGTCCGGCTTGAAGAATGGCTCGACGGGGAGAGCACCGCCCCTCGCGTACTTGTCCTCGTCCGTGTAAACAAGATCAAGGCTGGGATCCCGCTCCAGACGCCGCGTCACTTCGAGCAGCGCGTCGGGAGTGAGCTCGTCGTCGTGGTCGAGCAAGGCCACGAACTCCCCTTCGGCAAGCTCGAGGGCTCGGTTGGAGGCTTCAGAGATGCCCGAGTTGGATCTCAGGAATCGGACCTTGATCCGCTCGTTGGCAGCGGCGTACTCGGAGAGCACGCGGCGCACGTGGGGTTTCCTGGAGGCGTCGTCGACCAAGCAGAGTTCCCAGTTCGGGTAGCTCTGCATGATGACGGACTCGATGGCTCTTCGCAGCCATGCTTCGTCCACGTCGTAGACAGGGGTGAGGACGCTTACCAGCGGTTGGTATGCAGGCTGCTGCGGCGGGTTCCCAGCCTGCCTCGAGTTTCTGGCGCGGACTGCCGTCTCCAGCCAGTTCCGGTACTCGGAAGCGGCCACGACAAGCTCGGGGGGCCTGGCCAGGGGCTCACCCGCCAGGAGGGAGCGCGCCATGCGCCTGGCCGTTTTCGCGGCGAAGCTGCCGGGTCCCTCGTCGGTCCAGACCCGGCTGCTGGCCTCGATGAGAAGGCGGATGCGGCGGATTCTCAGCGGAATCGACACTCAGCGCCTCGGCGGCAAGGGTATCTTGGATTCGGGCCGTTGCCAGCTGGACCACGCGCGTCTGGCGGTGCAGCCGGCCCGAGCGAAACATAGCACGAACGTGGTGCTGGGCAGGGCGGGCTGGAACCCGGGTGCTCAATTGGCTCTCAGTTCGTGCCGATACGGGGTTGACTCCAACCCCAGGGGACTACAGTGACCGCATTGCTGCGAAGGCTTCGTCGCGGCGGAGAGCCGATACCTGAACGCGGGCTGATGCGCTGCGTCTGGATCTTCGTGCTCGCGGGAGATGCTCTGTGCGTTCTGACCGGCCTGGGCTTCGCCTACTTGCTCAGATTCCGCACCGGGCTGCTGCCGCTGCCCAACTTGGTCGGCTACCGGCCGGAGGACGCCAACTACGTTGTGCTGCTGGGGGCGGGGGTGGGATTGAGCCTGCTCGCGCTGGCCGCCTACCGGCTCTACGAGCCCAGGCGCCTGCTCCTTCGCTTGCTGGCAGTGCGAGATGTGTTCCACGCGGTGCTGGTCGCGATGGTGGGTACCACCGGATTGGCGTTCTTCCTCAAGATGCAGCCGGCACGAACCTGGCCCGTGTTGGGCGGGATCGCGACCTTTCTCCTGCTGACTGGATGGCGCGTGGTGGTCGGGCGCTGGCTGGCCCGGTTGAGGGTCGAAGGGATTGTGTCCGGCCGGGTCCTGATCGTCGGAGCGGACTCGGGTGCTCGGGTCCTTGCGGAACGCCTGGAGCGGCGGGAGGCCGGGGGGTACCAGGTTGTCGGGTTCATGGACGACCAAACCCCCGTCGGGTGCGTGATCTGGGGGCAGGGAGCAGTGCTGGGGCCGGTGGGGGATCTGGCTGTAAAGGCGGAGCGGTTGCGGCCCGACGCCGTTGTCGTGTCCTCCGGCGCGGCTTCCAGCGAGACCGTGGCGGGCGTGCTTCGAACGCTGGAGGGCACCGGTGTTCGCGTGTTGGTTGCGCCCGCCCTGGCCGATGTCCTGACCTCGAGGCTCGTCGTGGCGTCGATCGGCGACATGCCCTTGCTGGACGTGGGGGAGGTGCGGTTGTCGGGGCCCAAGGCTCTCGCGAAGCGGGCACTCGACCTGATTCTGGCCACTGTAGGGTTAGTGGTGCTAGCGCCGGTGTTCCTGGCGATTGCGGTGGCCGTGCTCGCCGATGGGGGCCGCCCGGTGCTCTTTCGCCACTGGCGAGTCGGCCGGTTCGGGAAAGGCTTCCGCGTTTGGAAATTCCGGACGATGGTGCTCGGCGCCGAGGAGATGGAGGCGGGTCTTGCGGAGCTGAACGGGGCGGATGGGCCGAGGTTCAAAGTGGCTTCGGACCCTCGGGTCACCAGGGTCGGCGAGTTTCTGCGGCGGTCCAGCCTCGATGAACTACCCCAACTGCTCAATGTTCTGAAGGGAGACATGAGCCTGGTAGGCCCTCGGCCCATGCCACTGTCCGAAGTGGCTCACTATGACGAGTTGGAGCTGCGTCGTCTGCGAGCGGTGCCCGGGATGACCGGGCTATGGCAAGTGAGCGGGCGCAGCGACCTGTCCTTCGGAGAGTCGATGCGCCTGGACGTGCTCTACGTCGAGAACTGGTCACCGCTGCTCGATCTCGCGATCTTGGCCCGCACACTTCCCGCCGTTCTCAGCCGGCGCGGCGCGGTGTAGCGATGGATGGGCAAACCGACCTGCGGCTGCGGGTCGCGTTCCTGGGAAGCCGCGGTATCCCTGCCTCCTACTCGGGCGTCGAGACGGCCGTCGAGGGGTTCGCGACCCGCCTGGCGGCGGAGGGCCACGAGGTCACGGTCTACTGTCGGGGAGGGAAAGGGCCTTCACAGTACCGAGGAGTCCGTCTGGTCCGGTTGCCGGTATTGCACAGCAAGCATCTCGAGACATTCCTGCACACCCTGCTCTCCACCCTGCATGCAGCTTTCCGCCTGAGGCCCCGGCCCGATGTGGCCGTGTACGCCACCGCCGGCAATGCGCCGATCGTCCTGTTGGCGAGGCTTCTGGGATTGCGGACGATCCTCAATGTGGATGGGGCGGATTCCAGGCGGGAGAAGTGGGGGCGGCTAGCGCGGCGGTATCTGCGCTTCGCGGAGCGAATCTCGGTGTTTGCCCCCAACCTGTGCGTCACCGATTCCGTCGCGGTGGCCGAGGAGATGAGCCGCCGCTTCGGCAAGCGTCCCGCGGTCGTGCGCTACGGGGTGGACCCGATCGCTGAACCGGGCACGGAGACGCTCGCCAGATTGGGCCTGGAAGCCGGCAAGTACGTGCTATTCGTAGGGCGGCTGGTACCGGAGAACAACGCGCACCTGCTACTCGAGGCCTGGCGGCAGGTGGAGCGGGACGCCGGGATGCGGCTGGTCATAGTTGGTGACGCCCCCTATGCCCGGGAGTACCAGTCTCGTTTGCGTGAGCTCGCCGGCCCGGAGGTGGTCTTCGCGGGCTATCTGTTCGGCAAGGGATTCCGGGAACTGGCCAGCCACGCCGCGGTGTTTGTGGTCCCCACCGAAGTCGGGGGAACCCATCCAGTGCTCTTGGAGGCGATGGCCGCTCACCGGGCCGTGCTGGCCAGTGATCACGTCCCGAACTTGGAGGTCGTTGGAGGGACGGCGGTCATTTTCCGGCTGGCGGATGGGGCTTCAGGATTGGCCGGCACCCTCTCTGGATTGCTCGCGGATCCGCAGCGGCGAGAGCGGCTGGGTAACCTGGCCGCCGGGCGGGTCTCGGAGCACTACGGTTGGCAGGCGGCAACGGCGCAGTTCGAAGAAATGTGCCACGCGACGGCCAGGCCCGGCTCGCTGGATTCGCTGGCGCGGCTCCCGCGCAACACTCTTGAGAATGCTCTAGCCCGAGTGGCGGGAATGGTCGCCGCGCTGATCGTGGTTCCCTACGCCCTTTCCCGGCTGGGAACTTCACGGTTCGCGGTCTGGTCGCTCACGGGGATCCTGGCCCAGCATCTGGGGTTGCTGGATCTCGGGGCTTCCAACGCGTTCGCGAAGAGGGTGGCAGATGGCCATGCGCGTGGGGATCGGCACGCCATGAGCCGGACCCTGAGTACGGGCCTGGCGATCTATGTGCTGCTGTTGCTGTTGGTTGTCCCCGCTTGTTGGGCGGGGCGCGCCGCGTTCATGTCCGTTTTCCGGGTGCCGGCCCACCTGCAGGGTGAGGCCGCGGCAGCGCTGCTCTCCGGCGTGGCGAGCTTCTTCTTGAACGGTGTGGGAGGGGTATACGCGGCCGGACTCGTGGGTCGGCAGCGTCTGGACGTTACCTCTCGGATCAGCATCCGGCTGATGGTGCCTCAGACTGTGGCTACCCTGATGGCTTTGCATCTCGGCGGTGGCCTCTACGCCCTTGCGGCTATCGCGGTACTGGGGGCCCTGATCAACCCGTGTCTGAACGGGTTGGCGCTGCGGCGTGTGTTCCCCGATGTCAGGATCCGCGCGCGCTCAGTGTCTTCGGGGGAGTTGGGGGCTCTGGTCGGCTTCGGGGGCAAGCTGCAACTGAGCGTGCTGGCGGAGCTCGCGATGACCTATGCCGACCGCATCATCGTCGCGCGCTTCCTGGGGTTGGGCGTTCTGGCTGGGTATGAGGTGGCAGCCCGAGTCGTGAAGGCGCTAAGGGATCTGACGTTGCTGTTGATCGCGGGGGTCATGCCCGCGGCGGCAGACCTTCGCGGCAGGGGGGAGGAAGAGGCGCTGCGTCGTCTATTCGACCGGGCGACCCGGCTCTTGGTTGGGGTCGCCGCTGGGGCGTTCGCCCTGCTCGCGATCCTGGCACCCGAGGCAATCAGAGCATGGGTGGGCGGGGCCCTTGGTGCGCACGGGGCGCAGGCCGCCTCGCTCGTTCGCATTCTGGCTTTGGGGGCTGCGCTCAACGCAGCCACCGGGACTTTCGCGGTGTTTTCGCAGGGTCTCAACCAGCCCGGTCTCCTGGCGCGTGTGGGGGTGCTGATCGCCGCGGTGAATGTCCCACTGTCGGTGTTCCTGGTTGGCCGGTTCGGGATTGCCGGCGCGGCTTGGGGACCGACGGTCGCCTTGGTGGCTGGGGCAGCGCTGTTCCTGGGGTTGTTCCGACGGGCGTTCGGGTACCCGAGGGGTATTGAGATGTCCAGGATCTGGGCGTCTGGGCTTGCGGGGGGGCTGGCAGGGGCGGCCGCGGGATTTGCGGCGGGCGTTGTGGCGCCGGCCGGCCGCATCGGAGCGGGACTGGCGGCGCTGGTCGGAGGCGGGTTGTTCGGGGTCTTCTTCCCTCTGGCTTTGTGGGCGGCCGGGCGCTTGAGAAAGGCGGACGCGTTGCTGTATAGCTGGGGGATATCAGAGGGGGCGGGGGCTCAGGAGGGTGGCAGGTACGGGCAATCATCCGGGGCCTCTCGGGCTGCCGATCGGGCCTATGCGGCGTCGGAGGAATGATGCGAGCACCGTCGGTCGGGCAGGCGGGAGGTGAGAGCCGAACTGGCGGATGGCCGAGCGTGGATGCGTTGGTGGTGAGCTTCAACAGCGCGGCCAGTCTTGCGGAGTGCCTTGCCTGCCTTCGAGCTCAGACCGTTCCCGTGTCGCTTGTTTGTGTCGACAACGGATCGGTTGATGGCTCGGCGGAGATAATCTCGCGACTCTGGCCGCAGGCAACTCTGCTGCGCAATGCCGGCAACCTGGGGTTCGCGGCGGCGGTGAACCAGGGCCTGGCACTGGGCACGGCGCCGTGGGTTCTCCTGGTCAATCCCGACGTGGTTCTCGAGCCGGACTACGTGGAGAGACTGCTGCGGGCGGGCCTCGCCGCGCGGCGGGTGGGCTCGCTGACGGGAAAGCTGCTTCGGGCGGGCGCTTTGGAGGCCACGCCGATCTTTGACTCCACGGGACTCTTCGTGCGAGCCGATCGGCGTGCGCTGGACCGGGGCGCGGGGCAGGAGGACCGCGGGCAGTACGCGCGCGACGAGTGGGTTTTCGGGGTCTCGGCCGCCGCCGGGTTGTACCGACGGAGGATGCTCGAGGACGTGGCTTGTTCGGGCGAGGTCTTGGACGAGGACCTGTTCTGCTACCGGGAAGACGTGGATCTGGCGTGGCGGGCCAAGTCCGCGGGGTGGCGGGCAATGTACGTCGCCGGTGCGGTCGGCCGCCACAACCGCAGGTTCCGACCGGAGTCGAGGGAGCACTCGCAAGAGTGGGTGCGGCGCATCGGCGTCAGGAACCGCTACCTGGTGGGCGTCAAGAACGAGACCCTCGCGACATTCCTGCCGAGTCTCCCGGCCATCCTGGCTCGCGAGTTGGCCCTCGTTGCCTATTGCGCGTTGCGCGAGCGCGCCACGCTCAGGGCAATCCCGGACGCTATGAAGCTGTTCCCTCGCCTTTGGCGCAAGCGCCGGTTGGTGCGTCGCCGGGCACCCGCCCTCCGTCTACTTCGCTGGCTGCTGCTGGGGACCCGTGCGGCCCGGCCGGTGGGGCCTAAACTGATAGGGTCTTCTTGACGATACTCTGGGCACGTCTGGGGGGATTAGGGACGACTAGGGGTGGTTGCGGCATGCTGAGCCGGCTTGGCCGTGCATTGCGGCGCGACGAGGGTCTGACGATCCTCGAGGTGGCCATTGCCGGCTTCATCCTGGCGGTCGGCATCTTGGCCGTGGCCGGATCGCTCGGACTTGGCCTCCGCCTGCTCGGCGACGCACGCCAGCGCACCGGCGCAAGTGGAATGGCCCAGAAGTACCTGGAGTACGCGCGGAACTTGCCCTATTCGGCCATTGGCCTGACGTCCATGCCGACCCACAGCACCGATCCGAAGTCCCCCGACTACTACGTATCCGATACGCCGGTCGCCTCCTACAACGCGGGAGGCGGGGCCGAACCGCTTATTGTGGGAGGCCAGATCGACCACACCACGACAGTTGCGCAGGCTAACTCCACCATGGAGATCTACCAGTACGTGACGTGGGTGAGTTCCTCGAAGGGGACTCCGGGGGGTAGCGGAACGGCGGAGGCGGCCAAGCGCGTGACAGTGGTGGCAAGGTGGGCACGCCCGCAGGTGGGCGGTACCTCCGACTATGCGAAGCTCAGTTCGATCTTTACTCCCGGGGTGGTGTCGTTCCCGCCCGCCAGCTTCGCTCCCACACAGGTCCCGACTTTGACTCCGACGGCCACAGCTAGTCCTTCGCCCACTCCTTCGGGGAGTCCGACGGTATGTTTGGATGAGAACCCGCCGGCCGCACCCACCAACACCTCGATTGCGTTCGCCATCACCACCGGCTTTGCCAAGTCCGCGGATGTCACTCTCCATCTCGGTGCTACCGATGCCTGTCCGGTCATCGAGGTCCAGTTCTCCGACAACGGGACGGACTGGAAGGCATGGCAGGCCTACTCGCCGTCGGTGATCTACACACTCTCGGGCTCGGACGGACAAAAGACCGTGTATGCGCGCTACCGAGACGGGGCTTGGCGGGAGAGCGGGATCGTCCAGGCCAGCATTGTGCTGGACCGGCAGGCGCCAACCGCGCCGGGTAGTCTGAACTGGAACAAGCAGAGCAAGACCCTCGCGTGGAGCGCCTCGTCGGACACCTACCTGAGCGGGTATCGGGTTTACCGCCGGGCGTCCGGAATCACTGATTGGGGCAGCCCGATCGGCTCGAACCCTTCGACGGCTACCAGCTACTACGACGCTGGGGCGGGGAGTGGCTACTACGACTTCATGGTCGAGGCCTACGACAAGGCCGGGAATACCACGACGGCGGTGATACTCAATCAAAAGGGCCAAGACTAGACTCCGCGAGGCCGAGGGCGGTTTCACCGTTCTCGAGCTCATGATCACCGTCGCGTTGTTCGCGATTATCGTGGGCGCGACCCTGAGCGTGCTCGAGAACGTGATGAGTTCCGCGTCGTTCTCTCAGCAGCGCGGGGAGGCCATGGACCAGGTGCGGCTTGCCCTGGATTCCATGACCAAGGAGATCCGCCAGACCACCATGGTGCGTCCGTCCACCGCTTCGAACCTGGACATCGATACGTACGTGGGCGGTGTGCCAACGAAAGTCGTCTACTCGGTGTCAGGCAGCATTCCCCCCTACATCCTCTACCGGACGCAGGGGAGCGGAAGCAGCCAGGTGGTCGCTCGCCTGAAGACACCCAATGTCTTCAACTACTACTACGCCGGCTCTCAGACCCCGGCGACGACGGCCCCCGGCACCGCGCCGCTGACGCAGATCATGATCACCTTCCCTCTCGGGCTTACGCACCCGGCCACCGACATCGTGCTCTCATCGGCCATCCAGCTTCGGAATCAGGGGTGAGTCCCATGGCTCCAACCAGGTTGTCTGCGCGAGTGCGGCGGGCGCACGAGGACGAGCGGGGCATAGCCGTGATAACGGCCGTGATCGTGCTGTTCGTCCTGAGCCTGCTGGTGGCAACGATCCTGGCCACGGGCACTCACCTACACACCAGCACGGTGCGGCAGGTGCACTGGAACCAGGCTCTAGCGGTCGCGGAAGCCGGCCTCAACGAGGCCGTGTTCCAACTCAACCAGGACCCGACGTGGCCCGGAACGACCCCGGCGAACAAGCCTTGTGACTCAGATCCCAACAAGTGGATCGCTGTGCCGGGCGGTTCCTACTGTGTGGCGGTCACCCACGACACTCCACACCTTGGCTGGAAGACCCTAGTCGCCAGCGGCAGAAGCAAGACGGCCTACGGGATGGTCGGCCGGAAGATCCGGGAGGTGCTGGCGCCGCCTCCGTCTTTCAAGTACGCGATCTTCTCCAATACGACTCTGGATGTTGGCGGCAGCACGAACTGCGTGGTCACCGGAGACATCTACTCGGTGGACAACATGACACTTGCCAACAGCTGTAAGGTCGAGGGCTCGGTGATGGTCTACCGGGGCAACCTCACGGCAGGTAACAATGTCACGATCTCCCGAGACAGTTGGACGGGCGGGGACGCCTCGGGCGGCGGGGACCAGGTACTGGCCGGCAACGTGGTCGTGGGGGGTAACGCAACCGCCGGGGAGGCGGACTGCACCTCCGCCGGGGGCTGGTCGGACATCGGCAACAGCGGGGCTACGGTGAAGGGTGACGCCCGCGCCTCAGGCTCGATCACGGTGAAGGTCGAAGGGGCCAAGAACGTCCAGAACAAGCACGACCCCTGCGCCTCGCAGCCGCCGAAGGTGAGCCTGCCGGTTTTCAGCCCCAGTGTGATGTACCAGTCGGGCATGAATACTCACACCTACGGATCCCTGCCTCCCGCTCCCTACACGGGGGGCACCCCCGACGCGGCCGCCCGCTTCAACGTCGACAAGAGCGTCAGCGACAACGGCTTGACCAAGGCCGATGTGACGGGGTTCTCCGGCAACTACGCGATCTGGCAGTCCAACACCTCGCAATCCACCCCGGTGGTGTTGCCGGGGGAACTGACACTGGCCGGGAACACCATGATCGTGACCAACGCGCCGATCGTCTTCGACGGCAACAACTTCGACGGCAACAACATCACAATTACGTCGACCCAACCGGGAGTGATCAAACCACTCCTGGTGATCGTGAGCCTGTACGCGCCGCCCGGGCAGGAGATGAGTTGCAGCGACCAAGGTGGCGACTGCTCGATCTGGGGAAAGAACAAGGTCCAGATCAGCTCGGACGTGGCCACCCTCTTCTACACGACCGGGATGATGGCGTTCAAGAACAGCGCCAACCGCGGCAACGGCGCCCTCTACGGCGGCAACATGGACGTCAAGAACGGTTTCGAAGTTACCTACGACTCGCGCGTCGAGCGCGTGGTCGGGTTCGGAGACGTGAGCCTGGTCAGGTACTCCTGGGAGGAACTGAAGCCCTGACCGTCGACTCGGCTCGCTCGAGGAATCGGTCAGCCACCCTCCGTTAGCCGCAGTGTTTCTTGCGTTCGAGGATGGGGGCGAGCAGCGCCTGCTCGCCGGGCCGTCAGCCCGATAACCACCCCCATTCGGGCCATTCACTGGGCAGCAGAACCCCCCGGGTGGTCTATTCACCCGGGGATTCGGCTTGTCGACACTTGGCCTGAGAGATGGGGGTGGTGTTCGATGTCGATAGTTGCTCCCGGGAGACGATCCGCAATCAGAAGCTTGGCTGGACGGCGCGAAGCGGAGGGTGGCTTCACGGTCGTGGAGTTGATGATCACGGTCGCGCTTATGGCCGTGATTATTGGCGCCACTTTGGGCGTGCTCGAGAGCGTGATGCGCTCCTCCTCGTTCTCGCAGCAGCGAGGCGAGGCCATCGACCAGGTGCGGCTGGCGATGGACTCCATGACCAAGGAGATCCGCCAGACGGCCAAGGTGCATCCGTCGACCGCATCGTCCTTGGACATCGACACGTATAGGAACGGCCAGGTGACGCGCGTCGTCTACTCGGTGTCGGGCTCTCTGCTCTACCGGACCGCGGGCGGCGGGAGCCGCCAGATCGTGTCGAAGCTCAAGAGCCCCGACATCTTCAGCTACTACTACGCGGGTGCCCAGACGCCGCAGGCCACGGCCCCGGGCACGTCGCCGCTCACTCAGATCGCGATCACGTTTCCGCTGGGACTCACCAATCCGGCGACCGACATCGTGCTGTCTTCGGCCATTCAGCTTAGGAACTCGGGGTGAGGCATATGGCCAGATTCAGGCTTCTCGCGCCGGCACGGCGGGCACATGAGGATGAGCGGGGAATGGCCGTGATCACGGCCATGCTCGTTCTGTTCGTGCTGACCATGCTCGTGGCCACGATCCTGGCGACCGGCACCCACTCGCACACCTCCACAGTCAGGCAGGTGCACTGGAACCAGGCCCTGGCGGTGTCGGAGGCCGGGCTCAACGAGGCGGTCTACCAGCTCAACCAGAACCCGTCCTGGGACGGGGCCACAGGGATCGCGGTTCCGGGCGGTACCTACGACGTGGCCATCACTCACGACTCTCCCCACCTCGGGTGGAAGACGATCGTGGCAAGCGGCAGGAGCAAGACCGCCTACGGCTTGGTGAGCCGGGAGATCAAGGAGATCCTGGCTCCGCCCTCATCCTTCAAGTATGCGATGTTCTCCAGCACCACCCTCGACATAGGCGGCAGCACGAACTGCGGGGTGACCGGGGATGTCTACTCGGTCAATGACATGACGCTGGCGAACAACTGCTCGATGGTCGGGTCCGTTGTGGTCTACAAGGGGAACCTCTCCGCGGGCAACAACGTCGGGATCTCGCGCGACGCGTGGGCCGGCGGGGACGCCTCCGGCGGGGGCAACATCCTTCTCTCCAACGGCGCGGTCGTAGGAGGGAACGCGACGGCGGGCAACGCGGTCTGTCCGCCTGCGTCGGGGTTCTCGGACATCATTGGGGGTTCGATCACCGGGAACGCCTCGGCCGCGGGCAACATCAGCTCCCTCGTGGGCGGGCTACTGATCAAGAACAAGCACGACCCGTGCCCGACCCAGCCTGAGCGTCTGACATTGCCGGAATTTGACCCGAGCGTGCTGTACCAGCCGGGCATGGGGGTGCACACCTACGGGTCCCCGCCCGCGCCGCCGTACACCGGTGGCAGCGCCGACGCGGTGGCTCGCTTCAATGCCGGCCAGGCCGACGACTACGGGTTGCCCAAGGCCCCGGCCACAGCGTTCTCGGGCAACTACGCCGTCTGGCAGTCAAACGCTTCGCAGAGCACCGTTCTGACGCTTCCGGGCAACTGGACGATCGCCGGGGACACGATGGTCGTGACCAACGCGCCCATCGCTTTTGACGGCGACAACCTCACTGTGGCCTCTACACAGCCCGGCGTCATCAGGCCGCTTCTGGTGATTGTGAGCCTGTACGCGCCGCCCGGGCAGGAGATGAGTTGCAGCGACCAGGGTGGCGACTGCTCGATCTGGGGGAAGAACAAGGTCCAGGTCACTTCGGACGTGGCGACCATCTTCTACACGACCGGCAAGATGGCATTCAAGAACAGCGACAACCATGGGAATGGGGCCCTGTACGCGGGCAACATGGACGTCAAGAACGGCTTCCAGGTCATCTACGACTCCCGGGTGGAGAGAATCGTCGGCTTCGGGGATACGAGCCTGGTGAGGTACTCGTGGGAGGAGCTCAAGCCCTAAGGGGAGAGCACCTGTCGAGACTGAATGGTGATGAACGGGGGTGACGCGAGATGCTGATTCGCTTCAAGCGCTTGGCGCGCGGGGATGAGGGCCTGACGATCCTCGAGGTGACGATCGCCGGGTTCATCCTGGCGGTCGGCGTGCTTGCGGTCGCGGGCTCCCTGGGGCTGGGGCTGCGGCTGCTCGGCATGTCCCGGCAACGCACGGCCGCTTCGGCCACGGCTCAGAGCCATCTCGAGTTCACCCGCAACCTGCCCTACTCGGCCATCGGCCTGACGTCGCTGCCCACACACAGTACCGACCCGAAGTCCCCCGACTACGACGTCTCGGACGCGCCGGTTCCCTCCTACGACGCCGGAGGCGGAGCCGAACCGCTGATTGTGGACGGGCAGATCGAACACAAGGTCACGGTCGTGTCGGCCAACTCGACCATCGACATCTACCAGTACGTGACCTGGGCCAGCTCGTCGCCCGGGACGCCCGGGGGCGACGCGGATGCGATGGCGGCCAAGCGGGTGACGGTGGTTGCGGTAGTCGTGCGGCCTGGTATCGAGGGCACCGAACGGATGTCCAAGCTCAGCTCGGTCTTCACCCCGGGCGTGGTGAACGTCCACGGCTCGCCCACCCCGACGTCCTCGCCCACGTCACCGACGCCAACCCCCACACCGACGCCAACCCCCACACCGAGCGTGTCGCAGTGTATGGGAGACGTCACCCCTCCGCTGGTGTCGATCCACTTCGCGATCTCCGTTGGCTACACGACCACTGTTGACCTCACCGCTCATGTGCTCGTGGTGGACCTGTGCGCCTTCGCGGAGATCCAGTTCTCCCACGACGGGATCAACTGGGGTCCGTGGCAGACGTACACCGAGGCCCAGATGGTCTCTCTCCTGGGTCCCGACGGGCCGAACAGTATTTGGGTTCGAGCCCGCGACGGCGCGGGTAACGTCAGCGGTGTGGCTTTCGCGACGATCATCCTGGACCGCCAGGCCCCCACCGTGCCCGGCAACCTGGGGTGGTCTCACTCGACGGGCACCCTGACCTGGAGCGCCTCGACCGACGCCTACCTCGGCGGCTACACGGTATTCCGCCGGGCCCATGGGACGAGCTCTTGGGGGCTGTCGATCGGATCGCCCATGCCCGCGACGGCGACAACCTTCGTGGACCTGACGGCCGTGAAGAACGTCTACTACGACTACAAGGTCGTGGCCTATGACCTGGCCGGCAACACCGCGGAGGCCGAGATCGACAACGTCAAGAAGACCGGCTGATATAGTCCGGCTCGGGTAGCTCGGTTAGAGAACGCGCGCCGCCCTGGTGAGCCGTGCGGCTTGAGCGGGCCGTCTCCCTTCGGCGGCTGGTGTGCTCGGGGGTCTTCTTGGAGGTCTTCCTCGTAGTCGTATCGGGGCTCTACGGTCTGATCTTCGGCTCTTTCATGAACGTGGCCGTGTATCGCTTGCCACGCAAGGAATCCCTGACCAGGCCCGGATCCCATTGCCCTTGCTGCGGCGCGCCGATCCGCGCGCGGGACAACATCCCCGTCCTGAGCTACCTGCTGCTTCGCGGGCGCTGCCGCGACTGCCGCGCGCCGATCTCGATCCGCTACCCGCTGATCGAGTTGGCTACCGGGGTTCTGTTCGCCGGTGTGGCAGCCAAGGTCGGCGCTTCCTGGGCGCTACCGGCCTATCTCTGGTTCGCATGGGCGCTGCTGGCCCTGGCCTTGATCGACGCCGGACACCGAATCCTCCCGAATCGGTTGACCTACCCGACGGCGATTGCGGGGTTGGTGCTGCTTGTCATTCCCGTGCTGGCTGGAGAGGCGGGTTGGGGCGCCTACGGTGGAGCGGTGCTTGCGGGTCTGGTCGCCGGGGGAGGCTTCCTGTTGCTGGCGGTCATCCGGCCGGGCGGGATGGGCATGGGTGACGTCAAACTCGCCGCCGTCTTGGGGCTCTACCTCGGTTTCCTCGGTTGGCGCAGCCTGGTGGTGGGACTCTTTGCCGGCTTCCTTCTCGGAGGGGTGAGCGGCCTGGTGCTGATCGGGTCGGGCAAGCGCAGCCGCAAGGACATGATCCCGTTCGGTCCGTTCCTAGCGCTCGGGGGACTGGTGGGGCTCTTCGCCGGAAGTCCTTTGGCGGAGGCCTACTCCCACTTGCTCGGGCGGTAGTCTCGGGAGGGGTGAGGCTCCCGACGGCTCGTTCGCGTGGAGAAGCGGGGGACAGACGGCTGCTGTGCGTCCGGTTCCTGGACGCATGTTGCTGCGGATAATTACAGGCGTGTAGTTCTCAAGCCGTCAATCTCTGTTGCCGATGAGTGACGTTGTTATTGCTGTTGACAGAGTAGCCTACCGCTGGTAGCGTCGGATGGCTTGGGCTGCCACACAAGGGGGCCGTCTTTGGGCACCAAGAGAGCGACCTACCTGGACGACCGGCTTCTCACGGTCGACGAGGTGGCCGGCGTCATGCGGGTTTCCAACATGACGGTCTACCGGCTTATCAAGGCGGGTCACCTCGGAGCAATCCGGGTCGGTAAGAACTACCGCATTCGTTCCGCGGACGTGGATCGCTATCTGTCGGACCGTTTCGTGCGCGTCCAGGGACAAGGGCGGGGCTAGCATGAGCCGGATCATTGGGCTCGACGTGGGGACCAGCGCCGTGCGCGGCGCTCAGGTCTCGTTTGTTCGCGGCGGCGCGACCCTCGAGGCGTTCGGGCAGGTTCCCCTTGCGCGCGGGGCGGTCAAGGACGGAGAGATCCAGGACGCCGGGGCCGTGCGCGCGGCGCTGGGGAGGCTTTGGAAGCGGTCCGGCTTTCGAGGCAAGCAGGTTGTCTTGGGCGTGGCCAGCCAGCGCGTGATGGTTCGCCAGGTGGACCTGCCGGAACTGGAGGACAAGGAGTTCCGCGCCTCGCTGGCCCTGCAGGTCCAGGAGTACATCCCGATCCCGGTCGAGCAGGCGATTCTCGACTACCAGGCGATCGACCGCTTCACCTCGGAGTCCGGCCAGGCCATGCTGCGCATCCTGCTCGTGGCCGCGTCAAAGGACATGGTAGGTGGCTTGGTAGACACGATCTCGGGAGCGGGGCTGAAGCCGATCATGGTCGACCTGACCCCGTTCGCGGTGCTGCGCTCGGTGACCGGGGGAAGCGGGCTGGGATTGGGCGGCGCCGAGGCCCTGATCGACATTGGGGGGAGCGTCACCAACATCCTCGTTCACGCGGCCGGAGTTCCGCGCTTCGTGCGCATCCTGATCATGGGCGGCGACGACATCACTGAGGCGCTGGTTCGGGAGACGAACCTGGGCTGGGAGGACGCCGAGGGACTCAAGGCGCGCATGGGCCTGGGGCCTGTCGAGCCGGGCAGTCCGGCGGCGGTGGTGGACCGTGCCGTCGGGGCGTTCGTGGATGAGATCCGGGGATCCCTGGACTACTACCGCGCCCAGGTCGACTCGCTTCCCCTGAGCCGCGCGGTGGTCTCCGGCGGAGGGGCGAACCTCGCGGGGCTGCGCGAGCGACTCTCGGCGGCGTTGCGTTTGTCGGTCGAGCCGGCGCACCCGCTTGCGGCGCTCAAGGTCGGGAAGCTCAACATGCCGGCCGAGCAGTTGCCCTGGGCTGAGCCGGTGATGACGGTTCCGATCGGCCTGGCCTTGGGAGCGTCGAGATGACCGAGTTGGGCGGGGGCATGGTCCGCGTGAACCTGCTGCCTCCCGAGATTGCGGAGAAGCGCCGCACCCGGCGGATGCTGGCGGGCCTGGTGGTGGGATTGGCGGGGTTCATCGTCGTGCTGGTGGCGCTGGCGCTGTTCCACCGTGGTCAGCTTTCCTCGGCCGAGGATGCCCTGGCGCAGCAGCAGGCCACGAACCGCGAGCTTCAGACGAAGGTAGTCAGCCTCCAGGAGTATGGGCGCCTCGACCAGTTGTTGACTCAGAAGAAGACGATGCTGGCCCAAGCGCTCCAGGCCGAGGTTCGCTGGTCGACTATCCTGCGAGATGTCAGCATGCTCATCCCCGGGGACACCTGGTTGACCAGCTTCTCAGGCGCCGTTTCGGCCACTGCCGTACTGCCGGCCGGACAGGCCGTCTCGATCGGTACTCTCAGCTTTTCCGGGGTGAGCTTCGACTATCTTGGGGTGGCCGGGTGGCTGGTGCGTATGGGGGAGGGAAAGCAGTTCGCCAACCCCTACCTGTCCAACACCACCAAGGCCGACCTGGCCGGACGCAAGGTGGCCAACTTCTCCTCTACCATTGACCTGACTCCGGCCGCCTTCACCCGCCGCTACGCGGTGCCGACTGCCTCAGGAGGCGCCAAATGAAGCGCGCCTACGTGGCGGGGGCGGCCGTGCTTGCCGTGGTGCTGGTGGCCGTGTTCTACCTGGCCTCCTGGAAGCCAACCTCGGGCAAGATCGACCAGGCGAACCAGGCCAGGCAGGAAGCTCAGAGCGAGGAGAGCCGGCTGCGCGCTCAGATCGCGCGTTTGGAGGAACTCAAGCGCCGGGCACCCGAAATCCAGGCCGAGATCGCGCAGTTCTCCGAGAAGATTCCCGACACCCCAGATTTGCCTGGCTTTATCCGGCGGATCGTCGAGATCTCCGCCAGGTCCGGGGTCGACGTGAACTCGATCTCTCCAGGGGCGCCCTCTCCGCTGACCGCGCAGAGTGCCGGCGGGAAGGCAGTGGGTGTTGGGGGAGTGAATGTGATCCAGGTGGCTCTGGCCGTCGAGGGAGGCTACTTCCAGATGTCGGACTTCCTGAGCCGTCTGGAGAGCCTGCAGCGCGCGACCCAGGTGATCTCGGTCAGCCTCACGCCGGGCGCTCCCGGGGCGGGCGGGATGTCACGGATGACCAGCGCTCTGTCCATGAAGATCTACACCACCGGGTACGGTCCGGGCTTCCAGCCCGCGCCGGCGGGCGGGGTTGTCCTTCCCACCGCGACCGCAAGTCCGACCCCAACTCCGAGCGCAAGGTAGGCAGTGATGGTGCAGCCGCCGTTCGTGCCGCCATACGGGCAGCAAGGCTCCCCAGGGGGCGCCGCGCCCGGTGCTCCCGGCCAGCCGACGTACCCGGCTCCTCCGTACGGCTACGGGTCCCCACCTGCTCCCGGCGCGCCGCACGGGCCTTCGGGCTTTCCCGGGCAGCCTTCGGTCATGCCCGCGACTCCGGGACAACCCGGGGGGCCAGGGGAACCTCCGCTGGGTGGTCCGTTCGAGGGAGAGGGTGGCGGCAAGGAGACGCGTGGCCGAACAGCGTTGTTGCTCGCGTTGGTCCTCGCGGGCGCTGTGGTTGCTGCGGCCGGGTTGTGGTCCTTCGTCTTGCGGAGCAAGCCGGTCGAGGAGGCCAAGCCGGCGCCGGCCGTGACCGCCACGACCCGGGCCCGGGTCGTGGCGTCGCCGAAGCCGAGTGCCAGCCCCAGCGCCGTACAGACCGGCGTGCCGGAGACCTTCGAGGTCTTCGAGGGTCGGGACCCCTTCCGGCCGCTGCTGGTCGCGGCGTCCTCTCCCGCTCCGGGAGCGACCACTTCCACCACGACTTCCTCAACTCCCGCCCCGGGGCGAACGAGCGAAGCGAGCTCCCAGGTAGGACAGCGGGTGACTCTGATGGATGTGTTCACGCAGGGCGGGACGACCTACGCGTCGGTGAAGGTGGGAAGCACCGTCTACAAAGTGAAGGCGGGCGACACCTTCGCGGAAAGCTTCAAGGTCGTGTCGTTGTCCGACCGATGTGGCACATTCCTCTACGGCGACAGCCGGTTCCGGTTGTGCGAGGGCGAGGAAGTCATCAAGTAGCGGCGCTGATCCGGCCGTTTCGAGGCCGATCTCGCTTGGGCCGGCAAGGGGAAGCGAGGGCGCGAACCCAAGCGCCGCAAAGTCTTCCAGGGGTTGCCTTGCCGGCCGGGCGGCGAGTGGGGCGGAGTGGCCGGACGACGAAGGCCCGGTTGCACGGGCCTTTTTCGTGGAGAAGAATAGGCCTCCGGGCCGGTGATGCGCCCCGGCGATGCCTTCGGCAGCGCGCAGGGCGTGTCCTCCGGCCACCATTCCACCGACATCCGCGAGGCGCGAGTGCTCCGATACCTCACCGCGGGAGAATCGCACGGTCCGGCCCTGGTAGCCATTCTCGAGGGCCTGCCGGCGGGTGTCCCGGTATCCGGCAAGGCCATCGCTTCCGAGCTGGCGCGCCGTAGAGGCGGGCACGGACGCGGCGAGAGGATGTCGATCGAGGCCGACCGCATCGAGATCCTTTCGGGCGTGCGTCATGGGCGCAGCCTCGGAAGCCCGATCGCCTTGAAGGTGGCCAACTCCGAGTGGGCCAAATGGTCGGTTGCCATGGCGGCCGAGGAAGTGAGTTCGCGAAGCCTGGCCCGGCTGGAGCGCGCGAAGCCCCTGACGCGACCGCGGCCCGGCCATGCCGATCTCGTCGGAATGCTGAAGTACGGCTTCGAGGACGCGCGCAACGTCCTGGAACGGGCCAGCGCCCGAGAGACCGCGGCGCGAGTCGGCGTCGGCTCGGTGGCCAAGCAGTTCCTGGGGGTCCTGGGCATCGAGGTCGCAAGCCACGTGATCTCGATCGGCTCGGTGCGAAGCTCCGCCGCGCATCCGGGACCCGGCGGAATCGGAGAGGTGGACGCTTCGCCCGTGCGGTGCGCCGACGCGGCGGCTTCGCGGCGCATGATGGCCGCCATCGACCAGGCGCGGGCCAAGGGCGACACACTCGGAGGGGTGTTTGAGATCTTGGTGTTCTCGGCCCCGGTCGGCCTGGGCTCCTACGCGCAGTGGGACCGGCGCTTGGACGCGCGGCTGGCCGGCGCGTTGATGGGCATCCCGGCGATCAAGGGCGTCGAGATCGGCGAGGGCTTTCGCATCGCGGCCCTTCCCGGCTCGCGCGCCCACGATGAGATCGTGCGTCGTGGCGGCGGCTACGAGCGCAAGAGCGCGCGCGCCGGGGGAATCGAGGGCGGCATGAGCAACGGTCAGACCCTGAGGCTTCGGGCGGCGATGAAGCCGATTCCGACGCTCGGCCGTCCGCTGACAACGGTGGACATGCGCACCGGCCTGGCGGCCGAGGCTCACCACCAGCGGTCGGACGTGTGTGCGGTGCCGGCGGCGGGGGTGGTCGGGGAAGCTGTGGTGGCGCTGGTGGTTGCCGATGCCGTGCTGGAAAAGACAGGCGGTGACAGCCTCGAGGAGGTCCGCAGGAACCTGGAGGCCTACCTCGCCTCCATCGGGGAGCGATGAGATGAAGCGCACTCTGGGGTCGAACTTGGTTCTCACCGGGTTCATGGGATCGGGCAAGACCGAAGTGGGCAGGGCGACGGCCGGCCTGCTCTCGCGCCCGTTCGTGGACACCGACGAACTCATCGTGGCAGGGGCGGGGATGGGGGTTTCGGAGATCTTCGCCAAGGAGGGTGAGCCCGGCTTTCGGGCTCGTGAGGCCGAGGCCGTGGAGGAAGTCGCCGAGCGGCAGGGGCAGGTGATCGCTCTGGGCGGCGGCGCGGTGCTGGCCGTGGAGAACCGCACCTTGCTCAAGATGTCGGGTCTGTTGGTATACCTGCGCGCCACCCCGGAAACGCTGATGCGGCGGGTGGAGACCGGTGAGGATCGGCCGTTGCTGGCGCACGGGGACCGTGCCGCTCGCCTGAGGGATCTCGTGGCCGTGCGCACGCCCATCTATGAGGCGGTTGCCGACTTCGTGATCGACACCGATTCCACGGACGTGCGGCGCGTTGCCGAGGAGATCGTTCGGTGGTTCACCGCGAGAGTCCAGGAGATTCGCCGCCGTTGAGTGATATTCGCAGCGTCGAGGTTCGCCTTCCGCACTCGAGCTATCGGGTGTTGATCGGGTCGGGGGCCCTTCGCCGGGCCCCCGAACTGGTGGCGGGGGTGGAAGGTCGCGAGATCGCCGTGGTGGTGACTCACGATTGCCTGCGCGCGCAGGCTGAGCCGCTGCTGGAATCGTTGGGGGGATTGGGACTCAAGGTCGAGGTGCTGACCGTCGAGCCGGGGGAGGGATCCAAGTCGCCGGCGAAGGCCGGCGAGCTCTACTCCTTGCTTGCCCGGCTGCCACTTCATCGCGCGGATCTGCTGGTGGCCTTCGGAGGTGGGGTGGTGGGCGACCTCACGGGGTTTGTCGCCGCGACCTACCTGCGCGGGGTGGACTTTCTCCAGGCGCCCACGACGTTGCTGGCCATGACCGATGCGGCCGTGGGTGGCAAGACGGGCGTGAATCTGCCCGAGGGCAAGAACCTGGTGGGCGCCTTCCACCAACCCGTGGGAGTGCTGGCCGATCTGGACACCCTGGAGAGCCTGCCGCGGGGGGAGTTCGTCTCGGGCCTGGCCGAGGTGGCCAAGCACGGCTTCATCCGGGATGGACGCATCCTGGACCTGCTGGCGGCCGGCGGCGGGAGGGCCGACCCGGCGGCGGCATTGCGGGGTTGCATGGGTGAGCTGATCGAGCGGTCGGTAGCGGTGAAGGCGCGAATCGTCGAGGCCGATGAGCGCGAGGCCGGAGTCCGCATGCTGCTCAACTACGGGCACACCCTGGCCCACGCGCTGGAGCGGATGTCCGGCTTCCGAGATCTGCGCCACGGGGAGGCCGTGAGCCTGGGAATGGTCTTCGCGGCCCGGCTCTCCGAGGAACTGGGTCTGGCGCGGCCGGGGCTTTGCGAACGGCACAAGCAGGTGCTGGAGGCGCTCGGGCTTCCGACCGGCGGGCTGAGACTGGACGCCGACGCCGTGCTCGCGGCCTGGCAGGTGGACAAGAAGTACCGCGCGGGAGTGCGCCTGGTGTTGCTCGAAGACGTCGGCTCCCCGGTGGTGTGCTTGGTCGAGGATGGGCCCACCGTGCGTGCGGCGCTGGCGGCACTGGCCGAGTAGGGACATGCGTCCTCGGCCACTTGGGGCTACGTGCTCGCGGCGCTCGCGGCACCGGCCGAATTCTGGCATGGGTGGGAACGAAAGGGGAGGTGCGCTTTGAGGCCTCGAGTGCTGGTCGTGAACGGCCCTAACCTGAACCTTCTGGGCAGCCGCGACCCGGTCCAATACGGCACCACTACGCTGGCCGAAATCGAGCGGGGCATCGAGCGGCTGGCCGACGAATTGGGCGCGGAGGTGAATTTCTTCCAGGCCAACGGCGAGGGGGAGATCATCGACCGTCTGCACGCCTGCCGGGGTGAGGCCGACGCCGTTGTTTTGAACCCGGGCGCCTACACCCACTACAGCTACGCCCTGCGCGACGCGGTTGAGGCCATCGGGTTGCCGGTGGTCGAGGTCCATCTGTCCAACATCCACGCCCGCGAGGAGTTTCGCCGCCACTCGGTGATCTCACCGGCGGCTCGAGGCGCGATCGCCGGGTTCGGCGCGGTCTCCTACGAATTGGGGCTGAGGGCCGCGCTCGCCCTGATCGCCACGGAGAAGCGATGAGTGGGAGTGTGGCGGCCCCGCGGCCGGCCCGCAGCACGGGCGTTGTGCGGGCCAAGGCGGCTCCGAGGCGTCGTGCATCGAAGACGAGCGAGGGGCCGGCCGCGCGCCGCGAGCGGTTCATGTTGCGACTGACAAAGGCGGTGCCGGAAGCAGGCGCGGCCCTGATCAGCTACCTGCCCAACGTGCGCTATCTCACAGGGTTCACCGGGTCGGCCGGGCGGCTGCTGGTGACGGCGGATCGAGCGGTCCTGGTCACCGACGGCCGCTACCGCTTCCAGGCCGTGGAGCAGGCGCCGGACGTTGAGCTCGTAGTCACTCCCGACCCGCCGGTGGAAGCTCTGGCGGGGCTGGTTCGCGAGATGGCGCGGGGCCGGCTCGCGGTCGAGGCGCATGCGCTGACCTGGGAAGAGTCCGAGGAGATGCGCCGGACGTGGACCGGTGTGGAGTTGGTTCCATCCGGCCGGCTCGTCGAGGAGATCCGCCAGGTCAAGGAGGAGTCGGAGCTCGCGGCCGTCCGGCGCGCGGCGGCTCTGGCGGAGGGTGCGTTCCTGTACGTGCTCAGCCGGATGAAGCCCGGAATGCGTGAGCGCGAGGTGGCCACGATCCTCGATGCGGCCATGCTCCAGGCCGGCGCCGACTCCGCGTCTTTTCCCACGATCGTGGCGTCCGGGAAGAACGCGGCGCTGGCGCATCACCAGCCCGGCAACGCAGAGCTGAAGATAGGGGAGTTCATCGTCATCGATTTCGGCTGCGTCGCGGACGGCTACTGCTCGGATGAGACCCGCACGGTGGTGATCGGGAGGGTCTCCGGCCGCCACCGGGAGGTCTACGACGCCGTCAAGGCCTCACAGGCGGCGGGTCTGGCGGCCGTCAAGCACGGGGCGAGTTGCGGAGATGTCGATCGGGCGGCTCGCTCGGTGATGGAGGCTGCCGGCTTGGGCGCGGCCTTCGAGCACTCGACGGGTCATGGGGTGGGCATGGAGATCCATGAGGCGCCGAGGCTCAAGGCCGGCTCGGATGATAAACTCACTTCTCGCATGGTCGTCACCGTCGAGCCGGGGGCCTACATCAAGGACTTCGGCGGAGTGCGGATCGAGGATCTGGTGGTGGTCGGCGCGAAGGGACCCGAGGTGCTGACCGTCGCTCCCAAGGAGTTGATCATCCTGTAGCGCCGCCCCGCGCCGGGACAAGGAGAGTTCCAGTGGCTACGACCAACGACCTCAAGAACGGAATGACGCTGGACATCGACGGGACTCTGTTCAACGTCGTCGAGTTCCAGCACGTCAAGCCCGGCAAGGGTGGGGCGTTCGTGCGCACCAAACTGAAGAACGTGCGCACCGGCGCCGTCCTGGATCGGACCTTCCGTGGCGATGAGCCCGTCAAGGTGGCCATGATGGAGAAGCGCGAGATGCAGTACCTCTACGGGGAGCACGGCGACTTCGTCTTCATGGACACCCAGACCTACGACCAGGTGACGGTGCCGGGTTCGGTGATGGGCGGCGCCTCGAAGTGGCTCAAGTCGGGCACTATGGCCATCGTCGTCTCGCACGAGGGCACCCCGATAACGGCGGAACTGCCGGCGGCCGTGGAACTCGAGATCACGCAGACCGAGCCGGGCGTGAAGGGCGACCGAGTTTCCGGGGCCACCAAGGCGGCGACGCTGGAGACCGGAGCCGTGGTTCAGGTGCCCCTGTTCGTCGAGACGGGCGATCGGATCAAGGTCGACACCCGCTCCGGGGAGTACCTCACCCGAGTCCAGTGATGACAAGAGGCGAGTCCGGCAGCGCACCTCCTCGCCGCTCGCAAGCCCGGCGGCTCGCCCTCGAGATCCTCTATGAGGCCGACGTCCTGGGCCGCAAGCCCGAGGACGTGCTCGCGGGTGGGGGCGCCGTGACCGCGTGGTCACCGGCCGATGAGTTCACCGAAGACCTGGTGCTGGGGGTGGCTCGCGAGCGCGATGCCCTGGACGCGGCGATCAGGCGGCTTGCTCACAACTGGACCATCGAGCGCATGCCGATCATCGACCGCAACCTCTTGCGCATCGGCGCGTTCGAGCTGTTCCACCGCCCCTCGGTGCCGGTGGCCGTGGTCATCAACGAGGCTGTGGAGTTGGCCAAGTTGCTCTCCACTGAGGACTCCGGACGATTCGTGAACGGGCTGCTCGGGCGTCTGGCCGAAGAGGTGCGAGGCGGCGGTGATCCCACACCGGGCGGTGCCGGGGAACAGACGCCGGGCGGTGCCGGGGAACAGATGCCCGGGAGAGCGGAGAGCCCGGAGCTTTGAAGGGTGGGCACGTGCGCCGTTCTGCCGGCATAGCTCCTCCCGAGGCGGGGGGCTGGATTCGCCGGCTCTGGCCGCTGGTGTCCAAGCGGCGCTTTCCACTCGCGGCGACGGTGGCCGGAGCGCTGATCGGCCTCGGCGCCTCTTCGGTGATGCCTCTCATCCTCCGGGCGACCGTGGACAAGTCGGTGCTGAAGCATGTCAGTCCCATCGGGCCCTGGCTGGCGGCCTTGCTGGGCCTGGGTTTGATCCAGGTGATCGGCAGCGCGGCCCGGCGATGGTATGCGGGCATGATCAGCTTCGACATCGAGTACGACCTGCGAAACGCCATCTACGACCACCTGCAGAGACTGGACTTTGGGACCCAGGACCGCCTCGAGACCGGGCAGGTCGTCTCGCGCGCCAACAGTGACGTCCGGCTGATCCAGATGTTCCTGGGGTTCGCTCCGTACATGACGGGCAACCTGGTGATGCTGGTCATCTCGGCGGTTCTGATGTTCGTGCTCAGCCCCGTGCTGGCAGCGGTTTGCCTGGCCGTGGTCCCGGCGGTTGTGGTCGCGACGCTACGCATTCGCACGCGCGTGTTCCCGGCAACCTGGGACGCCCAGCAGAGGGCCGGCGAGGTTGCGGGGGTGGTGGAGGAGTCGGTCTCGGGCATCCGCGTGGTGAAGGCTTTCGCGGCCGAGGACGGCCAACTTCACTGGCTGGAGGATGCGGCGGCGGGTCTGTTCCGCTCTCGAGTACGCAACGTCAACCTGAGGGCCCGCTATGTGCCATTTATTCAGGTGCTTCCGATGTTGGGCATGGTCGGCCTGCTCGCGGTCGGAGGGCGCATGGTGCTCTCGGGGAGCTTGAGCCTCGGGACCTTCCTGGCCTTCAACACCTACCTGCTCCAGATCGTCATCCCGGCGCGGATGATGGTGATGGTCATCGCGGGGGCCCAGATGGCTCGGGCCGGGGCAGAGCGGATCCTGGAGTTGCTGGACTCCGCTCCCAAGGTGGTGGATGCCCCGGAGGCGAAGGCGTTGCCGGACATCAAGGGGGACATCGACTTCGACGATGTCACTTTTGGGTACTTGCGCTCTCAGCCGGTTCTGAACGGCTTCAGCATGAAGGTCAGAGCCGGAGAGAGCGTGGCGCTGGTCGGTGGGAGTGGATCGGGCAAGTCCACCGTTGCGCTGCTGCTTCCTCGCTTCTACGACGCGCAGGGCGGCCGGGTGCTCGTGGACGGCCACGATGTGCGCGAGGTGCGGGTTGCCGACTTGCGCGGAGGCATCGGCGTTGTGTTCGAGGAGGCCTTCCTGTTTTCCGGGTCGATCCGCGCCAACATCGCCTACGGCTGTCCCGACGCCTCGCTTGAACAGGTCCGTGCGGCGGCGCGCGCCGCTGAGGCCGAGGCGTTCATCGAGGTCCTTCCCGACGGCTACGAGACGGATGTGGGCGAGCGGGGACTGACTCTTTCCGGGGGGGAGCGCCAGCGAATCGCGTTGGCTCGAGCGCTGATCCAGGACCCGAAGATCCTGGTGCTCGACGACGCCACCTCGGCGGTGGACGCGCACGTAGAGGCGGGGATCCACGCGACGTTGCGCCGGCTGATGAAGGGGCGCACGGCGCTGATCATCGCGCACCGTCGATCGACGCTGGCGCTGGCCGACCGCATCGTGGTCGTGGACGCGGGCGGGGTGGCTGCCGATGGGAGCCACGAACACCTGATGGCGAACTGCGAGCTGTACCGGCGATTGCTCACGGGGGTTTCCGACTCCGCCGAGGGTGAAGAGGGCGGTGAGGTCGTCGGCGCCGCTGGATCCGAAGCCGGGGCGAGCGGATGGCCTTCCGGAAACGGCGAGGGTGAGGGGGCGAGGGGCTCGGCGTTGCGTCGCTCGGCGAGCGTTTCCGAGCAGGCTGGGGCGATGGTCGGGACACCGGTACGTCCGGCTCCGCGCGCCGCCATGCGCTCGGGTGGACAAGGCGGGCACGGCGGGTTCTTTGCCGACATCGTTCCCGACGAGAAACTGATGGCTCAGCTCGCCAAGCTCCCCGCGGCTAATGCGCAGCCCAATGTGGATCTGGAGGAAGCGGCCCGGCCGGAGGCCGGGTTCCGCCTGGGGCGCTTCCTGCGGTCCTACTGGTGGGCGCTGGTGGTGGGGGCGGTACTGGTCGGGCTCGACACTCTGACGCAGCTTGCCGGCCCGGCTTTGGTTCGCACGGGTGTGGATCGCGGCGTCTTGGGTCACAGCTACTCAGCACTGCGCTCGGCGAGCCTGGCATTCCTTGGAGTGATTGCGGTGGCCTTCGTCGTCTCGCGCGGACAGCAGCGCTGGATGGGCCGGCAGTCCGAACGGATGCTCTATTCCTTGCGCGTCAAGGTGTTCGCCCAACTGATGAGGTTGGGGATGGACTTCTACGACCGGGAGATGGCCGGTCGAGTGATGACTCGTATGACGAGCGACGTCGAGGCGATGTCACAGTTCCTGGGGGAGAGCCTGCCAAGCCTGGCGGTCAGCGTGCTGACTTTGCTCGGCGTGACCGCGGCGTTGTTCACGATGAATCCCAAGCTGGCGGTGCTGATGGTGGTGGTTCCGTTGCCGCTTGCGGGACTGACCTGGTGGTTCCGCCGGGAGAGCGACCGCGCTTACCTTCGCGTTCGCGACCGGATCGCCGCGGTGATGGCCAGCTTCCAGGAAAGCGTCTCGGGAGTGCGCGTGGCGCAGGCGTTCACTCGGGAGGGTCGCAACATGAGCGACTTCCGCCTTGTGGCGCGCGAGCACCTGGACGCCCGGTTGGAGGGTCAGCGCCTGGCGGCGATCTACTTCCCGGCCGTGGAACTGGTCGGGTCGCTGAGCATGGTGGCGATCCTGGCCTACGGTGCGCACCTGGTGAGTCGAGGACAGCTCACGGCCGGTGTGCTGATCGCGTTCCTGCTGTACTTGAACCAGTTCTTCGGGCCCATTCAGCAGCTATCCCAGATCTTCGACTCCTATCAGCAGGCGCGCGCGGCGGTGGTCAAGATCTCGGGGCTGATGGAGACGCAGCCGTCCACGGCGGAGCGCCTCGGCACGCTCGAGCTGGCGGAGGTCAAGGGCGAGGTGGTTCTGGAGAACGTTCGCTTCCGCTACTCCGAGGACGCTGCTTGGGCCCTGGACGGGGTGAGTGTTCGGGTGGCACCCGGTGAGACCCTGGCGCTGGTAGGGGAGACGGGGGCGGGCAAGTCCACCGTTATCAAGCTGGTCACTCGCTTCTACGACCCGACCGAGGGCAGGGTGCTGGTGGACGGGATGGACCTGCGTGAGGTCTCTGTGCGCTCCTATCGGCGTTTCCTGGGTGTGGTTCCGCAGGAGCCGTTCCTGTTCACCGGAACTATTCGCGACAACATCGCCTTCGCCCGCCCGGGGGCGAGCGACGCGGAGGTGGAGGAGGCGGCGCGCGCGGTGGGCGCTCACGAGTTCGTCGCTATGCGACCGGAAGGCTACCTTGCTCCGATCACGGAGCGGGGGGGCTCGCTCTCCGCCGGGGAGCGCCAGCTCATTGCGTTGGCGCGGGCGTGGCTGGCCGACCCGAGGATCCTGGTGCTGGATGAGGCGACCTCCAGCCTCGATGCGGCCACCGAGGCGCGGGTGCAGCGAGGGATGGGCGTTCTCTCGCACGGCAGGACGGTGATGGTGGTTGCCCACCGGCTGGCGACCGCACGTCGGGCCGATCGCATCGCCGTCGTGGAACACGGGCGCATCGTGGAACTGGGAGCCCACGACGAGTTGGTGGCGCGCGGCGGGAAGTACGCCGAGCTCTGGCAGACGTGGCAGACGTGGGAGGGCGTGCGGGCAGTCGACATTGCCGGAAGGTAGCGGTATGACCGAGACCCTGAGGGGGGAGATCGTGCGCGAGCAGATCCCCGGAGCCGCTCCGGTCGGCGAGCATTCGTGGTCGAGGCCGGAGATGTGAGGAGGCTTCCGTGAGGGGGGTCCACACTCTGAGGTCCGAGTATTGTTCCCTCGTAGAACCGCTCTCCGGGTGGGGTGGGCCATGCCACTGGTGATGGGGGTCGACTCCTCGACGCAGTCGACCAAGGTCGAGATTCGCGACGCCGACGCCGGCGAATTGGTTGCCACGGGCAAGGCGGCGCATCCGCCGACCAGGCCGCCGCGCAGCGAGCAGGATCCTGCCGCCTGGTGGTCGGCGTTCGAAGAAGCGATGGCGCAGGCCGGCGGTCCGAATGTGGCGGCGGCTGCCGTCGGCGGGCAGCAACACGGCATGGTCTGCCTTGACTCGTCGGGCAGGGTGATCCGTCCCGCGAAACTATGGAACGACACTGAGTCGGCGCCGGAGGCGGCGGAGCTGGTTGCCCGGCGAGGCGCGGCATGGTGGGCGGAGGCGTGCGGCAGCGTGCTGGTCGCGTCCTTGACGATTACCAAGCTGGCCTGGTTGGCCCAACACGAACCGGATGCGCTGGCGCGTGTGGCGAAGGTGCTGCTTCCTCACGATTGGCTCACCTATCGCCTGACGGGTGAGTTCACCACCGACCGAGGCGAGGCTTCGGGCACCGGATACTGGTCTCCTCGCGAAGAGCGTTGGCGCCCCGATCTACTGAAGATGGCGTGTGGGCTGGATGAGAGCGTGCTGCCCAAAGTGTTGGGCCCCTTGGAGTCCGCCGGTGCGTGGCGTGGCGCGGTCGTGGGGTCGGGCACCGGGGACAACATGGCGGCCGCACTGAGCGTGGGACTGCGTCCCGGCGACGTGGCGATTTCCCTGGGGACCTCGGGCACGGTGTTCTCGGTGTGCGCCTCGCCCACCAGCGACGCCACGGGAGCCGTGGCAGGTTTCGCCGACGCCACGGGCAACTACCTGCCACTGGTGTGTACGCTCAATGCCACCAAGGTCACCGACGCGTTTGCCCGCGTGCTTTCGGTGGGGCAGAGGGGGTTCGAGGAGCTTGCGATTTCCGCGTCTCCCGGAGCCGGGGGAGTCGTGGTGGTTCCCTACCTGGATGGGGAGCGCACGCCAAACCGTCCGGACGCGACGGGCGCCATGGTGGGCTTTCGCTCGGACGTCACGCCCGCTCAGGTGGCAAGAGCCGCTTTCGAGGGTGTGGTTTGCGGACTGCTGGATGGACTGGACGCGATGGGCGCTGCCGGAGTCGAGACGAGCAGGGGCCGGCTGTTCCTTGTGGGAGGAGGCTCCCGCTCGATCGCCTACCGGCGCGTGGTTGCGGATCTGGCGGGCCGGATCGTGACGGTGCCGGAAGAGCGGGAGCACGTGGCGGCGGGGGCCTGCGTCCAGGCGGCGGCGGTCCTTCACGGCAAGCAGCCGGCGGAGGTGGCGGAGGCCTGGGGCTTCGGTGGGGGGGAGACGGTCGAGCCCGATCTCGGAGTGGATCGTGAGTCGATCCGCGGCCGTTATGCCGAGGCCGCAAGGGTGCGCGAGTAGAGACCGCCGTTATTGGCCGTGAACGGAGGGGTTGAGGGCCGGGCCGGGTCGCCGGGAGACGGCGCCTTGACCCGGCTCTGAACAGGCCATCAGAATGGCGCCCAGAGCACTTGTGGTGGGGGCAAGGCCTGGATCAGCGATGCACTTTTGCTCGCATCCGCGAATCAGGCCCGGCGAAAGGAACAGATTGGGACCCGCGGCGGGTCGGACGACGGGACCTGCGACGCGCCCGATGTCTGTGGTCCCGGTGGACGTGTAGCGCCGGATGTCGATCGAAGGGGGGAACCGCCAGTGCGTCCGAGGCGTGTGGTTCCGGCGGGCGGGATAGCGGTCGGCTTCAGGGTGACGGCCGGTCTGACCCTCTTGGCTTTGGTGATGGCCGGCTGTGGGGGACCCGACCGGCCGCGGGCCGGCGTGGGAGCGGGCCCGAACTCGGAGACTGTTGCGCTGGAGGAGACTGCCACAACCGGCGCGGAGACAACGACGACTGGTGCTGCGACTCCGACAGCGGGGACGGGCACGTCTCGGTCGGGAGCGCCGAGCCCAGTCGCGTCAGGAGCCAGGACGACGTCGGCGCTCACCGCAAGCGACCGGGGTGTCACCAAGGACTCCGTGCTGCTTGCATGGCTCGCCATGGACCAGGCGACGATGGCGGAAGGGTCCGCGATGGGGCTGACCGTCCCCACCTACGCGACGGAAGACTACCTTGCCCCCTACGTGAAGGAGATCAACGCCGGCGGAGGTATCAACGGGCGCAAGCTGAATGTGAAGGTGGTCACCTACACGCCCCTGCAGGAGGACAACATGCAAGCCGCGTGCGTGGCGGTGGCCGAGGACCTCAAGGCGTTCGGAGCCGTTGCCCTGGCCGGCTTCTATGGCGACGCCGAGGTGTGCCTGGCGAACAAGCAGGTTCCCACTCTGAGCTTCAATGCCTCTTCGGAGGATCTCTTGTTTCGCCGCGAGAAGGGTTGGATTCGCGAGACCGTTATGAACAAGGACCGGACGGTCAAGAACTGGGTCGACTGGATGCTGGGATCCGGCATCGCCACGCCTTCCAGCCGCATCGGGGTCTTCTGGGCGGACCTGCCCGAAGATCAGGGTGTGGCGAAGAACGTCTTCTTGCCGTACCTGAAGTCGCGAGGGCTGAACGTGGCGCAAACATTCATCTTCTCCTCCGACTACTCCCGAGTAGCGCTGGACAGCAACTCGGCCGTACTTCGGTTCAAGAGTTCCAACGTGAACCTGGTGCTCCCGCTGGCGAACTACTTCTACAACACGTTCTTCTTGAACCAGGCAGACAGCCAGAACTTCCGGCCGAAGTACGCCGCCTCGGACTTCGCGCAGGTGGCGGTCGACGCCACCAGCGGGGCCTACAGCGCCAACCAGTGGGATCGAACAAGAGCCTTGACTTCCTTGCGCACGGGGGAGATCGCCGCGGGCAAGCCGATGGCCTCCGCGCAGAAGCAGTGCCTGGATGCCTACCAGCGCAATGGAGGAAAAACCCTGCAGAACAACACGGATCGGGACTACGCGCTCTTCGTGTGCGAGCACGTGTGGCTGTGGGCGAAGGTGGCGAGGCTTGCGGGGCGGAACCTGACCAGGGTGGGATTCCTCGCCGCGCTGGATTCCATAGGAACCCACGACGAGCGCGTCGCATTGACGGATCTGCTCACTTACCGCAAGGGCAAGTATGACGGAGCCGATCGCTACGCCGTCGTCGAGTGGCGCAAGGAATGCAAGTGCTACCACCAGGTGGAGGGGTTTCGCCGGGGAACCTGGTAGAGGGCGGACCGGAGGGGGGATCGGCGTGGGGAGGTCGTGGCGCTGCAGGCGTTCCGGGGCGGTGTTGCCGAAAGCGGCTCGTGGAGCCGGACCAAGACTTCGCTCGCTCGCGGCTGTCTGGCTCGGTGTCGTCGTTGTGCTTGGGGCGACCGGATGTGGGGGTTCCGGGGACGGCAAGGCGGCCCGCGTGTCTCCCTCTTCGTCCGCCGTGTCGGCCGGCGCGACGGCGGATGAGACTGTCGTGAGCGATACGCCGGCCGGCTTCTCGATCGCTGCGCTGGGCGCGAGTCCCCCAGTCAAGAGTTCGCAGGGAGGGACGGTGGGACCTCGCGCTCCCGCCGGCCTTGGAGCGACCGACCGCGGGGTGACGAAGGAGTCCGTGCTGCTCGGCTGGCTGGCCATCGACGAGTCGGCGATGGCGCAGGGGGCCAGCTTCGGCATGACCACCCCGTCCTACCCGGGGGGAGACTTCCTCGAGCCGTTCGTCAAGGAGGTCAACGCTGCGGGCGGCATTAACGGGCGGAAGCTGTCGGCGCAGGTTGTCACGTACAACCCGCTGTCCATGGACGACATGCAATCGGCTTGCGTAAAGCTGGGGGAGGACCTGAAGGTCTTCGGGGCCGTCACGCCATTCGGCTACTACGGCGATGCCCAGGTCTGCTTGGCAAGCAAGGAGATCCCGACGGTCACGATGAACCCGGCCTCGGTCGACACCCTCTACCGGCGGGAGAAGGGCTGGATCCGGCTCACTGTCATGAGCAAGGATCGCATGCTCAAGAACTGGGTCGACTGGGCCGTGACGTCGGGTCTGGCCAGCGGCTCGAAGAAGATCGGTGTTTGGTGGCAGGACGTTCCGGAGGATCAGGCCGTCGTCAATGACGTGCTGCTTCCCTACATGAAGTCCCGAGGGCTCAACGTGGCCAGCACGTTCGTGTTCTCCTCGGACAATACTCGGGCCCCCGTCGAGTCCACAAGCGCCGTCCTGAGATTCAAGAGCGCGAACGTGGACGTCGTTTGGCCGGTGGGCAACTACTTCGTCAACACCTTCTTCCTGACCCAGGCGAAAGCGCAGGACTTCCATCCGAAGTACACCGCGTCGGACTTCGCCCAACTCTCGCTCGATACGACGAGTTCCGGCTACGAGACCAGCCAGTGGGACGGGACCAAGGCCGTCACCGTTCTCCTTACTGGGGAGATGGCCGCGGGCAAGCCGACGAGGTCCAGCGGCAAGGAATGCCTGGATGTGCATGCGAAGTTCGGCGGCAAGCCGCTGCAGAACAACGCGGACAGGGACTACCTCATGTTCACCTGCGAGCACCTTGCCCTTTGGGTCAAGGCCGCGAGACAGGCAGGTGCGAACCTCACGAGGAAAGGCTTTCTGGCGGAGATCGATTCGCTGGGCACCTACGCTGATCGGGTTGCTATCTCGGATCCGCTCACCTACCGCAAGGGCAAGTATGACGGAGCCGATCGCTACGCCGTCGTCGAGTGGCGCAAGGAATGCACGTGCTACCACCAGGTGGAGGCATTCCGCGCCGGTCGCTGGTGACGAAGGCGGTAGCCGGGCGGCCGCGAACGAGGGCGCTGGTAGGAGGGACGCGGAGACTCCGGACGGGACCGGGGCAACGCGCGCGAACACCGCACGTCCTGTCCGGACCCGGCGGGTGCATAAGCCGCGCTCAGGCGGCACCCGCGGTCCCCCGAACCGACACCCACGCGCACGCTTGACACGCGCGCGATCTGTGTGACACTTGTGTGGCACAATCGAAAGGAGACGCAATGACGACAGTAAGCATCCGGGACCTGGCAAGGGGGGCGTCCGCGGTCGTAGCGGGGGTCGCGCGAACCGGCCGCCCGGCTATCGTCGCCCGCTACGGCAAACCCGTTGCCGCCGTGGTCGCCATCGACCCCGACGCCCTCGAGGACTGGGTGCTGGCCAACGCTCCGGAGTTTGTCCGCGGAATGAAGGCCGCGGAGGCCGAGTATGCGCGCGGGCAAACGGCTGGCCTCGAGGACTTCCTGGCCGGACTGGATCGCCCTGCGGCCGCGAAGAGGCTCGCTGGGGACAAGGCCTTGCGGCTTGCCGACAAGACGGGCCGGCCGGCGGTTGCGCGACCCGGGAAGATCTCCGTGCGCAAGGAAGCCGCCCCAGGCAAAGTGCCCAAGGCCGGCCCGACGAGAGCCCGCGCTCACTGAGTCGCGCGCGTGATGCGCCGACGCATCGACCTGTCGAAGCGCGCTCAGCGCGACCTGCGGGCCATGCCGCCGGCCGGCCGGGAGTCCATGGCCCAAGCGCTGCGGGGTTTCGCCACAGGTGCATCCAATCTCGACCTGCGCCCCCTCCATGGCCGGGAGCCCTGGCACCGGTTGAGGGTTGGTTCCCACCGCATCATCTACCGGCCCACTCCAGACGGGTTCCTCGTCTACCGGGTGATCGACCGAAGCGAGTTGGAGCGTGTGGTCGCCGGTCTGTAGCGTCCCGTCCCAATCACGCCAGAGGCGGGTGCTTGCGGCTCGGCAAGGCCGTCTGACATGGTGAACGACCGTGAGAGGCGTGGTTGCCATGGTCGAATGGCGGGGGGATCGGGCGTGCTTTTGCCGGAGTCAGAGCAATCGGGAGGGGCGTTGGTGGACCAAGGCACGCCCGTGCTGGAAGCCCGAAACGTCACCTTCAGCTACGGCTCGGTACAGGTCTTGTTCGGGGTGGACCTGGAAGTGCGCCAAGGCGAGGCGGTCGCCCTGCTTGGCACCAACGGGGCCGGCAAGTCCACGGTGCTTCGTAACATCTCGGGCTTGAGCGTTCCCTCCAACGGCGCCGTCTTCTTCCAAGGGCGCGACGTGACGAAGATCCCGGCCGAGCGGCGGGTGCGCCTGGGGATCACCCACGTTCCGGGCGGGCGCAGCGTGTTCCCCTCCCTGTCGGTGCTGGAGAACTTGCGCACGAGCGCCTACTTCATCAACAACCGCAGGAAGGTGGAGGAGGGGATCGATCGAGTCTTCGCATCTTTCCCCGAGCTTGCGGACCGGCAGAGCCAGCGGGCGGGGACACTGTCGGGCGGGCAGCAGCAGATGCTGGCCATCGGGCGAGCGTTATTGACCAAGCCCGTGCTACTCATGGTCGACGAGCTTTCCCTGGGTCTGGCGCCGGTGGTCGTCGAGCGCCTGGCGGGGTTCGTGCGAGAGCTTCAGCAGCAGGGAGTGAGCCTGCTTCTGGTGGAGCAGTCGGTCAACGTGGCGCTGTCGGTCTGCGACCGCGCCTACTTCTTGGAGCGAGGCAGGGTCCGCTTCTCCGGTCCTACGGCCGACCTGCTCGACCGCCCCGACATCCTGCGCTCGGTGTTCCTCAGCCACGCGAGATCCGCTCTTGCGCCGGGGCATGAAGGGCGTGGAGACGACAGGACCGCTGGAGGAGCGCGATGAGCGGGTCCTCGTTCCAGATCACCCCCGCGGTCCTCCTACTCGGAGTCATCGTCGGCCTTGCCTACGCATCCCTCGCCATGGGGCTCGTGCTGACCTACAAGTCCAGTCGCGTGGTGAACTTTGCTCACGGCGAAGTGGGGGCGCTGGCGGCGGCCCTGCTGGCATGGCTGGTCAACGACCACAAGGTTGCATTCTGGACGGCCCTGGTGGCGATGATGGCGTTGGCGGCGGTCATGGGGATGGGTGCGGAGCGCCTCGTGGTGCGCAGGCTCTCCCAGGCCCCCCGGGTCATCGTGCTCGTGGCCACGCTGGGACTCGCACAACTGTTTCTGTTCGGGACCTTGCTCACGACCTCGCGCATCAAGAACAAGGGCCCGGGCTTCCCGATGCCGTTCAAGTTCCAGTTCGAGGTGGGACCCTTGGTGCTCAACGCCAGCCACCTTCTGATCATCATCCTGGTACCTGTGTCGGCCCTGGTCCTGGCCGCATTCTTCAAGTTCACGAAGCTCGGCACGGCGGTGCGCGCCTCGGCGGAGAATGCCGACTCGGCGCGGCTGTCCGGGATCAGCGTCAACCGGGTCTCCAGCCTCGTGTGGGCGCTGGCGGCAGTCCTGTCGGCCATCACCGGCGTGCTGCTCGGGCCCGGCAAGGCGCTGCTCGCCACCGAGTCCATGGGACCAGGCCTCATGGTGCGGGCTCTGGCAGCCGCCGTGTTCGCGCGTATGGTGAGCCTGCCCAAAGCCTTCATCGCCGGGGTCGGCATCGGCGTGATCGAGCAGGTCATCTTCTTCAACCGGCCGCTGTCGGGCCAGGTCGAGTTGGCCCTGTTCTTCGTGGTGATCGCCGGTCTGCTCATGCAGGCACGTGAAGGTGTGCGAAAGGAGGAGGCATCCTCCTGGTCGTTCACGAGCGTGTCGCGCGCGCTCCCCCGCGAGTTGGCGGAGAGCCTGTGGGCGAAGTCGCAGGGCTGGGTGTTGGGGTTGGGGGCCTTGGCGCTGGGGGCCGCCGCGCCGGTGTTCCTCTCCAACAGTCAGACATTCCTGGCCACCACCGTGCTGGTGTTCGCCATGGTGGCCCTGTCGGTCACGGTGCTCACCGGCTACGCCGGCCAGATCTCGCTTGGGCAGTTCGCGTTCGTGGGACTGGGTGCGGCGTTCTCCTACCAGCTCTCCGCCAACTTTCACTTCCCGTTCCCGCTCGCGGTGGCCTCGGCCGCTCTGCTCGGCGGTCTGATCTCGGGCCTGGTGGGCATCCCGGCTCTTCGAGTCAAGGGGCTTCACCTGGCCGTGGCCACTCTCGCCTTGGCTCTGGTGACGCAGTCCTGGCTGATGGGACAGACCTGGATGGCAGGCTCAGGCGTCATCGCGGCCCGGCCGGCCGTCGGCGGGTTCTCCTTCGATACCCAGAAGCGCTACTACTTCCTGGTTCTGGCCGTCCTGGCGCTTACCGTTCTCGGCGTACGGAACCTGACCCGAAGCGGGATCGGGCGGCGGATGGTAGCCGTGCGAGACAACGAGGTGGGGGCGTCCAGCTTCGCGCTCTCGCCGGTCAGGGCCAAGATCACCGGTTTCGCCATAGCGGGCACGCTCGCGGCCCTGGCGGGGGCGCTCTACGGGCACTGCCTGCAACGTTTCTCCCCGGGGACGTTCCCCGCGACCGAGAGTTTGAGGGTGGTCGCTATCGCCGTCATCGGTGGTCTGGGATCGGTACCGGGCGCGATTGCCGGCGCGGGGATCGTGGTCGGGCTGGAGCGACTGGTCAAGGTCGCCTACCTGGGCTTGCTCACGACGTCGGTCGGGCTGCTGGCCTTGCTACTGTTCGTCCCTCGGGGCCTGGCGGGAATCGGCGCCGGCTTCCGCGACCGACTGCTCGACCTGGTCGGGGCCCGCAAGCTGAAGGCTCTGGAGGAGCGGGAGGAGGTCGAGTTCGAGAGGGCCGTCGCGGCCGAAGTGGCCGGATCCGCCCTGTCCTCTACGGTGATCGTCCAGGAAGAGGAAAGGCAGGAGAGGCAGGCCAAGGCGGCGCACAAGCCGGTCATTAGGGCCTCGGCGCCCGACGCGCCGTTCGTCCTGGAGGGCCACGGGATCAACCTGCACTTCGGCGGCGTTGTGGCACTGGACGATGTGAGCATCTCGGTCCACACGGGTGAGGTGCTCGGCATCATCGGTCCAAACGGCGCAGGGAAGACGACCCTTTTCGACGTGATCTGCGGGCACACGGAACCGCAGTCGGGCCGGCTGTTGTTCAACCGTGGGGACATCACCGACCTTGCCCCGCACGAGCGGGCTCATCTCGGTCTGGTGCGCTCCTTCCAGGATGCGCGATTGTTCCCCGGCTTGACGGTGCTGGACACGGTGCGCCTGGCGCAGGAGAGGCACCGGATGACCCGCATCATCCCGGCGCTGCTGTCTCTGCCGTCCAGCCGCGTGGCAGAGAAAGAGAAGATGGACAAGGCCGATGGGCTGATCGAGATGATGGGCCTGGTGGCTTTCCGGGATCGTCTGGCGGCGGAGCTGTCAACCGGCACCCGGCGCATCCTGGACATGGCCTGCATGTTGGCGCTGGAGCCGAGTCTGCTGCTGCTGGACGAGCCCAGTGCCGGGATCGCCCAGAAAGAGGTCGAGGCCCTGGGTGAGTTGCTCATTTCGATTCGCAAACGCACCAACACCACGATGGTCATCATCGAGCACGACATCCCGTTGGTGAGCGGGCTCTCCGACCGCCTGATGGCGATGGAGTCCGGCAAGGTGATCTGCGTCGGCGATCCCAAGTCGGTCCTGGCCCATCCACAGGTCGTCGCGGCGTATCTGGGTTCGAGCCAGGAGATGGTGCAGCGCTCGGGCACGGCTGTGAGACCCAAGACCACCCAGAAGAAGGCCCGGGTCACGCAAGCCAAGCAAGAGGAGGAGGCGCCCAAGGCCCGCAAGCCTCGGGCCGCGGCGGCTCAGGCCACTTCGGCACCGGAGATCCGCAAGCCGAAGGCGGGCAAGGAAGAGGCGCCCAAGGCCCGCAAGCCTCGGGCCGCGGCGGCTCAGGCCACTTCGGCACCGGAGATCCGCAAGCCGAAGGCGGGCAAGGAAGAGGCGCCCAAGGCGCGCAAGCCTCGGACCGGCGGAGGCTAGCACTGTTGCGGACCGGGGACGGGGGAGTGTAGAGTGCGTCCTGCCCACCTTTAAGGGATGGTCCTGGGAGGCCAGAAAGGAGGCGCGCGGTGCCACGCACACACGAAAGTCGAGGCTCTTCCCGTGTAACGGGGAGAGCATTTTTTGTGCCCGCGTCCGGCTTGCGCGCCCGGTTGGCGAAGGGGGTGGGGCGGCCGTGAAGGTCGTGATGGATTCGGCGGAGATCGCACGAGCGCTTTCGCGCGTCGCGCACGAGGTACTGGAGCGCAACAAGGGCGCGGCGGGCCTTGTTTTCGTGGGCATCCACACCCGTGGGGTGGACCTGGCCCGACGCCTGGCCGAGAGGGTGGCGGAGATCGAGCAGATCGAGATTCCGGTGGGAGTGCTGGATGTGGGGCTCTACCGCGACGACATCAGCACGCGGCAGCCCTCGCCGCTGGGGCCAACATCCCTTCCGTTCTCGGTGGATGGCTGCACCGTGGTTCTCGTGGACGACGTGCTCTACACCGGACGCACCATTCGGGCCGCGATCGACGCACTGATCGACTACGGTCGCCCAAGGGCCATTCAGCTCGCCGTGCTCGTGGATCGGGGCCATCGCGAACTTCCGATCCGCGCCGACTTCGTCGGCAAGAACGTGCCCACATCGGCGCGGGAGGACGTGTCCGTGCTCCTCGTCGAGGTGGACGGGGAAGATGGCGTGCGGATCGGGGAGAGGGAGGAGGCGTGAAGCGGCACTTGCTGTCGGCGGCCGATCTCAGCGCGGAGGAAGTCCTGCGCATTCTCGACACCGCCGTCTCTCTCCAGGAGATCTCGGCACGGGCGATCAAGAAGGTGCCCACGCTTAGGGGCCGCACGGTCTGCAATCTCTTTTTCGAGGATTCGACCCGCACCCGCACGTCCTTCGAGTTGGCCGCCAAGCGGCTCTCGGCCGACGTGATCAACTTCTCCGCCAGGGGTTCCTCGGTGTCCAAGGGCGAGAGCCTGAAAGACACCGCCCTCACGATCGAGGCGATGGGGGTGGACGCGATCGTGATCCGCCATCCGGCCAGTGGCGCGCCTCACCGGCTGGCCGGATGGGTGAAGGGAACGGTTGTCAATGCGGGCGACGGGACGCACGAGCATCCGACGCAGGCCTTGCTCGACCTTTACACGATGCGCCAGCACTTCCCGGTGCTCGCGGGTCTGAAGGTGGCGATCGTGGGTGACATCCTGCACTCGCGGGTCGCCCGCTCCAACGTCCTGATGCTCAAGACGATGGGCGCCGAGGTGACGCTGGTTGCGCCGCCGACGCTGCTTCCTCCGAAGGTGGAGGCATGGGGGGTGCCGGTTTCTTTCGACGTGGATGCGGTCCTTCCCAAGACCAGCGTGGTGATGATGCTGCGCGTGCAGCGGGAACGGCTGCACGGCCAGCTCTTCCCGTCCAATCGGGAGTACTCCAGGCTCTTCGGGTTGGATCGCGAACGGCTGGAGGCGATGCCGGAAGACGCGATCGTGATGCACCCGGGCCCCATGAATCGTGGTGTGGAGATCACGGCGGATGTCGCCGACGCCCCGCGTGCGGTCATCGTGGACCAGGTGGCAAACGGCGTGCTGGTGCGCATGGCCCTTCTCTACCTGATGCTTGGGGGCCCCGAGACCGAAAAGGGGACGGTGTGAAGAACAGGCTGCTGTTGCGCGGCGGGCGGGTCATCGACCCCGCCTCGGGCCGCGACGGGGTGGCCGACGTCCTGGTCGAGGGCGAGGCGATCCTCGAGGTGGGCCGGGGACTGGAGGCGACCAAGGCGCAGGTGGTCGACTGCGCGGGGCTGGTCGTCTGTCCCGGCTTCATCGACCTCCACGCTCACCTGCGCGAGCCGGGGCGCGAGGATGAGGAGACGATCGAGACCGGCTGCCGAGCCGCGGCACTGGGTGGATACACCGCTGTTTGCGCGATGCCCAACACCGATCCGGTGGCGGACGACCCCGCGGTGTGTGAGTACCTGGCCAAGCGGGGACGGGACGTAGGACTGGCCGACGTGTACCCGGTGGGGGCCATCACGGTGGGGCTTAGGGGAGAGGCTCTGGCGGAGATGGGCACGATGGCTCGCTCGGTCGCGGCGGTCAACTTCTTCTCCGACGATGGCCATGGGGTTCAGGACGCGCTGCTGATGCGCCGGGCCCTGGAGTACTCGAGGATCTTCGACGGGGTCATCGCCGAACACTGCGAGGACGCGCAGCTCGCGGGGACGGGGCAGATGAACGAGGGCGAGGTGTCCGCGCTGCTGGGGCTGGCCGGATGGCCGGCGGTCGCCGAGGAAGCCATGATCGCGCGCGACGTGCTACTGGCGGAGTTGGCCGGCGCCCGGCTGCACGTCCTGCACCTGTCCACCGCCGGCGCGGTCGATATCGTCAGACGGGCCAAGGCGCGAAACGCCCGTATCACGGCCGAGGTAACGCCGCACCACCTCTCGCTCACCGAGGACCTGGTCGTTGGCTACGATCCCGTATACAAGGTCAACCCTCCACTTCGCACCGCGGCCGACGTTCAAGCCCTGCGGGCGGGACTGGCCGATGGGACGATCGATGCCATCGCCACCGATCACGCCCCTCACTCCACTGAGGAGAAGGAGCGGGAGTTCGAGGCTGCGCCTTTCGGGATGCTCGGGCTCGAAACGGCGCTTGGAGTTGCGATCACCGAGTTGGTCGTGCCGGGTGTGGTCGAGCTGGCGGTACTGGTGGAGAGGCTTACGGCGGGGCCGGCGCGGGTGCGCCACCTGAGCGGACACGGCGGCCCGCTCGAGGCGGGACGGCCGGCCAATCTCACCGTCTTCGACCCGGCGCGGGAATGGATGGTGGATCCGGTGGCCATGGCCTCCCGGTCGCGCAACACCCCGTGGGCGGGCGAGCGTCTGGTGGGCAAGACCCGCCACACCCTGCTGCGCGGGCAGTTCACCGTGCGCGACGGGATGGCTCAGAGATGAAGACGACCCCGGCATTGCTGGTGTTGGAGGACGGCAGCGTCTTCGAGGGTCGTTCGTTCGGGGCCTGCGGTACGGCCTTCGGAGAGGCTGTGTTCAACACCGGCATGTGCGGCTATCAGGAAGTGCTCACCGATCCCTCCTACCGCCGCCAGGTCGTCGCCATGACGGCGCCCCACATCGGCAACTACGGCGTGAACGCCGAGGACGTGGAGTCAACCGGCGTGCAGGTGGCCGCCTTCGTCGTTCGGGAGGCGGTGTCAAGACCCAGCAACTGGCGCTCGAGCGGCAGTCTGGTCGACTACCTCGCCGAAGCCGGCGTTCCCGGTATCGAGGGAGTCGACACGCGGCGACTGACGCGCAGGTTGCGGATGGAAGGCGCGATGCGTGCTGTGGTGTCCTCCGAGGATCTCAGCCCCGCTTCGCTGCTGGCCCGGGTGCGCCTGTCCCCTGAGATGGTGGGGGCGGACCTCGCTTCGGAGGTCACGTGCTCCAGGCCCTACGGGGTGAGCGCTGAAGGCAAGGCGCGCTTCAAGGTCGCGGCGTACGACTTCGGGATCAAGACCAACATCACGAGACTCCTGGCGGTGGCCGGATGCGACACGAGCGTCTACCCGGCCGCCACGCCGGCCGAAGAGATCCTGGCCACCTCGCCCGACGGGATGTTCCTATCCAACGGCCCGGGCGATCCCGCGGCGGTCACCTATGCCATCGAGGCGGTCGGCAAGCTCCTGGGACGGGTGCCGATCTTCGGGATCTGCCTCGGCCATCAACTTCTCGGTCTGGCGCTGGGCGCCAAGACCTACAAGCTCAAGTTCGGTCATCGTGGGGTGAACCAGCCGGTGAAGGACCTTGCCGCCGACCGGGTTGAGGTAACGAGCCACAACCACGGCTTCGCGGTCGAGGCGGCATCGCTGGGAGCCGAGGTGGAACCGGGGGTGTTCAAGACCCGGTTCGGGCGGGTGGTCGTCAGCCACGTCAACTTGAACGACGACACGGTGGAGGGCCTGCGCTGCCTGGACATCCCGGCCTTCTCAGTCCAGTACCACCCGGAGGCGGCCCCGGGGCCGCACGACGCCGGTCATCTCTTTGAGGAGTTCTCGGCCCTCATGACTGCGGGCAAGACGAGCGTAAGCACTGGAGCGTAGAGCGATTTATGCCACGGCCAACCCGGAAACGCGCGGGTAGGGCGATGCGGAGACAGTCGGGAGGAGCGTAGGTTGCCCCGTCGGGAAGACATCTCGAGCGTTCTGATCATCGGGTCGGGCCCGATCGTCATCGGGCAGGCGTGTGAGTTCGACTACTCGGGCACCCAGGCATGCAGGGTGCTGCGTGAGGAGGGCTACCGCGTCATCCTGGTGAACTCCAACCCCGCCACGATCATGACGGATCCGGAGTTCGCCGACGCCACCTACCTGGAGCCGATCACACCGGCGTTCGTCGAAAAGGTCATGGCCAAGGAACGCCCGGATGCGCTTCTGCCGACCCTGGGCGGACAGACGGCCCTAAACGTGGCAGTCAAGCTCGCGGAGACCGGAATCCTGGATCGCTACGGGTGCGAGCTCATCGGGGCGTCACTCGAGGCGATCCGCCGCGGCGAGGACCGGCGCGAGTTCAAGGCGACGATGCAGGCGGCGGGCCTGGACCTTCCACGCTCGGGATACGCCCGCACCCTCGAGGAAGCCCGGGTGATCGGCGAGGAGATCGGTTTTCCGATCGTCGTACGCCCTTCCTTCACCCTGGGCGGCGGTGGGTCGGGAATCGCAATGGGTGCCGAGGATCTGGTGAAGGTCTGCCGGCGAGGGATCGAGGCGTCACCCATCTCCGAGGTGCTGCTGGAGGAGTGCCTGACCGGCTGGAAGGAATACGAGCTCGAGGTCATGCGTGACCGCAAGGACAATGCGGTCGTTGTCTGCTCCATCGAGAACGTCGACCCGATGGGGGTTCACACCGGGGACTCGATCACCGTCGCTCCGGCAATCACCTTGACCGACCGGGAGTACCAGGTGATGCGCGACGCGGCGCTCAAGGTCATCCGCGCGATCGGGGTGGAGACCGGCGGGTCCAACATCCAGTTCGCCGTGCACCCGAAGACGGGGCGCATGGTTGTGATCGAGATGAATCCGAGGGTGTCGCGCTCCTCGGCCCTGGCCTCCAAGGCCACCGGCTTCCCGATCGCCAAGATCGCCGCCAAGTTGGCGATCGGCTACTCCCTCGACGAGATCCCCAACGACATCACCCGTGAGACGCTTGCCTGCTTCGAGCCCACGATCGACTACATCGTGGTCAAGATCCCTCGCTTCGCGTTCGAGAAGTTCCCCGGGGCCAACCCGGTCCTGGGCACTTCGATGAAGAGCGTCGGCGAGGTCATGGCCATCGGGCGCACTTTCAAGGAGGCCCTGCAGAAGGGCCTGCGCTCCTTGGAGACCGACCGCTACGGGCTGAACGGCGATCGGGATGAGACGCCGGTTGCCATCGAGGAGCTCAAGGAACGCATTGGCCGCCCATCGGAGAACCGGCTCTTCGACCTGGAGCTGGCCGTGCGCGCGGGGATCGCGCACGATGAGATCGCGGAGATCACCGGCATCGACCCCTGGTTCGTCGACCAGATCGGCGAGATCTGCGAGGAGCGGGCGAGGATCGAGGCCGCCGGGAGCCCGGAAGCGCTGTCGGGCGAAGGACTGAGGCGGGCCAAGCAGCACGGCTTCTCGGATCACCAGATCGCCCACCTGACGAACAGCGATGAGGCGGGTGTCCTGGCGGCCAGGCGCGCGGCGGGCGTGACGCCGGTGTTCAAGACGGTCGACACCTGCGCGGCGGAGTTCGAGGCATACACCCCTTACTACTACTCGACCTATGAGGAAGAGACCGAGGTCCGAGTGGGACACAAGCCGCGAGTGGTGATCCTGGGCTCGGGTCCGAACCGGATCGGTCAGGGCATCGAGTTCGACTACTGCTGTGTGCACGCTTCCTTCGCTTTGCGGGAAGCCGGATACGAGACGGTGATGATCAACTGCAACCCCGAGACCGTCTCCACCGACTACGACACCTCCGATCGGCTGTACTTCGAGCCGTTGACTTTCGAGGACGTGCTGGCAGTCTGCGAGGCCGAGAACCCCGTGGGCGTGATCGTGCAGCTCGGCGGACAGACGCCGCTCAAGCTCGCCCATCAACTGGAGCAGGCCGGTGTGAGGATCCTCGGGACCAGTCCCGACGCCATCGATCGTGCCGAAGACCGCGGCCGGTTCGGCAAGATCCTCGGGGAGCTCGGGCTGTACGCACCCCAGCACGGCACGGCATCCTCACTGGACAAGGCTCGCACGCTTGCCTCACGCATCGGCTACCCGGTCATGGTTCGGCCCTCCTACGTGCTCGGCGGACGGGCGATGGAGATCGTCTACGACGAGAGCCGTCTGACCGGCTACCTGGCCTCGGCCGCCGCGGTGTCCCCGAATAGGCCGATCCTGATCGACCGTTTCCTGGAGGACGCGATCGAGATCGACGTGGACGCCCTCTACGACGGCGAGGAGCTGTTCATCGGCGGGATCATGGAGCACATCGAGGAGGCCGGGATCCACTCCGGCGACTCGGCCTGCGCCCTGCCGCCGATCACGTTGGGGCAGGATCACATCGAGCGTATTCGCCACGCCGTCGGTGCGATGGCCGAAGCTCTCGAAGTGCGCGGTCTTATCAACATCCAGTTCGCACTGAAGGACGACAAGCTCTTCGTCCTGGAGGCCAACCCCCGAGCCTCCCGCACCGTGCCGTTCGTCTCCAAAGCCACCGGGGTTCCACTGGCGAAGGTGGCCGCTCGCGTGATGGTGGGTGAGAAGCTGGCCGATCTGCGAGCAATCGGGATGCTGCCGGAACACGATGCGGCAGCGCGCCCGGTGCAGACGCATGTGGCGGTGAAGGAAGCCGTCATGCCCTTCTCCCGCTTCCCGGGCGTGGACACTCTTCTCGGGCCCGAGATGCGCTCGACGGGCGAGGTGATGGGTCTGGACGAGAGCTTCGGGATCGCCTACGCCAAGTCCCAAGAGGGGGCCTACGGGGCACTACCCACCAAGGGCAGAGTGTTCATCTCGGTACGAAACCAGGACAAGCGAGCCATCGTCTTCCCCGCATGGCGGTTGCACGATATGGGCTTCGAGGTGCTGGCAACAGCCGGGACGGCTGAGGTCCTGAGACGCAACGGGATCCCGGCGCGCGCGTTGCCGAAGGTATCGGAAGGTCCGGGCAGCGTGGTGGATCTGTTGCGTGCCGGGGAAGTGGATCTCATCATCAACACACCGCAGGGCTCGGGTCCTCGATCTGACGGCTATGAGATCCGCACGGCGGCCGTGACTTCCGGGACGCCGAGCATAACGACGCTGGCGGGAGCGGCCGCGGCCATCCAGGGGATCGATGCCCTGCTGCGCGGGGAGATCAAGGTTCGGTCCTTGCAGGAGTACCTGGCTGCGGAGAAGGCATCGGATAGGGGTGAGCGGTGAGCGCATCGCAGTCTGCGAGCGGGTCTAGGCCGAAACCGGTGCGCTCTCTTTGTGAGGTGCTCACCTACAAGAAGGTGGGCGAGTACCACAGCCTGACGGTGGTCGCTCCGGAGATCGCCGATCGGGCTCGGCCCGGCCAGTTCCTGCACGTTTCGCTCGGCGCCGACAAGAACTGCATCCTGCGCCGGCCGTTCTCCATCCACGAGGTGGGCAAACGCGGTAGCTGGGCGGCGACGTTGGAGTTCGTCTTCGATGTGGTGGGCAAGGGCACCCGCTCATTAGCCCAGGTGCGCCCGCACGATTCCCTCGACATCGTGGGACCCCTCGGACGCGGTTTCCCTCTTCCCAAAGAGGCGGTCTCCTGTCTGCTGGTGGGCGGGGGATACGGAGTGGCTCCGTTGCTGTTCCTGGCTGAGGAGCTTCGTGGGAGGGGTTGCCGCACGGACTTTCTGGTCGGAGCCGCTCGAGCCGGGCGCATCCTCAAGGGCATCGACGCCAAACGGATGGCCTCGAGCATCACCTTCGTCACTGAGGACGGTTCGCAGGGAGAGAAAGGTTTGGCGTGTGAGTACCTGGAAGACGCGATGAGTCGTGGCCATACCGACGTGGTCTATGCGTGTGGTCCGATGGGGATGCTGGCGGCGGTGGCGCGCATCTGCGCCCGGGCCGGGGTGCGCTGCCAGGTTGCGGTGGAGAGTCTGATGGCCTGCGGCGTGGGGGTCTGCGGAAGCTGCGTGATACCCGTGAAGGATTCCGGCAAGGATGGCGGGCGTGGCCACGCCCGCGCGTGTGTGGACGGCCCGGTCTTCCCCGCGGAGACGATCCGCTGGGACGAGGTGGCGGGGCGATGAAGCGGGATGCGCCTGCTCCAAGCGGAGCGGATCTCTCCGTGGACCTGGCGGGCATCCGGCTGGCCAACCCGGTGATGTCCGCTTCGGGCTGCTTCGGCTGCGGCCGGGAGATGTCGCAGTTCTACGACCTGAGCACGATGGGCGCGGTCGTGGTGAAGTCGGTCAGCCTGGAAGCGCGTTCCGGCCGGCCGACCCCACGAGTGGCCGAGACCCCATCGGGGATGCTGAACGCGATCGGATTGGAGAACCCCGGGGTCGATGTTTTTTGCGAGCGCGACCTGCCGTGGCTGGCGGGGCTGGGCGTTCCGGTGATCGTCTCGATCGTGGGCTCGGACCCCTCGGGGTATGCTGCGGTGGCTGAGAGGCTGCGCCGTGAGCCGGCAGTCTCGGCTATCGAGGTGAACCTCTCGTGTCCCAACGTCGAGAACCGGGGGTTGGTGTTTGCGTGCAGCGCCTCGGCGACGATGGCCGTGGTCGCGGCGGTCCGGCGAGTTGTGACGGTGCCGGTGTTTGCCAAGCTCACCGCCGACGTGACCTCGATCGTTGAGGTGGCCGAGGCGGCTCTGCGCTCGGGCGCCGATGGACTGTCTCTCATCAACACTCTGCTGGGTCTTGCGATCGACGTGCGAACGCACCGGGCGAGACTGGCGGCCGGCACGGGGGGGCTGTCCGGGCCGGCCATCCGCCCGATTGCCGTGCGCTGTGTGCATCAAGTCGCCCAAGCCTTCCCCGAGGCGCCGATCATCGGGATCGGGGGCATCGCGTGCGCGGAAGATGCGGTGGAGTTCATCCTCGCCGGCGCCACGGCCGTGGCGATCGGGACGGCGAACTTCATGAATCCGATGGTCGTGCCGGAGGTGATCGAGGGACTGGGGCGCCTCTGCGAGGAACAGGGCGTGGCACGCCTCGGCGATCTGCGCGGACAGGTGAGAATGTGAGCGGTTCAATTCCCAGCGCGAAATGGCGGCCTCGGGCGGATAATCCCGTGGCGGTGGCGCTGGACACCTCCGATGTCGAGCAGGCGCTGGCATGGGGCGCGATGCTGGCCGGGCGCGTGGGGCTGGTCAAGGTGGGGTTGGAGCTGCTTTGGTCGGCAGGCACCGGGGTGGTCACCCGGCTGCGCGAGCAGGGCCATGAGGTCTTCATGGACGTCAAGCTCCACGACATCCCGGCGACGGTGGCCGGAGCCGCGAGAGCGCTGGGGCGTCTGGATCCCGTGCTGGTCACGGCGCACGCCGGAGGGGGCAGGGCCATGCTCGAGGCCGGGGCAAAGTCCCTGTCGGACGTCGCGCCGCGGGCTCGCCTGGCAGGCGTGACGGTGCTGACGAGTCTGGGCGAGGAGGATCTGGAGTCGGTGGGTGTGACCGGCGGGGCGTGGGAGACGGTGCTCCTTCGCGCGCGCCTGGCCGTGGAGGCCGGATGCGGGGCGATCGTGTGCTCGCCTCTGGAGGTGGCCGCAGTGAGGTCGGCGATCGGGGGGGAGGCGCTGATCGTGACGCCCGGAATCCGTTCGTCCGGTACGGACCTGGGCGATCAACGCCGGACGCTCGGGCCCGCGGAGGCGTTGGCCGCGGGGGCGGACGTGCTGGTGGTGGGTCGGCCGATCACCCGCGCTCAGGACCCGGTGCGTGCCGCAGAGGTAATCGTCGAGGAGAGCTTGAAGGGACGGGGATGACGATGAATCAGGGTGAGGTGATGGAGGTGCTCAGGACCTACGGGGTCCTTCAGCACGGCCACTTCAAGCTCTCTTCGGGGCGCCACTCGGACACCTACCTGCAATGCGCCAGGGTGTTGCAGTATCCGCACCTGGCGGAGTCTTTCGGTCAAGCGATCGCCAACCGCTACCGCTCGGAGGGTGCCGAGGAATCTCCCATCGATGTGGTTGTCTCACCGGCGGTCGGGGGGATCGTGCTCGGCTTCGCGGTGGCCCTTGAGATGGGTTGCCGGATGGTCTTCAGCGAGCGCGAGAGCGGCAGGATGACCTTGCGCCGCGGCTTTGAGATCTACCCGGCCGAGCGCGCCCTGGTCGTCGAGGACGTGGTGACCACGGGAGGCTCGTTGGCCGAGGTGGTGGATCTGGTTCGCTCGGCGGGGGCCGAGGTGGTGGGGGTGGCGAGCCTCGTCGATCGAACTTCCGGGACCGAGGTTCCGTTTTCGCTTCAGAGCTTGGCCGTGGTGCAGGCAAAGAGTTGGGACCCCTCCGAGTGCGCCTTGTGCCGGTCGGGGGAACCCGTCCACTCCCCGGGTAGCCGGCGGCTTTCCGGCTCGGGCTAGATCACATGGGGTCGCATTCGAACGTCCCCGCGTCCCCGATGACCGAGGGGATGGCTGTGGGCGTGGCGTTGAGGTGCGTCGGGTTCCCATCACTTGGCCTTCGGGCACGCCGCATCCGTTGATGGCCGTTGGGGGGCTGGAGTAGAATGCGCGCGCCCTGGCCTGGATGGCCCGAGAGGGGGAGTCGATGGCGCTGCCCGTCCTTACCAAACAGCAGCGAGAGCAGGCGCTGGCGAAGGCGGCAGAGTTGCGGCGCCTTAGAGCCGACTTGAAGGAGCAACTGAAGACCGGCGCACTGCCGCTGCGGGCGTTGTTGGACAAGGAAGATGACGACATGGTCGGCAAGATGAAGGTTTCCGCCGTCATCGAGTCTCTGCCGGGCATGGGCAAGGTGCGCAGCCGGCGCACCATGGAACGGTTGGACATCTCACCGAGCCGGCGGGTGCGCGGACTGGGCAGCAAGCAGCGCGAGCAACTGCTGGCCGAGTTCGGCAAGTAGCATCACTCCACAGGTGGCCACCTCTCCAACTTCAGGTATGCCCGGAATCCGCGGCCGGCTGCTGGTGGTGTCCGGACCTTCGGGCGTGGGCAAGTCGAGCGTGGTGGCGGCGGTGGCTGCGGCTCGTCCGGATCTGATGGTGTCGGTGTCCGTCACGACCCGGCCGCCGCGCCGCGGGGAGGGGCAGGGACGCCACTACCGCTTCGTGCGCCGCGAGGAGTTCGAGCAACTGCGCGAGGGCGGCGGGCTCCTTGAGTGGGCCGAGGTCTACGGGCACTATTACGGAACGCCCAGGGCCCCGGTGGAGGAAGCGCTGGCGGGCGGTCGGGACGTGCTGCTGGAAATCGACGTGCAGGGCGCGCGCCAGGTGAAGGCGGCCTGCACGGAGGCGCTGCTCGTGTTCGTCATGCCCCCCTCAGCCGAGGAACTGGCACGCCGGCTGGGCAAGCGCGGCACGGAAGACGAGGCAGGCAAGCAGCGCCGGCTGGCCGCGGCGGCCCGTGAAATGCGCCAGTCCGGGCACTTCGACGAGATCGTCGTCAACGACGACTTCGACCGGGCAGCCACTGAAGTGCTACGGTTACTTACCGCCGGACCTTCGGGGCGGGATCCCGAGGGCAACGATCCTGGAGAGAACGCCACATGATGTATCCGAACATCGAGGACTTGCTGGAGCACGTGGACTCCAAGTACACGCTGGTCATCATGGCCGCAAAGCGGGCTCGCGAGATCAGCGCGTACTATGGTCAACTGGGTGAGGGCCTCAGCGAGTTCGTGCCGCCGTTGATCGAGGCGCGGTCGACCAAACCGCTTTCGATCGCCCTCGAGGAGATCGCGGCCGGCAAGATTCGCTTCGAGCGCACGGCGGATGGAATCAAGTAGCCCGCTGGCGGGAGCTCGGATCGTCCTCGGGGTGACCGGGGGCATCGCCTGCTACAAGGTCGTGGGCCTCGCGCGCACACTGGAGCGCGAGGGCTGCGACGTGCACGTTGTCATGACGCACTCGGCCGGCGAGTTCGTCGGTCCGGCCTCGTTCGCGGCGCTGACCGGCAACCCGGTGCTGACGTGGACCTTCGAGGATCCGGAGCGGCTCTACCACATCAAGCTGGCTCGCGAGGCCGATCTGGTGGTGGTGGCGCCGGCCACCGCGCATCTGATTGCGCGCTATGCGTGCGGGCTCGCCGACGACCTGTTGACCAACGTGCTTCTGGTGGCGCGCTGTCCGGTGGCGGTGGCACCGGCCATGCACTCGGAGATGTGGCTGCATGCGGCCACTCAGGCCAACGTGGCCACGCTGCGCTCTCGCGGAGTCAGCATCATCGAGCCGGCGAGTGGGCGGTTGGCCAGCGGCGACGAGGGCCCCGGCCGGCTTGCTGAGAAGGAGACGATCCTTGCCGAGATCCGCAGGCTGCTGACGCCGGCCGGGGTGCTCGCGGGAAAGCGGGTGCTGGTGACCGCCGGCGGGACTCAGGAGCCGATTGATCCGGTGCGGTTCCTGGGCAATCGCTCCAGCGGCAAGATGGGTTTCGCCATAGCGGCGCAGGCGGCCGAGCGCGGCGCGGATGTGGACCTGATCGCGGGTCCGAGTGCGCTTGCCGATCCGCCCGGGGTGCGGGTGAAGCGCGTGCGCACCGCGGCCGAGATGCGCCAGGCCGTGCTGGAGGTTTTCCCCCACGTGGACGTGGTGGTGAAGGCCGCGGCCGTGGCCGATTTCCGGCCCGCCCGACCTTCGGAAAGCAAGATCAAGAAGGGCGAGGGTGTGCCGCACATCGAACTGGAGCCCACGCTCGACATTCTCGCGGAACTGGGGGCGACGAAGACCGGGCAGCTTCTCGTGGGGTTCTCGGCCGAGACGCAGGACGCGATCGGCAACGCCCGTAAGAAGCTCGAGGCCAAGCGGCTGGACCTGGTCGTGGGAAACCTGGTCAACCGTCCCGGCGCGGGATTCGGTTCGGACCGCAACGCGGCGGTGCTGGTGGACCGGGAGGGCGGCCTGGAGGAAGTGCCGCTGGTGGACAAGCACGTCCTCGCCCGGATAATCCTCGATCGGGTGGAGGCGTTGCTCACCCGCGGCGATAGGGGCGAGGGTTAGGAATAGACTACCGGCGTCGCGGGAGCCATCCGGGACGATCCATCTGGAAGTTGGACGTTGCGAAGGGAAGATCTCGGCTCTGGACTGGACGTCTGTCCAAGACGGGCCCAACAGGGAAGGACTGCTGATGGAACGGCGCTTGTTCACCTCCGAGTCGGTCACTGAAGGCCACCCAGACAAGATGGCCGATCAGATATCGGATGCGATTCTCGACGCCATCATCAAGGACGATCCGTTCGGGCGGGTGGCCTGCGAGACACTCATCACCACCGGCCTGGTGGCGGTGGCCGGCGAGATCTCCACCACGACCTATGTGGACATCCCGCGCATCGTTCGTGACACGGTGGTCTCGATCGGATACGACCGGGCGAAGTTTGGTTTCGACGGCCACACATGCGGGGTCGCGGTGGCCATCCAGGAGCAGTCGCCCGACATCGCCCAGGGGGTGGAGCACGCGCTGGAGGAGCGAGAGGGCGCGACGACAGACTCCGAGTTGGATGCGCAGGGCGCCGGTGACCAGGGCATGATGGTCGGCTACGCCTGCGACGAGACCTCCGAGCTGATGCCGCTGCCAATCTGG